>Ga0247713_1000105_pt1 | contig 58771 bp, 45 predicted proteins | sample 21E_NmetaG_FD_189936 | JGI IMG/M metagenome (GOLD analysis project Ga0247713, IMG submission 189936) | Soil microbial communities from hillslope of Landscape Evolution Observatory, University of Arizona, Oracle, AZ, United States - 2-1-E_N | ecosystem: Engineered > Artificial ecosystem >... | reverse complement strand
CCTTCCTTCTCCCTGGCTCGCATGGGGCCAGAGTCCGAGTTCCATCACCGTCAGTGGTGGACCCAGGGGAAGGGGGGTCAGTTTTCGGGTGCCGATAGGGGGTCAGTTTTCACGTGCCGCTGACATGGATGCGCTGAGCAATGCGAATGCCCGAACTCCATGGATCGTGGGCGGCCGGAAAGTGTCCCTGGCCTTCCGGCCGGTCGTCCCGGGTCAGCCCGGTTGTCCGTCCCGCTGATCTGGCGATTCTGCGCGCCGTGGTCGCGAGGTAGCGCCCGTCATGTGCGAAGGGCGCAATCGCCCCAAACGCAGACCTTCGAGACCCACCCATACCCGCGCCTCGGTCCGGTGGCGCCGCCAGCCGTGACAGCGGAATGAAACCGTGGCGATCCAAGCCGGTTGCCCCGGGGGAGCGTGCACGCTGAGGGGGTCGAGGCCCAAACGCACTCGCGGCTGGGCTGCATGACAGAAAGCGCCGGGCTGCGTCGCCATCACGAGGCCCTTGGGTTTCGCCGCCGGGGCGACATCGCTGGCGACAATCCGCCTCCGTTTAACGCGACGTTCGGCCCACGCTGGCAGGCCAGCCTCTACGAAGCGGGTGAACCCGTGAATCGTATTGAGGAGCGCCCGTAGGCCGATGGACGCGGCCTGACAGGATACGACGAGCGGACCACCGCGGGAACCAGCCGTCCCACCCCCTGCCGAGTGGCCACCGAGCCGCTGTTCGTTACGTTAGTGGCAGGTTGGGCTAAGTGCCCGGCCGTAGTCGGGGGGCACCCCTGGCCACCGCAGGGGCTCAGGCGCACTGGCGCTCTTTTGCCGGAACGACGCCGTCGACCGGATCCTCGTATGGTCAGAACGTGAGGTCGAAGCACTCGTCGTGATGAGACCCGGCGACCATTTCCCATCGCCGGCCCGCCCCAGTGGCCTGTGCCGAAAAGCGCTCGCCAGGACGCGGCCACGTCGATAACGACTCGCTGGAGCGAGCCGAGCCGATTCGTACACGGTGTCCTCGACGACTTCGACGATCGGCCCCGTGCCCGGCAGGGCCAGGCGGTCGGGCCCGTCCCGGGGCTCCACGCCCACAGGCGCGTCCGGTGGCAGGGCGATGTTCCTCAGGTTCACCTGGAGGATGGCCTGCCCGTCGACGTCGATGGGCAGGCCTGAGCCGGCGGCCCGGGCCTCGTCGACGTAACTGATGTCCCAGCCGGCCCGGCGCAGGCCGCCGATGTCGAACACCATGCGGTCGAAGCCGTTGTGACGGCCCAGGCGCACGTCGGTGACCGAGACCGTCGGCGGGCCACACACGTCGGCCACCTCCCGCCCGGCGTCGATTCCGGGTCTCAGGACGCCGTCGCCGTCGAGGCAGCCGTCAACGCCGTCGTCCTCCACCGGCTGGACGGAGAGGAACTGGGCCATGGCTCCGAGGACCTCGACGCTGCGGCCCTAGTCGTTGCCTGCCACGTCGTAGGTGGTGACCAGGGCCGAGCATTCGTGCCCGCGTCGACGACGTAGCGGGTCGACTCCACGCCGGCGGGGCCGAGGCCCTCACCGGTGGTCTCGACGACCCGGCGCACCACCTGGCGGCCGTCGACGGTCGTGGCCTGCCCGCTCTGGACTCGCACGCCCGTCGGGTTCGAGGCCTGCTCGAAGGCGCGGCTCGACCTGGACGATCACCGCCAGATCTTCAGCGTCACGCCCCGGGCCCGGTGGGTGCACATATGGGTGAGGTGCACGTCGCGGTTGACGTCATGGCCACGCTGCCAGCGCTGGTTGGCGCCGCCGTTCGACGGGCACTGGATGACCTGGGCGCCGGCGGCGTGGGACACGCTCGAACGTCCAGGACCTGCCCGCTGTGGGACGCGATCTCGTGGCGCCCGCCGGCTGGGCGGTCCGGGCCTGGGCGGGAGATGCGCCGCCCGGGAGCGCCCTGCCACCAGCGACACCGCCCCGGCGAGGGCGACAAGCAGGGACGCTCGTGTTCGAGAAACGTGGGACATGGTCCTCCTCCTTGTGGTGGACGGACTGCCGGCCCCGGGCACCGGGACCTCGCCGAGCCCACTCAGCGCGCCGGGGCGGCACGGCTGCCACCGGCGGTTGCGCCAGCGGCCCTCCCGGCGCGTCCTTTCCGGCCTCGGCGCTGGTAACCGTCGTCGGGCGCACCGTGACCGAGTGTTACGGCCCTTCCCGTCGCGGTCACGAGGGGGTAACGAACGGTGCCGGTCACTCAGATGTGGGACGGGGGTGGGTAGGTGGCAAGGGTAATGTCCATCCCGAAAATCGTCCTCGCCGCCCTGGTCGTCCTCGTATCCTCCTCCTCAGCCAGCAGTGCCGCGGCTACGTCCGCCGAGCCGTTACCGGCCGTGCCCGTTGCTGCGCTCGCGCAGTCGACAGTGCTGGGCTCGGGCGACGAAGGTCCGGAGGTGCGGGAGCTACAGCAGCGGCTCCACGACCTCGGATTCTGGATCGGCGAGGTCGACGGCGACTTCGGGTGGTTGACCGAGCAGGCCGTCTACGCCTTCCAGAAGGCGAACGACATCACCGTCGACGGGCTGGTCGGGCCGGAAACCCGTGCCGCGCTCGGCGACCCCGCGCTTCCCACCCCGCGGAGCGAGCAGGGGCGGGTGACCGAGATCGACAAGCCCCGCCAGCTCCTCTACAGCGTCGTCGACGGTGAACTGGAGTGGGTGTTCCACACGTCCACCGGGACCGAGGAGCCGTACGAGCACCCGGCCGGGCATACCGCATGGGCCGACACGCCGCCGGGCGAGCACTCGGTGTACTGGCAGGTGGATGGCTGGCAGGAGGGGGTGCTGGGGTGGCTGTACCGGCCGAAGTACTTCCACGAGGACGGGATCGGCGTCCACGGCTACGACCACGTCCCGCCCTACCGGGTATCGCACGGGTGCGTGCGGGTCACCTTCGCGGCCATGGACTACATCTGGGCCCACGACCTCATGCCCATGGGCTCAACCGTCCTGGTGTACTGAACCGATGAGTCCGAGCTCGGCCAGCGGACGCGACGATAGAAGACGTCTTCGTCAGGGACGCTCACCCAGCCGCAGCCGGGACCTGGAAGCGCTCGATGCCCACGCCGCTCACGTGGTGGCCCAGCCCGCCGTGGGGGGAGAGCGATGCCGGCAGGCACTCGGGACAGGTGACGCCGGCCACGAGACGCGCGGCGTTGGCGGCGCTTACCGGGCTGATCGGCGACCCGCCCGGCCCGTCCCGGTCAGCCGGCAGGGAGCAAAGTTCGCTGGCTCCACGCTGGTTGGGTCGACTGCACTCTGACGTCACCGGAGGGCAACGAGCACAACGAGTGGGCAGCGCCGGCCGAGTCGACGGCCCGTGGAGCGGCGGCGCGACGAACCTCGTACCTGCCTCTCCTCACGGCCCCGGCTTGCTCCCTCCGACTCCTGGTCCACCGCTGGGGCCGGACTTCTGCGATGGCTCGTCAGCGCCGCCGGCAGTCGGTGGTGACGCCTCGAGGACGTCGTGTCCGCCGAAGCCCCGGCGAAGCGCTGCCACCAGCTTCATCGCCGGCGAGTCGTCCTGGCGGCTGGCGAAGCGGGCGTAGAGCGCGGCACTGATGGCGGGCGTAGGCACAGCGTGGGCGATGCCCGCCTCGACGCACCACCTGCCTTCGCCGGAGTCGTCGGCGTAGCCCCGGAGGCGCGCCAGTTCCGGATCGTCCTCCAGTGCAGCGACGGCCAGATCGAGCAGCCAGGACCGGATCACGGTACCGGCCGTCCAAGACCCCATGACCCCGGGGACATCCCGTACGAGCTCGCTGGCGTCGAGCAGCTCGAAGCCTTCGGCGTAAGACTGCATCAGCCCGTACTCGATACCGTTATGCACCATCTTGGCGAAGTGACCGGCGCCGCTGGGACCGGCGTGCACGAAGCCGGCTTCCCCGGGCGGCTTCAGTGTCTCGAACACCGGCATCAGCCGCTTGACGTGCTCGTCGGCGCCTCCCGCCATCAGGGCGTAGCCGGCCTCTAGACCCCACACGCCTCCGGACACGCCGCAGTCGACCAAGCCGATCCCTCGCTGAGCCAGCAGGGTCGCGTGTCGCACATCGTCGGTCCACCGAGAGTTGCCCCCTTCCACCACCACGTCGTCCTCGTCGAGGATTCCCGCCAACACCTCGACAGTGCGATCGATGGGAGCTCCGTAGGGCACCATCATCCATAGGTGACGGGGACGGTCCAGGCGCTGCGCCAGCTCCTCGAGGGATCCGACGTCGCTCTTGGAACGATCAATGTCGTAGCCGACGACGTCGTGGCCGCCTCGGCGCAGCCGGTCGACCATGTTCGCCCCCATTTTTCCGAGGCCCACGAATCCGATCTGCATGGTTCTCCTCGCTTACTGGCTCGGGGACGTATGGGCATCGCGTCCGTGACGCCCATCCTTGGCTCTACCCGGTGTCGCGGTTGGTCCACCAGAGAAACCGTGCGGACCCTGTCACGACCCCGGGCAGGCCCCTGGGGCCCGCAGGGCCGCCATGCCCTACGTCGGGCCGGTTGGCCTAGCGAAGTCCACCCGGCGACGCCGGCGAACCCAGGGTGGCAAAGCTGAAGTCGAGAGGCTTCATCTGCTTCACCAGCCGGAGCAGCTCGATGTCGTCGTCGGTGTAGAGGCGGAAACCGCCCGCCGCCCTGCCCGAGGGCGGGGCGACTCCTTCCTCGTAGTAACGAATCGTCCGCAGTGAGAGTCCCACAGCGTCGGCCACCTCGCCGATCTGGTGCATCACACCGTCCATGCTCGACTCCTTGCTCCAATCCGATTCCACCCTGACGTAGCGGCAGCGTTCAGTGACGCCGAGCCTGCCGGCGCTGCGGACGCCCGCTCCGGGTGCAGGCGAAGGGACGCCTGGCTCGTCCGCCCGAGATGCGGCCGTCCGGCTCGGCCAGAGCTTGTCTCTCAAACGGATCGCCGGTGCCGAAGAAGCACTGCCGGATGGAGCCCGTGATGTAGTCTCTCTCGCTTCACGTCAGCAGAGGGTGGGGGGGTGAGCTTGAGAAAGGCGGGATGCACCACATCGGCAAAAGTGGTGGAGCTCTCCGTTGTCTCGGCGAACCATCCACCACGTCGAGGCGGAGGAGGGGGGACGATCTCGTCCCTACACAGCTCATGAAGCCCCTCAGGTTTAGTCTTGGCGAGATGCGGGACGTGCTCGAGGTTCGCAGTCTTCTCGCCGAGGGCGTGCAGGACGAGCCCGGGCGAGACATGACGGCCGGCTCCGCGTCGGCCGGAACAATGAGGACGATATGGAACCGGCTCTCGGCCGACGGCTTGATGCGACGCCCCGTTGCCTGAGCAGTTGGACATGGCCGAGGGCCGCCGTGAGGTCGGCGGCCCCGATCAGCGTCGGGCCCCGTACTTCGAGGCCCTGAGCGAGTACGCCTCCGTCGCCCGGGACGCGTTCCACACCCCCGGCCATATCCAGGGGAAAGGCGGCCACGACCGCCTCGCCGACCTCTTCGGAGCCCGCACCCTCGAGCTCGACCTGTGCACCGGCCTGGGCAACCTTGACGGTGTCCCGGGTTCGGCGCTGGAGCAGGCCGAGTCCCTGGCCGCCGCGGCATACGGCGCCGATCGGTCCTGGTTCCTGGTGAACGGCTCGACCAGCGGCAACCAGGCCATGGTCATCAGCGTCTGCCATCCCGGCGACGTCATCCTCACCTCGCGGAACACCCACAAGGCCATCGTCTCGGCGCTCATCCTCGCCGGCGTACGACCCGTCTACCTGGCTCCTGAACTGGACCCGACAAGCCACATCGCCCACGGGGTGACCGCGGCCACGGTCGCGGCCGGCCTGGCCGCCCATCCTCAGGCCAAGGCCGTGCTGATCGTGTCGCCCACCTACTACGGCACCTGCTGCGACGTCGCCGGTATCGCGGAGGTTGCCCACGACCACGGTGTCCCGCTCCTCGTCGACGAGGCATGGGGCGCCCACCTGCCCTTCCATCCCGACCTGCCCTCGCATGCGATGGCGCTGGGAGCGGACGCCGCAGTGACGGGGACCCACAAGTTGACGGGCGCCGTGACGCAGGCGTCGATGTTGCACGTACAGGGCCCGCTCGTCGATCAGGAGCGCATCGAGGTCGTCAGCAAGCTGCTGCTGAGCACCAGCCCATCGTGCCTCCTCTACGCGTCGCTCGACGTCGCTCGCATGCAGCTGGCCACCGACGGCCAACGTCTGCTCGGTAGGACCATCAGCTTGGCCGAGGAGGCTCGGGCCGTGCTCAGCGAGCACCCGAGGCTGTCGTGCATCGACGCCCGTCTCGTCGGCCGCTACGGCGTGGAGGCGGTCGACCCGACGCGCCTGTGCGTGAATGTGGTCCGCACCGGCCACACCGGCTACGAGGTGGCACGCATCCTCCACGAGTCCTTCGACGTGGCCGTCGAGATGTCCGACTTCGCCAATGTGCTGGCCAACATCACCATCGGCCATGACCGGGACTCGGTCGGGCGTCTCACCGCCGCGCTGCTCGCCGTGGCCGACAAGCTGAACGACCCCGCCCCGCCGGTGGCCGGGTTCCTGGAGAGCGGTCTCGTCCACCTGCCGGCGCAGGTATTGAGCCCGACCCAGGCGTTCCACGCCCGCCAGGAGCGGGTTCCGCTTCGGGAGTCGGTGGGTCGGGTGGCGGCGGAGATGGCGGCCAGCTACCCGCCCGGCATCCCCGTCGTCGTGCCCGGGGAGCGGCTGACCGTCGAGCTGGTCGAGTACCTCGCCCTCCAGGTCGAGGCCGGCTGCCGGATCGTCGGGCCGCGCGATCCTGGCCTCGGGACCATCCAGGTCGTCTGTGAGTCGACGCCACCTGCGGCTCCGCAGCGCTAGCGTTCCCCGTCGGCCCGAGCTGTCCAGGAGCACCCATGTTGAATCCTCCGACGAGTGTCAACGCTGGCCCGCAAGGTCTGCAGCTCCCGGTGGCGTGGTACGTCGACCCCGCCATCCACGCCGCCGAGATGGAGCACGTCTTCGCCGACGACCCGGGCTATGTCGGGCATGAGTCGATGGTGCCCGACGAAGGGGGCTACCACGTACTCGGCTGGCGACAGGATGCATGGATGCTGGCGCGCAACGCCGGCGGTGTCGACCTGCTCTCCAACGTGTGCCGGCACCGGCAAGCGCTCATGCTGGAGGGCCGGGGCGCGGTCAGAAACGTCGTCTGCCCGATCCACCGGTGGTCCTACGACCTGACCGGTCGGCAGCGAGCGGCACCCCACTTCCCGGAGAGCCCCTGCCGGGACCTGGACCGGCGCCCGTTGCGCCGCTGGAACGGGCTCCTGTTCGAAGGGCGGCGTGACATCGCCGCCGAGTTGGCCGGCTTCTCGATGGCGGCCGATTTCGACTACTCCGACTACGTGTACGAGTCCACGGTCATCGAGGACTACCCGGTCAACTGGAAGACGTTCCTGGAGATCTACCTCGAGCTCTACCACGTCGAACCGTTCCACAGCGGCCTGAAGGGCTATGTCGACTGCCCGGCTTTCGAGCCCTCCGATTGGGAGTTCGGTGAGAACTGGTCCAACCAGGTCATGACCCTCAGGCGCGACGTGTCAGGGGCGTCGGAGGTCTACCGCCGGTACTACCAGCTCGTGACCGAGCTGCGGGGCCGGCCCCCGGAGCACGCCGCTCTGTGGTTCTGCCTCTATCCCAACCTCATGCTGGAGTGGTACCCCGAGGCGCTGGCCGTCTCCTTCCTGCTGCCGACGTCGGCGTCGACAACCCGCAACGTGGTCGACCTCTACTATCCCGCCGACATCGCGGCCGGGCACCCGGAGATCGTCGAGGCGCACCAGGCGTCCTATGACGAGAGCGCAGCCGAGGACCGGCTCATAGTCGAGCGGATCGACCGCGGCCGGCGGGCCCTCTACCAGCAGGGCACCGACGACGTCGGCCCGTACCAGCAACCGCTCGAGGACGGCATGGTCCACTTTCACCGCTGGCTACGCGGTCAGTTGGCCGGCCGGCTGTGAATCACCTCGCGCCATCCGCGCCGCCGGCGGCAGGACGGGCGATGAGACGGCACCCATCTCCAGGGTGGCGCGGCGCCCAGCTGCCGGATCGCCTCTGAGCCAGAACGGGTAGGCGCCCTCAACGGCACTGCACCGACGTGAACGCCTACCCTCCGAGGGCGTCCCGTCGACCCCCCACGGCTAACCATGTGAGTCGTGATGGACGTGGGCCCGTTGGCCGTCGCGGTCGAAGATCATGATGAGTTCTGCGGGGCCGTCGCTGGCTGCGAATGAATGCGGGGTCATGGTGGCGAACTCGGCAACCTCGCCGGCCTCGACGATGAGCTCGCGCTCGCCGAGCACCAGTCTCACCCGTCCTTCGATGACGAAGAACCAGTCGTGGCCGGGATGGACCCGCTGCACCGGTGTCGAGTGGGTCGGCTCCAGCCGAATCTTGACTGCGATCGTGTTGCCTGTCGGTCGGCTCAACATCCAGGTGGTGCGCTCGCCGGAACTGCTCGGCACCGGTCGGATGACCACGTCGTCGTCGCTACGAACGTCGAGCAGTGAGTCGAGTCCGACCTGGAGGGCGCCGGCCAGCGGGAGCAGGATGTCGAGACTGATGGTCCGCTTGCCCGTCTCGATCCGGCTGATGGTCGACGGACTGAGGTTGGCCCGTGCGGCGAGCTCGTCGAGCGACAAGCCCAGTGTCTGCCGCAGGCTTCGCAGCCGGGTTCGCACCACACCCTCGATGTCGTTCAGCTCGGCCATCACACGCCGCCGTCCGTCGCTTCTTGCATATTTCGCCAGATATCTTGCGCACACCGGCTTCGCCCGTCATTGTCGAGACGATGGACGAACACGAACACGAACACCGCACCGTCGAGCGCCACTGCGACGTCGCCGTCATCGGCGGATCCGCGGCTGGCCTCGCCGCTGCGCTCCAGTTGGGCCGCCAGCGCCGCTCGGTCATCGTCATCGACGCCGGCGATCCACGCAACGCCCCCGCCGCCCACATGCACGGCTACCTCGGCCACGAGGGCATTCCGCCGTCAGCGCTGGTCGCCCTCGGTCGCGAGGAGGTCCGCAGCAATGGCGGCGAGGTGATCCCCGGCCGCGTTGTCGACGTGAAGCGTTCCGACGATGACCGCTTCCGTGTCGAACTCGCCGGCGGCCACACCGTCGTCGCCCGCCGGGTGCTCGCCGCCACGGGTCTCGTCGACGAGCTGCCCGACATCGAGGGTCTTGCCGAACACTGGGGAGGCGACGTCATCCACTGCCCGTTCTGCCACGGCTTCGAGGTTCGTGACCGCCGCATCGTCCACATCGTCACCCACCCGATGGGTCTCCACCCCGCCCCGTTGTTCCGCCAGCTGAGTGACCGGTACACCATCGTCCTCCACGACGGCCTCGACGCCGACCACCCCGAGGTCGAGGCCCTCCGAGCGGCCGGGGTCAACTTCGTCGATGGGCGCGTGCGAAGCATCGTCACGGGCGACGACGGGCACGTCAGCGCGGTCGAGTTGGCCGACGGCGACCGCGTCGGCGACCGCATCGTCGCCGACGCGGTCGTCATCGGCCCCCGCTTCAAGGTGCGGGCTGATCCGTTCGCGTCGCTCGGTCTCGAGCCAGCGGAGCACGAGAGTGGGCTCGGGAACTTCGTCGAGACCGATTCCACCGGACGAACGGCGGTACCGGGGCTCTACGCCGCCGGCAATGTGGCCGATCCGAGCCAGCAGGTCTTGCAGGCGGCGGCCAATGGGAGCCGGGTCGGCGCCATGATCAGCTTCAGCCTCGCCCACGAAGACATCGAAGCCGCAGCGCGCCCGTCAGCCAACGAGGCCGACTGGGACCACCGCTATTCGGGCGACCAGATGTGGAGCGGCAACCCGAACGGCACTCTCGTCAACGAGATGGCCGGCCGAACCGCCGGCCGAGCGCTCGATGTCGGCGCAGGTGAGGGTGGTGATGCGGTCTGGCTGGCCGAGCAGGGCTGGCACGTGACGGCCAGTGATATCTCGCAGCGGGCGTTGGACCGCGTCGCCGCCGAGGCCGGCCGACGCGGTCTGCAGATCGAGTGCCGTCACGCGGACGCGAACGCTCTCGGCCCGTTCGAAAGCGGAGCGTACGACCTCGTGTCTGCGCAGTACGCCTCGATTCCCCGCACGTCCGATGCCCGCGGCGTCCGCAATCTGCTCAACGCTGTTGCGCCCGGCGGCACGCTCCTCGTGGTGAGCCACGACCTTGAGCCGATGCGCGCGCCGATCGACACCCAGAAGCACGGCCGACCGTTCGACCCCGATGCCTACGTGCGGCTCGACGACTTCGCCACTGTGCTCGCCGAGTCGCCGGAGTGGGAGATCGAGGTTCACGGGAAGCGTCCCCGTCCGGCAGGGGCCGCTTCTGCGTCCCACCACGTCGACGACGTCGTGCTGCGCGCCCGCCGTGGCGTCGGATGACGCGGTGCCGCGCAACCCCGGCAAACACCTGGGCCCGGTCCTGGGGGGCGGCGCGCTCGCCGTCGATGTCGAAGAGCACCTGAGCGTGGCGAGAGCACGTCGCTGTCTCCTGTGCCGTCCAAGCCGACGGCCTTTCCCTGGACTCCCATAGTCCGAGCTCCAGCTCGGCGGAGGCGCCGGCGCTTCCGTTGACCAGCGCCGCTCGCCCTCCTGGACAACTGCGAGCCGCTGTCGAGGACGCCTCCAGCGGGCGACCGCGGACCAGCGGCTAGTCCCGGAGAATCCGGATCCGCAGGTCCCCGGTCGGGTCCGTCCGGCCCCTCGCCATGCCTGCGGTGTTGAACGGCATGGTGAGGATGCCCGCGGCATCCACGGCGATGCACCCGCCGCGGCCACCGTGCCGCGACACGGCGTCCAACGCCCGCTGGCAGGCCTCGGCGATGCCGACTCCGGCCAGCCTCACCAGGGCGTCGACCTCGTGGGCGAAGCCGGCAAGAAGGAATGCCTCACCGTGGCCCGTCGCCGATACCGCGCAGGTGGCGTCGTCCGCCCAGGTGCCGGCGCCCGCCACGGGCGAGTCACCGACCCTTCCGGGGAGCTTGCCGACCCGTCCACCCGTGGACGTGGCCGCGGCCAGGTGGCCGTCGCGGTCCCTGGCCACCGCCCCGACCGTCTCGCCGCCTGTGACTGCGGTGCCTGCCGCGGCGCGCCGCAGCTGGTCGACGGCGTCCTCGGTGACGAACCACGCCTCGTCCTCTCGCTGTAGCCCCCATCGTCCGGCGAGCGCGGCGACCGCGTCGCCGGCGAGCAACACGTGGTCGGTCCGGTCCATGACGGCGCGGGCGGCCTCGACGGGGTGGCGGACACTCCGGCAGACGGTGACGGCGCCGAACTGTCGGCGGTTGCCGTCGGCCACCGAGGCGTCGGTCTCGACCGTGCCCTCGCTCGTCAACACGGAACCTCGCCCGGCGTTGAACTCGGGGGAGTCCTCCAGGACCTTGACGGCGGCCACGACGGCGTCGAGCCCGCTGCCACCCCGGCGCAGGTGCTCAGCCCCTGTTCGCAGGGCCGCCTCCAGCCCGAGCCGTGTCGCGTCGAGGTGCGCTCGAGACAGCTTCGCCAGGCCGTCGCCCGCTCCGCCGTGCACGGCGAGCACCCAGCCGTGGTGCCCGCCGTCGTTCATCGCCGCGGGACTGCTGGCCCTGATGGGGCCCGGCGAGCCACGCCCGCGGCCCCGGCGAGGCTCAACCGGCAGCGGCAGGCGCGGAGATCGCGGTCGATGTCGCAGGAGCGCGACCCGCGGCCTGACGAGCCCGCTCGAAGGCCTGCCGGCCCTCCTGCACCTTGGTTGCGAAGCCGACGGGGTCGCCGTTGCGGAGGGCGGCGTCGGCGTCCGTGAACGCCCGGTTTGCCTCGTCCATCAGTCGGCGCACCTCGTCGGAGACCGCCGAGGGGGCGCCGGGGGCTTCGGGATCCGGACCACCGCCGATCGGACCTTGCTCCAAGGTGGGGGGTGCATCCCCGAAGACGGCGACCAGGGCTTCCTGGAGGGTGTCGCGGATCTGGATGCGTCCACCGAAAGCCACGATCACCTTCTTCAGCTCTGGGACGGCGTTGGCACCCGTGGCCTGCACGTAGAGAGGGCGGATGTACAGAAGCGACTGCTCGATCGGGATGATGACCAGATTCCCGAGGCGCACCTCCGAGCCCGCTCGGCTCAGGAGGGTGATGAGGGAGGAGACCTCGGGATCCTGGTTGATGCGAGCGTTCACGATTGCCGGACCGTCGACCTGGCGGTCCCTCGGCATCACGAATACCTCGAGCTGCCCGTACTCGGCGGGATCGGCCTTGGCCACCATGAACGCCGAGAGCTCACGCCGGGAGTCGTCGTCGGAGAACGGGACGAACGGCTGGAGGATCAGAAACTCCGCTTGCGGCGCGCCCGGCAGGCGCATCAGCAGGTAGTAGGGGTCCATCCGGTTCTCCCGCGGCCGGCCCAACGGGGCACCCGCAGCGTCTACGGGCGTAGGGCCCGGAGTGATGGCACCGGCCGAGCCGGGGTCCTGGGCGATGTTCCAGCGGTCGGACTGAGAGTAGAACTCGTTGGCGTCGCTGATGTGGTACCGGCCCCACATGTTGGTCTGCACCCGGAACAGGTCCTCCGGATACCGGAAGTGGGCCCGCAGCTCTGCGGGAGGCTCCTCTCTGGAGAACAGCCTCGGGAAGGCCTTGGCGTAGGCGGCGGCGATGGGGTCGTCGGGGTCGACGATGTAGAACGTGGCGTCGCCGTCGTAGGCGTCGATCGCCACCTTGACGGAGTTGCGTACGTAGTTGAACTGATGGTTCAAGCCGCTTGCCGCACTCACCCGGTTCAGGTCGGTCTGTTGCCCGTAGGGGAACATGTTGGTGGTCGTGTACGCGTCGATCAGCCAGACGATCCGTCCGTTGAGCACCACGGGATAGGGGTCGGTGTCGTAGTGCAGGAACGGGGCGATGGTGGCCGCCCGCGCCCGAATGTCGCGCATGTAAAGGATACGGGAATCCGACGTCATGAAACCTGAGATGAGGGGGTTCACGTCGCCGAAGCGGAGGGCGAAGGCGAGACGGCGGGTGATGGACCCGATGCCGACGCCGCCCTCGCCGTCGTAGCGGTTGGTGACGGCGGTGCCGTCCTCGCGGACGTAGTCGATCTCGTCCCTGCCGGCGTTCACGATGCTGTAGCCGCCGATGGCCTCACCGTGGTAGAGCCGGGGCTGGGTGATGGCGGGCTCCCCCTGCGGAGGGATGTTCTTGACCAGGAAGTCGGGTTGGCCGTCGGAAGTCACCGAGTTGGCCGGCGACAGCACCGCGCCATAGCCGTGAGTGAAGGCCATGTGCCGGTTCTCCCACGTGTCCGCGGGCAAGCTGTCCGGGTTGAGCTCCCGAGCCGAGAGCACGATCTGCGTCGTGTCGTCGCCGATCCGGTACCGGTCGACGTCAACGTCGGTGAACCGGTAGAAGGTGCGGACCTCCTGGAGGCGCTGGTAGGTCCGCTGGAGAACCTGAGGATCCCACAGCCGGATGTTGCGGACCGTCTCGGCGTTGTTCACCAGCGCCTCCGCGCCGAGCTGCTCGTTGTAGGCGAACGGCCTCACCTCGACGTCGCCCAAGCCCACGGCGATGCGTGTTGCATCGATGTTCCGCTGGATGAACTCGACCTCCCTCGTCGATTCGGCCGGCTCCACCCGGAAGCGCTGGACGAGCGCCGGATAGACCGATCCGGCGACGATGGCGACCAGCGCCCATAGGCCGACAGCGGTGATGGGGAGGGCCCACCCTGGCCGCCCGACGCTCACGAGGAAGAGAATGGCAGCCAGGATCGAGATGACGATGAGCAGGTTGAACGCCGGAAGCTGGGCGTTGACGTCGGTGTACGTGGCGCCCTGCACGGCGCCCCGCGTCGAGAAGACCAGCTCGAAGCGATCGAGGTAGTAGTTCCCTCCTTTGACCAGGGCGATGGCCGCGACCAGCACGGAGAGGTGGGCCTTCACCGCCGGCGTCACTCGACGGCCGGGGATCTGGAACCTGATCCCGCCGTTCAGGTAATGCGCGACTGCCGTGACGATCAGGATCACCACGAGCCCCGAGAACAAGACGTTGGTCGTGAAGGTGAGGAACGGCAGCTGGAAAACGTAGAAACCGATGTCGCGCCCGAACTCGGGGTCCTGCACGCCGAACGGGACCTTGTTCCGGAAGAGGATCCATTCCTTCCACTGGCCGGCGGCCCCGGAGCCGAAGATGAAAGCGAGGAACAGCGCGATCGCCAGCCGGATGGTGCGCGGCCTACGGTCGAGCAGCTCTCGGACCTCCGCCAGCGTGGCCTCCTCCGGACCGGCTGGTCGGATCGCCGGCGCCAGCCGCTCGGCGAGCATGAGGTTCGCCCAGCACAGCAGGAAGAACCCGCCCATGAAGGCAATGAAGAGACCGACCTTGGCGAGGATCACGCCGGACCAGAGAGTCGTGAATCCCAGCGAGTCGAACCAGAGGTAGTCGGTGTAGAAGCCGGCGATGCCTCGGGCGAACAGGATCACCAGGAACAGCAACCCGATGCCGAGCCCGACGAACAGCCGTCCGGCGCGGGGCCGGCGCGGCACTTCGGACTGCGGCATCATCGCTCGTCTTAGGCTAGCGGACCGCCTGCGCCCCGGGGCGTCACTCGCCTCGACCTGCTTCGCGCCGGGTTCGTCCAGGGGGCAAGAATGACCCTCGTGCCCGTCGAGTCCGGACCCGCGTGCCTGGGCGGCACCTCCTCTCGGCCGTCGACCTCGATCCGTCGGCCGGATGGCCGAGGCGTGGTGGAGTGAACGACCGAGGCGGGCGCCGGACGCACGCGAGTCGATCCCCATTGGCCTGGGACCCATTCCGGCGACTTGCGACCGTCCAGGTGCTCCACGCGCTGGGCGACGCCATTGTCGCCGTCGCCCTGGCCAACACGCTGTTCTTCTCGGTGCCGCTCGGAGAGGCGCGGGACAAGGTGGCGCTGTACCTCGCCCTGACGATGGCGCCCTTTGCCGTGTTGTCCCCCTTTGTGGGTCCTTTGCTGGACCGGCGCTCGGGTGCCTATCGAGTGGCGATCGTTCTGGCCGCCGCAGGCCGGATTCTCCTGGCGGCTCTGCTCACCACTCGCACCGACCGACTGTCGCTCTATCCCTTGGCCTTCGGGTTGCTCGTCCTGTCACGGGTTCACGGCGTGAGCCGCAGCGCTCTGGTGCCCGAGGCGCTCCCACCAGGCAAGCAGCTGATGTGGGGGAACGCCTGGCTTGCCGTGCTGTCGGTGGTTGGCGGGGCCGTGGGCGCGGGCTTGGCCGCCGCGGCCAACGCGGTGTCCGGCCCGGGAGTCGCTCTGTGGGGTGCCGTCCTCGTCTTCGCCGTATCGACGGTTCCCGCCTTCCGGCTGCCTGGGCGAGGTGGCGACGACGACACTGCGGCCACGTCCGATGACTACCGCGCGCTGCTGACGCCTCGACTGTTGGCCGGAGGCGTCGCCATGGCGGCCAGCCGAGCGACAGTTGGCTTCCTCACGTTCTTGATGGCCTTTCTCCTGCGTGCTCAGGGGGAGACCGGCCGGGGCTTCGCCATCGTCATCGCCAGTGCGGGTGTCGGCGGATTCCTGGGCTCGGTCCTCGGCCCTGTGCTTCGGGGCATCATGCGTGAATCCATGCTGCTCCTGTCCGCTCTGGCAGCCGCAGGGGCGGTGGCCGTCTGGGCGGCGCCGTCGTTCGATCTGACGAAGGGTGCGATCGTCGCGGCCGTGGTAGGTGCCTCCGCCGGCGCCGGCCGGCTGGCCTTCGACAGCCTCTTGCAACGCGAGGCGCCGTCGAGCGTCCGCGGCCGCACGTTCGCCCGTTACGAGACCATCTTCCAGCTCTGTTGGGTCGGAGGTGCCGGCCTTGCGACCGCTGTGCCGTTCGGCGCTGCGAGCGGACTTCGAACTCTCGCCCTCCTCGCGGGCATCGGTATCGTCCTGGCGGTGAAGGGGCTGTTGCGTCGGAGCCCCGCCCGTCCTCGGAACGGCAACGGCCGGCGCCCTACCAACCGGCATGATCGCCGGCTTCGTCGACGTCACGGCCGGACCCGCGATCGCGAGGGCGAGCGGGGCAGCCTGGGGGCGGGAAGCTAGTGCGGCCGCGGCTGGCTCCGGCTCCGGGTCTCGTGGGCTCGTCACGCCACGCCCACGAATGGCAAGGAAACCCTCCGACAGCTCGATGACCAGCCTCGGTACTGACGGCATCAACGCCATGGACTCCCTTGCCGGCGGTGTGGTCGCGGCGTCCAGGGTGCCTTCGAGTCGGCAGACGGTGTAGCCGCTTCCGTCTCAGGCCGTGCCTCCGCCGACTTCCGCCTAGCCGAGCTCCGGCTCGTCACGCGCTCCCAGGCGCGCCCTGAGGTCGCGCCGCGAGCCGATGCCAAGCTTGGCGAACACGTTGGCCAGGTGGTACTCGACGGTCTTCACGCTGACGACCAGCTCGCTCGCCACCTCCTTGTTGGTATGCCCGCCGGCCACCAGTCGGGAGACGGCGAGCTCCTGGGGCGTCAAGGGGACTCGGTTCGGGTCGAACGAGGGCCGGCGCGAGGGGGCCAGGCCGGTGCCGGCCAGCTCCCGGTCGGCACGCACCTGGAACGGACGGGCGTCGAGCCGCGCGAACGTCTCACGGGCCCGGCTGAGCTGGGCCAGCGCGGCGCGTCGCTCGCCGGCCCGCCGGAGGAACGCGCCGTATGCGTGCTGGACGAGGGCGCGCTCGAACGGAGCCGGCAATGCGGCGGCGTGCTCGATCGCCGCCTCGAACGCCTGCCGCGCCGCGCCGTCCCGTCCACGTGCCGCCTCCAGTGCACCCCTGACGCGGGCGGCGGCGGCCTGGCTGGAGCGCCGCCCGCGCTCGGCGGCCAAGTCCTCGTACGGGCGCAGTACGGCGTCGGCCTCGTCCAGGCGCCGGAGGGCGACCAGCGCCTCGGCGTACAGCTCCCGCCACGGCATGGTGCCCGGCTCGTAGCTGCCGGCACGGTTCCGGAAGGCGAGGACGGGGCGGACGGCTTCCACCACGCCGGCCGCATCACCGCGTGCGAAGGCCAGGTGCGCCAGGGCGCTCGCGGCGTAGCCCCGGTTCGCCTCCTCGCCGTCGGGGAGGGCGGCGGCCGCCGCCACGGCCCGGCCGGCGTGGGATCCGGCCAGCTCCCACAGCCCTCGGGAGGCGAGCGGGAAGACGACCATGGCGTGGGTGCCGCCGAGCAGCCACGTCTGGTCGGAATCCTCGGCGAGGGACGCGGCCTGGTCGGCATGGGCGGCGCTGTCGTCCCACAACCCGAGGCGGTACTCGGCGTCGGAGAGGTGGGTCAGAAAGATGGCCAACTCCTTCAGATGGCCCCACGAGCGAAGGGCCTCTGTGGCCGCGACCAGGTCCTTGCGCGCTCCCTCGAGGCTGTCGGTCCAGAGGCGGACGAGACCCCGGCCGAGGAGCATGTCGACCTGCGCCGGCCCCAGCTGCTCCGGCATCTCCGGAGCTCCTTCGACGAGGGAGAGCGCCTCCTCGGCGCGACCGGAGTTGGCGAGCCCCACCATGAGCCGGCTGAGCGCGGCGACAGCGGGACCTCCTTCGGGGTAGGCGTCGAGCACTCGCCGGGCCCAGTCGGCGGCTTCGGCGCCCCGGCCCTGGATCAGGCAGAGCTGGGCCAGCTGGGACGCGGCGTGGGCTGCCTCCGGACCTGCCGGCCCCGCCTCCCAAGCGCGAGACAGCAGCCTCTCCGCCTCGGCGAGATTCCCGGTGAGCAGGGAGAGGTGGCCCAGCACCAGGTCCCGGCGGGGGCTCTCCGCGAGACGGGCCACTTCATCGGTGTGGCGGGCGGCCTGTGCGGCGTTGCCGGCCAGCACCTGGAGGCGTACGGCCTCGAGCAGGCACCGGTCCCGATCGGTGCTGTCGGGGGCGATGCGGGCCGCGGCCAGCAGATGGCCGGCGGCGGCGGCCAGGACCCCGGCACGTGCCTCCTCGTCCGCCCGCGCTTCGAGGTCGGCAGCGAGGACGGCATCGTCGGCGAGGGCCGCGGCCACGCGGTGGTCGAGGCGTCCGTCGCCCTCGGTCAGTTCGGCGGCGCGGGCGTGGGCCGAGGATCGGCGTCGCGGGCTGAGATCGTCGTAGACGGCGGCGCGGATGAGGGGGTGCGCGAAGGCGAGCTCCCACCCGCCGGGTCGGCGCACGGCGACGAGCAGCCCCGATGTCGACGCTTCCTCGACTGCGGGCCCGAGATCGTCGACTCCCGCCACTTTCCCGGCCAGGCGCAGCGGACTGCGCTGACCGAGGACCGACGCCGCGACCACGAGGTCCTGCCCGGGCGGGGACAGCATGGCCAGGCGCGACAGGACGATCGATGAGAACGCCCGCGGTGCGGGGAGTGGCTCCGCAGATCGCAAGGCCTCCGGGCTCAACTCCTCGAGGAGGGCGCGGAGATGGAGGGGGCTCCCTCCTGTGTGCTCGATCAGACGCTCGAAGCGGCGCCGGGGGAGCCCGGCCACGCCCATGCCCCCTGCAAGCCGGCTCACCTCCTGGGCGTCGAGACCGCTCAATCGGATCTGGTCGACCCCGTCGTCGCCGACGAGACGCGACAGCCCTGCGGGAAGGATCGCCTCCGGACGTCCCGCCAGCAGGGCCAGAACAGGGTCGGCCCGCAGCCGGCGCAGGGCGAAGGCCAGGGCGCCCAAGGAGGGGGCGTCGCACCAGTGGAGATCGTCGACGACCAGACCGACGGGGCCCCCCGGCAGGCTGCCGATCAACTCGACGAGGGCCGAACCCACCGCCAGCGGGTCGGCGGCCGGCGCTCGTCTCGACCGATCGAGCACGGGCGGGAGCACCGGCACCCCGGCGACCAGCTGGTCCACCACGCCGAAGGACAGCTCCATCTCGGCTTCGTCCCCGTCTCCACGCAGCAACGTGAAATCCCCGGCGTCGGCCAGCACCCGCCGGACCAGGCTCGTCTTGCCCATGCCTGCCGGGCCGTCGAGGAAGACGATCGCCCGCTCGCCGGCACGCGCCGCCTCAAGTCGCGTGCGTAACAGCTCCAACTCGGGCTCCCGGCCGACGAACAGGTCGTCGGGCGCGCGAGAGCCGTTCACCCCCTGCCCCATGGGCCGATGCGGAGCTTCCCGGGCCGCGCCGTCCACTCCGGCCCAGGATATCCCTCGCGACTAGGGACTATCCCTGGGGCGACACCAGCTCGTTCCTTCCTAGGGTCTCGTACCGAGATGCGCTTCATCGTCGAGATCGTCGCCCAAGACGGCCGGGTCGAGGGTTTCGTGTCACCCGACGGGGGCGGTCAACGCCGTTCGTTCTCGGGGTGGCTCGAACTCCTCAGCTGGCTGGAGCCAGCCACGGCGACCTCGCCGCAGGAGCGATCGGATCGGGGCTAGGGGGAACCTTGCGGGTGAGAAGGCGTTCGACGGTGAGCGTGGTGGCCGTCACCATGCTGATGATCGGTTCGGGGTTGGCCGGCGGTTCGGCGGCGGCATTGCCGCGAGACCCGATCGAGCCACCCGAGCTGCCCGGGGGCGGCTTCGAGCCACCCGCCAACGGCTTCGCGTGGCGCGTGCCGGCCAACTTCGGGCTGATGAGAGACGGGCTCGTCGACTACCGCTGGAACGAGGCGCCCAACAGCCGTTTCATCGGGCCCGCCTACACCTACGACCCGACCTACGTGCGCCCCGCGGTGCGGACCGCCTTCTTCGACGGCTGCCCCACCCAGGCCGAGCTGGCCGCCGGCCCCTCGACCACCTACACCTACACGTGGTCACTGCACGTCCCCGGGTCGGGGGACGTCATCGGGCTCCCCGTGTCCCAACGCAACTGCCAGTGGTCCAAGGACTTCCACCTCCACCCCGTCACCGGCAGAGCGGCGCCGGTGAGGGTGCGGCTGGCGATCACCACGGAGGCCGGCGCCCCCTATCCCGGCTACCCGTCCGGAAAGACGTACGACGAGCAGCTCGTCGAGGTGCGCGACATCCTCATCGTCTCCCTCGGTGACTCCTACGGCTCGGGCGAGGGCGCGCCCGACATCCCCCAGGTGATCAACGCCTTCGGGGGGGTGGAATCGGAGGCCCGCTGGGTGGACAAGCGCTGCCACCGCTCGGCCAATGCCGCGTCGGCGGTGGCGGCCCGCCAGCTCGAGGCCGCCGACCCGCACAGCACGGTGACGTTCCTCTCCTTCGCGTGCTCGGGGGCGACGATCAGCACCGAGTACTTCGGCGACCAGGACAAGCTCGATCCCTACGAGCACCCGCCGGCGGGTGGCTTTCAGGAGCCACTGGGGTCGGGGATCCTCAACCCCTACCGGGGCATCGAGCCACCCCCTGGCGACCACACCATGCTCCCATCGCAGGTCGACCAGCTCCGGTACGCGCTGACCGGCGGCGCCGTGACCACGCCGCGCCAGGTCCACGCCCTCAGCATCAGCGGCGGCGGCAACGACATGGGGTTCGGGCCCGTGGCCCTGGTGTGCACCCTCTACTACGACTGCAAGAACCACCTGGTGCGAGGCATCCAGCCCGGCGCCGGCCTGCTCGCCCTCGATGGCCGGTTCGCCCAGTCGGTCGCCGCCGTCGGCGCCCGCTACGCCGAGTTGGCCGCCGCGCTGGCGCCCCTGGGCATCCAGAGGACCTACATCACCCAGTACCCCGACCCCACCCGGAACGAGAACGGGGCCCGGTGCGCCAAGATCCTCGACGACGTGATCCCCCTGTGGATGGCGCCGCTGCTGGGAGGATTGGCCCTGGCCGAGGGGCACCCGGTTCCTCTACCGCCCTACCAGATCGACGGCGGTGACCGGGACGATGGTGGCGAGGTCGGCTGGGCCGGTGGCTCCGTGCTGGCGGGGATGAACGGGGCGGTGGCGGCGGCCGCCACCGCCCACGGCTGGACGCTGGTCGACGGCATTGCCGACAGCACCGCCAACCTGTTCTCCGGGCACGGCTACTGCGCTCCTGACAACTGGATCCGCACGGCCACCGAGTCGGTCGCCATGCAGGGCCCGTGGGCCGCACCCGCGGCGTGCGCCCTCTCCGCCTACTTCCTGCAGCCCATCGGCTTCCTCCTGTCCAACTGCTTCCCGCCGACCACCGCCAGGACCACGGGGACGCTCCACCCGACCGCCCGCGGCTACCAGGCCATCGCCGGCCGGCTCATGGCCAAGCTCAGGCCTGACCTTCTGCCGGCGCCGCCGGCCGCCGCCCCGGTGGCGCCGGCCTTCAGCGTGGTGCGCAGCGCCGCCGTCGAGGGCCGCGACGGGTGGCTCATCGGCCAGGTCGCGGGCCACACCTGCGCCGGCGGGGCCGCGGCCTGCGTCCCCGTCCAGGCGGCCGCTTCCGTCCCCTCGACCACGTCGTTGGACGGCGTCAGCCTGGCCGTGAACGGTTCGCCGTTGCCCTGCTCGCCCACCGGCGTGGCGACCGGTGGAGTGTTCTGCCGGTCGGAGCTGACCAACCCGCAGACCATCGTCTGGTCGCTGAGCTTCGCCGAGGGCGGGATCCATCAGGTCGACGCCACGGCCACCGCCCGGAACGGGACCCGGACCGACTCGGCGTTCCAGTTCAAGGTCGACCTCGTGGCGCCCACGTCGGCCACCGCCATCCCGTTGCCCCCGGCGACCGAGACGAACGGCTGGTACCGGTCGGCCGTGGCCGTCCAGCTCAGCGGTACCGACAGCCCACCAGGTTCGGGGGTGGAGTCGATCGAGTACCAACTGGACGGCGGCCCGGTCCAAACGGTGCCCAACGGGACGTCGATCTCGGTGGAGCCCGACGGCGTCCACACACTTGCCCTCCGGCCGATCGACAGAGCCGGGCACCGGGGAGCCCTCCAGCCGCCGTTCACCGTCCGTATCGACAAGACCGCCCCCACGCTCCACTGCGGCACGGCGGATGGCGCCTGGCACGCCGTCGATGTGGGCGTCGCCTGCTCGGCGTCGGACGGCGGGTCGGGCCTGGCCTCCTCCGGCGACGCCGGCTTCACCCTGTCGACCTCGGTGGCAGCCGGATCGGAGACGGCGACGGCGGAGACCGGCGCACGGTCGGTGTGCGACGTGGCCGGCAACTGCGTCGACGCCGGCCCCATCGGCGCCCACAAGGTGGACAGGAAGGCACCGACGGTCACCGTGTCCTCACCGGTCTCCACCCGATACCTCCTCAACCAGGTGGTCGGCGCCGGCTACGCGTGCTCGGACGGCGGATCGGGCGTGGCGACCTGCGCAGGGCCGGTTCCCACCGGTTCCGCGGTCGACACGTCGGCGGTGGGGGAGCGGACGTTCACGGTGAACGCCTCCGACAACGTGGGCAACGCGACCCGTGAGACGGTGACCTACTCGGTGGGGTACCGGATCTGCCTCCTGTACGACGCGGCTCGCACGAGGAACGCGGGGAGCACCATTCCTGTCCAGCTGCAGCTGTGCGACGCGGGGAGCACCAACCGGTCGTCTGGCGACATCGTGCCCGTCGCCGTCGGTGTGGTCGATGCCGAGACCGGCCGCGCCGTGCCGCTGCAGTCGCCCGGAAACTCCCAACCGGCGAACCAGTTCACCTTCGACGGTACGTCGTACTCGTTCAACGTGAGCACCACCGGTTATGCCCCGGGCCGGTACGACCTGCACTTCACGATCCCGGGCGACCCGGTCACGCACGTGGCTCCGTTCACCATCCGGTAGGAGGACAATTGAGAAGAGCATTCACCGCCGTCACGGCCGCCGTCACCCTCACGCTGGCCGTCGGCGCAAGCCCGGCCTCCGCCCAGACGGCTCCGAACCAGCGGGTCAGTATCACCTTCGTCGGCGGCTACACCGGCGTGGCGGTCGCCACAGGGGTGATCAACGCCGTCGGCGTCGCTCAGGAACAGAGCACGCTGAGCCCGGACGGGTCGTTCGTCGGCACCCTGACCTTCCGGTTCGCCCTCGGCACCGTCGTCGCTCCGTTCACCGGGCAGGTGACGTCGGTGACCGTCGACCCCCGTACCTGCACCGGCCGGTTCACCAGCGTCGGGACGTTCACCATCGCCTCGGCCACCGGCGCCTATGCCGGGATGTCCGGGCAGGGGAGCTTCACCGAGGAGGGCATGTTCAACTCACTGCGCACCGCCAATGGCTGCAACCCCGAGCCGTTCATCCGCACACTCCTCAGGACCGAGGCCACTGCAGTCGTCCGGCTGTGACCGGCCGAAGCCGCCACCTTTCAGGTCGGGCCGGCGCGAGGTCCGACCGACCCGGCGGCATAGTCGAGCAGGGGGGGGCCGTCCTGGTCCCAATGGGCGAGGACGGGTTCGACGATGCGCCAGCACTCCTCGGCCTCGTCGCCGCGGATGGACAGTGAGGGGTCTCCCTCGATGGCCTCCACCAGCAGGCGGGCGTGGGCGGAGAGGTCCTGGGGGGCAAGCGTCAGCTCGAGGGCGGCCTCCTCCAGGCAGAACGGGTCGCCGGCACCGTTGAGGGCCAGGTCGAGAACCATGCGGTCCGGGCCCATCAAGAAGCTGAGCCGGTTGACAGGCGGCTCGCCCTCTTGGCCGAACAAGGCCTCGCCGACGGGCAGGAAGCTGATGGTGATCTCCCTCCTGTCGGCGGCGAGCGCCTTTCCGGTGCGTAGCCGGAACGGCACCCCCGACCAGCGGTCGTTGTCGACGAACAGCGTCACCTCGGCGAACGTCTCGGTCCGACTGGCCGGGTCGACGCCGGGCTCCCCGACGTAGTCCGGGAGTTCGAGCCCGCCCACGGTCCCGGCGCGGTAGCGGCCCCGGCGGGTGTGTGTGGCGACCTCGGCGGGTGACATGGTGCGAACGGCCCGCAGCAGCTCCACCTTCCGGTCCCGGAACTCCGTCCCGTCGAGGGCGGACGGCTTCTCCATGGCGGCGAGGCAGAGCAGCTGCAGGAGGTGATTCTGGATGACGTCGCGCAGCGCTCCGGTGTGGTCGTAGTAGCCGGCGCGCCCTTCCAGAGCGACGGTCTCGTCCCACACGATGTCCACCCCTGCGACGTGGTGGCGATTCCAGGTCGGCTCGAACAGCCGGTTGGCGAAGCGCACGCCCAGGATGTTCTGCACCGTCTGCTTGCCCAGGAAGTGGTCCATCCGGAACACCGTCTCCTCCGGGAAGTGGCGGTGCAGGAGCCGGTTCAGGGCCTGCGCCGACGCCAGGTCGGTGCCGAAGGGCTTCTCCACGACGATGCGGCTCCGCTCCGACAGCCCGATCCGGGCCATGGCTTCTATGGATGGGGCGAATACCGCCGGCGGGAGGGCGAGGTATGCGACAGATGCGTCCAGGTCACGGCCGAAGGCCTCGCACAGGGTGGCGGTGTCGGTCACGTCACCGACGACGTAGGAAAGCCGCTGTACCAGGGCGCGTCGGGAACCGCGGTCGAGGTGGGTGGCGTGGCGGCGCAGGCGCGCCGCAGCGTGCTGGCGGAAGTCGGTGGTGTCCCACTGGCGGCGGTCGACGCCGACGATGGTGAGGTCTGGCGGCAGCGACCCGGACGCGACCAGCTCGGCCAGGGCCGTGAGCAGGTAGCGACCCGTGAGGTCACCCGTCGCCCCGAGAACGACGAGACGACGCGCCGTCATCCCTGCCTCCGGAGCTCTCGAGCCAGGTTCATCCCGCTGGAGACGACGCCGACGTGGCTGAAGGCCTGGGGGTAGTTCCCGAGGAAGGCCCCTGTCGACGGGTCGATCTCCTCCGGAAGAAGACCAAGTCCTCCGGCCCGGGCGCAGAGGGACTCGTAGAGCTCCATCGCCTCGTCCAAACGCCCCTGGGCGGCGAGGTTGTCGACCAGCCAGAAGCTGCACAGAAGGAATGCCCCCTCGTGGCCGGGAAGTCCGTCCGCCGACTCCTCGAGGAGGTACCGGTACAGCAGGCCGTCGCCGGCGCCCAACCGCTGCGTGATGGCCGTCGTGGTGGCCACCATCTTGGGATGTCTGGCGTGGACGACGCGTCTGAGCGGAAGCGCCAGCAGGCTGGCGTCCAGCCCTCCGGGCCCCAGGTGCTCGACCAGGCTCTGGCGTTCCGGGTCCCATGCGAGGTCCAGGATCGCCTCCTGGATTCTCACCGCCTCCGCCCGCCAACCACCGACGTCACCGGGCAGGCCCAGCCGCTCTGCCAGTCGCGCACCACGGTCGAGGGCGACCTGGCACATGGCCGCCGAGTAGGTGAACGGGCGGGTCGCGGTCCGGACCTCCCAGATCCCGTGGTCGGGCTTGTCCCAGCGACTCCGGGACTCCTCCACGAGCTCCCGCAGCCGGGTCCACAGGTCGGGATCCAGCTCGCCGCCGGCGGCGACCCACTGGTAGGCGCAGTCCAGGATCTCACCGTAGGCGTCGTGCTGGCTTTGATCGGCGGCAGCGTTGCCCCAGCGCACCGGCGCCGAGCGGCGGTAGCCCTCGAGCTCGGGATCCTCACGCTCGGGAGGCGGCTGCACCCCCTCCAACGTGTAGAGGACCCGCGGCTCGCCGTCGCGCCCGATGGCGTCGAGCACCCAGCCCAGGAACCCCCGGGCCTCGGCGTGGAGGCCCACCCGGCGGAACGCGTAGACGGAGAAGGCGGCGTCGCGGACCCAGGCGTACCGGTAGTCCCAGTTCCGGACGCCACCGATGGCTTCCGGCAACGAAGAGGTGGGCGCGGCCACGATGGCTCCGGTCTCGTTGAAGTCGAGCATCTTGAGTGTGACCACCGAGCGGCGCACGACCGGCTGCTCCGGACCGTCGTACTCGAGCTTTCGCATCCACCGCCTCCAACCGTCGAGGGTGGCCTGCAACAGGGCCGGTGGATGGAGATTGCGGCTCTGGCCGGAGGCACCCCAGCGCAGGATGAAATGGGCCCGCTGCCCCGCCCCCAGCTCGAACGTGCTCATGGCGCCTTCGAGCGGGACGCTGGCGAACAGCCGCAGATCGAGGTCGGGACGTCGGTGGCAACGGAGGACGACACCACTTCCCTCCGGTGCGACCGAGGCGCCACCCCACGGCTCGATCTGGACCCGGAGGGTGACCGCGCCCTCGAGCACCACGACGGAACGGAGGAGCTCTCCTCTCCCGGCCGGGGTGTCCTCGGCCAGATCCGCCCCTGAACGAAGGGTCAGGCAGTCGGTGACGCGGATGAGCCCCGAGGGGCTGCGGAGCTCGGTCACCAGGACGCCACTGTCGGGCTCGTAGCGCTGACGCGCCTCGACCACCTCGTCGGGGGCGATGCGAAAGAAGCCGCCATGGCGGGCGTCGAGCAGGGAGCAGAACAGTGGCTCCGAGTCGAAATGCGGCACGCACAGCCACACCACGGAACCGTCGCGCGCGATCAGGCCCGCGGTGCTGCCGTCGCCGACGAGGCCGAGGTCCTCGAGTGGCGGATAGCCCTCGTGGTACCGAAGAGGGGTGGAAGGCGGGCCGGAGAACATGGAGTTGCTCACGTCGTGCGCCGAGCCGCGGCGGTGGCGACACGGGGGTTCGCCGTCGAACCCAGCGTCACGACCTGGCAGGCTGCGTGCATGCGAGCGTGCGCCCGGCTGGTGATGGGACTCCACCGCATCTCGTCGAGGTGGTCGAGGGCGCCGTCGAGCACGGTGCGATCGCCCCGGCCGAGTTCGACCAGGAGCCTCACGAGCGCCTGCTCCGAGACAGCGAACGGTGTCGACACCACGGGTAGGAGCGCCGTGCGCGCCAAGCGGTGTGGACGCTCGCCCCACGCGCCGCACAGCTTGCTCCACGTCAGGATCGACACCGGCAGCGCAAGGGCACAGAGGGCGACGGCGAGCGCGCTCGGCACCGGTAACGCCCATGCCAGCACGACGGAACTCGACGTGGTGGCCCATGTCGTTGCCGTCAGCAGTTCCCCTTTCCTGGCCGCCGATCCGCTTCGCTTCACCAGACTCTCCTCGGCTCGACCGAGCCGCTCTGCGGCCAGCTCCCGCTGCCACGGGTCGGGGAATTCGCGGACGAGGGCCCGAGCCAGCCGGAGTGAGGCCAAGTCCAGCTCCGAGGCCGCCGCCAGCTCTGCGGCGATGAGAGGCTCCAACGCTGTCGGCTCGGACGAGCCCGAGGGGGCATACAGCGCCCACACTATGACGCGATCGCGGCGCATCACCCAAGTCTGGCGACGGCGCCGGACCAGGACGAGAGCGGCCCCGGTGAGGGCGACTGGCACGACCAGGAGGCCGATCACGCGGCCGGCAACGAAGAGCGTCACGGCCAGGCCGGTTGCGAGTGCGACCGTCCGGTGGCGCGGATGTCCGGCCGCGCTCGCAACCCTGCCGCGCACGAACGGGCGGCGTCGCGTCGCCCCGGTCACGTCACACCACGAATGAGGGGAGCCTTGCGCACCGGTACCTCCACGCGTCGAACGATGTCGCCGACCAGGCTTCCCGGCTCCCCAATCGGGTGCTACCCGCGGGGGCCGGCGCCAAACCAGCCGTACCGCCGCACCCGGGCCGCCGTGCAGCACTCCGCCAGTAGATCCTCGTGCTCCACGCGTCCGAGCCTGGGCGGGAGCGACTATCGTGGTCTCGGGGAGCCGGGAAGCCTGGTCGGCGCGTGGTTGTCCCGCGTCCAGGGAGTAGACACGAAGTGAACCGGATTCCCATGGGCGGCCCGCCGACCCTCACTGAAGACCGCGTGCCCGAGTCGGGCCCGACCGCCGCGCCGCCCGAGAGCGGGACGTCGATCGCGGGAGGGCTGGGGGAGTTCATGGGTGACGAAGAGGAGCGGACGCGTGCCGGCGCGGTGCCGGTGTTGCTCATGCGCGCGACGCCGGCCGCGCAGGAGTAGGGCGCGCCGAAGACGTGCTTTTCGTCCTCGGGCTCCACGCCGCCTTGGCGGCCGTCGCACCTGCCGCCGGCCGGCGTCTCGGCCGGCGAGTCTTCTGGCTGTGCGCCGTCGCGCCCGCCGTCACGCTCGTCTGGGTCCTGAGGCGCGCCTCGGGTGTGCTCGATGGCCGTCCCGCCGAGGAGAGCGTGGAATGGGTGCCCGGGTTGGGCCTCGGGTTCGACCTCCGCATGGACGGGTTCTCGTTGCTCATGGTGGCGCTCATCTCCGGCGTCGGCGTGCTCGTCTTCGCCTACAGCCGGTGGTACTTCTCCGACCGGCCTGGGCTCGGCCGGTTCGCGGGGACGCTCACCGCCTTTGCCGGGGCGATGCTCGGCGTCGTGCTCTCCGACAACCTGCTCGTCCTCTACGTCTTCTGGGAGCTGACCTCGGTCACGTCCTACCTTCTGATCGGCTTCGAGGACAAGAAGGGCGCAGCGCGGGCCGCTGCGCTGCACGCTCTGCTGGTCACCGCGGCCGGCGGCCTGGCCATGCTCGGCGGGTTCGTCCTCGTCGGTCAAGCCGCGGGTACGTACTCGCTCGCCGCCATCCTCGCCGACCCGCCCTCCGGAGCGGTCGTCAGCGCCGGCCTCGTGCTGGTCCTGCTGGGTGCTTTCACGAAGTCGGCCCAGGTGCCGTTCCACTCCTGGCTGCCTGGAGCGATGGCGGCCCCGACGCCGGTCAGTGCCTACCTCCACTCGGCGACGATGGTGAAGGCCGGTGTCTATCTGATCGCTCGGCTCGCTCCGGCCTTCGCCGCGACCGTTGCCTTCTGGCGTCCGGCGGTGATCACCGTCGGACTGGCGACCATGTTGGTCGGCGGGTACCGAGCTCTCCGTCAACACGACCTGAAGCTCCTGCTGGCATACGGGACCGTGAGTCAGCTCGGCCTGATGGTCGTCTTGGTGGGGGCTGGCCGGCCGGACCTGACGTTCGCGGGGGCCGCCCTTATCCTCGCCCACAGCCTGTTCAAGGCCGCCCTGTTCCTCGTCGTCGGCGTGGTCGACCACCAGGCCCACACGCGTGACCTCCGGGTGCTCACCGGGCTTGGTGCCCGCATGCCTGCCACATTCGTCGTTGCCGCCGTCGCCGTCGCCTCCATGGCCGGCCTCCCCCCTCTTCTCGGGTTCATCTCGAAGGAGGCGATCTACGAGGCCATGCTGCACACCGGCTCGGGAGTCGGCGATCTTGCCGCTGTGCTCGGGGTGGTCCTCGGATCGGCCCTGACCTTCGCCTACGGTGCACGGTTCCTCTGGGGAGCCTTCGCCGCCAAGTCGAGCCCGACACCGAGCGGCGCCGTGGGCCCCGAGGTTCCAGCGCCTGCCTGGCCCTTCATGGCTCCCGCTGCCCTCCTAGCCGTCCTTACCGTCGTCTTCGGTCTGCTGCCCGCCCTGGCATCCGGCGTGGTCGAGGCGGCCGGGTCGTCGCTCGATCAGGGGATCGCCGATCTCCACCTCGTCCTGTGGCACGGGGTGACGCCGGCCCTGGGCCTCTCTGCACTCACGCTCGCCATCGGCGCCGGCCTTTACATCGGGCGGTCCGCCGTCGAGCGGGCGCAGGACCGCATGCCGGCCGTGCCGAGCGCGTTCGGGGCGTACCAGGCGTCGGTCGTCGGTCTGAATCGAATCGCCGCCCGGACTACGGGAATCGTGCAGAACGGCTCACTCCCGACCTATATCGGCGTCGTCCTGGTTACGGTCCTTCTCCTTCCTGGCGTCGCACTTCTGGGCGTCGACCTTCCCGAGGGGATCACTGTCGCCGAGTCGCCGCTCCAGGTCGCGGTCGTGGCCCTGGTGATCGCGGCCGCCGCCGGCGCCGCACTCGCTCGACGCCGGTTCGCGGCAGTTCTGTTCCTTGGCGGCGTCGGTTACGGCGTCGCCGTCCTGTTCATCATCCAGGGAGCACCGGACCTCGCCCTGACCCAAATCCTTGTCGAGACACTCGCGCTGGTGATCTTCGTCCTGGTGCTCCGTCATCTTCCGGAGCGCTTCGAGCGCGAGCCATGGCGGCTTCGGCAGGGGATCCGCGTGGCCGTGTCGGCGGGGATGGGGCTCTTCGTGGCCGCATTCGTCCTGGTGGCCGCCGGCTCCCGTACGGAGGAGCCCATCTCGGACGAATTCCTTGCTCGTGCCCTTCCGGAGGGAGGCGGGCGCAACGTCGTCAACGTCATCCTCACGGACTTCCGGGGACTCGACACGATGGGTGAGATCACGGTCCTGACCGTCGCCGCCCTCGGCATCGCCAGCATGGTGGCCGCCGGGCGACGTCGGGGAGACACCTGATGTCACGGCGGGTGCCATCCCAGGTGGGTGCCCATGCGACAGAGGGGAAGCGGGAACCCTCGCTCATCCTCGAGACGTGCGTCCACACCCTCTTCCACACCGCCCTGCTCTTCTCCGTGTTCCTCCTGTTCGCCGGCCACAACGCGCCGGGGGGCGGCTTCGTCGGCGGGCTGGTCGCCGGCGCCGCGTTCGTCCTGCGCTATGTCGAGGGTGGGTCCGGGGAGGTGCAGGACGCCGCTCCGGTGCCGGGCACCGTGCTGATGGGTACCGGGCTGACCCTGGCGGTGGCGACCGGCGCAGCGGCGTTGCTGGGCGACGGAGAGTTCCTGTCCAGCGGCAAGCTCGAAATGGACGTCCCGTTGCTCGGTGCGGTCAAGGCGACGTCGGCACTGGCCTTCGACATCGGCGTGTACCTCGTGGTCGTCGGACTGGTGGTGGTGATCCTCACCACCCTGGGAGCTGAGCCCGACCACCCGATTGAGGCGGAGGAGGCACCGTGAACGTCGTCGAAGTGAACGGAGACTCGCGTTGATCGCCGTCCTCGCCCTTGCCGTCGGCGTGCTCTACGCCGTGGGCACCTACCTGATCCTGCAGCGGAAGCTGACGCAGATCGTGATCGGGCTGGCGATCATGGGTCACGGCGCCAACCTGGTCCTCCTGATGGCCGGCGGGCGTGCGGGACGGGCACCGTTCAGCGGGACGGGAGATGCGTTCGCCGACCCCCTTCCGCAGGCGCTGGCGCTCACCGCCATCGTCATCACTTTCGGCGTCGCCGCGTTCCTCCTCGCCCTTTCCTACCGGAGCTGGCTCCTGCGCCACGACGACGAGGTGGAGGACGACGTGGAGGACCGCAGGATCGCCCGGCGCGCCAATGCCAGAGCGGACGCCGGATGAGGGTTCTGATACCGCTTCCCATCGCGTTGCCGCTTCTGGCCGCGGGTCTCTCCATGGCCCTGCACCGGCGGACGCAGGCGCAGCGCGCGCTCGGCCTCGGCGTGCTCACGGCCAGCCTGGCCGCGACAGTGGCCCTGCTGGTGCGGGTCCACGCCGAAGGCCCGATCGCGGTGCACGTCGGTGGGTGGGGGGCACCCATCGGCATCACCCTCGTGGCCGACCTCTTCGCCGCCGTCATGCTGGTCGTCTCCGCCGCCATGGTGCTTGCGGTGATGGTCTACTCGATCGGAAGCCCGCGGACGGCGGACCACGCCCTGTTCTTCCACCCCCTGTACCTGATCCTCGCCGCCGGTGTGTCGTCCTCGTTCCTCGCCGGCGATCTCTTCAACTTGTTCGTGGCCTTCGAGGTCATGCTGAGCGCGAGCTACGTCCTGATCACCCTCGGCGGAACCAGGGACCAGATTCGCTCCGGCATGACGTACGTCGTCATCAGTCTGCTCGCCTCCACCTTCTTCGTGACCGCTGTCGGCCTCATCTACGCAGCGACGGGCACGGTGAACATGGCCGACCTCGCCGGGAAGGTCGGCGACCTCCCCGCCCCCGTGCGCGACGCACTGGGCCTCCTGTTGCTGGTGGTGTTCGGGATCAAAGCGGCGATCTTCCCGCTCTTCTTCTGGCTGCCCGACTCCTACCCGACCGCACCCACGCCGGTCACGGCCATCTTCGCCGGACTCCTGACCAAGGTGGGGGTGTACGCCATCATCCGCACCCAGACGCTCCTCTTCCCGAGCGACGAGAGCGGGTCGGTTCTCCTGCTAGGTATCGCCGTGGCCACCATGGTGGTCGGCGTGCTCGGGGCGATCGCCCAGGACGACGTCAAGCGCATCCTCAGCTTTCACATCGTGAGCCAGATCGGCTACATGATCATGGGGCTGGGGCTCTTCACGGTCGCCGGAATCGCCGGCGCCATCTTCTACATCGTCCACCACATCGTGGTGAAGACGACGCTGTTCCTGGTTGGTGGGCTGGTCGAGAACGCCACGGGAACCGGGGCGCTCCGCCGGCTCGGAGGGCTGCTCCATCGCGCGCCCATAATCGCTGTCCTGTTCTTGGTCCCTGCACTCAGCCTCGCAGGCCTGCCGCCTTTCTCGGGGTTCGTCGCCAAGCTGGCGCTGGTACAGGCAGGGATGGATGCCGACCGCTACTTCGTGGTGGGCGCCAGCCTGGTCGTGAGCCTGCTCACCCTGTTCTCCATGACCAAGATCTGGGCCGGGGTGTTCTGGGGGACACCGGACGAGGAGCCCCCGCTCGAGTCCGCTCGAGGTGACGGTCGCCTCTCCGTGCCCCGGCTCATGGTGGCGCCGACCGCCGCGCTCGTGGCCATCAGCCTGGCGGTGGCGATGTCCGCCGCACCCCTGTACGACCTCAGCCGCCAAGCGGCCGAAGGTCTCGTCGAGCGCACCCCCTATATCCAGGAGGTGCTGGGCCCATGAGCTCTGCCCGTCGTCGCCTGCCACGCCAGCTGCCGATGGTCGCGTGGCTGCTCTTCGTGTGGCTGTTCCTCTGGGAGGACCTCAGCGTTGCCAATGTGCTCGCCGGTCTCGCGGTCGGTTCCCTTCTCGTCGCCCTGTTCCCAATGCGCCCGCGAGGTGTGCCGGGAACGCTCAGGTTGGCAGCGGCGGCCCACTTCGTCGGGTTCTTCGCGTGGAAGCTGGTGGAAGCGAGCGTGATCGTCGGCTGGGAGGTCCTGACCCCGCAGAACCGGATCAACGAGGGCATCGTCGCCGTACCCATCCGCGGCGTGTCCGAGACGCTCACGACGCTGGTCGCCAATGCCATCTCTTTGACACCTGGCACGCTGACGCTCGAGGTCCGGCACCAGCCCCCCACCCTCTACGTACACGTGCTGCATCTTGACGACATCGACGCCGTGCGGCGCGACGTGCAGTACCTCGAGGTCCTCGCCATCAGGGCGTTCGGGAGCTCGGCGGCGGTCACCGCGGCCGAGGCCGCCCTGCAGGAGCGAGTGGTCGGCGGACGGGAGGGCGACCGATGAGAATCGTCACATCAGTCGCCTTCCTGGGCATCGCCGTCGCCGGGCTGCTCTGCCTGGTGCGCCTGGTCCGCGGCCCGTCCCTGGCCGACCGCATCGTGGCCCTCGACGCCCTGCTGGTGGTCATCGTCAGCGGTATCGCCATCGACGCCGCCCGAACCGGTGAGGGGACGTACCTGGACGTGCTCGTGGTGGCGGCGCTGCTGGGATTCGTCGGGACCGTCAACGTGGCCCGGTTCATCGAACGGAGGGGCGCCTGATGCTGGACGCGATCGCCGCCGTGCTGATCCTGGTGGGAGTCGCCCTGGCGGTCGCCGCCGGTCTCGGGCTGCAGCGCTTCCCGGACGTCTTCGCCCGCATGCACGCGGCGACCAAGCCGGCCACCCTCGGACTCGTGCTCGTCCTCGCCGGAGCGGCTCTTCGGGTGGAGCAGGCCGGCGATGTGGTCAAGCTCCTGCTCGTCCTGATCCTTCAGTTCATCACCGCGCCGGTCGGCGCCCACATGGTGGGCCGCGCCGCCTACCGGGCCGGTACCGAGCTGAGCCCGACGACCAGCATCGACGAGCTGGCCCGCGACAGGCAGAGCGGCTGGGCGGGGGAAGGGGCCACCGATGAGGACTGAGCGCGGACCGGCAGGACCCGGTTCCCGCCAGCTTCCTCTACTGCGGTCGACGCCGGTCCCGTAGAGGCGCAGTATCTCGGCCGACAGGAGACGGTGGCCGCTACCAGCGAAGTAGCGCCGCGGCGGCGCCTGCACCTGACAGGTCGGCGCCACACTCCACCTGGACCGTGCCACCCGCCGCCAGTGTCGCCGCCGCGGCCCCCTCGAGGAGGTCGAGGTCACCTTGCTGTCGCTGTGCATGCACCTGCGCGTTGCCGTTCACCACTCGCCCCCACACGGGTTCGTCATCGGGCAGGAACAGGACGTCGACCCGCCCGCTCAGCGCCGCTTCTGCGACCTCTCCAGGGCCGGTGGCGGCGCGCCCCGTCCCCAGCGCCTCTTTCAGGCGCTCCTCGGCGTTTCGACGAGCCGATGCAAAGGTCGGCGCGACGATCTCCCAAGCGGCGGCGTGAAGCTCCCGCGGTGAGCGGCCTTCGGGACTGCCTTCGACGGCACGGCTGGCAAGGGCGGGGTGGGTGGTCACGGCGCGGTAGATGGGCAGGTAGTAACCCACGGCGGCGAGTACGAGCGGGGCGGCGGTTGACGGTAGCCGCGTCCGCAGCCCGCGGTCGACGGCACGGAAGAACCGCTCCAGCGCCTGCTTGTCGATCTCACCACCCACACCATGCCCGTGGAACATCCCGGCCTGACCGCCGGCGCGCACCTGCAGCCGGGCTTCTGGGTCCTCATGGGCCAGCGCCTCGGCCATGCTCGCCGGCACGGAGTCGAGAGGAAGCTCGGCGATCGTGAACCGGGTGGCCTCGAACAGCCCGACCGAGTTGACGCTGAGGGCCAGCACGTAGAAGCGGTCGTCGCCGGTGAGGAGACCCAACAGGGGCCGAACCCGGAATGACGGGCCGATCGTCATCGCTTCATCAAGGTGCACGGGCAGCCGCAAGGTCAGGCTGAAGCCGGGGGCGGCATAGAGAGCAAGGGCCTCGGACTGGTGGCGCCAGAACTCACGGTCCTCGATGACGTTCCGCATGGGCAGCAGGAGATCGGCCGCCTGGCGCGTGGTGAGGCCATGGTCGGTCACCAGGGCCTCCTCGGCCGCTCTGACCAGGTTCGACAGCCGGATGGGGTCCTGGCGAGTCGCGGGACCCGCCGTGTGCGTGGGCAGGAGCAGGGACACGCAGGGGGGCTCGTGGCTGCTGGTGAGTCGATCCAGCGTGTCGGCGGTGACGAGGTCTATCTCCCCGATCAGCAGGGTGTCACCCTGCGCGCTCAAGGGGCAGCCTCGGTCAGGTGGCGGGTCGCGCTGAGGATCGTGCAGCGATAGGAGCCGACCGGTACCGTCACCTCCACGGTGTCGCCGACGCCTCGGCCCAGCAGTGCCTGCCCGAGAGGCGACTCGACGGAGATGCGAGCGTCGTCGACCACGGCCTCGACACCGTGCACGATGACATAGGTCTCCTCGGTGCCGTCGTCGAGCCGGATCGACACGTGATCGCCGAGTTCGACGCGGCGCGGGTCATCGGGCAGGTTGTCGAGTGCCGCCGCACCTTCGACCAGCGCCTGCAACCGGGCCAGCTCGTGGACCGCCCGCTCGTAAGCCTCCACGACGTCGGCACGGCGCTCGGGGTCGTGCAGCCCATCGCCGAGGTCGCCGACGGTCGCCTGTAGCAGGCCGATGCGTTCCTCGAGCAGGCGACGACCTTCGGCCGTGAGGGCTACTTGGGGCTGAGGCGGCGTTGCACGGCCGGTCAGTTCGGGTGGGCGGCGACTGGCCATTGGCGGATCTCCAGGGTCGAGTGTGGATTCGCCGACCAGCCTTCCCGGCACTCCGGAACCCAGCATAGGACGTCTGCCTACCTAGGCCAGCGCGCGGACCCCGGATCCCGGCGGCGGTCAGGAACGTGCCCGGATTCAGACCCTCCAAAGGCTCACGTCGAGCCCCAGCATCCGACGGGGAACTCTGCGGTCAAGGAGAGCGCCGGCGCCGGCCTCCCGCCACGAGCGCAACCGGCAGCGCCAGGACCAGCAGCCCGGCGAACACCATGAAGCCCCAGTTGACGCCGGCGCCGGTACCGGCGCCGGCCGGGCCCGGGGCCGTCCCGGGCGCCACCGCCAGCAGCGCCCGGGGCTCGACCTGCGAGCACAGCGACGAGGTCCAGACGCCGCCATCGCGGCGCAGGAGCAGTCCGGTGCGGTCGCCCGCTTCGAGCTCCAGGCCACAGGAGGCGCCACCGGCCGCCGCCCTCACGTCGACCCGCTCGCCGATGTCGCCCTTCACGCTGCGCTCGACCTGGAAGTGGTTGAGCACCCGGCGGCCGGAGCTCACCACCTCGCCCGGCACGGCGGGGTCGTCGCGGCCGATGAAGACGCCGACGAAGGCCCCGTCGCTCTCCGCCAGTGCGTCGGCGACCGCCACGTCGGCCCGGCAGCTGCAGGCCGAGGCCGGCTCCGCCCCGATGACGGTTATCGCCCCCGTCATCACCAGTACGGCCAGGACGGGTCTCAGCATCTCGGTCGTCCCGGTCCGACCCTTCGGAGCCGGCGCTGGTCCCGCCACCCCGCACGGGGGTCACTTCGACCGCCGTGTCGGCCGCCGCGGCCGGGGCCGGATGTTCCTCCATCCGGGCTCACAGCCAGCCCCGCCGGCGGAACAGGACGTAGAGCCCCACGCAGATGACCACCATGAGGCTGACGGCGAAGGGATAGCCGAGCAGCCAACCGACCTCGGGCATGTGCTCGAAGTTCATGCCGTAGATGCCGGCGATCATGGTCGGCACGGCCACGATGGCGACCCACGCCGAGATCCGGCGCATGTCCTCGTTCTGGCGGACACCGAGCTGGGCCAGGTTGGCGGTCAGCGCGCTGCTCAGGAGGTTGTCGATGGCCTCCACCCGCTGGGCCACCCGCAACAGGTGGTCGTGGACGTCGCGGAAGTACTCAAGCAGCACGTTGTCCGCATCGGTGACCTTCCCGTTGGCCAGGCCCTCCAACGGATCCTCCAGCCCCACCACCGCCTGCCGGAACTCCACCGCCTCGACCTTGAGCCGGTAGATGCGCTGTGCGTGGTTCTTGCGCTCGTCGGAGAACACCTGCCGCTCGATCTCGTCGATGTCGGTGTTGAGGCTGCGGACCACGAGCGCGTAGTCGTCGACCACCCGGTCGACGATGGCATGGAGCACTCTTAGCGGGCCCCACTTCATGCGGGACGGGTTGGCCTCCATCATGTGGCGGACCTCGCCCAGGATCGGGCTCTCGCCGTGGCGGACGGTGATGAGGAAGTTGTCGCCCAGGAAGAGCATGATCTCGGAGAGGGTGACGATCTCTTCCGAGTCGACGTAGCGCGCCGGCTTCAACACGATGAACATCATCTGGCCGTAAGTGTCGAGCTTGGGGCGCTGGTGGGCGTGCACCGCGTCCTCCACCGCCAACGGGTGGAGGTCGAACTCCTTGATCACCACTTCGAACTCGTCCTCGGTCGGTTCGAGCAGCCCGATCCACACGAAGGCATCGGGTGCCCGGGCCGCCTCCAGGGCCTCCTCCAGCCGCAACGTGCCTTCCCGCCGGACACCGTTGTCGTAGACCGAGCAGTCGACGATCACGCCTGCGAGTCTCCCGCATTGCTCCGGGGGTGGTCGCGGAGGTCCTCCTTCCACGCCCGGAACCGTTCGTGCACCGTGCCGCTCGGCCCGGCGCCTTCGCCGGACCCCTCCCGGTCGAGCCGGAACGCGTACTGGACATCGAGGGAGTCGCCGGCGATAGCCAGGTACTGCGCGTCGCCGCCGGCCGGCGGGCCCGACCGCCACAGGAGCCAGCCGTGAATCCGCCGGATGAAGCCCGCCTCCCCGCCGCCGAAGTCCTCTCCGAGACCGAGGAGCTCGGCCGGAGCTTCGATCCAGGCGCGGGCCGGGATGCGCCGGTCGCGCTGGGGCGTGTCCGGCAGATCAGGGGTGTGCCGCGGAGTGGCGTCGAGGGGCCGCTCGTCGAAGGGCAGGGCCATGGCGCCTCAGTTCAGCACGGGGATGGCGACGAACTCGATGGTGAGATCCTGGTTCAGCCCGATCCCGCCTTGGCGCTCGACCCGGAACAGGCTGGCCGAGTCCGGGGCGAAGGGCTGGGAGAAGCCCAGCCTTTCCCGGGGTGCCCGCAGGATGAGGCCGTTGCCTGCGGTTCCCGGGACCAGGCGGTTGCGGCGGCCGCCGTCCAGGCGGATGTGGACCTCGGGCGCCCGCCACAGCATCGTCCGCAGCCGGTACAGCAGCGAGTGGTCCAACCCCTTGATGCGGCCCACCACCAACTCGTCCCGGTTGGCGGCGGGCACGGACACCGCCTCGCCCACGCGAGCCTTGACGACCCCGAGGCTGCGCTCGCTCCCGCACCGGTTGGCAACCCTCCCGAGGACCTGCCAGGGGTGGTCGGCGAGAAGTTCCCGGTAGTGGCAGACGATGGCGACCATGGCCGCCGGCGACTCCCAGTCCGGATTGCGGAGGTCGATCGCCAGCGCCGTGGTGAGGATCCGCTCGGGGGCGTCGGGGCTGCGGTAGAACGCGGCGCCGATGTCATCCAGGTCTGCGGTGTAGGCCGTGTACTCCTGGAACACGGGCGCGGGGTGCCACCGGAACTCCGGGTACGCCCAGCCGATGCCGGCCTCCCACGGGCGGATGTGCACGGTGTGGCCCCGCACCGCGCTCACGATGGACGGCGTGAGGCGGTAGTAGCGCGACCGCAGGTTCGTCCTCGCCCGTTGGATGGACCGCTCGAGCCGGGCCGGGGAGGACAGCACCGAGAGATCCTCCCCGGCCCGGGCCACCTCCGCCACCGGGTTCACGGCGGAGAGGGCCTCGGCCCCGCTCGCCATGAAATGGGCGGTGACGAACGCCGCCGTCGCAAGCGCAGGTACGGCGTTCCGCCATCCCGCCGTCGCCGTCACGAGCGAACCGGCGAGCACGGTGCCGACCATGAGGACCTCGGCGAAGAAGTCGACGTCGTGCCTGTCATGGCGGACGAATCCGAGCTTGAAGCCGGCGAAGAGCCACATGGCACCGGCCAGGCCCAGGCCCGCTCGGGGCAGGACGGGCCAATCCCGGCTGGCTCTCCACCCCAGCGCGATGGCGATCGCCGACACCACGGCAGCTGCCGGGTACAGGATGGCGCGCCCGGTGATCTCCGTGGTCATGGCCTCGGAGTAGCCGGAGGCCACGTCCCACGAGCGGTCCAAGAACGGGACCAGGTCGCTCGGGGCGTTGCCGGCGGCCAGCCATCCGGCGAGCAGCGACCCCGACGTCGTGGCGAGGAACACCAGCCCCAACCGCCATGCCCGGCGATCGAGCAGGAAGGCGGTCACCGCACCCACGACGAGCACGGTCACGCCGGTGTTCAACTTGATGAGCAGGTGGGTGCCGGCGATCACCCCACCGGCGGCGACGAGGACCGCCCGGGATCCCGGACGGTAGTCACCACGCAGGAGCGCGAATGCGACGACGACGACCGTGACGACCGGGGCGTTGATGGTCCCGAGCGTCGGTGTGACGGCGACCAGCACGAACGTGGCGACGGCAGCGGCGAGGACCCCGATCGTCCGGCGCATGACGCTCACCATCGCCGCGCACAGCGACGCCTGGACGGCGAACACGTAGAGAGTGCTCAGCACGACCGTCGTGGGGAAGTAGGCCGCGGGCTGGGCCAGGAACCCCAGTGGCCCGTAGGTGAAGATCAGGCGGTTGGACGGCAGCCGCTCGTGAGCTGCCATATGCAGAGCGGCCTGCCAGGAGGGGTCGAGGCTGTCGACTGGCACGAAGTTGACGTGGCGCCAGGTCAGAACGGCAAGGAGCAGGCCCAGTAAGGGCGTCGACGCCCGCCCGACCGCAGCGACGCCGCCTTGCACCCGAGGAACATAGCGTCGCCACCGCAGGGCGTCACGGCGGCACCGCCGCTACCCGACGGCGGCGGGCGCCTGGTCTCGGGGATCCCGGTGGATCAGGGCGCCGGCGCGAGGCGGCGGAGCGGAGGCCAGGGGGATGGTGAACTCGATCGTGGTGCCGGCGCCCGGGACCGACTCGACGTTGATCGATCCGCTGTGGTCGTCGACGATCTTCTTCACGATGGCCAGGCCGAGGCCTGTCCCGGGGATGGCCATGGACATGGCCGCCGGCGACCGGAAGAACCGGGTGAACAGGCGCTCCTTGTCCTCGGCGGATATCCCCATACCGGTGTCGGAGACGGCGAAGACGGCGTTGGCCCCGTCATGCGACGCCTGTAGCCGCACCTTGCCGCCCTCGGGCGTGAACTTCAGCGCGTTCGACAAGAGGTTCATGATCGCCCGCTCGAGCGCGGACCGGTCGGCGAGCACGGCCGGCACGCCGGCGCCGATGTCGAGGTCGAGGCCGATCGACTTGGCCCTCGCCAGCGGTCCGGCCGCCGCCTCCACTTCGGCGAAGAGGTCGGCCACGTCCGTGGGGACGACGTGCAGCCCCAGCCCCCCGTTCTCGATCTTGGCCAGGGTCAGCATGTCCTCGATGAGGCAGAGCAGGCGCTGGCAGTTGCGGTCGATCGCCTGGACGGCCCGGTGCTGGTCCGCCGAGAGGACGCCGAAGTCACCGTCGCTCAGCATCTCGACGTGGCCCACGAGGGTCGTCAAGGGCGTGCGCAGCTCATGGGAGACGGTGGAGACCAGATCGGACTTGATCCGGTCGAGCTCGGTCAGCTCGTTGACCTGGAGGAGCAGACCCTCCTCCAGCGCCTTGCGCTTGGTCACGTCACGGATGGTGACGACGATGCCGTTCACCCGGGGATCCTCGAGCAGGTTGTTGCCGAGGGCCTCGATGCTCACCCAGTCGCCGTCACCGCTGAGAAAACGGAACTCGGTCTCCGGGCGTACGCCGGGATGGGCGGCGAGGTCGGCGAGGAAGGCGTGGGCCGAGGGCAGGTCGTCGGGATGGACGAGATCCAGGACGTCGCGGCCGGCCAGCTTGCCCGCCTCGTAGTGGAGGAACCGACCGGCGGACGCGGTCTGGTGGCGGATCACCAGATCGGCGTCGAGCACGGCGATCACGTCGGACGCCTGCTGGACGATGGCGGCCATTCGCTCGTCACTGCGCCGGCGGTGGAGGTCGTCGGCGAGCACGGCCCGTTCGAGGGCCACGGCGGCCTGGGCGCCCAGTGACTCGAGGGACGCCCGCAGGGGCGGTGTGAGGGCGGGCCCTCCCCAGACGAGGATCGACCCGTGGCTCGAGGCCTGGGTGGCGATCGGCACCTCGATCGTCGGGGCCCGGGGGCCCGACCCGTCGTCGCCGCCCTCGGCGGCGGAGAGCGCCGGCCTCAGGCGGACCCGCACCTCGACGCCGGCGGCGTCGGCGGTGAGCGCCTCGGCCGCCTCCAGCGTCACCTGGTGTACGGCGTCCCGGTCGGGCGCCCCGCCCAGGGCCACGGCGGCGCGCCGCAGCACGCCCTCCCGGGCGAGAGCCCGGTGCTCGTCGTCCACGCTGAGGCGCAGGCTCTTGACCAGACCCGTCATTCGGGCCATGACCAGTAGGAACATCACCGCCGACGCCACCGAGGACACGGAGAAGGGGGGGTCGGGGTCGTTGATGGACTGGAGCATGGCGACGCCCGGGGCGATCAGGGTGGCGCCGGCCAGGGGGACGAGCCGCCGGCCGGTGAGGGTCGGGCGGGCGTCTTGCGAGCGCTCCTCGAGTCGGCGCATGCCCGGCAACAGGGCTGCCGTGCCCCACAGGAGGTAGTAGGCCAGCCAGCCGGCGTCGAGCAGCCCGCCCACGCCGTACCCGCCGTGGAGCTCGAGGTAGCCGTACACGGAGTCGGTGGCGAGCAGGCTGACGATGCCGACGCTGATGAGGTAGAAGCTCGGGGACCGGGTGCCCGTGCCCATGGCCAGGCGGGCGGCCACCGCCAGCAGCATGACGTCCATCAGCGGGTAGGCGATCGACATGAGCCGATTGAGCGCGCCGAGCCCCTCGAGGTCGGTGTAGGGCTCGATGAGGAAGACCCATGCCAGCAGGCCGAGCCCGACCGTGATGACCGCCGCGTCGATGAGGCTGCCCCGGTCGTGCCCTGCACTGCGCGCCCGGATCAGGATCAGCAGCCCGGCCACCAGGAGGGGGTAGACGGCCAGGTAGAAAGCGTCTCCCACCGACGGGAAGTCGAAGTGGAACGCGTAGTACAGGAGGTCGCCGACGACGAAGGAGACCTGGGCGGCGGCGAAGAGAAACCAGGGCAGGAGCTGGCGGGGCCGGTTGCGGATGGTGCCCACGACGATGGCGGCGGCCGCGGACAGGCTGATCAGGCTGAAGACCAGCCCGTTGCCTCGCATCCCGGGGACGGTGAAGTACGCCACCGACGCCACTGCTCCCGCCGCCAGGTACACCATGCCAGCGACCATGGACATAACATCGACCGGCGCCGGCGCTTTCTTATGGTGCATTCGCACCGAAGGGCCGGCGCGGCGCCGTACCGAAGCTCATCGGCACGTTCGGCCGCCGACTACATCGGCAATCGCGGCTCAGGGCATGCGCCGCCCTTCGACGCCCCGGTCGTCACCCTCCTCGTCGGGCAGGACGGTGATGCACTCGAAGCACGCGGCCTCCATCTCGGCGGCTACCGTCGCCGCCTGCCCCCCACCCAGCTCCAGGAGCAGCCAGCCGCCCCGGCGCAGCCAGCGGGTGGCGCGCCGCACCACCTCTGACAGCACGGCCGTGCCCCCCGGTCCGCCGTCCAGCGCTCGGCGAGGCTCGAATGCCAGGACGTCCCGCGGCAGGAACCGCAGCTCTTCGGTCGGAACGTAGGGCACCACTGCGGTCATCAGATCGACCGCCCCGACCAGAGACGGCGGCAGGGCGCTGTCGAGATCGCCATGCAACGCCTCCACGCCGTTGGTCCGGGCGCAGGCGACGGCGCCGGCGTCGATGTCGGTGGCGACCACGGTGGCCGCCGGGCGCCGGGCTCGCAGCACGGCGGCGACGGGGCCGGCGCCGGTGCACAGGTCGACGGCGACGCCCGCCGGGGGCAGGAGCGACGCCGCCCGCTCGGCCAGGGCCTCGGTCTGCCGGCGGGGGACGTAGACGCCGGGGTGCACCCTCAGCCGGAGCCCGCAGAACTCCACCGCGCCGACCAGCCAGGCCGGCGGCTCACCCGCCTCCCGCCGGCGCACGAGCTCCTCCAGCTCCTCGGCATCGCCGGCCGCGGCCACCAGCTGGGCGGCCTCCTCCTGCGCCGCCACGCAGCCGGCCGCCGCGAGCCGGCGGGCGATGTTCCTCAGGTCGTCCAGGTGGTGCCCGACGAGAGCAGGTCGCCGAGATCCCCGGGGCCCAGGCGCTCGCCGGCGGCCACGACCTGGCGGTTGACCAGCGTCCCGTAGTCGGGACGGTCGACGGCACGGAACACCCCGACCGGCGTGGGCTGGGCGGGGCCCCGGGCCAGGTGGGAGAGCAGGAAGGCCAGCCCCGGGTCCTCCCTGCGCTCGTCGTGGACGAGGACGGCGTCCTCGCCGACGTCGGCCACCTTGACGATGCGGGCCGCGCCTTGCTGGTCCACCACCACACCCAGCTCGTCGTCGGCCCCGAAGCGCACCGGGCGGCCGTGCACGAGAGGAATGAGCATCTGCGACCGCGCCTCGCGGGAGGTGACCTTCTCGAAGGCGCCGTCGTTGAAGACGTTGCAGTTCTGGTAGATCTCCACGAACCCGGCGCCCCGGTGGTCATGGGCCCGGCGGAAGATCTCCATCATGTGGTTGCGGTCGAGGTCGTGGGTGCGGGCCACGAATGTCGCCTCGGCGCCGAGGGCCAGGGCGACCGGGTTGAAGGGGTGGTCGACGGAGCCGAACGGCGTCGACTTGGTGACCTTCCCCTCCTCGCTGGTGGGGGAGTACTGGCCCTTGGTCAGGCCGTAGATCTGGTTGTTGAAGAGCAGGATGGTGAGGTTGACGTTGCGCCGCAGGGCGTGGATGAGGTGGTTGCCACCGATGCTGAGAGCGTCGCCGTCGCCGGTGACCACCCACACGTCGAGGTCGGGCCGGCTCACGGCGAGGCCGGTGGCCAGGGCCAGGGCCCGCCCGTGGATCGAGTGCATCCCGTAGGTGTTCATGTAGTACGGGAAACGGCTCGAACACCCGATGCCGGAGATGAACACGGTGTTCTCCCGCCGCATGCCCAGGTCGGGCATCAGCATCTGCACGGCGGAGAGGATCGAGTAGTCGCCGCAACCCGGGCACCAGCGCACCTCCTGGTCGCTGGCCCAGTCCTTCTTGGTGGTGACGGGGATGGTGACGTCGGACATGTGGACTCAGACCTCCATGAGCGCCAGGACGGCGGCTTCGATCTCGGAGAAGAGGAAGCGTTGTCCCTGGACCTTGGTGATGGCCCGGGCGTCGACGAGGTACTGCGCCCGGATCAAAGCGGTGAGCTGGCCGAGGTTGTTCTCCGGGACCAGGACCATCCGGTAGCGGGAGAGGACCTCGCCCAGGTCGGCGGGGAACGGGTTGAGGTGGACGAGGTGGGCGCGGGCCAGGCGCTTGCCCCGCCGGCGCAGGCGCTCGACGGCGGCCACGATCGACCCGTAGGTCGACCCCCACCCGAGCACGAGCACCTCGGCGTCGCCGCTGGGATCGTCGACCTCGGTGGGCGGGATGTCCTTGGCGATGCCCGCCACCTTGGCCGCCCGGTTGCGCACCATCAGCTCGTGGTTGGCGGCGTCGTAGGAGATGGCACCGGTGCCGTCGGCCTTCTCCAGGCCGCCGATTCGGTGCTCGAGCCCGGCCGTGCCCGGGATGGCCCACGGCGGCGCCAGGGTCTCCGGGTCTCGGAGGTAGGGGAGGAACTTCGGCGTGCCGTCCTCCGCGGTCGCATTGGGGCCCAGGGCGTAGTCGACCGAGATGTCCGGGAGCTCGTGGATCTCCGGGATGCGCCACGGCTCGGCGCTGTTGGCCAGGTAGCCGTCGGAGAGCACGATGACGGGCGTGCGGTACTTCAGGGCGATGCGGGCCGCCTCCACGGCGGCGAAGAAGCAGTGGCCCGGCGCACGGGCGGCCACGATCGGCAGCGGGGCCTCGCCGTGGCGGCCGTACATGGCCATGAGCAGGTCGGCCTGCTCGGTCTTGGTCGGTAGGCCGGTCGACGGCCCGCCCCGCTGGACGTCGATGATGACCATCGGCAGCTCCAGGCTGATGGCCAGCCCCAGGGTCTCGGCCTTGAGATCCATCCCCGGGCCGCTGGTGGTGGTCACGCCCAGGTGCCCGCCGAACGATGCCCCGAGGGCGGCGCCGGCCGCTGCGATCTCGTCCTCGGCCTGCATGGTCCGCACGCCGAAGTTCTGGCGCTTGGACAGCTCGTGGAGGATGTCGGAGGCCGGCGTGATCGGGTAGGACGCCAGGAACACCGGCAGGTTGGCCAGCTGGCCGGCGGCCACCAGCCCCCACGCCAGGGCGGTGTTGCCGTTGATGCTCGTGTAGGTGCCCGGCTCGAAGTGGGTGGCCCGCACGGTGAAGGGACCGCCCACCAGCTCGGCGGTCTCCCCGAAGTTGTACCCCGCCTTGAAGGCCAGCGTGTTGGCCTCGGCCACGGTTGGCGTCTTGGCGAAGCGCTGCTGGATCCAGCTGAGGGTGAGCTCGGCGGGGCGGCTGTACATCCACGACAGCAGGCCCAGGGCGAAGAGGTTCTTGGACCGCTCGGCGTCGCGGGTCTTGGCCCCGCTCGGCTTGGTGGCCTCGATGGTCATCGAGGTCATCGGCACCTCGTAGACGTCGAAGCCGGCGAGGGAGCCGTCGGTCAAGGGGTTCGACTCGTAGCCGGCCTTGGCCAGGTTGCGCTCGACGAAGGCATCGGAGTTGACGATCAGCGTGCTTCCCGCGGCCATGTCGTGCACATTCGCCCGCAGGGCGGCGGGGTTCATCGCCACCAGGACGTTGGGGGAGTCACCCGGGGTGAGGATGTCGTGGTCGGAGATGTGGATCTGGAAGGCGGAGACGCCGGCCAGGGTGCCGGCCGGCGCCCGGATCTCCGCCGGGTAGTCGGGCACGGTGGAGAGGTCGTTGCCGAACAGGGCGCTGGACACCGAGAACCGGTCGCCGGTCAGCTGCATGCCGTCGCCCGAGTCGCCGGCGAACCGGATGACGACCTTCTCGAGCTCCTGAAGGGGGTGGCCGGCTGTCTCGGTCATGGCTGCTCCCTGTGGCGTCCCTTACGCGAGAGTACGCCCGCTCTGGGTCATTGGACGGTGAATGTCGCCCCGCCCGTGCCCGTGAGGTTGCCGGTCGAGGAGTCCTCGAAGCAGAGCTTGTAGGTGCCCGGAAGGGTGTCGAGCGGCACGGTGCCGGTGACCCGGCCGATGAGCCCGTTCTCGCCGGCGAAGACGATGGTGGGGTTGATCCACTGGACCGGTGCCTCGCACGCCTTCCCCAGGGACCCGAGGCCGAGAACCAGGCGGTAGGGAACGCCCGGGAAGGCATTCGCCGCGTAGGCGGAGATCCTGGTGCCCGGCGGCCCGGCCTTGGCCTTGGTCCCGTCGGAGTACCAGGTGCTTCCCTGCACGGTGGCCGGCCCGGTGACGACCGGTGGGGAGTCGGGCGGCGAGTCTTCGCCGACGGCCACGAGAACGGTGGGGACGAGGCCGGCGAGAGCGCCGGCCAGGATGCCGACGGCCATGCGGGACAGGGGAAGTCGTTTCATCGGGCGGCTCCTGGAGGGGGTCGGGAGGCGACCGCCACGAGGGCGGCGCAGACGAGGGGGATGGCGGGGATGTGCCAGAGGAAGTCCATGCCGCTGTGCACGGCGACGGCCACAAGCCCGGCACCGGCCGCGGCCCGTACCGGATCGCCAGTGCCTCGGCGGGCCTCGCGGACGATCCCGCCGGCCAGTACCAGCACCAGTCCGAGGCCGACCAGCCCCAGCTCGGCCGCGGTCTGCAGGTACTCGTTGTGGGCGTAGTGGGCTACCAGGCGCCGGCCGTCCGCGTCGCGCCAGGCAAGCACCACCTGGCCGGGTCCGGCGCCGGTCACCGGGCGGTCGGCGGCCACCCGCACGGCGGCGGCGGCCTCGTCGGCCCGGTCGGGGGAGGCCAGCGTCAGCCGGCTGGAACGGGCCGGGTCGACCGCACCGGCCACGCCGGCGCCGGTGGCCAGCAGGATCACCGCGCCGGTCACGACGGCGGCGGCGGCCCGGGGCCTGCGGGTCAGGACGGCGGCGAGCGCCAGCCCGGCGGCCAGCCCGGCGAGGGCCAGCAGCGGCCGGGGCGGGCGGCCCACGACCATGGACGGCGCCAGCGCGGCGAGCACCACCAGCGCACCCGCAGCGGGACCGCCGGCTGTGGCCAGCAGCCGACGGAGGCCGACGGCACGGGCGAGGGCGGCGGCGCCCAGGGCCAGGGCCAGGAACCCGCCCCGGGACAGGGTGGCGCCGAGGCCGGCCAGGAGCAGGCAAGCGATCACCGCCATGGGCGGGGAGCGGCGGTCGGCGGCCAGCCGGCCGGCGGCCAGCAGGACGAGCGGGACGAGGAGCCCGGCGCCGGCGTTGGCGTAGGTCAGCGTCGTCGCCGCCCGCCACAGGCCCTGGTCCTCAAGGGTCCACGGCTCGTACCGGAGAGCCACGCCGGCCAGCCCCGACAGGGCGACGAGGCCACCCACGAGCAGCAGGCCCATGACGACCTGGTCACCGCCGTACCGGCACAGCACCGCCACCACGACGGCGGCGGCGAGCAGCAAGGCGGTGGGGCCGGCCGCCGAGAGCGGGACGCCGGCGGCCGCCGCGCTGACGACGGCCCACAGGCCCAAGGCGGCGCACGCCGGGACGGGGGCGAAACGGAGGTCCGCCGCTTTGAAGCAGCGGCCCGCCAACGCCACCACGACAGCGCCGGCAAGGAGCAGACCGGCAAGGAGCTGCCCGGGGAGGTGGTAGGCCCCCTGGGCGACGGCCGCCGCGCCCACCGCGGTCATGGCGAGGACCGTGGCCGGGGGCGCCTCGACCGCGGGAGTGCCGGTGCTCGGCGGCGTCGTGCGGTCCGCCCCGCGCCCCGTCTCTCGCAGTCCCAGCACCTCCGTCCTCCCCCCCCCTCGCCGGACCCCGACCTTAGGATGTCCGCTCGCCGGCGCCGGCCACCACTCGTGTCAGGCCGCACATAGGTGCAGGTGAACCTGTACGAAACACGGCCCTGAGCGTACTGTCGGCCTCAGAGAGAGAGGGGTCCGTCATGCGGCGCCATCGCATCGTGGCCAACCAGACGCTTCTGGGTGAGGTCGGCGACGCCCGGCCCATCCCCCGGTGGTTCGAGCTGCCCGTCAGCACCGTCGTGGCCAGCAGGTCTGCAGCATGAAGGTCCAGGACGTGCTCATGGTCAAGGGCCAGGTGGTCGAGACCATCCGCCCCGACGCCAAGGTCCTGATCGCCGTCCACCGCATGCGGATGCAGAACGTGGGCGCCCTGGTCGTCTCCCGCGACGGCGAGCGGGTGGAAGGCGTGCTGTCGGAGCGTGACGTGGTCCGGGGCCTCACCCGCCATGGCGCCGGCCTGCTCGACATGGGCGTGGTGGCCGTGATGTCGCGCGCCGTGCCGGTCTGCTCGCCGGCCGACTCCCTGGTCGCGGTCATGGCCCAGATGACCCGCAGCCGGCACCGGCACGTGCCGGTGGTCGACGGCGACGGCCGGCTCTGCGGCATCGTCAGCATCGGCGACGTGGTCAAGCACCGCCTGGCCGACATGGAGCTCGAGACCAGCGTCCTGCGCGATGCCTACCTGACTCACCACTAGACGCCGGCGGCGGCTGCCAGCCTCCTAGACGCCGGCGGCGGCGTCGACGGCGGCCTGCAGCGTCTCTCGCACCAGCCCCATCTCCCGGGCCACCCCGGCCACGAGCTCCCGGGCCGCGGGGACGTCCAGCGGCGAGGGGAGCGACTCCAGGGCCGCGCACTTGCTGGCCACGCCGACGGCGCCGAGGGTGGAGGCCTCGCCTCTGAACCGGTGGGCCTCCCGGGCCAGCGCTTCGATGTCGCCGGCCTCGACGGCGGCGGCGAGCGCCCGGATGGCCTGGACGGAAGAGGCCTCGAACGACTTCACGACACTGGAGAGGAACAGGCCGTCGCCGCCGTCGAGGGCCCGGAGGCTCTCCAGCTGCCGGCTGTCCACCGGCGCGGCCGTCGACCTCGATGCCGACCGGGCGGCGGCGCCAGGGACGAGAACCCGCTCCAGATCCCCCAGCTTGACCGGCTTGGCCACGTAGTCGTCCATGCCGGCGGCGAGGCACCGCTCGCGGTCGCCGGCCAGAGCGCTGGCCGTCATGGCGATGATCCGCACCCGGGAGCCGTCGCCCTCCATGTGCCGGATGGCGGCGGTCGCTTCGTAGCCGTCCATGACCGGCATGTTGCAGTCCATGAGGACGGCGTCGTAGGCCGATTTGGCCACCGCCTCGACCGCCTGCCGGCCGTTGGACACCACCTCGGCGTCGAACCCGAGACGGGTGATCAGCCCCATCGCCACCATCTGGTTGGTGGTGTTGTCCTCCACGATGAGGATCCTGCCCTGCGCGGGCCGGGTGGCGGCCGGCGCCGGCACCCGCTTGGTCGCCGGTGCCCCTCGCGGCCCACCCGCCGCCGGGCCGCCGGCCACGGCCCGCACCAGCGCCTCAGCCAGCTCGACGTGGCCCACCGGCTTGGCGACCGTGGCGGTGATGCCGAGCCGGCTGACCTCGGCCTGCTCGGCGGAGCGCCCCGTCGTCAACAGCAGCACCTTGGTGGCGGACCGCTCCGGCATCGCCGCCATCCGCTCGACCAGCTCAGCTCCGCCCATGTCGGGCATGGCGGCGTCGATGACGGCGACGTCGACCGGCCCGTCGGCAAGCCGGGCGAGGGCCGCCGCTGCGCCGTGGGCCGACTCGGCGCGCATACCCCAGGCCGCCAGCTGGCTCTGCAGCGCGGCCCGGCTGCTGGCATTGTCGTCGACGATCAACGCCGAGAGCCCGGCCAGCTCCGGCGGCGCCGCCGGAGGATCCGCCGCCTCCCACACCCGGCCCAGCGGGAGGGTCACCATGAAGCTGCTTCCGTGGCCGGGACGGCTCTCCAGCGTCATCGAGCCGCCCATGGCCTCGGCCAGCTGGCGGCAGATGGCCAGACCGAGGCCGGTGCCGCCGTAGCGGCGGGTTGTCGACGCATCGGCCTGGGAGAAGGCCTCGAGGATGTGCTGATGGTCGGCGGGGGCGATACCGATGCCGGTGTCGGCCACCTCGAACTCGACGGTGCACCAGTCCCCGGCGCCGGCGCCGGCGGTCCTGACCCGCACCGCCACCTCGCCCCGCTCGGTGAACTTCACCGCGTTGGAGACCAGGTTGACGAGGATCTGGCGCAGCCGGCCCGGGTCGCCGGTCAGGGCCGTCGGGAGGTCCGGCGAGTAGGCGACGATCAGCTCCAGGCCTTTGTTGTGCGCCGCCGGCGCCATCAGGCGCATGGCCTCGTCGACGAGGTGGCGGGGCTCGAAGCCGACCTCCTCGAGCTCCAGCTTGCCGGCCTCGATCTTGGAGAAATCGAGGATGTCGTTGATGACGGCCAGCAGGGCCTCGCCGGCGCTGCGCAAACCCTCGGCGTAGGGCCGCTGCTCGGGGCGGAGGTCGGTGCCCAGGAGGAGCTCGGCCAGCCCGATCACGCCGTTCATCGGCGTGCGGATCTCGTGGCTCATGGTGGCCAGGAACTGCGACTTCATCCGGGAGGCCTCCATGGCCTGGTCCCGGGCCACGGCCAGGGCGTGCTCGGTGCGCTTGCGCTCGCTGATGTCCTGTACGAAGGCGTTGAACAGGTGCTTCTTGCCGGTGGCGATGTGCCAGATGGACAGCTCGGCGGGGAACTCCCGGCCGTCCCGTCGCATGGCCGTCAACTCGATGCGCCGGCCGAGCACCGGGGCGTCGCCGCCGGCCAGGAACCGCTTCAGCCCCTCGGTATGGGCCGCCCGGAACGGCGGCGGCACGATCGTGTCGGCGAGCAGGCGGCCGACGGCCTCCTCGTGCGACCAGCCGAAGGTGACCTCGGCGTTGCGGTTCCAGTCGGTGATCAGCCCGGCCTCGTCCATGCCGATGAAGGCGTCGTTGGCGGCGGCGAGGATCGACCGGGTCCGCTCCTCGCTGTGGCGGAGGGCGTCCTCGGCCCGCTTGCGCTCGGCCACCCGGCCCAGCTCGGTACCCACCTGGGCGACGAGGTCGAGCAGCCGCTGGTCGACCGGAGCCGGGTTGGGCGTGAAGAACTCGAGGACGCCGACCACCTCCTGGCCGGCCAGCAGGGGAACGGCGAAGCCCGATCGCACGCCGATCGGCTCTCCGGCCTGGCCCCGGGGGAAGTCGAGGTCCGCCTGCAGGTCGGCGATCCACGCCGGTGCCCGGCTGGCGACGACCCGTCCGGGGAGGCCGGCGCCCATGGCGAAGGTCGTGTCCTCGCTGATGCGCCGGAAGGCGGCGTAGCGGTCGGGATCGTCGAGGTGCCAGATGTTCGAGGCGACGGTGCCTCCTGGAACGTCCTCGGCCATCCGGCACACGTGGCCGACCGGCCATCCGGTGTGCCGGCAGACCTCGTCGAGGGCGATCTGGAGCGCCTCCTCCACCGACGCCGCCTCATTGGTGGCCACGGCGATGGTCTTGAGCAGCTCGACCGCCTCCGACCGCTCCGTGAGCCGGCGGTTGGTGTCGGCCAGCTGGGCGGTGCGCTGGGCCACCCGGCGCTCCAGCGACCGGCTGAGCCCCTGCACCTCGGCGAAGCCCTCGGCGTTCTCGAGGGCGGTCCCGGCCAAGGTGGCGATGAACTCGGCCAGGCGGATCTCCTCCTCGCCGAAGAGGGCGCCGACCTGGGCGTGGGTGAGATAGAAACAGGCCACCGGACGACCCCGGTTGTAGACCGGGGCGCAGAGCGCAGAGCGGACCGCCCCGTCAGGCCCGTCGTCGGCCGATGTCTCCACGACCACAGGCCGCTCGGTGATCAGCGCCTCGGCGACCAGGTCGCTGCTCACCGGCCGGCTGGTGCGCCCGGTGACGACGGTGGTGGCCGGCGGGTCACCGTCGCCCAGGGCGAGCACGGCGCAGTCCTCGGCCCGCAGCAGGCTCAAGGCCGCCTCCCGGACGGCGTTGAAGACCGCGGCCGGGGTGAGGGCGGAAGCGATCTGCTGGCCGACGCTCAGGAGCGAGTCGAAGCGGTCGAGGAGCGAGAGGGTGACCTCCGCCTCCTCGGCGGCGTTGGGGCCGGCGTGCACCGCCAGCTGGGCCAGCGCCTGGCGGGCCCGGGCGACCTCGGACGACGCCTCCGGCCACCCGAGATCCAGGCCGGTCACCCCTCGGGCCAGCAGCGTCTGGGCGTGCTCGTACCGGGCCCCTTGGCGATCGGCGGCCTCCAGGCTCCGGGCGAAGCGGCGGCGGGCCAGGCGGTGACGACCGGCCATGGCCGCCACCAGGGCGCTCTCCCGCAGGGCGTGGGGCCGGTTGTTGGGGTAGCTCCGGGCGATGCGCCGGGCCCGAGCGGCGGCTCGGCCGGCGCGACGGGCCAGCTGACGGTGCCGCGGAGACCACGGAGGGCAGGACGCCAGCTCGGTGCGCAGGGCGGTGGCCAGCCAGGGCTGGACCGGGGCGACGTACTCCTGCTTGAGGCCCTTGGCCTTGATCATCGCCGCCGCCCGCTCCAGCATGGTGGCGGCGTCGGCCGGGCGCCCGAGGTTCATGAGCCGCAGCGCTTCGGCCTGCAGGACCTCGGCCGCGGTGTGGACGTCCTCGCCAAGGCGTTCCAGGTCGCCGTGGATCAGCTCGGCCGGGACGTCGCCGGCCGACGCCTTGGCCCAGGCGCCCAGGGCGATGCCGGCGGCCTGGTGGTCGCCGATCTCCATCGCCAACCGGTGCACCACCCGGCTGGCCTCCACGGCTTCGTCGAGGCGACCCAGGCGGTACAGGGACAGGGCGATGTGCCACCTGGCCGTGTTCGACTCCCAGCAGTCGCCGGTGCGGTCGAGGAGGGCGGCGGACCGGGTGCAGTGGTCGATGCACTCCTCGTAGCGGGAGGCCGAGTAGAGCACGGTGCCGATGAAGTTGAGCGACTGGCCTTGACCCCAGAGGTCGCCCAGCTCGGTGCGGATGCGCAACGACTTCTCGCCGTAGGCCCGGCCCCGGGAGAACCAGGGGACCATCGTCATCACCGGGGCGTGCTCTGAGTAGGCCTGGGCCAGCTCCGCCCCTGCCGGGTAGCGCTCGGCCAGGTTCATCTCCCGGAGGTGGGCCCACAGGCATGGGACCCGTCCGCGCTTGAACCAGTAGACGTACGCCAGCCGGCTGTAGAGGCGCACGGCCAGCAGCTCGGCGCGGGCGCCGGACCGGTCTCTGCGACCCAGGAACAGCCGGGGCAGCAACGAGTGGAAGAGCTGGACGACGATCTCGGCGATGGCGGAGACGACGAAGCCGACGCTGCTGCGGGGCATGCGCCGGCCCAGCAGCCGCACGGCGCGCTCCACCGCTTCGCTGGCCGTGGCCACGTCGCCCCGCTTGAAGGCCAGCTCGCCGAGCTTGCCCTCGATCTCGGCCCGGTCCACCGCGTCGTCGGCCAGCCGGGCGGCGACCTGGAGCTGGTCGGCCGCCTGCTCGTACATGCCCCGGAGCATGAGCACGTCGCCCAGGCCCTCGGCGACGTGGCGCCGGGCGGTGACATCGGCGCCGGCGACCCCCCGCTCGGCGATGCGGTACTGGCGCTCGGCGATCTCCAGGGCATGCTGGGAGCGGGCCCGGTCGGCGGCGGCCAGGGCGTAGGGCAGGGCCCGAGCGGCCTCGCCGGCGGCGTCGAAGTGGTAGGCCAGCTCGAAGATGCGGTCGTCGGCTTGGGCCTCGAACGCCAGGGCGGCCCGGCGGTGCAGGGCCTTGCGGTCGTCGTCGTCGAGCTGGCCGAGGAGGGCCTCCCGCAGCTTGTCGTGGACGAAGGTGCAGCGGTCGCCGGCGTGCCACAGGATGTGCCGGCGCCGGGCCTCGGCGATCGCCGCCGCCGCCTCGTCGGCGCCCTGGCCGACCAGCGACGCCGCCATGGACAGGTCGAACTCCTTGCCCAAGAGGGCGCCGACGGCCAGGAGCCGGCGGGCCGGCGCCGGGAGCAGGTCGAGCCGGCGGGAGAGGAAGGCGGCGGCGTGGCGGGAGGTCTGCACGCCGGCCATGGCGTCGGCGTTGACCCGCCAGCCGGCGGGCTCCTCAACCAGGGCGCCCGTCTCCACCAGGCCCCGAAGCATCGCCGTGGCCATGAACGGGTTGCCCACCGACAGACGCTCGACGACCTCCACCGCCTCCTTGGGCAGGGGGCCGGCCATGGACACCAGCATCTGCTGCATCTCGTCGTGGCGGAGGGCGGGAAGAACCACGTGCGCCGCCGGCCGCAGGCGCCGCAGGGCGTGCCCCGCAGCCACCTCCTCGGATCGGAACGCCACCAGCAGGACGACCCCCCGCTCGGGGCTCTGCGGCCGGTGCGCCGACCAGTGGCTGATGAGCTTCAGGGTGAGGTCGTCGGCCCACTGGCAGTCGTCGAGCACCACGACCGCCGGCTGGCCCGCCGACGCCAGGGCGTCGAGGAAGGCGGTGAGGGCGGGCAGGGACCGCGCCTCGCCGTAGGCCTCCGGGCCGAGAGAGCCGGAGCCCTCCGGGCTGAAGTCGTCGGACAGGCGGGGCAGCGCGTCCACCAGGGCCTCGAGCTGGGAGCCGACCTTGCCGCGCACGGACTCGGCGAACCCGTCGTCGTCGGCGGCCCGGTGCAGCACCGCCTCGACCACTCCGTCGAGGATCCGCAGCGGTCGCTGGGCCATCCGGTCCACACCCTGACCCCGCAGCACCCACAGGCCCCGCTCCGCGCTGCGCTGGGCCAGCTCCTCCAGCAGTTTGGTCTTGCCCCCGCCGGATTCCCCTTCGACCAGAACGAGGCCACCACGGCCTTCCCGTGCCCGACCCACCTCCACCTCGATGACCGCCAGCTCCGCCTCCCGACCGACGAAGGACGGCTGGGTCAGGGTGTGGCGGGTGTCCCGGGCGCCGACGACCACGTGGGGGTCTTCGTCGCCGGCCTCGATGGCGGCGGCGATCTGATCCAGGTCGGCCAGGGCGGCTCGGGCCGAGGCGTAACGGTCGGCGGGCTCCTTCATCAGGAGGCGCTGCACGACGTCGTCGAGGGCACCCGGCACGGCGTTGCCCAGGCTGCGCAGGCGGGGCACCGGCTCGGTCACGTGCTGGCGGAGGACCTCGCTCACGGTGTCGCCCGGGAACACCGGGCGCCCGGCCAGGCACTCGAACAGCACGGCGCCGGCGGCGTAGAGATCCGAGCGCTCGTCCACCTCGTGGTCGACCACACCGGCGGCCTCCGGCGAGGCGTAGCGGGCGACGCGCAGCCCTGACTCCGGCGGAGACCCGAGCGCCCGGCGGAGCTGGGCGACCCCGAAGTCCACCAGCGCGGCCCGCTCGATGGCGCCGGTGGGCTGGGTGTCCACCAGGCCGACGACCACGTTGGACGGCCGCACGTCACGGTGGAGGACGCCGCGTTCGTGGGCCTCGGCCAGGGTGGCGAGCACGCCTCGCCCGACGGCCACCGCCTCACGGAGGCTCAGGCGCCCGGCGGCGGAGCCCAGGTGGCCCTCCAGCGTCACCCCGGGGACGTAGGGCTGCACCCAGTAGAGGACGCCCCCCTGGCGGCCGGCCTCGATCGGCCGGACCAGGTCGGTGCCGTCGAGGATGCTCAGGACGTCGAGCTCGGCCTGGACGCGCTCGGCCGCGGCCGGGTCGGCGTTGGTCGTCGTCCGGATGACGACCTCGCGTCCGTCGACTGCGTCGATGCCCCGCAGGGTCTCGCCGGCGGCTCCCGGCTTGAGGACGCGCGTCGCCCGGTACCGCCCGCCGAAACGGCGAGGCCGGCCCTGCTCGGGCGGTGTTGTGGTTGTGGGCGAGGCGTTCACCTCCCCGGGCAGTTCGGTCGATACTCGCTCATCGAGACCCAGGCTCTCCTTGTCGTTCTCGACCGCCCGGCCCACTTTCTTGAGCGCCGGCGCCGTCTGGGTCACAGTGGACCGATGACCGGATCCTGGTACTGGTGTCTCAAGCACGGGCGGGTCGAGGGGGGCGAGGGCAGCTGCCCCCTGGAGGACCGGATGGGCCCCTATGAGTCCCAGGAGGCGGCCGAGCACTGGAAGGACCGCGTCGAGGCCCGGAACGAGAAGTGGGAGCGCGAGGACCGGGAGTGGTCTGGCGAGGACGAATAGCTAGAGGCGGTGCCGACGGCCTGGGCGTCGGCCAGCCGCAGGTAGCAGGCCCCGTCGTTGTGACCGGGTCGGTGGCCGGGGGGAGCTCAACCTCGTCCCGCCGCAGCAGGAGGTAGAGAGCGCCGAAGCCCTCGTGCAGGCGGAGGACCTCGAAGCCGAGGGCACCGTAGAACCGGATCGTCTCGGCGATGTCGCGAGCAGCCAGGATGGGGACCGTCTCGCCCCCTGGCTCGCCGTCGGCCCAGTGTCGCCTCCGGGGCATGGCCGCCGCCGTCCCCGGGCAGGAAGGCGGCATGGAACGATCCGGACTCACCCCACAGGCTGCCGCCGACACCTCGGACCTGGTCGACCTGGTCAAAGCCGTCGGGCCCTTCCTCAGCCTGCGCTTGACCACCGAGGCGGGCATCGACAACGCCGCCCGGCGCTCCGAGCAACGGTGGCGGGCCCTCCGGGACGATGCCGCCGCCCAGGGCGCGCCCGTCGAGGTCCTCGACGCCGTCGACCCCCTCGTGGCCGACGCCCACCTCCAGGGCGAGGGCCTCGCCGTCGTCGCCTCGGCCGGTGGAGTCCTGCACGTCGAGCACGGCCAGCGGGTGCCCGAGCGTGACCTCGCCCGCTGGGCCGCCCTCCCGTCCCTGCTGCCGGTGGTGGAGTGGCGCCAGCAGTTCCCGGCCTACGTCACCGTGCTGGCCGACCGCGAGGGTGCCGACCTGACCGCCTACCGGCGCGAGGGCCCGGACATCCACCGGGAGGCCGGGGGTGATGACCACCCGCTGCGCAAGCCCAGCCCCGGCGGGTGGTCCCAGCGCCGGTACCAGGAGCGGGCCGAGCACACCTGGGAGCGCAACGCGGCCGACGCCGCCGACCAGGTGGTCCGGCTGGTCCGCCGGGTCGACGCCCGGGTCGTCGCCGCCGCCGGCGACCAGCGGGCGCTCACCCTGCTGGAGGAGGCGCTCCCGGCGGACCTGGCCGAACGCCTGGTGATCGTCAGCGGCGGGCGGTCGGCGGACGGTTCCGAGGACCTGTTCCAGCAGGAGGCACGGCTGGCCGTCGAGGTGGCCGTGAACGCCGACGCCGACGCCCTGCTGGAGAAGTTCCGGGAGGAGCGGGGCCAGGACGACCGGGCTGCCGAAGGGGCCCGGGCCGTCTTCGCCGCCCTCGCCCAGGCCGCGGTCGACGTGCTGCTGGTGGCCGCCGACGACCCGGACGACGTCCGTATGGCCTGGTTCGGCCCCGAGCCCACCCAGCTGGGGACGACCGCCGCCGAGGTGCGGGCGCTGGGGGTCGACGCGCCCGCCGAGGGCCGCCTGGTCGACGTCGCCGTGCGGGCCGCCCTCGGCACCGGTGCCGGGATCCACGTCGTGCCGGCCTCCCGGGCCGGCAGCCACGTCGCCGGGGCCGGCGCCGGCCTCGAGGGCGGTATCGGCGCCATCCTGCGCTGGAGCGCCTAGTGCCCCCCACAGCGATCGTGACCGGATCGGACTCCGGCATCGGCAAGGCCACCGCCGTGGCCCTGGCCGAGGCCGGCTACGACGTCGGGATCACCTGGCACACCGACGAGCCCGGGGCCAAGGGCACGGCGGAGGAGGTGGCGGCACTGGGCCGGCGGGCCGAAGTGCGCCGCCTGGATCTCACCGACCTGGAGGCTGCCGCCGGCGTGATCGACGACCTGGCCGAGGCCCTGGGCGGCATCGACGTGCTGGTCAACAACGCCGGCACCGGGATCACCGAGCCGTTCCTGGAGATGACGCTCGACTCCTGGTCCCAGGTACTCGACGTCGACCTCACCGGGCCCATGCTGTGCGCCCAGCGGGCGGCCCGGCGGATGGTGGCGGCCGGCGGCGGCGGGCGCATCGTCAACGTGACCTCGGTACACGAGCACGTGCCCCTCGAAGGCTCTTCCGCCTACTGCGCGGCCAAGGGTGGGCTGGGCCTGCTGACCAAGGTCATGGCCCTGGAGCTGGCCGAGCACGGCATCCTGGTCAACGCCGTCGCCCCGGGGGAGATCTCGACGCCGATGACGGGCCAGCACGACGCCGACCCGCAGACCGAAGATCGTCCCGGGATTCCCCTCGGCCGGCCCGGTCACGCCCGGGAGGTCGCCGCGGCCATCGTCCACCTGGCCAGCCCCGAGGCCGGCTACACGACCGGAGCGTCGTTCGTGATCGACGGAGGGCTGCTCCTGATGGCTGCCCAGCGGAACCGTTAGCGAACGCGGCCCGGAGGGAACACTTCCCTTACCAAGCAGCAAAGGAGAGTCGCATGGTCGACAACATGGATGACGCGAAGGGTCGGGCGAAGGAAGCGGCAGGCGATCTGCTCGACAACGACGAGATGAAGCGCGACGGCAAGGTTGACCAGGGCAAGGGCAAGGTCAAGGACACCGTCGACAAGGTCGCCGACAAGTTCAAGTAAGCCGGACTCCATCGCATCCCGGCCGGGCCTAGCCTGGCCGGGATGGATCTGGAGGAAGCAAAAGCGCGGGTGCAGGAGGAGGTCGACCGTCGGGCCGACCTCCTCCTCGAGGTTTCGCACCGGATTCACGGCCACCCGGAGCTGCTCTTCGACGAGACCTTCGCCTCCGACGTGCTCGCCTCCGCCCTCGGTGCCGAGGCCGGCGCCTACGGGCTCGACACCGCCTTCGAGTCCCGTTACGGCTCGGGCGACGGCCCCACCGTGGCCGTCATCTGCGAGTACGACGCCCTCCCGGTCATCGGGCACGGCTGCGGCCACAACGTGATCGCCGCTGCCGGCCTGGGGGCCGGCCTCGCCGCCGGCGCCCTGGCCGACGAGGCCGGCGGGCGGCTGGTGGTGCTGGGCACGCCCGCGGAGGAGGGCGGCGGGGGCAAGGTGCTCATGGGGGACCGGGGCGCCTTCGAGGGCGTGGACGCGGCGATGATGGTCCATCCCTGCGGCGCCGACCTCACCGAGGCCGACATCATCGCCA
>Ga0247713_1000104_pt1 | contig 58783 bp, 59 predicted proteins | sample 21E_NmetaG_FD_189936 | JGI IMG/M metagenome (GOLD analysis project Ga0247713, IMG submission 189936) | Soil microbial communities from hillslope of Landscape Evolution Observatory, University of Arizona, Oracle, AZ, United States - 2-1-E_N | ecosystem: Engineered > Artificial ecosystem >... | reverse complement strand
GCCGCCACCAGGTCGGAAAGCTGCAGCATCCTGCCGTTGAGCTCCCTCGGGCGCACGTTGGGATCCGGCACCGCCCCCGACCCCGAGCGCAGGATGGCCATGGCTTCGTCGGCCTTGGCCTCGGCCACGGCCATGAGGGGGAACACGCCGTCGCCGGCCACGGTCACCGTCACGTCGTAGCGCTCGGCCATGGCGATCATGAGGGCGTCGACCGTCACCGGCACGACGGGGAACCCATCGGTGTGGGTCACCGTCATCTGGTGGCCGCCGACGGCGACCCGGAACGGCGTGTCGGCGCCGGCGTTGATCAGCCGCAACCTGATGCGCTCCCCCCTGCGCACGGCCAGCTCGACCGGCGCCGAGGAGTGGCGGCCGTTGATGAGGAAGACCGGGTAGCTGACGTCGCCGCCGGCGCTGTTCAGGGCGTCGCTGTGGGGGCCGCCGCCGGCCTGGTGGGCGGCGTGGGGGCCACGCCCGGCCCGCAGGTCCTCCATGGCCGCCTCGGGCGACTGGCCCAGCCCGTCGGTCCAGTCGTCCAGCACGACGGTGAACTCCCGGTCGTAGCGCCCCGGCTCGGCCGGGTCCTCGACGATCAAGGGGGCGTAGAGGCCGCGGTCGAGGTGGAGGCCGACGTGGGGATGGAACCAGAACGTCCCCGGATCGGGGGCGGTGAACTCGTAGTCGAACGTGGCTCGGGGGGCGACGACCTGCTGGGTCATGCCCGGAACGCCGTCCATGTCGTTGCGCAGGGCGATGCCGTGCCAGTGGATGGTGGTGGCCTCGGGCAGCTGGTTGGTGAAGCGGGCCCTGATCAGGTCGCCCGCCTTGACCCGGATCTCGCCACCCGGCACCGACGAGCCGTAGGCCCACGTGGGAGAGGTGAGCCCGCCCAGGTCGAGGGCGAATGGCGCCGCGGTGATGGCCACGTCCTTCACGCCGGCGCCGGGCCGCTTCCTGGCCTCCTCGGCCGCCATCACCTCGGCGCCGTCGGCCGGTACCGGCGACGCCTTCTTGCCGCCGGCGCTGCACCCGGCCAGGGCCACGGCCGCAGAGCCGGCGCCGGCGAGGGCCAGGAACCGGCGGCGGGAGTAGTTCGGCGCCGACATACTCGGCAGCTTCCCATAGGGATGCGCTTTTCCGGGGGCGCGGACCTCAGGGAAAACCCTGAGGGTGGCTGCGGACCGGGGCCGGTAAGGTATTGGCGCGGTGCGGATAGCGCGGGCCGCCACTCGGGAGGAGATCGGTATGAAGAGGCTCGTTGCCCTGGCCGCCGTGTCGGCGCTGTTCCTGGTGGGCTGCGGCGGTGAGTCCGACGACACCGATCCCCTCGCCGGCGGCCCCCCGGCCAACCAGGGCCACAACCACACCGATCACGCCGGCAACGTCACCTCGCACTGCGAGCCGTCGGGCACCACGCTGACGATCCAGGCCAGCGGCACAAAGTTCGACAGGGACTGCCTCGCTGCGCCCGCCAACCAGCCCTTCAAGATCAACTTCGACAACAAGGACCAGCTCACCCACAACATCCAGATCCTCGAGAGCCACAGCGCCTCCGAGGCCCTGTTCGACGCCGGTCTCGTCCCGAACGGCATCCGTACCCTCGACGTGCCCGGGCTCAAGGCCGGCACGTTCGCCTTCCACTGCAAGATCCACCCCGGCGCCATGTCGGGGACCTTCATCGTCAAGTAGCGACGAGGCGGCTACATGTTCCGGCCGCCCAGGCCGGCGACCAGCTGTTCCAGGGCCCGCTGCGCCCGGCTCCGGTCGGGCCACGACTGAGGATCGACGGGAGCGGAAGCGGCCAGGTCGGCCTCGAAGTGCTCGTCGAGGACGGCGACCACATCCGGGTCGAACACGACGACGTTCACCTCGTCGTCGAGGAGCAGTGACCGGCTGGTGAAGTTGGCCGATCCCACGCTGGCCACCACACGGTCGACGGTGATGACCTTGGCGTGGAGCATGCTCACCTGGTAGGACCACAGGCGCACCCCGGCCGCCAGCAGCCCGGCGTACTGGGCCTGGCTGGCCAGCTGCACGTACCGCTTGTCGATGTGGGGACCGGGGATGAGCACGTCGACCTCGACACCCCGGCGGGCGGTGGCGGCCAGCGCCGCACACGTGGCCTCGTCGGGGACGAAGTAGGCGGTGGTGATGCGCACCCGTTCCTGGGCCAGGGCGAGGAGCGAGCGCACCAACGTGGCCACGTCGCTCCAGCCGGTCTGGGCCGCGCCCCGCACGACCTGGGCCACCGAGGGGCCGGCGACGGGCTGGACGGGGAACCTGTCGACCCCCTCATCGAGCAGCGGCCGGCCGGTCTCGGCCCAGTTCTGCACGAAGGCGGCCCGCAGGCCGTCGACCGCCGGCCCCCGGATGCGGAAGTGGGTGTCGCGCCACTCCCCCGGGCCGCGGGCGTCACCCCGCCACTCATCCGCGATGCCTATGCCGCCGGTGAAGGCCACGTCCTCGTCACAGATCAGGACCTTGCGGTGGCTGCGGTGGTTGGCCTCCCAGAACCGGGCCTTGCTGACCGGCCGGAACCACTCGACCTGGGCGCCGGCGGCCACCATGTTGTCGACCAGGCTGCGGTCCATGGTGAAGGCTCCGAAGGCGTCGAGGATCACCCGGACCCGCACGCCGGCCGCGGCCCGCTCGGCCAGCAGGGCCGCCATCTCCCGACCGATCGAGCCCTGCCAGTAGACGAAGGTCAGGAAGTCGACGGTGGAGGTGGCCGAGGCGATGGCCTCGAACATGGCCGGGAAGATGCGGTCACCGTTGCGCAGCACGTCGATGGCGTTGCCCTCGGTGGCGGGGACGCCGAGGAGGCCCTCGAGGGCGCGCCGGTAACGGACGGGCATCCCGGCAGCGTAGGGCGTGCTTACCTCAGGTAGCGGTCGAACCAGTCGAGGGTGTCGGAGTAGGCCTGCTTGGACTGCGGTGAGTCGACCTGGCTGTAGAAGCCGTGGCCGACGCCGGCGTAGGTCTTGATCTCGTGGGGCACGCCGGCCCGCACCAGGTTGGCCTTGGCCGCGTCGCGGGTGGCGTTGATCCGGGCGTCGGTCTCCCCGTAGACGCCGAGGACGGCGGCCTTGGCCGTGTAGTTGGCCCCCTCGACCGTCCCGCCGCAGAAGGGCGCCGCCGCCGCCAGACGGGTGTCGCCGGTGGTCAGGTAGTCCCACACCACGGTCCCGCCGAAGCAGAAGCCGATCATGCCCAGCTTCTTGCCCGCGTTGCGCTTGAGCAGCTCGTCGAAGCCGGCCTTCAGGTCGGCCCGCCGGTCGGAGACATCGGCGTTGGAGAGCAGGGCGCCCACGTCGCCAGCCGGTACCGCCGCCGTCCCGCCCGGGTTCACGCCCGAGACCAGGTCGATCGCCAGCGCGCTGTAGCCGTCGCCGGCGAACCGGGCGGCGACCGCCCTGGTGCCCTCCACGAGGCCTCGGTTCTCGTGGACGACGAGCACCGCACCTTTGGCGTTGGCGGCCTGGGCGTAGGCGCCCATGAGCGTGCCACGAGGCCCCGGGAAGGTGATGTCCTGGCTCGGCACCGGCGTGGTCGCGGGCCGGGTCGTGCTCGGGCTGGCCACGGTGGTGGCGACGGGCGCCGCCGTGGTCGACGACGCCTGCCCTTCCGGAGCGACGACCTGGTCGTCGCCGCCGCCGCCGCAGGCCGCCAGCAGGGCGGACGCCGTGGTCAGGGAGATCCCCATCATGCCGAGGCGGCGCAGCGCCTCCCGCCGGGTCATCTGCCCGTCGGCGTGGTCGAGCGCGACCTCCTCCGCCAGATACCGCTTGGTGTACTCCATGACGCGAGCCTACGGTCTATAACCGCTTCGCGGTAGGAGGGAACGTGCGTTCGGTTATCATGGCCGGATGAGCGAGCTGCGCTGGCGCCTGGCCGACGACGACGGTGGCCAGGGTGCTCTGTTCGAGCAGGAGGTCGAGCGACACATCGGCCGGGGCGAGTTCCGGGGCCTGGAGTTTCTCCACGTCCAGGCCCGCCGCGTCATCAACGAGGTGCCCAAGGCCTCCCGCATGCCCTTCCGGTGGACGATCAACGCCTACCGCGGATGCAGCCATCGCTGCCTCTATTGCTTCGCTCGGCCGACGCATGAGTACCTGGGCATGAACGCCGGCGACGACTTCGACCGCAAGATCGTGGTGAAGATCAACGCCGTGGAGCGCGTGCAGGCGGAGCTGGCGCCGGCGCGGTGGGGCGGCGACCACATCGCCATGGGCACCAACACCGACCCCTACCAGCGCTGCGAAGGGAAGTACCGGCTCACCCAGGGGATCGTCGGGGAGCTGTCGGCGGCGGCCAACCCGTTCTCGATCCTCACCAAGTCCACGCTCATCCTGCGCGACCTCGACCTTCTGGCCGAGGCCGCCCGACGGACCGACGTGCGGGCCAACTTCTCCATCGGCACCCTCGACGAAGACGTCTGGCGGATGACCGAGCCGGGCACCCCCCATCCCCGCCGGCGGGTCGACGCGGTGGCCAAGCTGAACGAGGCGGGCGTGCCGTGCGGCGTGCTGGTGGCGCCCATCCTGCCGGGCCTCTCCGACGGGTCAGACCAGCTCGAAGAGGTGGTCAAGGCGTGCGTCGAGGCCGGCGCCGTCTCCGTCACACCCTTGCTGCTCCACCTGCGCGACGGCGTGCGCGAGCACTACCTGGGTTGGCTCGCCGGCGCCCGGCCCGACCTGATGGAGCGCTACGCCGGCCTCTACCCGAAGGCCTACGCGCCGTCGAAGACCCAGAACGAGCTGGCCGAGACGGTGCGCGGCCTCGTGGCCAAATACGGCGGGCGGTCCGCCGGTCCCCGGCAGACCCGATCCGTGCGGGCAAAGCCGCCGGCGCCGGCGGGGCCCGACGTCACCCAGCTCCGACTGGGCGTCTAGATCACCGGCTTCACGTCCACGACCGGCGTGCCGTCGACGGCCTCCAGCTCGGCCACGAGCACTCGCAGCCCGTCGACGGAGACGACGGTCGTGCGGTGGATGCCGATGGGGTTCGGCCGATCGGCGGAGCGGGTGCTGAAGACGCCGGATTCAGGGGTCGCCGGGTCGTCACGGGGATGCACGACGAGCAGATCGCGCCGGGCTCGGTCGAGCCAGGTGAGCACGAGGATGTCGTCGCCGGCCCGCAGGTCGGCCAGCCCGGGCGCCACTGCCTCGTCGAACACCAGCCAGGCCGGCGGCGCGCCCTCGTGGCCCTGCTTCGGCGCGACGGCGGGGTCGACGAGCGTCGACTCCACGTGGCCGATGGCGCGTAGATCCATTCCGACCCAGCGTAGGTAGCCTGCGCCCGATGGCGAGCTTCCGGGGGTGGCCCGATTCGGCCCTCGAGTTCTTCCGCGACCTCGAACGGGACAACACCAGGGCGTTCTGGCTCGCGCACAAGGCGACATACGAGCGCGACGTCAAGGCACCGTTCGAGGCCCTGAGCGAGCGGGTGGCCGAGGAGTTCGGCCCGCTCCGGGTGTTCCGCCCCAACCGCGATGTCCGGTTCAGCAAGGACAAGTCCCCCTACAAGACGCGCGCCTACGCGGTCACCGAGGGCGAGGGCGGAGAGGCGTACTACGTCGAGATCTCGGCCACGGGGCTGGTGCTGGCCTCCGGCTACTGGATGATGGCCAACGACCAGCTGGACCGGTATCGCACGGCCATCGACGACGAGGGCGCCGGCACGGCCCTGGAGCGCATCCTCGCCGAGCTGGCGGCGCAAGAGCTGACAAACGAGGGGCCCGGCCTCAAGACCGCGCCCCGGGGCTATCCCCGCGACCACCCTCGGGTCGCGCTGCTCCGCTACAAGAGCGTGGCCGTGATCCGGCGGATCCCGCCCGCCCGCTGGCTGGCCACGCCGGCCGCCTACGACCGCATCGTCGAGGTATGGCGGGCGGCCCGGCCCATGAACGACTGGCTGGCCGAGCACGTAGGGCCGTCGACCGAGCCGCCCGCTGACCGCCGCTGACCGCCGCCGGGCTCAGCCCGGAGGGGTGATGGTCTGGTCGTCCTCCTCCTCGGTGGCCCCGCTCTCGACGTACTCCTCGTCCTCGTCGCCGCCGAGGATGCCGGCGTCCTCAGCCTGTGTCCGGGCCTTCTCGATGCGCTCGGTGATCTGCTCGAGGCGCTCCTCGTCCGAGGGAGGCGAGTCGTCGCCGGAGTCCTCGTCCTCGCCGGAGTCGTCCGCAGTCTCGGGCGCCCGTTCGCCAGGCTCCCCTTCGCCCTCCGCGTCGGTGGAATCGGACCCCGCCTCCGCAGCGTCCGTGTCGTCACTGGCCTGCTCGTCGGACCCCGCCTCCGCCGTCTGCTCCACTGCGGGCTCGGCCTCGGCGGTCTCGTCGTCGGCGGGCGGGTTCTCCTCGGGCTGTTCCTGGCTGCTCATGGCATGGATTCTGCACCGAATCTCCACGCGCTACGCAGGACTCCTGCACATCGGGTTCTTATCCTGAGAGTCGTGCAGGAACGGACCGTCGTCGTGATCGAGGACGAGGCCTCCATCGCCTCGGCGGTGGCGGCCCGTCTCCGTAGCGAAGGCTTCAAAGTCGAGATCGCCGGCGACGGCCCGGCCGGGGTGGCCCTCTGCCACGACGTGCGCCCCGACCTCGTCATCCTCGACCTCATGCTGCCCGGCCTCGACGGCTTGGAAGTCTGCCGGCAGGTGCAGAAGGACCGGCCCGTTCCGGTGCTGATGCTGACGGCCCGCGACTCCGAGACCGACATGCTCGTCGGCCTCGCCGTCGGCGCCGACGACTACATGAGCAAACCGTTCAGCCCCCGTGAGCTCGTCGCCCGGGTGCACGCCATCCTGCGCCGTATGGAGCGGACGCTCGTCTTCCCCGGCACCGGCGCGGTGGCGCCGGCGGTGAAGATCGGCGACGTCGAGCTCGACGCCACCACCCGGCGGGTCCGGCGGGCCGGCGAGGAGGTGCACCTCACCCCGACGGAGTTCGACCTGCTGTCGTGGCTGGCCACCCACCCCGGAGCGGTGGCCTCCCGCGAGCAGTTGCTCCACCAGGTGTGGGGCTACCGCGACGGCTCCGGCGCCCGCACCGTCGACTCCCACATCCGCTCGCTGCGCCGCAAGCTGGGCGCCGGCATCGTCCGCACGGTGCACGGCGTCGGGTACGCCCTCGACGTTCCCTGATGAGGCCCCTCGACCCACTGACCTCCATCAAGATGAAGCTGGGCGCGGTCATCGTGGCCGCGGTCGCCGTCACCGTGCTGGTCGTCTCGGTCAGCACCGGCGCCGGCGTGTCGCCGGTGGTCAGCGCCCTGGCCGCCGGCGCCCTGTCGCTCGGTCTGGTCCAGGTGCTGGCCCACGGGATGACGTCGCCCCTGCGGGAGATGGCCGCCGCCGCTGCGGCGATGGCCCGGGGCGACTACCGGCGCCGGGTCACGGCCAGCTCCCGAGACGAGGTGGGTGAGCTGGCCCGGGCCTTCAACAAGATGGCGACGCAGCTGGGAGAGGTGGACAGGGTGCGGCGGGAACTGGTGGCCAACGTGTCACACGAGCTGCGGACGCCGATCACCGCTCTTCAGGCCGTGCTCGAGAATCTGGTCGACGGCGTGGAGCCAGCCGACCCCGAGACGCTGCGGACCATGCTCCGCCAGGTCGAGCGGCTGGGGGCGCTGGTGACCCAGCTCCTCGACCTCTCACGGCTGGAGTCCGGCGCGGTGCCCCTGCAGCGACGGCCCTTCGACCTGCGGCCACTGTTGGAGGACGTCGCCGGCGAGACCCGCCTCCGGACGACGGACGTGACGGTGGCGGTGCACGTCGACCCCGCCGGGGTGACCGCCGACGGCGACCCCGCCCGAGTGCACCAGGTGCTCGCCAACCTGCTGGACAACGCCCTTCGCCACTCGCCCGCCGGCGGGACGGTGGAGCTGCGGGCCACCAAGGACCGGGCCGGCGTGACCATCGAGGTCAGCGACGAAGGGCCCGGCATCACCGAGGAGGAGAGGAGCAAGGTGTTCGAGCGCTTCTACCGGGCCGACTCGGCTCGATCGTCCAAGGACGGCGGCGCCGGCCTGGGGTTGGCCATCGCCCGGTGGATCGTCGACCTCCACGGCGGCGACATCCGGGTCGAGACCCGCCAGCCCCACGGGTGCCGCATGGTCGTGCAGCTGCCGGGGGCGCGGGCATGAACACGATCCACAGCACGGCTCGCCCCCTCGGTCTGGGCGTCACCCGCCCGGCCGACGTCCGGGTGCTCGTCGCCGCCGGCGTGGCCGCCGTGCTCACCGACCTGGCGGTGCGCTCCGGCGTGGCCGGGTTGGCCGGCTCCCTGCTCGTCCTGGCCGTGGTGGCCGGCGTGCTGGCCAGCAGGCGGGTGGCCGGCGTCGAAGCGGCGTGCGTCGTGGCTGCGGCCTTGCCCTTCGGCGTGTTCCTGTCGGTGCGGGTGAGCCCCTGGCTGCTGCCCCTCGACATCGTGGCCATCGCCGGCCTGCTGCTGCTGGGCGCGTCGCTCTCGGGTGGAGGGCGGCTGTTCGACCTGCCGGTGCCCACCCTGGCCGTACGGGCCCTCCACGCCGCCGCTCACGGGTTGGCGGCACCGGCCTACCTTGCCGCTCCCCTCGGCCGGCGCCGGCCGGTGGCCGTCCTCGCCGGCGCCGGGCTGGCCCTGCCTTTGTTGGTCGTCCTGGGGCTGCTGCTGGCGTCGGCCGACGCCGTCTTCGCCGGGTTCTTCACGTGGTGGGCGTCGCCGGAGGACGTGATCACCCACGCCGTGCTTCTCGGCGCCGGCATGTGGGGCATGGCCGGGCTCCTGCGCCTCAGCTCGGCCGAGCCGGCGCCGGCGCCCCCGGAGCTGCCCTACCGGCTGGGCCACGTGGAGGCCACCGTCGTCGTCGGGTCGCTCGTCGCCCTCTTCTCGGCCTTCGCCGTCGCCCAGGTCATCGCCGTCGCCGGCGGGGCCAGCCGGGTGCTGGAGACAGCGGGGCTCACCTATGCCGAGTACGCCCGCCAGGGCTTCTTCCAGCTCCTCGCCGTGGCCGCCATCACCCTCGTGGCCCTCGTCGGGCTCCGGGCGGTGACCGATCTGTCGAACCCCGCCCACCGGCTGCGCTTCACGGTGCTGGGCGAGGTCGCCATCGCCCTGACCCTCGTCATCCTCGCCGTGGCCCTGCGCCGCCTCGGCTTGTACACCCAGGCCTACGGCCTGACGATGCTCCGCCTGTTCAGCCTGGTGTTCGCCTTGTGGATCGCCACCGTGCTCGTGCTCGCCGGCGCCGCCCTCGCCGGCGTCGCCGCCGGCCGGGCGTGGTTCGCCGGCGCAGCGCTGGTGGCCGGCCTGGCCCTGCTCCTGGGGCTCAACGTGGTCAACCCGGAAGCCGTCGTGGCCCGCCACAACGTCGAGCGGGCGGCCCGCCAGCTGCCCGTCGACCCGGTGTACCTGGCCGAGCTTTCCGACGACGCAGTGCCGGCGCTCGTTGCCGCCCTCCCCCGGCTCCAGGCGCCGGAGCGCACCGCCGTCCTGGAGGCGATCTGCGCCGGCGACGAATGGCCGTTCGACGGCTGGGCCGCGGCCAACACCTCCCGCCGGCGGGCGACGGACGCCCGCCAGCGGGTGTGTGGGCCTGTGGGGGTCAGGCGATGAGGGTCTCCTGGTCGGAGGCGGCGACCACCTCCGGCCGGGGGTTCTTGGGGGGACGGCCCCGGGGCCGCTTGACGGCAAGGACCCTGCCCTTGAAGAACAGGCGGCCCCCCCAGACCCCGTAGGGCTCGCGCCGGACCAGGGCGGCCTCGAAGCACGCCTCCTTCACCGGGCATTCGGCGCAGAAGGCCTTGGCCCGGGCGATGTCGTCCAGCTGCTCGGAGAAGAACAGCGCCACCAGGTTCCCCGTCCCGTCGTTGCACCGGGCGTTGGCCCACAGCCACGCCCCGTCCTGAGCTGGGTCGATCTCCTCGTTTTCCCGCCGCTCGGCCAGCATCTGCTCGCTCCTCTCCGCTCGTGTGTGGGTGTCATTGGTGGTCAGGGAATGAGAAAGGCCGCCGGGAGAATCCCGGCGGCCTTGGGGCCTTGCTGCGGAGGTGGGGTGTTTGCCTACCCCGATGATGCGCCTCCTGGGCCCCATGGCCGCTCGATGTAGTTGTGGTGGATGCCGAACGACCGCCCGGCGGCGAACGATGCGGTACCGGTCATGGCCGGGCACGGGCGCGCGAGGCCGCGATCGCCGCCCCACTGCTTGCACGCGTTCTGCCAGGCCACTACTCGCATGGGTACATGGTGGCCACGTGCCGCGCGCCCCGTCAACCGAATTAATTCATTTGCTGAGAAGATGGTTTCCATGCCGATGCGGACCGAATGCAAGAACTACGAGAGCCGCACCTATCCGACCGGCGAGACGGTACGGAAGTGCAACATTGACCTGGCGCCCGAAGCCCCGTGGCGGTGCCCGGAGAACTGCGTCGGCTTCGCTCCCCGCCTGGCCGACGTGAACTGGACCCACGGCGACCTCCTCGCCCCGCCCACCCCGCCGGAGCCGCCCGGCCTGGGCCGGGGCGCGGCCGAACTGCTCGACGCGGCCGAGGAGATCGTCAACGCCGCCGGCCCCCGCATCATGGCCGAGCTCGGCATCGAACGCGAGCGCCAGAAGGCCCCCTGGTGGAAGCGCCTCCGGCGGAAGTAAGGCCCGACGACGAGGGCCTGCTGGCCAGCTACCTGGCGGATATCGCCCAGTACCCGCCGCTGAGCCCGGCCCAGGAGCGTGAGCTGGTCCGGGTGATACGGACGGCTCCGGAGCCCGAGGCCTCGATGAGCCGGCGCCGCCTCATCCAGGCGAACCTGGAGCGCGTCGTGTCCATCGCCGAGCAGTACCGGTGGGCGCACCTCCCCTTCCTGGACCTGATCATGGAAGGCAACCTCGGCCTCATGCGTGCCGTCGAGCGGTACGACCCGGCGAAGCCGTCCTCGTTCGGCGCAATCGCCGCCTGGCACGCCCGCCAGGTGATCCAACGGGCCATCGGCCGCTTTCCCGCCGGCGCCGTCGGGTAACTACCCGACCATGGCTACCGACAGATACGTCCTCCACGTCACCCCGAACGTCAACGGCTGGCAGGTCAAGCGGCAGGGCTCCGACGAGACCGAGTGGCTGGTCGACGACAAGGACAACGCCGTCAACCACGCCCGGGAGCTGGCCAAGGCCAACCAGCCCAGCCAGATCATCATCCACACCCGCGACGGCCGGATCGAGACCGAGCACACCTACGGCGACGACCCCCGGGAGTCCAAGGGCTGATCGTTCTGGTTGCACCTACCCGCCATAATCCCGGGTAGGTGCAACCAAAACGGGTGGGGAGCTACCCGCCAAGCGCCTCCGCCACCAGCTCGTAGGAGCGCCGGCGGGCGCCGGCGTCGTGGCAGACGGTCACCAGCATCAGCTCGTCCACCCCGTAGGTCTCCGCCAGGGCCAGCAACCCGTCCGCCACTCGCGAGGGCGAGCCGACGACGCGGGCCGCCCGGCCCTGGGCCACCTTGGCCACCTCCAGCTCGGTCAGTGCCCGGGCGGCGGCGTCCTCGGGCGACAGCAGCGGGCCCCGCTCCGTGCCCTCGGGCCGCAATCCCCAGACTTCGGCGGAACGGGCCAGCCGCTCGGCCGCGGCGTCGGTCGTCGCGCACATGACCGCCACCGCCACCAGCGCCTCGGGGCCGGCGTGGGTGGCCGACGGCTCGAAGCCACGCCGGTAGGCCTCGACCACCTGGGGACCGAAGGCCGGCGTGATGAAGTGGGCGAAGGCGAACGGCTGGCCGAGGTAGGCGGCGACCGCGCCGCTGTGGCTGCTCGATCCCAGCATCCACAACGCCGGCGCCGGCACGCCGTCGGGCATGGCCCGCACCGCGGCAAAGGGATGGCCGGCCTCCAGCCGGTCGTGGAGGAAGCCCAGGAGGTCGACGACCTTGTCGACGTAGCGCTCGTCGCCGGGCACGCCCGGCAGGTACTGGAGGGCCGCCTCCGTGACGGGGTCGGCGCCCGGCGTGCGGCCGACGCCGAGGTCGATGCGGCCCGGGTGCAAGGCGGACAACGTCCGGAAGACCTCGGCCACCTTCAGGGGGCTGTAGTGCGAAAGCAGGACGCCGCCCGAGCCGACCCGGATCGTCGAGGTGGCCGACGCCACCGCCCCCACGAGGACCTCGGGCGCGGTGGCGGCCAGCGAGCGGGTGCCGTGGTGCTCGGCCACCCAGTACCGGTGGTACCCGAGTGCCTCCGCGGCCCGGGCCAGGGCGACGGTCTGCTGCAACGCCTCGCCGGCGGTGGAGCCGTCGGGAATGGGTGCCTGGTCGAGCAGGCTAAGGACGAGGGCCACGTCGTACCCTTGCACCCGTGAACCTCACGCCGGTGCAGTCCCGGATCGTCGGGTGCCTCATCGAGAAGGAGATGACGACACCGGACAACTACCCCCTCACCATGAACGCCCTGCTGACGGCGTGCAACCAGACGACCAACCGCCACCCGGTCACCAAGCTCGACGAGGCCACCGTCAGCAACGCCCTGCAAAACCTGCGGGCCATGAACGTGGTGCGGATCGTCTACAGCCGCTCGAACCGGGCCGACAAGTTCCGCCACGTCCTCGACGAGATGCTGGCCCTGGAGCCCGAGCACATGGCCCTGCTGTGCGTGCTCATGCTGCGGGGACCGCAGACCTCCGGGGAGCTACGGACCCGGACCGAGCGCCTACACCCCTTCGCCAGCCAGGAGCAGGTCGACGACGTCCTGCGCCAGTTGGCCGGACGCAACGAGCCCCTTGTCGCCCGCCTCGAGCGCCGGCCGGGCCAGAAGGAGAGCCGCTGGACCCACCTGCTCGGCACCGACCTGGCCGAGATCCTGGCCGGCGACGACGACGAGGAGGAGGAGGAGCCGGCCTTCGACGGCCGGCCGCCCCGAATCGACCGGGTCGCCGCCCTCGAGGACGCCGTCGCCGGCCTCCGAGCCGACCTGGAGCGGCTCCAACGCGCCCACCGCGCCCTCGTCGCCCGCCTCGGCGAGACCGACACCGGCCTCGACGAGGAATGACCCGCCGAGCCGCCGGCGCCCTCCTCGTCCTTCTTGTCGCCCTCCTCCTCGTCGCCGGCGCAGCCGGCGCGCAGGGCCCCGGCGAGCGCATCACCGCCTACGACGTCGACATCCGGGTCGAGACGACCGGCGCGCGGCTGATCACCGAGATCATCGACTACGACTTCGGTTCGAACAGCCGCCACGGCATCCTCCGCGACATACCGGTCCGCCTGGGCTACGACAGCCGCTACGAGCGGACCTACCCGCTCAAGGTCATCTCCGTCGAAGGCTCACCGGGCACGCCGGACCAGTACAAGCGGGAGAGCATCGGCAACAAGGCCCGGCTCAGGATCGGCGACCCCGACAGGACGATCACCGGCGCCCACCGCTACACCATCACCTACCGGGTCGAGGGCGCCCTGAACGGCTTCGAGGGCCACGACGAGCTCTATTGGAACGCCATCGGCACCGAGTGGCCGGTCGTCATCGAGCAGGCGACGGTCCGGGTCACCGCGCCGTCGGACATCATCGAGGTGGCCTGCTTCGGCGGCGAGAGCGGATCCCGGCTGGCATGCGCCGACGCCGGCCAGGCCGGCCGCACCGCCTCCTTCTCCGATCGCCGCCTCCGGCCCGGCGACGGCGTCACCGTGGTGGTGGCCTTCGCCAAGGGCGCCGTCCCCCCGCCGGCACCCGTGCTCGACGAGCGGTGGAGCCTGACCAGGGCGTTCTCGGTCACGCCGGCCACCGCCGGCGCCAGCGTGCTCCTGCTCGTGGCGGTCGTCGTCGGCGTGACCCGGCTGGCGTGGCGCACCGGCCGGGACCGGGCCTTTGCTGGCTCACCGGTCGACGTGGCCTACGCCACCGCCGGCCAGGACCAGCCCGTCCGCCCCTCGTTCGGCCCCTTCGGAGGCGTCGAGACACCGGTGGAGTTCGTCCCGCCGGACGGCTTCCGGCCCGGCCAGGTCGGCACGCTCGTCGACGAGTCGGCCAACACCCTCGACGTGAGCGCCACGATCGTCGACCTGGCGGTGCGCGGCTACCTGCGCATCGACGAGATCCCGAAGAAGGGGTGGTTCGGCAAGCCGGACTGGACGCTGACCAAGCTGAAGGACGGTCACGACCTGCTCCGTTACGAGCGGCTGCTCCTGGACGGTCTCTTCCGGGACGGCTCGCCCGTCACCCTGTCGTCGCTGCGGACGACGTTCGTGTCACGGCTCCAGAAGGTGCAGGACGCCCTCTACGACGACGTGGTGGACAAGGGCTGGTTCGCGGGGCGGCCCGACAAGGTCAGGCAGAAGTGGTCCCTCATCGGCGGGGCGGCGGTCGTGGCGTCGCTCGGCCTCCTCGTCGTCCTCATGGTGCTCACCCACGCCGCCCTGGTGGCCGTCCCGTTGATCATCGGCGCGGTGCTGCTGCTGGCGTCGGCCAAGCGGATGCCCCGCCGCACGGCGAAGGGGACGGGGGTCCTCCGCCGGGTGGCCGGCTTCCGGCGCTTCATCGCGGAGTCCGAGAAGGACCGGGCCCGATTCGCCGAGCAGCAGCACCTGTTCTCCGAGTACCTGCCCTACGCCATCGTCTTCGGCGCCACCGAGAAGTGGGCTCGGGCCTTCGCCGGCCTCGACGACGAGCTGGTCCGGCCGGGTTGGTACGGAGGGTCGTCGAACTTCACGCCGGTCGGCTTCGCCCACTCCCTCGACGGCTTCGCGGTGACGACCGCCGGCACCATCACCTCCACGCCGGCGGGCTCAGGCTCCAGCGGGTTCTCGGGCGGTTCCTCGGGCGGGGGTGGCGGCGGCGGTGGCGGCGGGTCGTGGTGAGCGGCCGGCCGTCCCTCCTACCGCGTCGCCCCGTACACTGAGGGTGTGTCCGCGCCCGCACCGATGATCCCGCAGGCGCGCTGACCACATGACCGAGCGGGTGCTGTCGGTCACCCCGGCCTCCGTCCTCGACGCCATCAGCCGGGCGGTCGTGGCCACCGACACGGCGGGCAGCATCGTGTACTGGAACAAGGGGGCCGAGCGGCTCTATGGCTGGAGCGCGGAGGAGGCGCTCGGTCGTGACGCCGTCGAGCTGCTCGTGCCCCAGACGCTCGTCGGGCGGGCCACCGAGATCCTGGAGAAGGTCGGCGTCGGCGAGGACTGGTCGGGCGAGTTCCTTATCCGCCACAAAGACGGGCACACGCTCGAGATCGCCATCGTCCACCGGGCGGTGGTCGATGAGGGGGGCCACGTGGTCGCCGTGGTGGGCGAGGCCGAGGATGTGTCCGCCGAGCGCCGGCTGGCCTCCGAGCTGCGAACCACCCGCGACGAGCAGCGGCTGGCGCTGGCGGCCGGCCGCCTCGGCATCCTCCGCTGGGACCGGGACACCTGCCGGGTCACCCTCGACGAGACGGCGGAGACCCTGCTGGGCCTTGAGGCGGGCACGTTCGAGGGCACGTCCGAGGCGTGGTTCTCCATCGTGCACCCCGACGACCGCGACCGGGTCAAGGCCGTGCTCGACCGGGCCCTCGAGACCAAGGGCTCCTACGACCTGGAGTACCGGGTGGTGTGGCCCGACGGATCGATCCATTGGCTGCAGGGCCGGGGCCAGGTCACCCTGGACGACGCCGGCCGCGTCACCGGGCGCATCGGCTGCATGACCGAGATCACCGCCCGCCGGCTGGCCGACGAGGAGCGGGCCCATCTGCTCGCCGTCGAGCGGGCGACTCGCGCCGAGGCCGAGACGGTCGCCATGCGCCTGCGGGGCCTGCAGGACGTCACCATGTCGCTCATCCGGGCCGTCGACGCCCACTCGGTGGCCGAGGCGGTGCTGACCGAGGGCGTGCCGGCGCTCGGCGGGCGCACCGGGTCGATCCTCCTGGTGGCCGAGGACGGGGAGACGGTCGAGATCGTCCACGAGGTCGGCTACCGGGAGGAGATCAAGACCCGCTGGCGCAGCTTCCCGCTCTCCGCCTCGTTGCCGGCCAGCGACGCCATCCGCACCGGACAGATGGTGCTGCTCAACGGCCCCGAGGACCGTGACGCCCGGTACCCGGTGTTCCGAGGCACACCCATGAAGGACTCGATCGCCGTGGCGGTGGCGCCGCTCATCGACGAGGACGGCACCGCCTTCGGGGCCATGGTGATCGGGTTCCCGCGCCAGCGCGAGTTCAGCGACGCCGAGCAGCGGATCGTCTCCGCCCTCGCCGCCCAGTGCGCTACCGCCTTGCGCCGGGCCGCCCTGTACGAGAACGCCCGGGAAGCAGTGGCCGCCGAGCGAGAGGCCCGCATGGCGGCCGAGCGCTCCCAGGAGCGCCTGACGTTCCTCGCCGAGGCGTCATCAACCCTCGCCTCGTCCGTCCTCGACCTCGAGACCACCCTGGCCCAGGTGGTCGACCTCGCCGTTCCCCGGCTGGCCGACGGCTGCGCCATCCAGATGGTCGACGAGCGGGGCAATCCGCTTCCGGTGGCCGTCTCACACAGAGACCTGGCCAAGGCGCAGGGGCTCCGGCACCTCATCGAAGAAGGCGCCGGCGACGCCGGCTCGGAGTCGGTGGTGTCGATCCCGCTCCACTCCCAGAACCGCGAGGTCGGCGTCCTCACCCTGGTGACCGAGACCGGCCGGCGGCTGGAGGAGGCCGACCTGCAACTGGCCGAGCAGCTGGCGGTGCGGGCCGGCACGGCCATCGAGAACGCCCGCCTGTTCGCCGACCGCAGCCGGGTGGCCCGCAGCCTCCAGGCCAGCCTGCTGCCCCCAAGCCTGCCGTCGATCCCCGGCCTGGAGCTGGGCGCCCGCTACGCGCCCGCCGGCGAGGGGGTCGAGGTGGGGGGCGACTTCTACGACGCCTTCGCCCTCGACGGCGGGCGGTGGCTGCTGGTGGTGGGCGACGTGCGAGGCAAGGGCGTCGACGCCGCCGCCGTCACCGGACTGGCCCGCCACACCATCCGCTCGATCGCCCTCTACGAGCCCCGGCCGTCGGCCATCCTGGCCCATCTGAACCGCGTGCTCCTCGCCGCCGAGGCCGACCGGATCGCCGCGCTGCAGGCCTTCGAGCAGCCGGCGTGGGAGCTGACCGAGCCGCGCTTCTGCACGGTCGCCGTCGCCATCGTCGAGCCGCGAGAGGACGGCGCCGGCGTGGTGGTGTGCTCGGGCGGGCACCCCTTGCCGCTGGTCGCCCGGGCCGGCGGCCAGGTCGACGCCGTGGGGCGGCCCGGAAGCCTGATCGGGGCGTCGCCGGAGATCGAACTCCACGATGTCGACGTCGAGCTGGGCCTCGGGGACGCGCTGGTGTGCTTCACCGACGGGATCGTCGAGCGCCACCGGGGCCGGGAGTTCTTCGAGGAGATCGGCATCGCCAAGGTGCTGGCCACGTTGATCGGCGCCGACGCCGCCACCCTGGCCGCCCGCATCGAGGAGGAGGCCCGCAACCTCTTCACCGACAAGCCGCACGACGACATGGCCGTGCTCATCGCCCGGGTGCCGCCGGCATGACGGTGACCGAGCGCCGCCAGATCTTGCCCTCGGCGCCCGTCAGCGCGAGCAAGGCGCGCGCCTTCGTGGAGTCGGCGCTCGCCGGCGCCGGCCTCGAGTACCTGGCCTACACCGCCGCCCTGCTGGTCAGCGAGCTGGTGGCCAACGCCATACTGCACAGCGGGACGCCGCTGGAAGTGGTCGTGCAATGCAGTGACGGCCGGGCCCGCATCGAGGTCCACGACGGCAACCCCGCCCTGCCCGTTCGCAAGCACTACTCGAACATGTCAGGGACGGGGCGCGGGCTCTTGCTGGTCGAGCGGATGGCCGCGGGCTGGGGCTCCGAGCGGACGGCGAGCGGCAAACTGGTGTGGTTCGAGCTCGACGCCCGGGCCGTCCCCGCCTTCGACAGACTCGACGTCGAGGCCATTTGAACGACCTGTCACCGTGCGCATCCTCGGGATGCCCCTCGACGTCATGCAGCGCAGCGCAGAGCACAGCGACGAGCTGCTCCGCGAGTTCGCCCTCTGACGACGCCGGCAGGTAGCGACACTCCGGCCCCGGGGTAGGTACACGGCGTTCACGACCTCAGGAGGTATCCATGCCTGCCAAGGACGAGATGCCGGGCACGCTGAAGCGCTCCCCGGCCAAGGCCCGGCGCACGTGGGCCAAGGCCCACGATTCCGCCGTCGAGAGCTACGGGGAAGGCGAGCGGGCCCACCGCACCGCCTTCGCCGCTCTCAAGCACTCCTTCGAGAAGGTGGGTGACCGCTGGCAGCCCAAGAAGGAGAAGGGCCCATCGGACCCCCAGGCGGCCAAGGGCGGCCGCGCCGCCCGCAAGGGCGGGAAGACCTTCGGCGGCGTCGACGTGGTGGGCAACACGCGCCAGACCTTGCTCGAGCGAGCCAAGAAGCTCGGGATCAAGGGCCGCTCGTCGATGAACAAGGAGGCACTGGCCGAGGCCATCGCCCGCAAGCAGTAGCGCCCAGCAGGAGCCGGGGGCTTTCCACCGATGTCACTGTGGGTGGTTTCACCACTCGGCAGGGGCGGAAGAACCTTCGTAGGTCGTCGACACAAAGGGAGGCGCCCGTATGACACCAGGCATCTCCATCGTCAGCGACCGACAGGCCTCGTCCCCTGCGTACATCACCTTGTCTCGGGCACCGGCGCCGAACGTCCGGTCGTCCCCCCAGTGAGAGGACCAGCCGTGAGGATTTCACTCATGCTCTGCCTTCCACGGGACTCCTCGACCTTGTCCGTGGTCCGTCACATCACCGCATCCGCCCTCGATGAGCTCGGCGTCGTCGCCGAGGAGGTGGGCGACGTGATCCTGGCCCTCACCGAGGCGGCGGCCAACGTGGTCAAGCACTCCGGCGCCGATGACCAGTACGAGGTCCACCTGGTGATCGAGAACGCCACGTGCGAGATCCGCGTGGTCGACAGCGGCCGCGGGTTCGACTCCGACTCGCTGGGCGTGAACATGGCCGGGCCCTCCGAGGAGCGGGGGCGGGGCATGGCCCTCATGGCCGCCCTCGTCGACTCCGTGCGCTTCGAGTCCCGCCCTGAAGCGGGCACGATCGTCCACCTGGTGAAGGACCTGTCGCTGCGCCCCGACGGCCCGCTGCGCAAGCTGGTCGAGCCGACGGCAGCCGGTTAGCGCCCCGGTTGCCACTCCAGGAAGACGAGGGTGGCGTCGTCTTCCAGTTCACCGCCGCGGTGCTCGCGCAGGCGCCGGACGAGCCGGCGCAGGACTTCGGCCACGGACAGGTTGCTGCTCAGGAACTCCTCGGCGTCGTCGATCAGCCGCTCGACACCGAACTGCGTGCCCCCCATGGGACGCGCTTCCACCACGCCGTCGGAGTAGAAGAGCACCCGGTCACCGGGCTGGAAGTGCACGGTGCCGATCTCGGTGATGTCGATGCCGAGGCCGAGGGGAAGGCAGGGGGCGGCGTTCATCTCTCCGACCACCTTGGCCCCACGGATGAGCAGAGGCGGCGGATGGCCGGCGTTGACCCAGCGGAATGCGCCGGTGGCCACGTCGAGCTGGCAGATGTGGCCGGTGACGAAGCCGTCACCGTTCAGGTGCTCGATGAGGGCGTCGTCGATCTGTTCGGCGATCACCGACAGGTCGAGGCCTCGGCGCCGGCCGTGGCGGAAGCCGCCGAGGGCGAGGGTGCTGGCCAGGGTGGAGTGGACGCCGTGGCCCATGGCGTCGAGGATGGCGAAACCGAACAGCTCGCCGTTCATGGAGTAGTCGAAGGCGTCGCCGGCGACGAAGTAGGCCGGCTCCAGGATGCCGGCGATGGCCAGCTCCGGTGAGGAGAACGCCAGCGGCGGCATCAGCATGTCCCACTGCATCTCGGCGGCGAGGTTCATGGGCCGGCGCCGGCGGCGCAGCTCCACCAGGTCGGTGTAGCGCCCCGCGGTGTGGACCAGATGGCCGGCCAGCAGGCCGAGGTCGTCACACAGGCTCAGCAGTTCGTCGTCGACCTCTGGGAAGCCGAACTCCAGCACGCCGATGCGCTCGGCCCGCTCCCGCACGGGCGCCCACACCCGCCAACCGTCGTCGACCTGGGCACTGACAACCTGCTGGAGCTGGAAGGCCCGCCCGGCGAGGGTGCCCTCGACAGGCACACCTTTCGGCTCCTCGGCGAGAAGGTCGACGGCGATGCCGACCGGCTGCAGGCTGAGCTGCTCGTAGTCGACGACGTAGAGGACGAGGTGGTGGCCGCCCGCCTCGTGAAGGGCGGCGGCGATGTCGGCGGCCAAGAGATCCGGGGCGGTGACCGACGCCCGGCGAAGAAGATCACCGATGATCTCCCGTCTGCACATCGAGCCAGCTTAGGGAGCCTCCTGCAGCATTGGCCTATCGGCGCCCGCGGGCCGGCGCCGGCGGACCGGCCGATTAGTTGTCTCAAGTGGGTCGACAGGCCGGTCGAGACCGTCCCTATGGCGGCCATCAGCAGGCGAGCCCGATCACACGGCGACACGGCCCTCGATCGGCGCGCCCCCGCCGATCCGGACCGGTCCTGCCCGAAGGTCCGGCGGATACTCGTCGTCGACGACGAGCGGGTGAGCCGGTTCACGACCCAGAGCGTCCTGGAGAAGCTGGGCTTCGACGTGGTCACCCTCAACGACGGCCGGGGCGCGGCGGAGGCCGAGGCCACGGGCCAGTTCGAAGCGGTCATCATGGACTGCCAGATGCCGTTCGTGGACGGCTTCGAGGCCACGGCGGCCATACGCCGGCACCAGCGGGAGACCGACGGCCGGCGGACGCCCATCATCGGCCTCAGCGCCCGGGCCATGGCCGGCGACGACGAAGTCGCCCTCTCCAAGGGCATGGACGTGTACGTGCACAAGCCGGTGAGCATCCGCAAGCTGAAGGCGGCGCTGGAGCAGGTGCGGGTGGAGACCGGCGCCGGCTGACAGGCGGTGCTGGTGCCCAGATAGGTGTCGCCGTCATCCATTGCGACGACGGCATGGCGGTGGGAGGTTGTGGGGCGTGGGGGAGCTGCCCGAACCCTGGACCGAGAAGACGCCCGAGCGGCTGTCCTCTTTCGACCTGGAGCCGGCGTTCGGGCGTGCCGAGCAGGTCCAGCGCCTGCGCGACGAGCTGGCCTCGGCACCGGCGCCGCCGGCCATCCCCCCGGAGCTGCGGCGGGAGCGGGGGCCGTTCATCACCTACCTGCGGATGCCGTGGTCCTACGGCGACCGGTATCCCGGAGACTCCTGGCGCCGGCTCCGCTGCCGGGTCGGGCGCCACCAGATCAGCGGCGGGCACCCGATGCAGCTCGACGGCGCCGTCGTGTTCATCGAGCGCCGGTGCCGCTGGTGCGGGGTGGAGCCGGCGTAGGCGACGCCCCGGTCCCCCTCAGGCCACCCCCAGGACGATGCGTGGGCTCCGGCCGGGGTCCATCCACCGGAGGATCTCGACCAGCTGGCCCGCAGGCAGGGACACGCAGCCGGCGGTGGGGCCGCCGTTGGAGACGTGCAGGAAGATGGCGCTGCCCAGCCCGGGGGTCCGGTCGGTGTTGTAGGCGATGACCGCGCCGTAGTCGTAGGCGGGGCGCACGAACATGGGCTCGGGCTCGGCGCCGGCCTGCTGGCGGTCGAGGTCGACCCAGGTGTTGTACAGGGGGCTGGCGGGGTCGTCGTCCCAGACGATGCGGTTGGTCACCGGCCGGTAGGGGAACTTCACGCCCGGGTCGGGGGCCACCCCGAAGAAGAAGTCGAAGCCGTAGACACCGGAGGGAGTGCGGCCGTCGCCCTCGCGCTTCTCCCCCGCCGGCGCCAGCCCGCGGGTACCCAGTCGGGCCGGCCACGGCCCGAACGCCCGCCGCCAGCCGTCGCCCTCCCGCTGGTAGGCGGTGAGGGTGGCGGTCGTCGTCCCGTAGCGCTCGGCGGTCACCACGATGGCCTGGCCGGCGTCGCCGACCCTGGCCAGGGCCGGGTCGGGGGCCGGCGTGGTCGTGGTCGACGGGGCGGTGGTGGTCGGAGCCGGCGGAACCGTGGTGGTCGACGGCGCCGGCGCCTGGCCGCGCTCGCCCCCCGGCGACGACCCGCAGGCGGCCAGAAGGGCCAGGGCGAGGAGGAGGGCGACCGTCCGGCCGCACGAACGTCCCACGGGTCACTACCTTACGAAGTGGTGAGAAGCCGTTGGGTGGCATGGGGGGCGATCCCGCTGGTCCTCGCGGTGCTGGTCGCGTGCGGCGGAGGCTCGCCCGCCGATCCACAGGAGGCCGCCGAGCCGGCCACCACGGCAGGCCCGTCGACCACCAGGCAGGCGGCGCCGGCCACGACCGCGGCCACGACGCCGGCGGTGCCCGCCTTCGCCGGCGTGGCCCACCGGGTCACCGCCGCCGACCTGCCGCACTCGTGGCGCCCCGGCTGCCCCGTGTCCCCCGCCGACCTCCGCCGGCTGGAGCTGTCGTACTGGGGCTTCGACGACCGGCCCCACACCGGGTTGCTCGTGGTGCACGCATCAGAGGCCGACAACGTCATCGGCGTGTTCAAGCGCCTGTACGACAAGCGCTTTCCCATCCGGCGCATGGAGCCGATCGACGTCTACGGGGGCAGCGACGACGCCTCGATCGCCGCCGACAACACCTCCGGCTTCAACTGCCGCAACGCGGTGGCCTCCGGCCCGCCCACGTGGTCGCAGCACGCCTTCGGCAAGGCCATCGACGTCAACCCCGTCGAGAACCCCTACATCTTCGAGGGGGACGTTCTGCCGCCGGCGGGCAGGGAGTTCGTCGACCGCCGCAACGTCCGCCCGGGCATGGCGGTCCGGGGTGGGGAGCTGGTGACCGCCTTTGCCGAGGCAGGGTGGTCGTGGGGCGGGGTGTGGGCCAACCCGGACTACCAGCACTTCTCCGCCGCAGGCAACTGATGCGGGCGGCGCTCGTGGCGCTCACCCTCCTCGCCGGCGCCTGCGGCTCCGGCGCCGGCGACGGTGGGGCCGACCCCGTGGCCAAGGGGGAGGACCCCGCCACCGTGCTGGTGAACTCCCAGTACCCGGAGCTCGCCGTCGACGGGCTGAAGACGTCGTACCTCCTCGACACCGGCCGGCACCTGACCCACGTCCTGTCCTTCGTCGAAGGCCTGCGCATGGACGACAAGGCCGCCATCGAGGCGCTCCGCCATTTCGAGGGCTTCCGCCAGGAGGTGGCCCTCGAGGTCGACGGGGAAGGGTCGACGCTGACCTACAACGTGCGGCCCCGCAACTACCCCCAGCGCTACGTGGTGGTCGTTCCCGACGGGGCGCCCCTTCCCCGGTGGGCCGGCCGCCCGGAGGAAGGCCGGTCGTTCGCCTCCACCCGCCCGGTGAACGTGGACCATGCGGTCACGGTCATCCGCGTCGGCCCCAAACCGTTCGCCCTCGTCCCCCCCTTCGACGCCCTGCCGGCCGCGGCCCAGCTCGACAGCGTGTTCATGCACGGCGCCTGCGCCCGGTCGGCGACGATCACCACCGACGAGGCCGCCGCCTACCGGTACGGAGCGAACATCCACAACCAGGGTGAGGGCGTGATCTGCGCCCACGAGACCCGCCTGCTCGCCGGCCGCCAGCTCAAGATGCCGGCGGCGGCCATGGCCGAGGTGGCAGCGGCCAACCGGGTGCCGCCTGCTCCGGCCCGAGGGCCGGCGCTGGCCGCGCCGGCGTTCGACGAGCGCCGCTACGGCCAGCTGCCGGCGGTGGGCGCCATCTTCAGCTTCGCCTGATCAAAGGTGCAGGTTCCCGCCCGAACGCTCACGCACGAGGGCGTCGACGGCGGAGCGCTCGATGAAACCGATGGCCACGGACACCTCGTTGACCAGCGCCCGGCCCCGGCGGTCGAAGTCGAAGCGGTAGGAGATGCAGCCGCCGTCGAAGGTGTAGGACCGGACGGCCTGGAAGTCGTCGACGACGGAGATGATGCGCTCGAACCGCCGGGTGTCGGGCTCGTCGCTCGGGATCTCCGTGGCGCCCTCGAGGTCGCAGTTCCGCCGCAGGTGGACCTTGACCGCGGAGATGCCGGCCCGGTCGGAGTCCAGGGTGAAACGGCCCTCCCCGTTGCGGACGGACATGGACTGGAAGTGCCAGCCCGCCGGATAGCTGGAGATGCAAGGGATCTTGGTCGCCGACGGAACGGCTTGGGCCATGAGGGCCAGGGAGTCGGCCCCCTTGGGCACGCACGTCGGCGCCGCATGGTCCTCGACCCTGGCGCAGCCGGCCCCCACTGCCAGCACCGCCAGCATCACCACCCACCGCCGGCGCCTCACAGCAGGCTCACCTGGGCGAACAGGCTGACGGTGAGCAGGAGGGTCAGGAGGCTGCCGATGAGCACCGCGGAGGTGAGGGCGACCCGCCGCAGGCTCCAGCGCTGGATCTTGATCGGCGCCCGCTCCGGGGCCAGGGCCCGGAACTTGGCGATGAGGTCCCTGCCGTCCTGGCGGAGCTGGGACCGGAGCTGGCTGGTCAGCGTGAGGCCCCTCGTGGCCGCAAACGCCTCGGCGATCTCGTCGGGGGTGAAGAGCCGCTGGGCCCGCTGGTAGACGGTGTCGGCGTCGGACTGGAGGGCCAGGACGAGCATCATGTTGGCCAGGTCGACGGCCTGGCGCCACGGTGAGGGCCGGACCTCGGCGAAGGCGACGTCGATGAGCAGCACCTTGCCGTCCCGGACCAGGACGTTGGCCGGCTTGATGTCACGATGGGCCAGCCCCGACTCCCACAGGCAGCGCACAACGCCCAGGGCGTCGTCGATGACGGCTACGTCGACGTCGACCTTGCTGATCTCCTCGGCGCCCTCAAAGAACTCGGTGACGATGACGTACTCCCGTTCGGGGGTGATCTCGGCGAAGCCGTAGGTCCGGGCGGTGGGGATGCCGGCCTCGCTCATGATGTGGAGCAGGTAGTCCTCGTACTGCACCAGGCGGCGGACGGTGGAGAAGGTGGACTCGTCCTCCAGCCGGCCGTAGAGCAGGGTGCGGCCCAGCTTGTACCAGCGGTCCGACCGCAGGTGGGTGGCGGCGTAGAGCTTGCCGAACAGCACCGGGGCGTCGGGGTCGGCCAGGGCGATGCGCAGCGGCGTAGAGCCGGCGGAGCCGTCGAGGCCGAAGGGTCGGACGTCGACCGCGGGGAGGCCGAGCTGCTCGCTCAGCGCGGCCTTGATGGCCTCCCCACGCGGGCCGCCGACGTCGAGGTGGGCGCTGCGGCCCCGGCGGTAGGTGATGGGGAATGCGTCGGTCGGCGCCAGCAGCCGGAAGCCCATGAGGGTGATGGTCACGCCCAGGATGACGCCGAAGAGGATGTCGGTGGGATGGTCGACGGCCAGGTAGAGCCGGACCAGGGCCAGGAAGGCGATGTAGCCGCCGGCGACGAACTTCGCCCGGGACCGCCACTCGCCCCGGGGGACGAGCAGGTAGATGAGCCCGATGAGGCAGACGGCGATGTCGACCATCGGCCTGGATGGGTGCGAGAAGCCGCTCCAGTCGCCCAGGATGCGGACGCCCAGCGGCCGGGAGCGGCCCAGGAACTGCTGGAGGCCGGCGCTGATGGCGGTCGAGAGCAGGATGCAACCGAGGAAGACCAGGAGCTGGCGGAAGCGGCGGAAGACGAGCGCGGTGAGGATGCCGAACCAGCGCAGGACCAGGATGGTCGTGGGGGCGCCGAGGACCTGGAGCCGGCGCATGGCCCGGTTGAGCGACGGCGTGCGCCACTCGACGATCTCTCGCAGCACGGCGTGGTCCAGCCGGTCGATGACCTTTCCCAGGTCGGTGACGCCCACGAGGAACCACACCAGCAGGGACCCGACGGTGAGGGCGGCCCAGTAGCGACCGCTGCGGCGCAGGTCACGGGGCAGCGGGGGCGGCTCGCCGGAGGGCCGCCGGCGCCGGCGGCCGGCGTCGGGCGGCGGCGACGGGCGGGGCGTCGACGGCGGTGGGACCATGGAGCCGGTGGGACCCGTGCGGCGACTAGCCATGGCCCTGGTCACCTCCTTCGCTCTGCTGGTGGGGGCGTGCGGCGGCGACCAGACCGCGGCTCCGCCCGCCGACGCCGTCACCGTGGCCGCCTTCGGCTTCACCGAGAGTCGCATCCTGGCCGAGCTCTACGGCCAGGCCATGGAGGCCAAGGGCATCCCGGTCCGCCGGGCGTTCGACCTCGCGTCGCGCGAGGTGGTCGAGCCCGCCCTCGAGCAGGGGGCGGTCGACTTCGTGCCCGAGTACAGCGGCACCGCCCTCGAGTTCCTGAACCGGGCCGCGGGCCAGGCGACGTCGGACCCGGCGGCGACCTACGGCCTGCTGCGGGCCGCCTTCTCCACCCGGGGGATCACCACCCTCGACCCGGCGCCGGCGCAGAACCAGAACGCCCTGGCCGTGACCGAGTCGACGGCCCAGCACCTCCGCCTCACGACCGTCAGCGACCTGCGGCCGTACGCCTACGACATGGTGTTCGGCGCCCCGCCGGAGTGCCCGGAGCGGCGCTTCTGCCTGGCCGGGCTGGTCACCGTCTACGGCCTGGCCTTCAAGGAGGTCCGGGCCCTCGACGCCGGCGGGCCGCTGACCATCGGGGCGCTTGAAGGCGACGAGATCGACGTCGGGCTGATGTTCACCACCAGCCCGGCCATCGTCACCAGCCGGCTGGTGCTGCTGACCGACGACCGCGGCCTGCAGCCGGCCGAGAACGTGGTCCCCGTGGTGCGCTCGTCGGTGCTCGAGCGCCACGGCGACACCTTGAGCGACGCCGTCAACGCGGTGAGCGCCCAGCTCACCACCGAGGAGTTGGTGGCCCTGAACCGCCGAGTCGAACTCGACCGGCAGGCACCGCATGAGGCGGCCCGGGCCTGGCTGGCGCTGCGGGGCCTCGGCAAGGGCTGAGCGCGTCACCGGGCCGTCCTCAGGAGCGACTCGGCGGCGTCGACGAGGAGGCCCAGCGCCGCCCCGCCGGCGACGTCGAGCGGGAGGTGGGCCCCCACGTACATCCGGGACAGCCCGACCACCGCCACCAGGCCCAGCGCCGCCCGCCGGCCGGCGGTGCCGAGATGCGGCCAGGCTGCCGTGGCAAGGGCCACGGAGACGGCGGCGTGGCCGGAGAGGTACCCGAGGCCGGTGGGTTCGTGGCCCCGTGTGCGCACGCCGGCCAGCAGCGCCATGGGCCGGCCTCGCCGGACCATCCGCTTGACCACTTTCGCCAGCGCCCAGGCCGCCGTCCCAGTGGAGAGGAGGCGGCCGGCGAGTGGCCGGTTGCCGGCGGCCAGAGCCACCACCGCGGTGGCCGGCGCCGCGCCCAGGGCGCCGAGCTGCATGACGGGCCAGGTAGGCACGTAGAGCAGGTCGGGCAGGTTGTTCACCATGCGGAACGCCTTCTGCTCCCGCCGGCCGATGCGGTCACGGCGGAGGGGCACGAGCGTGCCGGCCAGGACGGCGGCGCCGGCGGCGGTGCGGGTGAGGACCGGCGCGGGCACCATGTCAGCCGGCCTCCGCCGATACGTCGGCGACCGCGGCCCGCGAGCCGGCGGCGGCCCGCCGCTCACGAAGCTCCTGGAGGAGCGCCGGCCAACCCACGGCCAGGGTCACGCCGAGGAGTGTGCCGCCGACCACGTCGGAGAGCCAGTGCACGCCCAGGTAGGTCCGGCTCAGGGCCATGAGGCCGGCAAAGACCGCGGCCTGGACCTCCCACCGCCAGCGCTTGGGGCCGGGAGGCAGGACGGCGATCACGATGCCCACCGCGGTGACGGCGCCGGCGATGGCGTGGCCGGAGGGGAAGGAGAAGCTGTCGGTGGCGTACAGGCCTCCCACCGGGCGGGGCCGCTCGTAGAACTCCTTCAGGATGCCGATCAGGGGTTCCGATGTGGCCACGGCCAGCAGGAAGGCGCTGAGCTGCAGCCAACGCCGGCGCACGGCCAGCATGACCATCACGACGATCCGGATCGGCCAGTTGAGCCACACGCTGCCGGCGAAGGCGAGGGCCTTGGCCACCCACACGAGGGGCGTGACCCGGGCGCTGACCATGAGGTCGAGGAACCAGTCGTCGACGTCTTGGACGAAGCCCCGGTTGGGGTCGGTCCCGACCAGGAGGAACACGGCCACGGTGAGGACGGCGAGGCCGGCGACGAGGCGGAGCGCCCGCCGGTGGTTCAGGAGCATCAGCCGCCCGCCGGCGCCGGCTCCGGGGCCAGCCCGGGGCTCAGGGGCGGCGCCGAGTTCCGCCACGAGGTGTTGCGCCGCCAGAAGAGGTAGGTCAGCAGGCCAAGGGGGATGGGCAGCAGGTAGGTCAGGCCCCGGAAGATCAGGACCGCGGCGACGACCTGGGCCTCGGCCCCGCCGGCGGTGGTCAGGCCGGCGATCAGGCCCAGTTCCACGACCCCCAGCCCACCCGGCGTGATGGGTATGGCGGTGAGGAGGCGGACGAAGGCGAACACGGCCAGCACCTGGGCCCAGTGCACCTCGGCGTTGGCCACCCCGATGTGGCGCAGGGCCATGAGGAGGACGGCAAACAGGGAGAGGTGACTGACGATCGTGGCGACGGTGAGCCGCTTCCACGCGTGGCTGACCAAGCCGATCGTGCGGCCCCGGAACTTGGCCGTGGCGTCGCCCCATCCCTCGACCGGCCCCTTCCCCAGACGCCGGCGCAGGCGCGACACCCAGGCCGCCGCCCCGTCGCCGGCCCGCCGGGCGAAGGACTCCCGCCGCAGGATCAGGGTGAAGACGGCGATGCTCCCCACCAGGGCGCCGATGCCGAACACCCCGGCGGTCACCCGGGCGCCGTTGAGGTCGCCTTGCAGCGCCAGCAGGGCCAGCGCCAGCACCGGCAGGCCCAGCTTGGCGAAGTTGTTCCACAGTCCCGACACGATCACCGACAGCGTGCTCCGGGAACGGGAGAACCCCCAGGAGCCGAGCATTGCGTAGGTCAGCCCCACAGCCACCGCGCTCCCGCCCGGTACCGAGTTGGCGACCGCGGTGGTGGACTGCACCAGGACGGCGGACTGGGGGTATGTCAACCCCGGGGTAGCGGCCACGACCACCATCCAGTACGTGGCCAGGTTCCAGACGGCGATGAGCCCGAGGGTCAGCAGCTCCAAGCCGGTCATCGACGAAATGGCCGCGCTGACCTCGGAGAAGTCGGCCGCCGAGCCGAGGACGTAGGCGAAGATGGCGCCGGCCAGGGCCAGCGACACGACAACCCGCAGGGCCTGCCGCAGCCGCCCGGACCGGCGCGGCTCGGCTTGGTCGTCGCTTCGCGGCAGAGCGGGTTCGGTCATGGGGTTTCGCCGGCGGGTGCCGATCGTCGAGGGTACCGCCAAAGGTCCGGATACCGGCGACCTTCGTCCCTGGGTGCTGGCAGCGCACACGGTCGGCCCCTTCCTCGCGACCGGGGCACGATGTGGCGTGACACTCACCGACCGGCTGCCCCACGAGAGCACGCCGGACAGCGTGTTCGACGCCTTCGCCGGCTGGTGCGCCGACCGCGGCCTGACCCTCTACCCGGCCCAGGAGGAGGCGCTCATCGAGGTCGTGTCGGGGTCGAACGTCATCCTCGGCACCCCGACCGGATCAGGGAAGAGCCTGGTGGCGGCCGGCGCCCACTTCACCGCCCTGGCCGCCGGCCGGCGGACGTTCTACACCGCTCCCATCAAGGCGCTTGTCTCGGAGAAGTTCTTCGACCTCTGCGCCACCTTCGGCTCCGAGCTGGTCGGGATGATGACCGGCGACGCCAGCGTCAACGCCGAGGCGCCGATCATCTGCTGCACCGCCGAGGTCCTGGCCCTGCTCGCCCTGCGCTACGGCGCCGATGCGCCGGCGGACGTCGTGGTCATGGACGAGTTCCACTTCTACGCCGACCCCGACCGGGGCTGGGCGTGGCAGGTGCCCCTGCTGGAGCTCCCCCGGGCCCAGTTCCTGCTCATGTCGGCGACCCTCGGCGACGTCACCCGCTTCCAGGACGACCTGAGCCGGCGGACGGGCCGTCCGACGGCGGCGGTCATGTCGGCCACCCGCCCCGTGCCCCTGGTGTATTCCTACCGCACGACGCCGGTCCACGAGACGCTCGAGGAGCTGCTGTCCACCCAGCACGCCCCGGTGTACGTCGTCCACTTCACCCAGGCCGCCGCCGTCGAGCGGGCCCAGTCACTCATGAGCCTGAACGTGTGCAGCCGGGCAGAGAAGGACGCCATCGCCGAGCTCATCGGCAGCTTCCGCTTCACCGCCGGCTTCGGTCGCACGCTCAGCCGCTTCGTGCGTCACGGGATCGGCGTGCACCACGCCGGCATGCTGCCCAAGTACCGGCGGCTGGTCGAGCGCCTGGCCCAGTCGGGACTGCTCAAGGTGATCTGCGGCACCGACACCCTGGGCGTGGGCATCAACGTACCCATCAGGACGGTGATGTTCACCGCCCTGTCGAAGTACGACGGGACGAAGACCCGCTTGTTGAGCGCCCGGGAGTTCCACCAGATCGCCGGTCGAGCCGGACGGGCCGGGTTCGACACGCTGGGGACCGTGGCCGTGCAGGCGCCCGATCACGTCGTCGAGAACGAGAAGGCCCTCGCCAAGGCCGGCGACGACCCCAAGGCCCGGCGCAAGATCGTCCGCAAGAAGCCGCCCGAGGGTTTCGTGTCCTGGGGCGAGCCGACCTTCGAGCGGCTGGTGGCGGCGGCACCCGAGCCGCTCACCTCCAGCTTCGCGGTCAGCCACGCCATGCTCATCAACGTCATCGCCCGCCCCGGCGACGCCTGCACGGCCATGCGCCGGCTCCTGAAGGACAACCACGAGCCCAAAGCCGCCCAGCACCGCCACACCCGCCGGGCCATCGCCCTGTATCGGGCACTGAAGGCCGCCGGCGTCGTCGAGGCGTCGGAGGTACCTGACGAGGAGGGCCGCAGGATCCGCCTCACCGTCGACTTGCAGCCCGACTTCGCCCTCAACCAGCCGCTGTCGTCGTTCGCCCTGGCCACCCTCGGCCTGCTCGACCGCCAGTCTCCCGACTACCCGCTCGACGTGGTGTCGGTGATCGAGTCGACGCTCGACAACCCCTCGGCGGTGCTGGCGGCGCAGCGGTCGAAGGCGCGCGCCGATGCCGTCGCCCGGATGAAGGCCGACGGCATGGAGTACGAGGAGCGCATGGCCGAGCTGGAGTCGGTCACCTACCCGAAGCCGCTGGAGGACCTGCTCGAGGCCGCCTTCGACATCTACAGGTCGGGCCATCCGTGGGTGGCGGACCATCCCGTCGAGCCGAAGTCGGTGGCGCGGGACCTGTTCGAGCGGGCCATGACCTTCGCCGACTACACCGGCCACTACACCCTCGCCCGCTCCGAGGGGCTGGTGCTGCGGTACCTCACCGACACCTACCGGGCGCTCAACCAGACGGTGCCCGACGAGGCCAAGACCGACGAGCTGCACGACCTCATCGCCTGGCTGGGCGAGCTCGTGCGCCAGGTCGACTCCAGCCTGCTCGACGAGTGGGAGGACCTCCGCCATCCGGCGACGGCGCCGGCCCGGCCGTCAATCGACGACCGGCCCCCGCCGGTGACCTCCAACCGGCGGGCGTTCACCGTGCTGGTGCGCAATGAGCTGTTCCGCCGCGTCACGCTGGCCTCCCTCCGCCGCTACGACGAGCTGGGTGAGCTCGACGCCGGCGCCGGCTGGAAGGCAGACCGCTGGCGTGAGGCGCTCGCCGCCTACTTTGCCGAGCACGCCTCGATCGGCACCGGGCCCGACGCCCGCGGCCCGCAGATGTTGATCATCGACGAAGCCGCCGGCGAGTGGCGGGTGCGCCAGATTTTCGACGATCCCGCCGGCGACCACGACTGGGGCATCTCGGCCACGGTGGACCTCCCCGCCTCCGACGAGGCGGGCAAGGCCTGCGTCCTCATCTGCGCCGTCGACCAGCTTTGGGCAACACCCTGAAGGCCGGTAATGGACCGTTCTCCGGGATTTCGGACACCGCCATGGTGCTCGGTTTCCCGGAAAGCGGCTCATTACACCAGCGCCGGCACCGCGTCGCGCAGCAGCTCGGGGTCGACCCCGTGGGCCTCGGCGAGACGGTCGACGTCGATGCCCTCACCGCCGGCGTCGATGACCTCGGTGAGGGCCCGGTAGCCGGCGGAGTGGGGGACGAAGAGGGCGTCGCGGAACAGGCGGGCCCACAGGAAGGGGGGAGTGTCGTCGAGCCTCGTGCAGTAGTGGTCGTAGACGGCGTGCAGCCGGCGCACCCGCTCGCCCCACTGCAGCGCCCCGCCGGCCTCGGCCACGCCGGCCTCGTAGCGGCGGAACAGGAGCAGGGCCGAGGTCAGTGCGTCCTGCCAGGGCAGGTCGGCGACAGGCTCGCCCAGGGTGGAGGGCTCCGTGGCCCGGAGCCGGCGGGTGGTAATGGCGGCCCGGGACGCCTCCATCCGCTGCGGGGATCCGTAGTTCTCCAGCGGTCGGGTCTGGGCGAGGTTCGACGTCGCCTCGGCCCCGAGGGCCAGCCCCAGGCCCCCGACACGCTCCACGACGGTCTCCCAGTGCGGGTAGGCGGCCATGAACTCGGCGGTGAGCTCCTTGACGTCGTCGAGGGTGAGCAGCTGCTCGTCGGCCATGCGGTGGAACTTGGCGACGTCCTTGAACTCGTTCACCACCCCGCGAAGGGTGTCGAGGACCTCGGCGCAGCGGGGGTCGTTCTCGGCCTGGGCCACCCACCAGAACTCGCCGCTCTCGTCGACGAACGGCGCCAGCGCCTCGGCCAGGCCGCTGACCGCGCTCATGCTGGCCTTGGCCTCGGCTCGCAGGCCCTCGATACGCTCGGCGGTCTCGATCTCCACGTCGGCCATCGGCGCACCGCTGAACAGCGACGACAGGGCCGCCCACAGGTAGGGGGGCTCCCGGAAGATGCGGCCGTTGAAGGAGTTGATGATCTCCGACATCAGGTTGCCCCGGCCGGCCTTGACGTTGCGGGTGTGCAGCGCCGGCGTGTGGGTGAGGAAGCTGGACCCCGGCCCGTGGGCCGCCTCCAGCTGCCAGAGGTGGAAGATGTCCTCGCCCCGGCCGCACACGGTGAGGAACGGGATGGGGCTGGCCAGCACCTTGGTGCCGAAGCTGGTGTTGCCGCCGGGCATGCCGGCGAAGGCCCGCATCTCCTCGACCAGGCGCTCCTCGCCGGGCTCCACCGCCCCGTCGCTCCACGGGTGGTAGATCTGCACCTGGTTGTCGTACTTGCCCCGGAAGGTGCCGACCAGGGTGCTGGCCAGGAGCAGGAACTGGTCGGCCATGGTCTCCACGTCCTCGCCTTCACGGGGCAGGCGCTCCAAGGTGTCGGGCTGGTCCCACGGCCGGAAGCGGGTGATGTCGGCCTTGGGTGACAGCACCGCCGGCGCCTCCGGCGCGTGCTCGCGGGCCAGGCCGAGGGTGGTGTGCATGATCCCCCACGCCACCCAGAACTTCTCCACGCCCTCGAGGGCGTCGTTGGTGTAGCCACCGCCGCCCACCAGCACCCGGGGGTCGGAGAAGATGTCGCTCTTCTGGTCGAAGTAGTTGAAGACGTGGCGCTTGGACAGCGTCCCGGCCCGGGTCAGGACGAGAGCGCCGAGCTCGTTGTCCTGGTCCAGCCAGGTGAACACCGGCTTCTCCAGGCCGTACTCGCGCAGCTCTACCAGCCCGGCCAGGCGGAGGAAGTTCCGCAGCCGGCCGTAGGGGATGCCCTTCTCCCCCGGCTTGGTCACGCCGGCCAGGTCGTTCACGTCGAAGGGCTGATCGGCGAACACTTCCTCGTTGAGGCGGGCCAGGAAGGCGTTGCGGCGCTCGAGGCCCCACTCGGAGATGCGCAGTCCAGAGCGAGCCGCCTCGGCGTAGATCTCCTCGTTGCGCGCTCGGGCCTCGCCGGTGCTGTCGTCGCTGATCACCACGTGGACCGGGCGCCCGTAGGCGAAGTCCTGGATCTCGTGGGTGACGCTGAGCAGCAGGCGCTGGAGGTCGGTCGGAGAGTGGAAGGTGCCGACGAGCAGGACGTGGTCGGCCCGGTCGTCGTCGCCGAGACCGTGCTGCACGCGGTGGTCCTCGATCATCCGCCACACCTGGTGCTGGCGCTCCAGCAGCCGCTCGGGGTACTGCTGGGCCACGGCGAGGCGCTTGTAGATGGCCGCCGCCTTCTCGAGGAAGTCGAGGCCGACCTGCGGGTCGGTGTCGGCGAGCTGGGAGGCCAGGGCGACCAGGCCCTCGGCCCGCTGGTAGAGCTGGAACGACCGGGCCGCCACGACGGCCTCCTGGAGGTCCAGCAGGTCCCGCCCGTGCTCGGCGGTCTCCCCGTCGCTCAGCCCGTGCCCGGCTAGGGCGGAAATGAAGGTGTGGGCCTCGACGACGCCGGCGTCCTTGCCTTCGGCGTCGAGCTGGGCGACGAAGGAACGGATGGCGCCCAGGCTGCGACGGAGGACCGATCCCTCCGGGGCCCGGGCCTCCAGGTCGGTGAGGAAGTCGGCCGAGGACGACCGGAGCGCGTGGTCCTGCAGCCAGGCGGCGTCCGGCGCCGGCCCGGCCGGCGCCCACGCCAGCGGGGCCAGCATGGCCTCGAGGCTGCGGGCGACGATGTCGCGGGCCCACAGCGCCCGGGGGAACACCCACGGGTAGCCGACGCCGGGCGCCAGCAGGCCGCGGATGCGTCCAGGGTCGGCGTCGTTCTCCAGGGCGATGTCGTGGAGCCGGCGGGCCATGGCCTCGGCGTCCAGCCCGGAGGCCGTACCCATGAAGTCACAGGCCTGGCGGGCCGCCGTCTTCTGGTTGAGCGGGACCTTGCCGGTGTCGAACACCAGCGCGGACGCGATGCACGCCCACGCCGCCGGCCGCTGCCCCTCCTCGATCCCGTCGACCATGTCCAGGTAGGCGCGGTACGCCTCTCGCCACAGCGTCTCCTCCCCCACCAGGGTGCCGGCGGCCCGCTCCTTGACCACCCACGCCCTGGCGTCGCTGACGACCCCCTCGACCACCCGGCTGTCGAACGTCTCGGGCGACTGCACGGATCCGTCGGTACTCACGGTGTGTCCTCCTGGATTGGTTGGATCATCGGGCGCGGTGGCGCACGCCGGCCCGGGTGGGCTTGACGTCGCGGCCGACCGCAGGGAAGGCGGATGTGGCAGGTGCCTCGGGGGAGGCAGGAACGGCGGCCTTGGCCGCCCGCTTGGACGGGCGCCGGCCGGGCGTACCCAGCAGTTCCTGGGCCCGCTGGACCAGCAGCTCGATGTACCGCAACAGGGCCCGGGCCTTGACCTGGGGCGAGATCACCTCGGACCGGATGGTCCAGACGTCGTCGAGCAGGCGGCCGGCGCCGGCCACGCCGGCGAACTCGCTCAGCACGTGGCGGAAGAGGTGCTCGCCCTGGATGGTCTCGTACTGGTCGGTGCCGAGGGCGATCACGTGGCTCCAGCCGACGAGCAGGCCCCGCAGGCCGGGGCGGGCCCGGTGGACCACCGCGCCGCCGTGCCAGAAGTGGAAGCCCTCGACCCCGACGGCCCCGTCGAGCAGGGCTGCCACCTCGGCGGTGGGGAGGGCGTCGAGCCAGGCGAAGCTGTGGTCGGGGACGACGATCTCGTAGGCGTTGGTGGACCGCAGGTCGCCGCCGGCGGCGGTCACCTGGGCCTTGAGGAGGTACGTGCCGCCGGGAAGGTCACCCGGCACCCGCGCCGCAGGCGCGTCGAGCACGGCGCCGGCGCCGGCGGCGAGGTCGACGGTCAGGCGGGCGTCGAGCCCGTCGAGTCGCCCGCCGCCGGCGTCCTCCACCCAGAGCTCGACGGTGGCTCCGGGGAGCGGCACCGCGGTGTCGTTGGCGACGACGATCTCGGCGCCGGCCCAGGGCGCGTCGACAAAACGGCCGCGGTCCTCGGGGGCGGTGGTGACCCAAGGGTCGCCGGGGAACTTCACCGGCGTGCGCAGCGCTTGGGGCAGGGAGACCCGCACCGGGTGGTTGCTTTCGACGTAGGCCCGGTACGCCTTCTTCGGCACCCACCCGGCGTCGACGACGCCCCAAGTCGGGGACTCCCAGTCGGCGTCGCGGAACATGAAGCTGAAGTAGCCGACGATGGGCCCGGTGACACCGGCGTTGAGATAGTGCTCGATGGCGTCCTTGTGGAGGCGGTACTGCCGGGCCTGGCCGGACGCCACGAACCCCTCCAGGGTCGATGCCGGCTTCCACTGGCCGAACCAGAAGTTCTCCCCCTTGAACCCGCCGTAGTGCAGGACGTCGAGCAGCAGGATGGCCAGCCGCAGCGACGCCAGCTCCACCTCGCCGGCCTCGGTCGCCGGCACGTGCTCGAGCCGGCGGATGCGCTCGGCCAGCTCGGGCAAGCACCACAGCAACGACCAGTCGAAGGTCTTCAGCAGCCGTGACCAGCTGCCCCGGCCCAGCACCTGGATGGCCTGGTCGAGGGCCTTGCTGGCGCCGGCGGCGGTGTCGGACCCGTGGGCCACCCACTTCGGGTCGTGCCGGATGCGCTCCAGCACCGACCGCACCCTGTCCTCGGCCACGAGCTCCCGGAAGAGCTCGACGTTGGGCATGGCCTGGATGCCGAACTCGGTGGGCATGTTGCGGTGTCGGGAGATGCGCCGGCCGGCGAAGTCCTCCTCGAGGAAGCGGGCCGGCAGGGTGGCGAAGCCGTTGTCGTCGCGCAGCGGGTAGAACTGGCCCGGGTAGGCGTGGTTGCCGCTGGAGAAGGTTGTGGCCCACCGGGTCGGGTCGGCGTCCCGCAAGGTGGCGTGCAGGTCGAAGTCGAAGAACCGGTTGTCGATGTCCTCGAACGTGCGCATGTCGGGCTCGTTGTGGGCCTCGTAGGACACGACCGACGGCTCGTTGCCCAGCAGGTCGGCCATGGCCCGGATCTGGGTCGTCATGCGGTCGACCATCTCGGGGGACTGGTCGTAGGACCACTGCAGCGGGAACATCTGCACGACCAGGAAGCCGTTGCGGTTGGCCCCCTCGTAGAAATGCCGGGGTGCGACGAGGTTGTGCACCAGCACGGCGTTGAAGCCGCCGGCTCGGAGCATTTCGAAGTCCCGGTCGACACGCTCCGGCGAGTACTCGCTCAACCAGTAGGTGGGCAACAGGTTGGTGCCCCGCACGAAGACGGTACGGCCGTTCACGACGAAGGCCCCGTCGTCGCCGGTGGACTCGCCGATGGGATTGCTGGCGAGGGTCCGGAACCCGGTCTCGACCACTACCTGGTCCTGGACCGCGCCGTCGGCCTCGAGGAGCGCGGTCACCCGGTAGAGGTGCGGGAACCCGTGGTCGGTGGGATGCCAGAGCTGGACCGGCGACAGCGTGCCGGCGATCGCCAGCTCATTCGGGCCCGGGACCAGGCGGGTGGCCTTGACCAGTTCGTGCTGCTCGCCGTCGAAGTTGGCCGGCTCGAAGATGAGCCGCACCCGCGCCGGTAGCCCTTTTCGGGTGTTGTTTCGCACACTCAGGGTCGTCCGCATCGCCACCCTGGCTCCTGGCGTCTTCTTGTCCGGCGTGGTCGACAAGGCCGACACCCGAAGCGACGAAGCGTCGAGGTGCACCGGGTTGCGGACGCTCAGCATCACGTCGTCCCAGATGCCGCCGGTGTTGCCGTCCTGGCTGGTGATCGAGCTCCAGGCGCCGCCCCGTTTGGCGTCGTGGTGGCCGAGGGTGCCCTTGATCAGCGTCTTGCGGTTCGGGAACGCGGACGCCGGCGAGAAGTCGTGCCAGCCGGAGGTCACGTGCGTGCCCGACCCCGAGGGATCGTTGGGCGAGGTGACCGCCACCCGCAGCAGGTTGGCGCCGGGGCGGAGGTAGGGACCGACGTCGAGGGAGAGCTCGCCGAAGTAACCCTCGTGGCCCCCGAGGTGGTAGCCGTTGAGCCACACGTCGGCGAAGTAGTCGACGCCACGGAACCGGAGGGACACCGAGGCGTCGCCCCGCCGCTCGGGCGCGGCGAAGGCCCGTGTGAACCGCATGGTGCCGGCGTAGTCGTCGATGCCCGGAAGCAGTTCCCAGTTCACCGGCACGGTGACCTCACGCTCGGTCCACTCCTCGCCGGCGCGATAGCGGACCGTCCACGTCCCGTTCAGGAGGTGATCGCCGCCGTCGTCGGAGGGAAGGGGCCGCGCCTTGCCATCCCCGAACGCCTCGCGCTCCAAGCCGCGGGCCAGGGTGTCCAGGTACCGGAACAGGAAGGCGTTCCTCGCCGGCCACGGTGCGTCGAGTCCGCGGATGGCCTGCAGCTCACGGCGGGACGGCTCGAAGGCGGCGACGTCGTCGAACTCGGCGAGGAGGTGGTTGAAGAAGTGGTCGGTCTCCTCCAGCCACCCCAGACTCCGAGGCCTCCACCGCCCGATGGCGAGCCGGCCCTCGACAAGCCCGAGGATGCCCGGTGCAGCCCGGTGGACGGGCTGGTTGTGGGCGTCGTGGAAGACGAAGCCTGGCCGCCCCGGGGTGCCCTCGAGGAGCGACGCCGGGAGCGACGATGAGGTTCTGGACGCGAAAAGATCCGGCACATGGCCTCCTGGCATGGTCGGCTTGGTCAGCTGGCGCACCGCCCGCATCGCTCGCCTTCCGCGAGGCGCGCCACAGCTACCTGACCAGACCTACCCGTGGCCCCACCCGGCTACACCTGGCCGCCCGGCGACCTCAACTTTAGTTGAGGTAGGATCGGGCCATCGACGACTACCTCCCTATCGGGACGGTCGCGGCCCGGGCCGGCGTCAGGGTGTCGGCCCTGCGCTTCTACGAGGACCGCGGCCTGATCACCTCTCACCGCTCCGAGGGCGGCCAGCGCCGCTACGGGCGGTCGGTGCTGCGCCGGGTGGCCTTCATCCAGGTGGCCCAGCGGGTCGGGTTGACCCTCGAGGAGATCGGTGCCGCGCTCGAGTCCCTGCCCGACGACGACGCGTTGAGCGCCGAGGATTGGCGGCGGCTGTCGAAGGAATGGCGGCCCATGCTGGACGAGCGCATGCGGCTCCTGGAGGCGCTGCGCGACGAGCTTGACTCCTGCATCGGCTGCGGCTGCCTGTCGCTGGAGCGGTGCGGGCTCCGCAACCCCGGGGACCGCGCCGCCGGCCTCGGGGCGGGTCCTCGGCACCTCTTGGGCGATGATCCCCAGGACGCTCCCAGGCGGCTCTCAGGCAAGGGAAGGACGATCGCACCATGACCGACAGCACCGGCAGCACCGACTTCTCCAGGCGTCGGGTCGTCCTGGGCGGCTTGGGCGCGGCCGCTGCCGCGGTCCTGGCCGCCTGCGGGCGCAACGGGGGCGGCGACACGGCGACGCCGGCCGGGCAGCCGGCGCCGACCACGACCGCGGGGCCGGGGCCCACCGCCGGCGGCGCGCCGGCGACCACCGCGGCGCCGGCGACGACGCTGGCCCCGACGCCGGAGTGCAAGGACGCCGACGACATCACGCCGGCCCAGACGGAAGGCCCGTACTTCAAGGCCAGCTCGCCTGAGCGGACCAACATCCGCGCCGGCGCCAGCGGCACCAAGCTCGTGCTCACCGGCACGGTGGTCACGACCGACTGCAAGCCGGTGGCCCGGGCGCTCGTCGACTTCTGGCAGGCCGACGGCGCCGGCGCCTACGACAACTCCGGCTTCACCTTCCGCGGCCACCAGTTCACCGACGCCCAGGGCCGCTACACCCTGGAGACGGTGATGCCGGGCCTCTACCCGGGCCGCACCCGCCACATCCACGTCAAGGTGCAGCCCGCCGGCGGCCGGGTCCTCACCACCCAGCTCTACTTCCCGGGGGACGCTCGAAACACCTCCGACGGCATCTATCGCAAGGAGCTGGAAGTGGCCATGACCGACGCCGCCGACGGCAAGAACGCCACCTTCACCTTCGCGCTCAGAACCTGAGCCGGCTATTCCCGTCCACGGAGCCGAGGGCGACGGCTGGTCTCCCGCCGCAGCACGTGGGCGAACTCCTTGGCAATATGGAGCTCCTCCTCCAGCCGCTCGATACGCTCCTGGGCCAAGGCGGCGTACATCTTCAGCTTGCCGAGGACACGCTCGCGCGCCGCGTCGTCCCCGACGCCTCCGGTCAGGCACGCTCGGGCGTCGAGAAGATCGCGCATCTCCTCCAGGCTGAACCCCAGAGGCTTCATGTGCTTGATCAACTTCAGGCGCTCGATGTCGTCGTCGGTGTAGAGCCGGAAGCCTCCTGGACTGCGACCAGAAGGCGGCGCCAGCCCCATCTCGCCGTAGTACCGGATCGTCCTGAGGGAGAGACTGACCGCCTCGACCACTTCACCGATCTGGTGCATCCGCTCGTTGGCGGCCGGAGTCACACCGATCCTCTCCAGGATCCTCACCCTAGCCACCAGCGTACGAACCTCGGCGGACTGCGCTCGGCCGGCGCCGCGCCCGGGGACCGCCGCCTTGCAGGAACCCTACAGCTACGTAAGAGTAGGGTCCGCGGTACCAGAGTGGCTGGCGGGCCTGCTGGGCGGGGAGAACTGGAGGCAGCGACATCGACCAGACCTGGGGTAGCCGCCGGCGGGGTCCCGTTGGGTAGCGAACACGGTGGGCGGCAGGCCGCCACGCTTCACCAAGGACGGGCGCCGTACTTCGAAGCGCTCACCGCGTATGCCGGCGTGCCGAGAGCCGTCTTCCACACGCCCGGCCACATACAGGGCAAAGGGTCGCACGACCTGCTCACCAAGGTGTTCGGCGCTCGCACCCTGGAACTCGACCTGTGCACAGGGTTGGGGAACCTGGACGGCAAGCCCGGCTCGGCGCTCGACGAGGCCCAGGACCTTGCCGCCGCCGCCTACGGCGCCGACCGCTCCTGGTTCCTCGTGAACGGATCCACGAGCGGCAACCAGGCAATGGTCATCAGCGTCTGTCACCCGGGCGATGTGATCCTGACCTCCCGCAACACTCACAAGGCCATCGTCTCGGCCCTCATCCTGGCCGGGGCCCGCCCCGTCTACCTGCCACCGGAGCTCGACCCGACGAGCCACATCGCCCACGGCGTGACGCCCGCCACCGTCGAGGCGGGCCTGGCGGCCCACCCGGAGGCCAAGGCGGTGCTCATCGTGTCCCCGACGTACTACGGGACCTGCTCCGACGTCGCCGGCATCGCCGACGTCGCCCACCGCCACGGCGTCCCCCTTCTCGTCGACGAGGCCTGGGGCCCTCACCTTCCCTTTCACCCCGCGCTGCCCTCGCACGCCATAGCCCTTGGGGCCGACGCGGCAGTCACGGGCACCCACAAGCTGATGGGAGCTGTCACCCAGGCCTCGATGCTTCATGTGCGGGGGACCCGAATCGATCACGACCGGGTGGAGGTCGTCACCAGGCTGCTGCTCAGCACCAGCCCGTCATGCCTGCTGTATGCCTCGCTCGATGTCGCCCGTATGCACATGGCCACGGAGGGAGAGGTCCTGCTCGAGACGACAATCCACCTGGCCGAGGAGGCGAGGACCGTGCTGAACGAGCACCCACGCCTGGCCTGCATCGACAAGCGACTGGTCGGCCAGTACGGCGTCGAAGCCATCGACCCCACCCGGCTGTGCGTGAATGTCGTCGGGACCGGCCACACTGGCTACGAGGTGGATCGCATCCTCCTCGACTCTCATGACGTGGCGGTCGAGATGTCGGACTTCGCCAACGTGCTGGCCAATGTCACCATCGGCCACGATCGGGGATCCGTCGAGCGCCTGACCTCCAGCCTGCGACGCGTGGCGGACAGGCTGAACGACCCGGCGCCTCCGAGCGCTGGGTTCCTGGAAAGCGGGCTGATCCACATGCCCGCGCAGGTCCTCAGCCCGACGGAGGCCTTTCACGCCCGCCAGGAGCGGGTGCCGCTCGCCGACTCTGTCGGCCGGGTCGCGGCCGAGATGGCGGCCAGTTACCCGCCCGGGATCCCGGTGGTGGTGCCCGGCGAACGCCTCACGCCCGAGCTGGTCGAGTACCTGGCGCTCCAGGTGGATGCCGGCTGCCGGATCGTCGGCCCGCGCGACCCCGCCCTCGAGACGGTGCAGGTGGTCTGCGAGTGACGACGGCGTGCGCCGGCGGGCGATAGCGTCGTCGTCGGCCCGTTGAGCACGTCCCGCAGAGAGGCGACGCACATCCACCCCGGACTACACCCGCCACAGCTCCCGGTGGCCTGGTACGTCGATCCGAGGATCCACGCTCTGGAGAAGCGGCACGTCTTCGGTGCGGGCCCCGGCTACGTCGGCCACCCATCGATGGTCCCCGACGAGAGCAGCTACCACGTGCTCGGGTGGAAGAGTGACGCGTGGATGCTCGTCCGCAACAGCGGCGCAGTCTCCCTGCTCTCCAACACGTGCCGGCACCGCCAGGCCATCATGCTCGAAGGCTCGGGGTCGACCCGGAACGTCGTCTGCCCGATCCATCGGTGGTCCTATGACCTCACCGGCACGCAGCGGGCGGCTCCACACTTCCCGGAGAACCCGTGTCTTTCCCTCGACAGCCGGTCCCTCCGCTCATGGAACGGCCTGCTTTTCGAGGGCGACAGAGATGTGGGCGCCGAGGTGGCCACGTTCTCGATGGCGGAGGCGTTCGACTTCAGCGGGTACCAGCACGAGCGCACCGTCGTCGAGGACTACGACGTCAACTGGAAGACGTTCCTCGAGATCTATCTGGAGCTGTACCACGTCGAGCCCTTCCACGCCGGCCTCAAGGGCTATGTCGACTGCGGCGCCTTCCAACCCGCCGACTGGGAGTTCGGCGACACGTGGTCGAACCAGGTCATGGCTGTCAAGGACGACCTTTCCGCCGCCTCTCAGGAGTACCGCCGGTACCACGCTCTCGTCACCGAGCTCCGGGGTCGACCGCCGCGACATGCGTCGCTGTGGTTCTGCCTCTACCCCAACCTCATGCTGGAGTGGTACCCGGAGGCCCTGGTCGTCTCGTTCCTCCTGCCACTCGGACCGTCCTCGACCCGCAACGTCGTCGATTTCTTCTACCCGCGGGAGATCCTCAACGGGCGCCCCGACATCGTGGAGGCACACCAGGCGGCGTATGACGAGAGTGCGGCTGAGGACCGTCTCATCGTCGATCACATCGACCGGGGAAGGCGGGCCCTCTTCGAGCAGGGCGTGGACGACGGGGGGCCGTACCAGCGACCCCTCGAGGACGGGATGATGCACTTCCACCGCTGGATACGGACGGCACTCGGCCCTCATCTCTGAACGAGCACAGGCGAGTGCAGCGCCGGCCCGCTCAGAAGAGACCCAGCAGGGCTCCCACCGAGCGCAGGGCGTGGCCGCCGGCGTCCTCGGCGATGTCGAGGGCACGGGGCACGTCGAGGTCGTCGAGGAGCGCGTCGACGGCGGCCTGCTCGCTGGCCGTATTGGTGGCCGGCGTGCCGGCCCGTGACCACAGCCGGTCGAGCCGGGCCGCCGCGCCGGCGAGCGCCTCCTCCGTGTAGTCCCAGGACCGCGGCCACGGGCGGTCGATGAGCAAGAGGCGGATGGCGCCCGGAGGCCAGTTGTCGTCCAGCAGGTCGTGGACGAGCACGAGGTTGCCGGTGGACTTGGCCATCTTCTGGCCGCCGACGGTCACGGTGCCGGCGTGGAGCCAGGAGCGGGCGAACGGGCGGACGCCGGTCGCGTCCTCGGCCTGGGCGGCCTCGAAGGCGTGGTGGGGGAAGGTCAGGTCGGCGCCGCCGCCGTGGACGTCGATGCCCGGGCCGAGCGTGGCCAGCGCCATCGCCGCACACTCGGAGTGCCATCCCGGCCGCCCCGGGCCCCACGGGCTCGGCCAGGCCGGCTCTCCCTCGGCCGAGCGCTGCCAGACCGGGGTGTCCAGGGGGTCGTCCTTCAGGGGATCGTCCGCCCCGCCGCCATGGTCGGCGACAAGGGCCAGCGCCGCGTCCCGGTCCAAGCCCGCCCGCTCGGCGACGGCGGCGCCCCGCTGGTACACCGCTCCGTCGCGCTCGTAGGCCACGCCGGCCGCCAGCAACGCCTCGGCCAGGGCGATGACCTCGGCGATGTAGACGTGGGCCTGGGGCTCGAAGGTCGGCTGGCCCACCTGGAGATGGCGCATGTCGTCCTCGAACCGGTAGGTCTGCCGGGCGGCCAGCATGCGCCAGTCGTCATGGAGCCGGCGGGCTTGCTCCAGCATGTCGTCGTCGATGTCGGTGATGTTGCGGCACACCTCGACATCCAGGCCGGTGTGGCGCAGCAGCCGGGCCAGCACGTCGATCCAGACGAACGTCGACGCGTGCCCCAGATGGGTGGTTCCGTAGGGGGTGATGCCGCACACGTAGATGCGGGCCGTGCCGATCATGGGCACCATCCGGCCGTTGAGGCGCAGCGTCATCACGTCAGCGTAGGCGGTCACCGGTAGAGTCGGACCGGTCAAGGAGATCGACCTCACGTGACCCAAGCCGACGACATCGCCCAGCCCTCCAGGCCGGTGCGCATCCGGCTGGTCGGTCCTCTGCGCGTATACGTTGGGGGCCGCCGGGTGGCCGATCCGCCGGCGGGCCGAGCGGCAAGCCTCCTCGCCTTGCTGGCCGTCGACGCCGGCCACCTGGTCCCCATCGACCGCATCATCGACGACCTGTGGCCGGAGGGTTCGCCGGCCAAGGCCAAGGAGAACGTGGCGTCGCTGGTCAGCCGCCTGCGCCGGATCGTGGGGCGCGAGCGCATCGAGGGCAGCCGCTCGGGCTACCGGCTGGTTCTCTCCGACGACGTACGGATCGACCTGCGCGACGCCGAGGCCGGGGTGGCCGACGCCGAGTCCCACCTGTCCTCCGGTGCATGCGCGCCGGCCGCCGCCGCGGCCCGCGAGGTGCTGGCCATCCTCGACGCCGGCGAGCTGCTGGAGGACGACCCCTACGCCCAATGGGCCGAGGCCCCCCGCCGGCGGGCTGAAGCGCTCACCCGCCGTGCCCGGCGGGCTCTGTGGACCGCGGCGCTGGACATGGACGACCCTCGGTCGGCCGTCGAGGCGGCGACCGCCGCAGTGGAGAGCGACCCCTTCGACGAGGAGGCCCACCGGGCTCTGATGCGGGCCGACCACCGCCGCGGCGACAGGGGGGCCGCCCTCCTCGCCTATAAGCGGCTGGAGCGCAGCCTGGAGGAGGAGATGGGAACGGCGCCGGCTCGCGAGACGGCGGCGCTGTACGAAGCCATCGTCGCCGGCAAGCCCGAACCTCCGAGCTTCGACGGGCCCAGCGGGGGTAGCGGCCCGCGCCCCTCGCCGCTGGTGGGCCGCCAGAGGGAGCTGGCGGGGTTGCGAGAGGCATGGAACGGCGCGGTCGCCGGCACGAGCACGCTCGTGTTCCTCTGTGGACCGCCGGGCTCGGGGAAGTCCCGGCTGGCGTCGGAAGTCGTGGCCATGGCCGAGGATGTCGGCGGCGCCATCCTGAGAGCCCGGTGCAACGAAGCCGAGCGCTCGCTGTTCCTGCAGCCGATCCTCGAGGCGCTGCGCGGCTTCCTCGAGACCGCACCCGACGGCGTCGTCGGGGAGCTGGTCGGGAACTGGGCCGGCACCATCGGCGAGCTGCTGCCCGGCCTGCGACCTGGCCTCGGCGACCCCGACTACCAGCGGACGGGACCGGAGCTGGAGCACCGCCGGTCATTGGAGGCGGTCACCGAGGTCGTCGCCCGCATGGCCCAGCGCCGGCCCACGTTGCTGGTGGTCGAGGACATCGAACATGCGGGAGCCTCGACCCTGGAGGCGTTGCGGTTCATGGCCGGGCGGCTGCGGCAGGAGCGCCTCCTCATCGTGGTGACGGTGCGCCCCGAGGAGGGACGGGAGGCCATCGAGACCCTCGAGCACGCCGGGCGGGAGATCGTCCTGCACCCGTTCTCCGAGTCAGAGCTCGACGAGCTGGCGGCGGCCATGGGCGTGGGCGGTCTCGGCGGTGCGGTCCACCAACTCACCGGCGGCGACGTGTTGTTCTCCGTCGAGGCTTTCCGCCTCGCCGCCGGCACCCAACGATCCGCCGATGCCGTGCAGGTGGCGCGCTCGCTGGCCGATGTGGTCACCGAACGGGTCCACAATGCCGGCGCCGAGGTCGAGGAGTTCCTGCGCATCGCCGCCGTCGCCGGCAACGTCTTCGACCTCGACCTGGTGGGGCGCATCCAGGGCGCCGACCCTGAGCAGGCCGAGCGCATGGCCGAGCGGGCCCTCGACGCCGGCCTCCTGACCTCGAAGGGCCGCGAGCTCGCCTTCGCCAACCGGGTGATCCACGAGGTGCTCTACGACGGGACGCCGCCGGCGGTCCGGGTCAGCCGCCACCGCCGGATCGCCGAGCTGGCGGCCGACCGTCCGGAGCTGGCCGCCGTCCACCACGAGGCGGCGGGCGACTGGGCCGAGGCGTGCCGGGCGTGGGCGGTCGCCGCCGAGGGAGCGCAGCGCCGCTTCGCCAACCGCGACGCCGAGCGGCTGTTCGGGTTCGCGGTGTCCGGGGCGGAGCGGGCCGGCGAAGAGGCGATGCTCGCCGAGGCATCGTTGCGCCGAGGCCAGGTGCGTGAGGAGCTGGGCGATTACGCCGGCGCCCGGAGCGACCACCAGCGGGCGCTGTCACTGGCCCAGGCCATGGGAGACGGCCGCCTGGAGGCGCTGGCCCTCGAACGCCTCGGCTGGACGGCCTACTACGGCCGCGACGTCGAGAGCGCCGTCGACCTCGCCGCTCAGGCCACCGCCCTGGCCGAGGCCGCGGCCGCCGCTCCGGGCGCCCGCCCCAGCGCCCTGGTGCTGGTGGGGCGGGTCAGGCACTGGGCCGGCGACATGCCGGCGGCCGCCGCCGCCTACGAGGAAGCCATGGCCGATGGCGCCGAGCCGCCGACCGTCGCTTCCGCCCTGAGCTGCCTCGGGGCCCTGCTCGAACACGGCGACCGCTTCGACGAGGCCCGCGACGTCCTCACCCGGGCCATGGCCGTCTGCCAGGAGACAGGATCGTTCCGGGCGCTGCTGCGGACCCTGTTCTTCGCCGGCCTCGCCCGGGCCAACCTGGGCGACCTGGTGGGAGCTCTGCGGGTGCTCGAGCGCAAGCGGGCGCTCCTCGACCGCTACGAGGTGCGCTTCTACCGGGCTCGCACGGCGACCACCCTCTCCTGGGTGTGGCGCGAGCTGGGCGACCTGGGACGGGCCGAGGAGCTGGCCGCCATGGCCATCGAGCAGTCGCGTGAGGTCTCGGCCGGCTCACTGCAGACCGAGCAGGAGCTGCACGCCCTGCTGGCCGCGGCCGAGTGCCGCCTGCTGGCCGGCGACCTCGCCGGCGCCGCTCCCCGCGTGGCCGAGGCCGAGCAACTCCTGCGCACATGGATGCCGTTCCGGTGGCGGGCCGAGCTGCGCCTGGAGGACGTGGCCAGCCGGCTCGAGCCCGAGCGAGCGGAACGGCTCCTCGACCTGGCCCGCCAGCGGGGCTCGCTCAAGTACGAAGCGCTCGCCCTGGGCCTGCTGGGCAGCTCGGCGGAGGCGGCAGCCGTCGCCGAGCGCACACGCTCTGCTCTCCTCGTGGCCGAGGTGGCGCCGCCGGCGCAGGCCCGTGCCGCCCTCCAGCAAATGGCGGCGACCGTCCCCCGCGACATGCGGTCTCGCTTTGTCATGCACGGCCGCCTGACCGCCCCGCTGCGGAACTAGCGACAGCGCCGGCGATGCACGCGTGCAGTGTGTCCCAGCAGGGCGTCAGCGGGTGTTGACGAGGAAGTCGGCTGTGTCCGTGAGGTAGGAGCGGATGCGGTCCGCCAGCTCGGCGGGTATGCGACGGACGGTGGTGACTTCGTCCAGGGACCGGAGCATGTGGCGCAGCCAGGCGTCTCGCGCCGCGTCTCCGATCCGAAAGGGCCCATGGCGCATGCGCAGGCGCGGGTGCCCGCGCTCCTGGCTGTAGGCGGACGGTCCGCCCCAGTACTGGACGAGGAACCCGGCAGGTGACGCCGCGGTTCCGCCAGGTCCTTCGGGTACATGGGCCGCAGCACAGGGTCGGTGCTCACCCCGTCGTAGAAGCCGTCGACCAGGTCCACGAAGAAATCCCGACCTCCGACGGCCTCGTACACCGTGCCCTCGAACCCCTTGTCGCTCACGTGTTCAAGGTTAGAGAGCGACGCACCGCAGGAACGCAGCAACGTCTGGGGCACAGCTCCGCCGGCAGGGCGATGTTCGAGCGGCCCTGGGCCATTGAGCCGAGCACCGCGCCGGCTACAAGGGCCGGAGCCGGATCCACAGCGCCCGTGCCGGCGCGGTGGCGGGGTTCTCCCACCGGTGGGGCCGGTCGGTACGGAAGTGCAGGGCGTCGCCGGGGCCGAGGTGGTAGTCGATGCCGTCGACCTGGAAGGCAAGGGCACCGTCGAGCATGAACAACAGCTCCTCGCCCTGGTGCTGGTCCGGCGCCGGCCCGCTGCCGGCGCCGGGCTCCACCGTGGTGACCGCCCCGTCGAGGAAGAAGCGGGCGTAGGTCCCGGAGATCGACTGGGCCTTCACGCCGGCGTAGGGCGTGTAGGCGGCACCGCGATCGGGCGCCGGCGTGAAGGCCACGGGGCCGGCGCCCTCCGCCTCCTCGTCGACGAAGTAGCCCACCGGCCGGTCGAAGGCGTCGGCCAGCTTCAGCAGGGTGGTGATCGTCGGCACCATCCCGTTGCGCTCGATCTTGTGGATGGCCGCCGCCGACACGCCGGCCCGCTCGGCCAGCTGCTGCAGCGACAGGCTCTGCTGCAGGCGCAGCTCGCGCAGCCGAGGCCCGATCGAACCGACGATGCGGTCGACCTCGGCGGCTCCGCCGCCCGCTGACACAGCGTCGGTGGTCCCAGCCAGATCGGTCATGTTCGCCTCGCCTCTCCTTGACAAGTAACGGAACGGATATTCAGTATAGTAAACGGACGTACATCTATCGTCCATGCCCCGGGAGCGTGAGGAGGAGGTGGCCACGGTGAAGATCGTCGTCGTCGGTGGAGGTGCCGCCGGCATCGGTGCTGCAGGCGCAGCCAAGGGCACCGACAAGAACGCCGAGGTCGTCGTCTACACCGAGTACGAGGACGCCGCCTACAGTCCCTGCGGGATCCCCTACGTCCACGGCAAGGAGATCTCCGACTTCCAGTCGCTGTTCCTCGCCTCCAAGGAGTCGTACAAGGAGTCGGGGATCGACATCCACTACGAGACCGCGGTGACCGGCCTCGACGTGGGCAAGCGCACCGTCACCGTGGCCGGCGAGGGCGACGTCTCCTGGGACCGCCTGATCCTCGGCACCGGCTTCAACTACGCCGACCCCGGCGTCCCCGGCACCGACCTCGATGGCCTCTACTACGTCAAGAACATCCGCGAGGCCATCGAGTGGGACAAGGTGCTCGACAACACCAAGGTGGCCGTCGTCGTCGAGGCGTCGCCCCTCGGGCTGGAAATGGTGACCGCCCTCGCCCACCGCGGCATCGAGACCCACCTCGTCGACCACCACCCGTGGGCCCTGGCCGAGGCCACCGACCCCGACATCGCCGCACCGGTGGAGGAGTCGTGGGCCGAGATGGGCGTGAAGATGCACTTCAACACCAAGCTCGAGGCGTTCGTCGGCGACGGCGCGGGCAAGGTGCGGGCCGTGCGCACCGACCAGGGCGAGCTCCCGGCGGACCTCGTCGTCGTGTGCACCAAGAAGCGGCCCAACACCAGCCTCGGCGCGTCGGCCGGCCTCAAGGTCGGCTCCACCGGCGGCATCGTCGTCGACCAGCGGATGGCGACGTCGGTCCCCGGCATCTACGCCGCCGGCGACTGCATCGAGATCCCCCACGGCGTGAGCAACGTGCCCATCCAGGGCCTCTCCGGCAGCCACGCCTACGCCCAGGGAAAGGTCGCCGGCACGAATGCCGCCGGCGGGTCGAGGGCCTACCAGCCGGTGTACGTGCCGTGGGGCATGGTGGCCGGAAAGTGGATGATCGGCGGCGTGTCCTTCGGCGAGACGCTGGCCACCGCCCTCGGCGTCCCGTTCGTGCTCGGCCAGGCCACGGGCATCTCCCGGGCCCGCTACTACCCGGGCGTCAAGAAGGTCAAGGTCAAGCTGCTGGCCGAGCCGGGGTCGCTGAAGCTCATCGGCGCCCAGATGGTCGGCCAGGAAGGCATCAAGGAGCGGGCCGACTTCCTGGCCATGTGCGTCAAGACCGGTATCACCCTCACTGATCTGGCGTACATGGAGAACGTGTACTCCCCGCCGATCGGCGCCCTCAACGAGCCCATCGCCGTGGCCGCCCAGAACGGCCTGAACTCCTTGAAGTCCTGACGTGGCGTTTTCGTTCCCCCGTTGGCTACGTCAGAACTCCGAGCACTATCTGATGATCGACGCCCAGCGCCGGATGGCCGAGAAGTACGGCCGTCCGGGACCGCCCAAGCCGCATTCGCTGGCCGAGCGGTTCTGGCTGGACGTGTTCGCCCCCGTCTACCGGCTCCTGCCCTGGAAGCTGCGGAGCGCAACGATGCAGTTGATGCCCGGCAGCCACCGCCAGGAATGGAGCCGGCCGGCGGAGCGAGGGGTTCCGGCCATCGGCCCGGAGGGCCCGAGCGGCCCTCTGAGCGGGACGGACGGCCCGAAAGCAAAAGCAAAGACAGGTCCCGACACCGGAGGAGAGTAGATGCCCAAGACCGTAAACGTTCCCCGTCCCGACGACGGGGAGGTCATGTACGACACTGACGAGAAGATCTTCGAGGACATCAAGGCCAACCCCGGCGAGAAGGCCTTCGTCTTCATCCACACCGTGCCCTACGAGGGCTCCGTCGCCCTGGTGAACCTGCTGACGTCCACCCGCCTGGTACGCAAGGGCTTCGACGTCAGCATCGTCCTCTACGGGCCTGGCGTGCTCCTCGCCTCCGGCACCCGCGGCTTCCCCGCCGTCGGCCAGGAGGCATTCCCGGGCCACCTCGCCATCAACAACCAGATCAAGACCCTCATCAAGGAGGGGGCCACGATCTACGCCTGCCGCTTCGCCATGGGCGCCCTGTACGGCTTCCGCGAGGACGACCTCATCGAGGGCGTCAAGCCCTTCCACCCGCTCGACGTGCTCGACTCCGCCCTCACCGCGTGGCGGGCCGGCGCCTTCCAGATCAACACCTGGACCGTCTGAGCCCACTGCCCGGCGACGCGTGCTCCCCTCGGCCACAATGGGCCGAGGGGAGTTCCGTCAGAACACTCAGGAGGTGATCCCGTGGACACCATCGCCGACATGGGCGGCATGCAGGGCATGGGGAAGGTAGAGCTGACCCCACCCGACGATCCTCCGTTCCACGAGGACTGGGAGCGCAAGGCCTTCGCCATGGCCCTGCTGGCGATGCGCACCGCGGGCACGAATCTCGACACCTTCCGCTACGCCCTGGAGTGCCAGCACCCGCTGGACTACCTGCTCGACGGCTACTACGGCCGCTGGCTGAAGTGCGCCGAGAACATGCTCGAGGAGAGCGCCATCATCGCCCCGGGCGCGGTCGAGGCCCGGGCCCGGAAGCTGGCCGGCGAGGAGACCGTGGAGGAGCCGCCCGCCCCGGAGCCGCGAAAGCCCGACTACAAGCCGACCGCCGCCGGCTCCATCCGCCAGATCGACGCGCCGCCCAAGTTCGCGGTCGGTGACCGGGTGCGCGCCAAGCTCATGCACCCGCCCCGCCACACCCGCCTGGCCCGCTACGTCCGCGGCCGCACCGGCGTGGTCACCATGATCCAGCCGGCGCAGGTGCTCCCCGACACCAACGCCCACTTCATCGCCGAGAACGCCCAGCACGTCTACAACGTGTCGTTCGACTCCCACGAGCTGTGGGGCCCGGACGCGGAGTCGTTCGACCTTCGGTTCGACCTGTACGAGGACTACCTGGAGCCTGCATGACCTTCGACACCGAGTCCAAGCGGCTGCCCGTCGCCCTACGCACCGAGGCGCTGGAGTCGATCCTGCTGGAGCGCCAGCTGGTCGACCCCAAGGTGATGGACACCTACATCCGCATGTACGAGTCCGACATCGGGCCGCTCAACGGAGCCAAAGTCGTGGCCCGGGCGTGGGTCGACCCCGAGTTCAAGGCCCGCCTGCTCGAAGAGGGCACCAGCGCGGTGGCCGAGTTGGGCTTCAAGGGGCCGCAGGGCGAGCACATCGTGGTGGTCGAGAACACGCCGACCGAGCACAACGCCGTGGTCTGCACCCTGTGCTCCTGCTACCCGTGGCCCCTCCTGGGCCTGCCGCCGACGTGGTACAAGGACCCGGCCTACCGCTCCCGCCTGGTGCGCGAACCGCGGGCCCTGCTGGCCGAGTTGGGCCTGTCGCTCGGTGAGGACGTCGAGATCCGGATCTGGGACAGCTCGTCGGAGGTCCGGTACTTCGTGCTGCCCGAGCGGCCGGCGGGCACGGAGAACCTCTCCGAGGAGGAGCTGGCTGCGCTGGTGACCCGCGACGCCATGGTGGGCATCGCCAAGGTCGCGCCGGCGTAGCGATCGTGCCTGCGCCCCAGCCCTCAGCCGTCCTCGACGTCGACGGCCCCGCCGCCCCACCCCGGACCAACGGCGAGCTGGTCTTCGCCGAGCCGTGGGAAAGCCGGGCGTTCGGCCTGGCCATGTCGCTCAACGCCAGCGGCGTCTTCGAGTGGGAGGACTTCCGCCAGCAGCTGATCGCCGCTGTGGCCGAGGCCGAACGCGAGGCCACCGACGACGAGCCCTTCAGCTACTACCGGTGCTGGCTGCTGGCACTGGAGCGGGTGCTCGACGCCGGCGGCGTGGTCAGCACCGAGCAGCTCCGGGCCCGGGCCGAGGAGCTCGACGCCCGGCCTGCGGGGCATGATCACGAGGGCCACGACCACGACCACTGACGCCCCCAAGACCCTCTCCGTCGACGCCACCTGGGAGGGCGGCTACCGCTGCTCGGTCAAGGCGCGTGGCCACGTGATGATCGTGGACGAGCCGACCCACGCCGGCGGCGGCGACGCCGGACCGCAGCCCACCGAGGTGTACCTGGCCTCGGTGGCGTCGTGCTTCACCCTGGCCGTCTACCACGTGGCCCGCAAGCGCAGCATCGAGCTCCCCGACCTGCGGGTGCGGGCGGTCGGCGAGTACAAGGGGCCGAGCTTCGTGAAAGTGCGGGTGGAGGTCAGCTCCAGCTACCCGCGTGCCGATCTGGAGCCGCTCCTGGAGCGGGCGTCGGCGGTCTGCTACGTGTCGAACACCATGCGAGCCGTCGACGACATCGAGGTCGTCCTCACCTCCTGAGGACTGCATCGCCGCTATGACCACTCAGGCTTCGTGGCCAGGGGAGATCGATCGCGCTGCCTGAAAACCGAGCTGGCCCGCCCACGCCCCCGACGACACGGAGATCGGCGCCAGTAGGAAGCCGACGTGGTCCTCGGTCGGGAAGCGCTCGATGACCTCGCCAGCGAACCACCGTACGCAGTCCTCGAGCACCGGCACGCCGCTCGGTCCGTCCCGCCAGCGGCACCGGGTGAACTTGTCCCCCTCGTCGCCGGTCGCCCCTCCGAACAGCTCGGCCAGAGCACGGTCGGCGGCAGAGACAAAATGCACGGCGAGAACGCCGGCATCGCCGGCAATCCGGAAGGTGTGGTTCTTGCGGGAGATCCACACCGCGAAGCGAGGCGGGTCGATGCTGCACTGCGTGGCGAAACCGACGAGGCACCCCGCCCGCTCTCCTCCTGATGCGGCGGTCACGATCATCATCGGATAGTCCAGATCGCCGACGAGGTCGGTGAACTCCTCCACAGCGGCACATCGTAGAGGCGGGCTTCGCGGCACCTACGACGCGAAGGTCGTCGTCCTTTAGGACGGCGTCCGCAGCTTGTAATGGGCCAGCGACTCGACCTGGCGCAGGAACTCCGGCGTCCGGCGGAACATCGGCGACAGGGCGTCGACGTCGGCGCCGGCCGCCCGCCAGCGCAGCACACGGCGCTCAAGCGGGCGGAGGACGTCGCCCTGGAGGTGACGGCTGCCGCGAGGCATCTCCGCCAGCGTGCGGACACGGCCGGCCCACTCGGGGCTGCGCCGGAAGCGCCGGCCGATCTCGTCGTCGTCGACGCCGGCGGCAGCCAGCCGGAGTACCCGGCGCTCGATCGGTCGAAGGCTGGGATTGGGCACGGAGCACCTCCCGAAGCTGAGAGGCCAAGGATAGAGGTAGCGCCGTCACTGCGCTCGGCGGAGGCGGCCCCACGGCTTGAACACCGACAGGACCGTGGCGGTCACCAGGGCGACACCCGACACGACCGGCGGGAAGACAACGTTGGCCACGTCGGTGCCGCCGGATGCGCCCGCCCCCAGCGCCTCCCCGTAGACGGCTGCTTCCCTCAGTCCCGGTCGTAACGCCAGAACGACAAGCGTCACGAGGACGACGTTGAGCACGAGCTTGACCGCCACCCACCAGTACCGGAGGAGGCCGTACCTCGTGCCGAGACCCATCACGATGCCGCTGGCCAGCGTGAGGAGGCCGGCGGTGAGAAGGGGCCACACGGCGAAGAGCTCGAGGGCCTGGTAGCTCACCGCCTCGGTGGCGGTGCTGTCCGTCAACAAGGCGGTGAAGACGAGGACGCCCAGGACGACGTCGATCCCGATCCAAGCGCCGGCGCCGAGGATGTGGACGGTAAGCGCCACACGGCGGGAGCGGCGCCCGAGCAGTCGATCGCTTGCAAGGGTCATAGGTCGAGCCTGAAGGAGCGGGCCGCCGGCGTCGTCCTCTGGCGGGCGGCTTCGCGTCTACGACGCCCGAGGTACCTAGTACTGCCTCAGGCCGCGGGCTCGTGGAAGGCGACCGCACCGGGGTCGAGCCGCTCACCGGTGGGATGCGTCCACGCCCCGGCCGGGATGCCGAGGTCGCGGGCGGCGTCGGCGACCGGCTGGCGTGGGGGCATGGGCCGGCCGCAGCCGTCGAGCGGGTGGCCCCGGTGATCGGTGAAGACGACGCCGGCGGGATCGTCGGCATCGCCGGCGATGCCCAAATGGCCGAGGTGGTGCAACCGGTGATGCCGCCGGCACAGGGCCATCAGGTTCGCCGTATCGGTGGCGCCGCCGTCTTCCCAATGGGTGACGTGATGGATATGGAGCCATCGGCTCCGGTCACACCCCGGCACCCGGCACCCCCGGTCACGCTCCTCGATAACCATGCGGGTGCGCTCGGGCACGGTGCGGAAGGCCCGGCCCACGCTGACGGGCTTGCCGCCGGCCTCGATCACCGGGCGGATGCGGGCGTCGCAGCTCACGAAGCGGCGCAGGCCGTCGCTCAGCCCGGGCCCGAGGTGCAGGTGGCCGGCGGTGCCGCCTTCGGCGACGGTGCCCACGTGCAGCAGGACCAGGTGGCGTTCGTGGTGGGGGCGCCGCTCGGCGCCGGCGCCCAGGGAGCGCTCGGCCATGGCCACGAAGGCATCGGCCCAGCTGACGCTGTTGGGCGTGGCGGGCCGGTCGGGAAGCGTGCGGGGCGCGGGATCGCCCTCGCCGGCCTTGAACAACTCGTCGCGGGCTGCGGTCAGCGCCGCTCCCCCCAGGGCGCCCTCGTCGGGCGGCAGCACGGCCGACAGCCGCCATGACCCCGACTCCGTCTGGCCGAAGCTGACGCTGCGGGGCTCCTCCGGCGGCGTGGGCTGGGGCGGCTCGGCCGGTTCGTCCTTGTCGGGCTTCGGCTCGGCGAACGGGTAGCCGCCGAGCACCCGGCGCAGCTGGGTGACGGTGGACGCCCGGGCCAGGTCGGCCACCTGGGCATCCACGCCGGCGGGGGCGTGGCGGGCGATCACCGCCACCTGGTCCTCGCACAGCTCGCCGGCCTCGTGGGCGGCACTCGTCTCCGCCAGCTCGTCCCGCCGCCGCGCCATGGCCACCAGCGACCGGGCCCGGGCCGGCGACACCCCGCACTGCCAGGCCACCCACTGGCCTGTCTCGGCGGTTTGTGTGCCCTCATTTGCACGAATTGCTCGCCGCTGGTCACGCTCCTCGATGCATCGCGGATACACGCCGCGCCGACGCGCTTCCGCAAGGGGTGCGCCTTGTCGTAGGATCGAGCGGGTCCTCGGGACATGTCCGACCGAAGAGCCGGCGTTGAGGGTGGAAGCCGGCCACGCAGGTGGCTTATGCCGTGAAGCCGTCCCTCCTTGACAGCCTGAGGGCCCACTACCCGACCAGCAGCCAGGTCCCTGGAGGCCGGGATTGACGAGCCGGCGCAGGTTGATGATGGAGAGTCCTTCGAGCTCCCTGAGCACCATCGTCGAGGCCATGACGTCGGCCCGGTGCCGACGGGCGCCTGGTCACCGGCGGGAAGAGGTCCGTCCTAGGAGACCGGCTCCCGGTCGTCGCGGTACACCGCGTAGGCGGCGGTGTATTCCATGACCCGGGCCACCTCGGCGATCACCGACTCCTCCCACCCCGCTCGGCGAAGCAGGTGGAAGCCCATCTCCATCCCCGACGTGATGCCGCCGGCGGTGATGATGCGGCCGGCGTCGACCACGCGGGCCCGGCTGATCTTGGCCGCGGGGGCGATGTCGGCCAGCCGGTCGATGGGGACTTTGCCGTTGGGGCCCGACTCCACCCGGTCGGGCTCCTTGCGGTTGGTCGCCGGCAGGCCGTCGAGCAGGCCCATGCGGCCGTACACCCACGATCCCGTGCAGACGCTGGTCAGCAGGGTGGTCTCCGGGAGTGACCGGATGAACTCGTGGAGGCGGCCGTTGTAGACCTCGGTCCTGGTGCCGAAGCCGCCGGGGATCAGGAAGGCGTCCATGGAGGGCTGGTCGCCGAAGCTGTAATTGGGCAGGACGGTGAAGCCGGCCTGGGCCTGCACCGGACGGTTGGCATCCGCGATCAAGAAGGCGTCGAGCTCGGGGTCGTAGCGGCGGGCGACGGAGAACACGCCGTGGGGAGCGGCGAAATCGACGATCTCGGCGTCCTTGAAAACGTAGATGCCGAGGCGGAACCCCGGCTTCTTCACCGCCACCCCCTCCCGGCCAGCGCCGGCTCACCCCGCCGGGCGGCGACGTCGATGGCCAGGCTGAACAGGCGGAAGGCCAGCTCGGGGTCGCGCCAGTTGTGGGCGGCGGCGAAGTCCATCCAGTCACACGGGGGTACCACGGCCTGTTCGCTGTAGTCGAGCTCTTCCCAGGTCGTCGCCAGCTCCATCAGCTCGACCGTCGTGGCCACATCGACCTCGACGTTCAGTAGCAGGTCATGGTGCCGGGGGGCGATGCTGGCGAAGCGGCAGTCGCAGGTGGCGGCGGGTCGTCGAGCGCACGATGACTTGGGCAATGGACGCCTCCACTGGTCTCGTCGGTGGAAGAAGCCAGCATGGCCCATGGACGTTGCATAGAGATTGCACCGCCGTGCAATGTCACATCTCGTTCACGCCGGCGTTGCAATCCGGACACCCAAGCCGACCCGCAGGCCGAAGAGGAGGTCGGCGCCGGAGCTGTGGCCGAACCGCAGCAGATCGGCCAGGGCGCTCCCCACCTGCTTCGGGTCGGTGGCCGCCAGCAGCCGGTGGACGGGCTCGATGCTCTGGCCGCGGGCGGCCCAGGCGAGGAAGGCCCGGGCGATGTCGTTGGTCATCGCCTGCGCCGCCGCCTCGACCGCCGCCGCTCGGTCGTGGGACCCGGCGACAAGCAGGATGCCGGCCAGGGCGTCGTCGCCGGCCGGGGTGAGCCCCGGGCCGAGGCCCGAGAGAGCTTCGACGACACCGGCCAGGTCACCGGCCGCGAGGTGTTCGACGCCCCGAGCCACCCGCTCCGGGTAGGCGGCGAGGGCGGACGCAGGGGCTCGGTCGAAGATGCCCAGGTCGACGTCGGCCAGGTCGGGAAGCTCGCCTCTCCAGACCCGGGCGCCGGCCAGTTCTACCCCGGCCACCGACCCGTCGACGGTAACCGCCTGCCCGGCGGCCAGCCGGTGGATCGGGAACGGCCCCCGGGCGTGGACCGGCCCCGACGGGACCTCGGTGGTGCAAAGGGCGACCAGGCCGGCGGGCAGGCGCAGGTAGGCCGCCTTGGAGAACACGGCTGCCACCGTGCCCCGGCCGCCGGCCTCCAGCACCTCCCGGGCCCCGAGGCCCACCTCGATCATGACAACCGGCGGTCGAGGGCCAGCAACGCCTCCCGGAAGCAGGCGATGGGCGCCTCGGCCACGCCGGCGCCCACCTGGCCCGTGCCCTCGCTGGCGTGGAGGATGCCGGTGTTGACCTTGGGGGTGATCCCGAGCTCGACCACCTTGCGGACGTCGATGCCCATGGGTGTGCCCCGGTAGTCGAGCGTCGGCAGCTTGAGCCGGGTGCTGCGGGCGACGGCGATGCGGTCGACCTCCTCGGTGGTGGCGATGGCGTCGGCCATCCTTCCGCCGACGAAGGCGGCCACCGCCGGCGACGCCGCCGCCGCCGAGCCCCCGAGGCCGATCAGCTCCAGCACCGCGCTGTCGCCGATGTCGGGCGCCGCCTGCTCCGGCCCGTAGCCCGAGTAGTACATGGCGTTGCCCACCGGCGGTGACGCGGTGATGAACCACTCGTCGGAGCCCGACAGCCGGATCCCGTAGTCGGTCCCGTTGCGGGACATGGTCGTCACCAGGCTCGACCCCTCGACCTGCTCGGCCCACAGGGTGAGCGCTTTGGCCGCGGCCATGGCCAGGTTGAGGAAGAACAGATGGTTGCCGGCGAGGAACGTGCCCAGCTCGGCCCGCCGGGGGGCGTCCAGGCCGATGAGCTGGGGCAGCAGGGCCCGCACGAAGAGGTTGGTCGTGGCCTGGGTGCGCATGTGGAGGTCGTCGCCCATCTGCAGGCCCTGCGCCGCCAGCGCGAACACGTCGAGCTGGCCCACCTGCTCGAGGCACTCCGACAGCAGCGGCCCGGCCACCTCGCGTAGGAAGACCAGCCGCTCCACCGCCGCCGCCGTCTCCCGGCCGAACCACGGGACCTCGCCGGGGCCCTGGTTGATCGCCGAGTACGCCCGGGTGCCGCCCTGGGGGTTGTCGACCACGAACACCGGCATCGAGGGGCCGACGGCGCTGGCCATGGGG
>Ga0247713_1000103_pt1 | contig 58983 bp, 37 predicted proteins | sample 21E_NmetaG_FD_189936 | JGI IMG/M metagenome (GOLD analysis project Ga0247713, IMG submission 189936) | Soil microbial communities from hillslope of Landscape Evolution Observatory, University of Arizona, Oracle, AZ, United States - 2-1-E_N | ecosystem: Engineered > Artificial ecosystem >... | reverse complement strand
ACCCCAGCACAACCAGTCCCGACGCGGAGGCGACCGGAAGCCCCCCGCCCTCCGAGACAGACGCGCACTCAGAGCCAGAGCCACACGACGCGGAGCCGGAGTCAGCCCCCGCGGACCACGCCGAGTCGCCGGGTGCACCCGATGGCCCGGCCCCAGCGCCACCCAGGGACGGCTGGATCGCGGCGATCGAAGGCCGCGACCCTCCCGATGACGTCGCTGGCGACACCGCCGCGGGCCGTGATGGCCGGCCGGCCGGGATCGAAGGTGCTGCGGACCTCGACGAGGCTGCGCCCGATGCCGAGGACGAGGCTCGGACGACGCTCGGCGTGCCCGTCGGGCTCGCGGCTGGTGTGGCCGCGAGCAGCATCCTGGCAGCCGGGGTGCTCGCCACCCTCCGGTGGCGCCGGCGCACCCTGCTCCAGCAACGCGCCCCGGGCATGCGGCTGCCGACCCCGCTGCCGGAGGCCGACGCCGAGGTCGCCAAGCTCGACGCCGCGGCAGCCTCCGAGGAGACGCTGGACGACCTCGCGTCACTGCTGGCCAGCATCCCGCTCAACGTCCATCCGGTGCTGGTCAAGGCCAGCGACGACGGGCAGGTCACGCTGCTGTTCGACGAGCAGGGCGCGGTGCCCGACCCACCGACCCCGTGGACGCTGGCCGACGACGGCACCGACGGGCCGGTCGGCTGGCAGGCACGACTCGGCGACGCCGGCCCCGAGAGGTCCTTCGGTCTCCCGCTGCTGGTCACGCTCGGCCGCCTGGGGACGTCCACTGTGCTGGCCAACGTCGGCGCGATGGGCACGCTGACCGTCGACGGCCCGCCGTCAGAGGTGCGCCGGCGGCTGCGCGCCATGAGCCTGGATCTCGCGACCTCCCGGATCTCCTTCCCGGTCGAGGTCACCATCGCCGGGGATGAGCGGCTCGCGTCGCTGGACCGTGTCCGACTGATCGACGACCCAGCCGCCGAGGTCGAGATGGCCGTCGCCGAGGTCGGGGAGGTCGTCATCGACGACCGCATCCCGCGGCTGCTGGTCTGCCATCATGGCAGCGTCCCACCGGAGGTCCCCGGTGAGCTGATCGGGATGGTCGGCGTCGTGGCCGCCGGAGCGGTGTCCGCCGGCGGCTGGATGCTCGACCTCGACGACGACCACACCGGCCGCCTGCGGCTGCCCGACGGCGGCATCGTCCAGCTCGCCCTGCCCGACATCGACCCCGACCTCCTCGACGACGAGCTGGCGCGCCTCGACGAGCCCGGGAGCGTGGAGCCGACCAACCTGGAGCCGGACGAGCCTCCGGACGAGACCGCCCCGGCTGGTGTGGACCCGAGCAGCAACGGCCACGCTGCGCATCCTGCTGCGCCGAGCACCCAGGCGGCGTGGTGCGAGGTACGGCTGCTGGGGCCGATCCAGGTTGTTCGCGACGGCGTACGCGTGGAAGGGCTCACCCCCGGGACGCTGGAGATCCTCATCTACCTCGCCACCCACCCCGACGGCGTCACCAAGGAACGGCTCGACGACGTCATCTGGGCCGGCCACGCCGCCCGCCCAGGCACCCAGCGGGTCACCTCCGCGCTCACCAAACTCCGCAAGGTCCTCGGCGACGGCCCCGACGGGCAGCCGCTCGTCCCCCGCCGCAGCGGCGACGAGCCCATCGTGCTCTCCGACCATCTCGGCACCGACCTCGACCGGGCCTTCGCGCACCTCGCCGTCGCCCGCGACCTGCCCGCCAAGCTGCGCACCCGGGAGCTGACCGCCGCGCTCGAGCTCGTTCGCGGCGAGCCGCTGGAAGGCCGCGCGTACTCGTGGGCCACCGACATCTGCCAGCGGGCGATCGTCCAACTGCAGGACGCCGCTCTGGACCTGTCCCGGGCCTGCCGCGAGGCCGGGGACCTCGACGCCGCCGACAGGGCGATCGAGCAGGGGCTGAAGCTGCTGGACCCCAACGGCTGGCTGTACCTCGAACGCGCTCAACTGGAACGCCTCCGAGGACGCCCCGAGCAGCCGCCACGGATCTTCGAGCACTACCGCCGCAAACTCGCCGATGACGCCGACGAGATCGCCGGCACCGTCGCCACCCCACCACCCGAGATCGAACTCGCCTTCCGCGAGTTGATGGTCCGCGCCTGAACCTTCGGCGCACCACCCTGAACGCTCGGCGGCGCGGGCGTGTCGTAATCCCGGCGACGGCGCGCGCGCCCCGCTCGCCCGTCGTTCGTGCCGGCGCGTCGCGGCGCCTCAGGCGGGTTGTCCCCAGCTGCCGCTCCCGGACGTCACAAGCGCGGCCTCCGCAGGAGCAACTCCCTGTGCGTCAACCGAGTTGACGAGGGAGCCCGATCATGACAACCAACTTGACACAGCTGCGGGCGCACGAGCGCCGCGAGACCCTCTGGCAGATCGCGGTGCTCGACATCCTCCGCCTCCTCGTCCGCTCTGGGACCGATCACCTCGACGCCGCCGCCACCTGGTCGGCCGTCGCCGCCGAAGCCTCACGCCGCGCCGCCAAGCACGCCGCCTACGCCATCGCCGAAGGCGACTCCTACGCCGAGGTGGCCCGAGCGCTCGGCATCTCCCGCCAGGCAGCCGCCAAGCGGTACAGCAAGGGACTTGACACCGTCTGAGGTACCGGGTCCACTCGCGCCGCAGTTGTACCTGAGCCCCATTTGGAGCCCTACCGTTGAGCCAAGCCGGAGAGCGGAAGATCCACATTCGCGTCGCAGGCGAACTCCACCGCCTGCTCCGGATCCGCTGCGCCGACCTCGACGTAACCATCCAGGACTACGTCGTCCGCCTCCTTGAGCAGAATCTCCGAAGCGTCTCGCCACCCCTCGCTGGGAGGACGACTGGCGGCCCAAGAAGGCGCAACCAAGGCAAGGTCGACAGGAAAACGGGGGCGGCATGAGCCTTACAGGCGCCGCTCCCTTACGATGGCCCGCGGTAGCCCCAGAGCCCAAGCACACCGCGGTAGAGCTGTGCTGCGGTATGGGCGGCATCGGAATCGGCCTCGCCGCTGCCGGTTACCAAGTGCTCAAGGCCTACGACTCTTGGCCCGACGCGGTCGCCATCTACAATCACAACGCTCGAGAGCCGGTCGCGAGTACGTGCGACATCCTTTCCACTGAGGGTCGAGCTGCCATCTCGAGAGTTCGCCTACGTCTTGGCGAAGTTGATCTCTTTGCAGCCGGCCCGCCATGCAAGGGCTTCAGCCAGATCCGCAACGGCCACCATGACGCGCCGAACAAGCACAACCAGGTTCTGTTGGCGATGCCAGAGTACGTCGCCATCTTCCGCCCGAGGCTCGTGCTGATCGAAAACGTGCCGGACCTCGCGCGCCATCGCGGGGGTGAGACCTTGCGCAACCTGCTCGGAGCCCTAGAGCGACCGGGGCCGCGCGGGCTTCGGTACCGCGTCGAGTACGGGGGGTACGATGCCGCGCTGTTTGGGACGCCCCAGGCGCGTCGGCGCATCCTGATCCTCGCCGTCCGCATCGGGTCGGGCGAGGAGCGGCTACCAGACCAGTCTCCGGATCTTGCTCCCCTCTACGCGGCGCTCCGGCACGGGGCTGAAGTCCCGGACCGGATGAGGTTCTACGCGGATCGTCTGGCCGATCCAAGCGACCTCTCGATGACCTCGACGCACCAGGCGCTGTCCGACCTTCCACTTTTGGGCGCCGGCGAGCCCGAAGTCCTTAGGGCCTACGCCTCGGCGCCGCTCAACAGTTATCAGCGGGCAATGCGGACCGCTTCACGAGACGTTCTTACCAACACACGCACGCCAGCGGTCCGCGACGAGACCGTCCATCGCTTACAGTTGATCCCGCCGGGAGGGTGTGCTCGGGACCTGCCGGCGGACAAGCTGAACGGCCTGTCTCGTCGCTTCGACTCGGCATACAGGCGACTGCACCCCGACGCTCCATCGACCGCGCTCTCGACGAAGTACGACTGCGTCTACCACTACCAAGAGCACCGCTCGTTGTCGGTCCGCGAGTACGCGCGCCTGCAGGGTATTCCCGATCACGTCTCCTTCCCGGACGAACTGGCTTGCCGCCGGCACGCGTACGAGATGATCGGAAACTCCGTGCCACCGTTTCTGGTGTACGGGATCCTGGCGCAGTTGGGCACGCCGGGGCAGCGCAGGAAGGCCCGATGACCGCGGGATTCCGGTTCGCTCCCGGGGGCCGGCAGAGGCTGCGCCTGGTCGATGACCTCCTCGATGCCGCGTACGGGGCACCGGAGGCGGTGTTGGGTAACCAGGCGAATGCTCTCGACGAGGCCGTCTACATCATCCTGAGCTTCCAAACCGACCTGCCGCGTTTCCGGAAGACCTGGCAAAGCCTGCGCTCGGCGTTCCCTCGATGGGAGGACGCCGAAGGAGCATCGGTCGACGACATCGCGGCCGTGTTGCGCGCGGGGGGTCTTCACCGGCAGAAGGCTAGGTCGATCAAGGATCTCCTCGCAGCTGTACGCGATGGGTTCGGAAAGCTGTCGCTCGATGCCCTTCACGAACTGGGCGACGCTGAGGCGGAGCGCGTCCTCACACGGCTGCCCGGGCTCTCGTGGAAGGGGGCCCGCTGCGTGCTCCTCTACAGCCTTCGGCGCGAGGTATTCCCAGTGGACGGGAACACCTTCAGGATTCTCTGGCGGGCGGGTGTGATACCGCGATCGGCTGTCTACCGCCGCCGGTCTCTGCACGACACGCTGCAAGCGGCGGTCCCCGCGGACCGCAGGCGGCCCTACCATGTCAATCTGGTCGTGCATGGCCAACTGGTGTGTCTGCCCGCAACTCCGCGCTGCGGAATCTGCCCTGCAGTAGATGCCTGCCAGAGGCGCGGCTTGGCACCGCTGGACGGGCCTCGAGGCGATTCGCCCCCCGAGCACGCGGTGAGGGGGCCGGCGTCCGACCTGGGTGGTCCTTCTGCTGGGCAGCACGCGGAACGGCCGTCCACCGGTTCCCCTGGCTCAGCGCCGCCCGAAATCCGGCAGGTTGCAGGTAGGGGCTGATCTCGTATGCGCCTGGTCCTGCGAGCCATCGTCTCCGTACTTCGTTCGTGGTTGAGTTCCGTGCGCGGACAGCACGCCGCGGAGCGGCCTGAACGAAGGGTTGGCAGCGAGCAGGATGGGGGCGGTTCGCGGGGGACCGACTCGGGCGTGGAGACCGCCGAGACCCAAACCACCGCTGATGTACCTCCCACCGAGAACATGGGCCGGGCCGGACCGCCAGCGAAAGACGCCAGCGTCCCGAGAGCATCCGATAACGAGAGTCGGGAAGAAGTCCCGGCGACCAGCGCTCAGGACTCCGCGACCAGTATCGAGTCGAGCGAGCTGGCGGTTGACGGGCGAGGCGAACAGCATGGGGTTGATGTAGGCAGCGAACAGGTCGCGAGGGGGCCAGCCCCCGCGGATGCAGCGAGGAGGCACGGCGGAGCAGCACGCGCCGCAGAAGTCCGTGAACGCCCCGAGCCGGACAGATCGGGCGCAGGAACCCTGGGCGCCGTGGCATCCGGCACTACGGACGACGAGCAGTCGCACATCGCCGCCAACGCGGAGTCGCACGCCCCTGGAGAACCCACCGGCGAAGGCCAGGGAGGGTACCGAGCCCTGGCGGACCAAGTAGCGGACGGCCCCGGCAAGCAGATCGCCGATGCGGCGGCAAGCATCGAGGTCGAGGACGTGCCTACCGGCGAGGCACATGACGAGACCGGGACCACTGGACAGGCTGACGACGCGTCCGACGCCGCCCAGCGTGCACGTCCTGCTGGAGTGAAGGCTGGTACAAGTTTCGAGGCCGAACTTCAGCAGGCTGATGAGGAAGAAGCCGGCGACGTAGCTGAGACTGGGATCCCTGTTGGACATGTCGAGGAGACGCCAGAGAGCGACGATCCGATTGATAACGTCGACAGGCTGCCCGATGCGACGGGGAACGAGGAGATAGCGGTATCGGGCGGCGAGGCTAGACGCGAAGTCGACTCCGAAGTCGGCTCGCATGTCGCGAATGGCGCGGAGACTGCCGCTACAGAAGAGCCGGGTCTGCCTGCAACCGATGAGGCGAGAAGGGAAATCATCGCAGAGGAGCGGATCTCGGCGGAGCCCGCTCGTCGAGCTACACCAGACACGGATGGCTTGAGTGAAGAACCCGAGGTCGATGGCGGGTTCGCACAGCTTCCCACGGGAGAGGCGCAGCGGCGCACGACGCAGTACCGCCCCCCAACGGGAGGACCGCCACGGGGGCGACCGCCCACGGAAGCCCGGTCCAGATCGGAGGGCCCCCGCAAGGTAGCAAATCGTGGCTGGGTTGCGGACGTCGACGTACGCGTCATCTTCCAGCGCGGTGGGTACTGCAGCGTCTCGTTGTTGCCGAAGCGGTTGCCTGGGCTCCCCGAGGAACTTACCGTCTCCGGCGCGGCGGGCGACGTGGAGTTCCAGGCGTTGCAGGATGAGTGGTATCAGGACGTTATTCCGGACGACCTCGGCGACCTCCTTCGCACTGGGTTTGTCTGGCGGCACGGGGACACGGGCCAGGAGTGGCTGCTGTCAGGCCGCCAGGTGTTTGTGCTCGCTCATGGAACAACGCACCGCGGTTACGTCTCCTGTCCACGGCTGGCCCTCGGTCGCGATCACGTTGTTCTTTGTACAGCGACACACCTCGGCGTGGTCGAGGGTGCGCTCCGCGCGGCTGGGTGTGCCGGCTGGACTCAGTTGGGACAGCAGGATGGTGCTCCGTCTGGGTGGCTGGTCCTCCGGGGCGTCGTACCGCATAACCCAATTCCGCCGAGCGGCGATTCCGACATTCTCAACGTTCTGCGGCCCCTCCCTGAGATCGAGATAGCGCTCGAAGGGGGAATCCGCCTCGCCTACAACTCATGGCTGCTCGGCTACCCGCCGGCCATCCGCATCTATGGAAATCTAGAGCACACGGCGTCGGTGCTGATCGACGGCCAGGAGGCTACGGAATCCAAACAGGGAGGTCTCAGCGCCCAGGGATGGGACGCTGAGGGGGACCACCACATCTGGTGTAGCGGGTTGAATAGGACCTACTCGCTGGTGCGCTCTGAAGCCCAATGGACCTATTGGCCAGCCCATTCATTCAAGCTGCGCGGCGGCGAGAACCAGGAGTTCGAGTTCTGTGGGCCGCTCGTGCGTCCTGTGGTGATGAATGCTCAGCCGGCTTACCGGCAAGCCGTCCAGGTTCCGCCGACCAATCCCGTGCTCCTCGGAGCGAGTCCGGGCCACGTCTTCCTTCTGCACCGACGGCCGGAGCTGCGAGGAGCGGTGTGCCTTGGACTGGCTCCGTTCGATCCCGTCTGGGCCTTACCCGCCCAACCCCTGCAATGCGAGAAGCGCACGAGCAGAATCCTTCTCGTCGGAGAGCCAGTGGCGCCTCCTCGAGTTGTGAACCGAAGGTCCGCCAGGGGCGGCCGTGACATCGAGATGTGGTGTCGATTCGTCCTCGACGCTAACCGCAAGGGCTTGGCGGTTGAGCCTGCATCTCCAGAGACGAACGACCTCTGGCGGGAGTACAAGCGGGTCGCGCGGAACCTTTGGAGGCGTCGAGGTGAGCCTTGAACACCTTCTGCTCTGGCTCTCAGCGAAGGGACAAGGCTCCTGGTCACAGTTCCGCGGGGCTGTTGAGGAGTTGGGCGTCGAGCAGGACTACGAGCAGTCTAATGCAGGTGACGGCCAGGACGGGCCTGCCCTGGCCAGCTCAGACTTGCCGGTCTACCAGCGCGCCCGCTTCGCCCTGCAGCGCCTCAGTCACGTCGAGTTCTTCTCGACCACGGCAGGCCACGACTGGCGCGTTGTCCCGCCTGCGGTCGCGATGCTTCCGAGCAACCCATACGGGGGCCTTCTCTGCGGAGCTCGGTCCCCGGAGCTCATGCAAAGACTGGATCGCTGCGCCGATCTCGACGTCGTCGCGGTGGATGTGCCGGGCATGCCCCAGCGGATCGTGCTTCGCGGGGCCGCCGAGGCGCTCTCCGCGGAGTGGCTGGGCATCCTCGTCCAGGCAGATGCAGCGACTGCCATCCTGTCCGCAGTACCCGACGTGCGCGATCCGGCCACCTGGTTCAGGATGGCAATTCCAGAGACCCCCGGTTGGGCGGTCCACCGCTTCTCGTCCTCGCGACTTGGATGGGTTGAGTGCACGACCACTGACGCGATGCGCGAGCGAACCGGGCTCTTCCGGTTCGTCATGAAGCATCAACGCTTCTACTACCTGCGCTGGCACGGGTGCTCCTACCGCGTCCCAGTCCAGGTCGGCAAGTACGCGGTCATGCGGAAGAGGCGCGGCCTCCTGGCCTACGATGCGGCCACCGAGACGCTGTCCGTCCCCGCGATCTGCAGGCCACCACTTCTCATCGAGCGGGCACTGGTTCTCTGCTCTGGCTATCTCCCCGACTTCGATCCACGGTCAGGCCGCCTGGGGTACCGCAGCGTTCCCTCAGAAGTAGCGCGTCTCGCCGCCCAACTACTCCGGCAGCAGGTGCAATGAGCAATCCGATCCGCTTCTTCGAGAACCTGCGGGACATGTACCTGCGGTACCTCGACAGCCCGTTCGACATCCGCTACGGCGACCTCACCGCGGAGCGGCGGCAGCTTCTCGACCAAGACGGCCGGATTTACCGGTACCCGCTGATCGAGCCCGTGCCCGCGTACCGGTCGTCGAATCAGTCGTTCGGGCAGGCGGCCCAAGCCCTCCTGGGAACGAGCTGGCAGCAGGCGGAGATCACCGAGGCTGCCGATTTCGTATCTCAAGGCCTCTTCCCCCCCAACCTCACGCTGTACCAGCACCAGAGGGACGTGTTCGAACAGGTCGTCGTCAACGGCATGGACACCGTGGTGACTACGGGGACGGGCTCTGGAAAGACGGAGTGCTTCCTGCTGCCCGTAGTGGCTAACATCGTGCGTGAATCCGCGGCGTGGCCAGCGCCGGGCCAGCGGCCGCCCCAGTGGGACTGGTGGAACCATTTCACGATGCAGGGCACACGGCGGCGGTGGGCTCGTCGCGTTTCTCAACGGGGTCATGAGGGCCGAACAGCTGCAGTTCGAGCCCTCATCCTGTACCCCCTCAACGCGCTGGTCGAAGACCAGCTCGCCCGCCTGCGGGAAGCCCTCGATAGTCCCGGCGCCCGCTCCTGGCTGCAGGCTCACCGGCACGGGAACCAGATCTACTTCGGCCGGTACACCGGTCGCACTCCGGTGTCAGGCGAACGCACCTCGTCCAACACCGGGCGCCTTCGTGACGAGATGCGAAGCATTCACCAGGACGCGCAGGCCGTTGCCGGGAGCGCGGCCCAGCGCTTCTTCCAGAGCATGGATGGCGCGGAGATGTGGTCCCGGTGGGACATGCAGGACGCACCACCCGACATTCTCATCACGAACTACTCGATGCTCAACATCATGCTTATGCGTGCGATCGAAACGAGCATCTTCGATCAGACGCGCGCCTGGCTGGAGGAGTCGCCAGAGCGAGTCTTCCATCTCGTAGTCGACGAGCTTCACACGTATAGGGGCACGCCGGGGACCGAGGTCGCATACCTGTTGCGTGTTCTCCTCGACCGACTCGGCCTTGCTCCGGATTCTGATCAACTCAGGATCATTTCTTCGAGTGCTTCGCTCGAGAGCGGCACCTCGGGGCTCCAGTATCTTGAGCAGTTCTTCGGGCGGGATAGGAATCGATTCCGGGTCATCGGCGGCTCAACGTACGTAGTCCCGCCGAGTCCCGGCGCGCGGGCGACTCTTGCTCCACACGCCCCGGCGTTTGAGACCTTCGGGCAGAGCGTAGCCACCACAGGCCCAGCAGGGCTGCCTCAATCGACAAGCGCCCTGCTCGCGGCCATCGGAGCACCTGTGCAACCCGCTGGGGCAACGCCGCAAGCAGGGCTCAACGCTGCCCTTATTCACGTCGGTGCACCTGATGCCCTCCGGCTTGCATCCACGGTCAACCAACAGATCGTGCCGCGGCCACCTCAGGATCTCGCGCCGGTTCTATTCCCTGGTGCCCCGGCGCAGCAGGCGGCTGATGCAGTCGACGGCCTGTTTACCGCGCTGTCCCATGCGCGCAACGCATCCGATCAGGCGCCGCTTCCGATGCGCGTGCACCTCATGCTGCGCAACCTCCAGGGCCTTTGGATCTGCACCTCTCCCGCATGCAGCCAGTCCCCCGCTCGCTCCAACCCCTGCCCAGCAGGTGCCCTGCATTACGTCCCCACGCTGACGTGCCAGTGCGGCTCACGCGTCCTCGAGCTCCTCTACTGCGAGCCTTGCGGTGAGGTCTTCTTCGGGGGCTATCGTCGCGGTACAGGGAACCCGAATGAGTGGTATCTGAGCCCTGACCGACCGAACCTTGAGGCCGCGCCGGATCTTTCGTCGTTCGACCGGGACTACGATCGCTACGCCGTCTTCTGGCCTGCCTCGGGTAACCAGGCTCCTGGTACTCCTCAGTGGATCCAGGATGGAATCCCCCGGCGCTGGCGGCAGGCAAGCTTCGACCCGGCGGACGGGAGCGTAGGGCTCGGTTTCAAGGCCGGGAACATCGCAGGCTACCTCTACTATGTGCCCGCCGTTCATGGCGCGAACCCACCGGATCCGCCCGCAGGACGTGAAGGCTACCCTTCCATCTGCCCGAGGTGCGATGCCGACTGGCGCGGCCGCGATGTCCTCACGTCCCCGATCCGTACTCAGAGAACGGGCTTTCAGAAAATTGCGCAGGTGCTGTCTGACACGCTTCTCAGGGACCTGGCTCAGCCCCCGCTCTCCAGCGATCGGAAGCTCGTGGTGTTCTCTGACAGCCGGCAGGATGCGGCGAAGCTGTCCGCGGGGATGCGCTTCTCCCACTACCGTGATGCGCTCCGCCAAGCCTTGGTGGCTTCCATCGCCCAGCAAGGAGTCGGCCCGCAAACCTTCGCAGCGCAGTGCCAAGGGCAGCAACTGTCACCACAAGACCAGGCTGCCGCGGCAGCTTTCGCGAGCGCCCACCCGGCCGACGCGACGGTGCTAGCGATGGGACTCAACCCGACAACGGCAGCGATCCCGTGCGCCACGTATCCCGGCCTGTCAAACCAGCAGGCGGCACAGCAGATCATTCAAAGGGCCACCTCGGGCCCCTTCCGGCTGACCCAGATCGCTGCTGACGTCGCAGAGCGAATGCTCGCTGAGGGAATGAACCCGGCCGGCTACACCCAGGCAGTCATGTGGACCGACCCACAGAATCGCCGGGGCAGTTGGAGGGACTTGCATCTTTGGCCATCCGGTGCTGCACCGACACCCAAGCCGCCAGGCCACCTGACGCAGCCGCAGCAGGTTCACCTGACCCGGCTGCAGGACGGGGCCCTCGTGGAGCTGATGGACATCATCTTCGCATCTGGGCGCAGGAGCATCGAGTCCCTCCTGCTGGCGCTGCCAACAGTCGATCGCCTCGCGACTCCCGCGCCCGCCCAGTTGGTCCAAGAAGGCGCCGACGGTGCGATCTTCCTCTTCGGGGCGCGCAAGCGTCTCTCGACGCATTCCTGCACGTCTCTGAACTCGGCACCGGGTTATGTCGCGGCATACCTCACGACGATCGCGCAGCGGGCCGGGCTGAATGCAATCAACTACATGAGCGACGTCTTCGACTTCCTCACGGCGGCGGGCGTTCTCGACACCGCTCACTTCTACCTGAACGTTCCCTCAATTTGCCTGGCGGGTCCTGCCTCCACCTACTTCGAGTGCACTCAATGCCGGCGCACGCACATCAACCCCTCCGGCGGCGTGTGCGCTGACTGCTTGGCTCAGTTGGGTCCGGCGCAGGCGACTGCAGGTGCCCAGCTGTCACCGGACTACTACTCCTATCTGGCGACTTTGGCAGGGGGCCTCTTCCGATTGAACTGCGAGGAACTCACGGGCCAAACGAACAAGTCGGATGCACGGCGCCGGCAGCGGCTGTTCCAGGACATCTGCTTGCCTGCACCGCAAGAGAATCCCCTGGCCGACCCAGTGGACCTCTTGAGCGTCACCACGACCATGGAGGCGGGCGTCGACATCGGCACGCTCGTCGCGGTGATGATGGCGAACATGCCGCCCATGCGCTTCAACTACCAGCAGCGAGTTGGTCGAGCCGGCCGCCGAGGTTCGGGCATGTCGGTGGCGCTGACCCTTTGCCGGGGCCGTAGTCACGATGACTACTACTTCCAGCGCCCCCAGCGCATCACGTCGGATCCGCCTCCGCAGCCGTACGTGGACATGCGACGCGAGAGCATCATCAAGCGGGTCTTAACAAAGGAAATGCTGCGGCAGGGATTCGCGGCGCTGAACCTGTTCGCGGGCGGTGGTGGGGAGAGCGTGCATGGTGAGTTCGGCGCTGCTTCGGCATGGACCCAGCCGCCGCCGCAGCCTCCGCCGGGCAGTCCTCCCGGAGCGACGACCGCGCAACTTGTCTCGGCCTGGCTCCAGCAGAACGCGGTCGAGGTCGGCAGGGTCACGGACGTCCTGCTGTCCTACAGCGACCCCGTGCTCCAGGCACAGCGCCAGGCACTGATCAACTACTGCACGCAGCAGCTGGCGCAGGACGTCACGGCGGTCTCAACTGATCCGCGCTACCCGCAGGCTGCCCTCAGCGAGCGGCTCGCGAACGCCGGCGTCCTACCGATGTTCGGCTTTCCCACCCGGACGCGATACCTGTTCCATGACCGCCCGACGCGCGCGTATCCCTGGCCACCAGATGATGTGGTCGATCGAGAACTGGATATCGCGATCAGCCAGTTCGCGCCCGGCTCGGAAACCGTGAAGGACGGGCTGATCCACACCGCGGTGGGCGTTGTGGACTACCGACCGCAGGGCAATCAGCCCGCGGAGGCTGCCGATCCGCTGGGTCCACCACTTGATGTCGGCGTCTGCTCGGCTTGCCAAGCCGTCGATGGCACTCAACCCCCGCCTGCGAACTGCTCCGTCTGTGGGGCGACGCCGCAGCAGGACCCCGGGTACAGGATCACCAGCCTCTCGCAACCGGCTGGATTCCGAACCTGGTACGGCCGGAGCCGCGACTTCGACGGCACGTTCGAGTGGACCCCGCGCGCTTCGCGACCGAAGATGGGCGTGACGCCGCTGCCCGTGACGCAGCAGGCGAACTTCGAGGTGTGGGCAGACCAGGAGACGGTCTACGTCATCAACGACAACGACGGCCACCTGTTCGACTTTGAGAAGCTCGCGCAGGGTGAAACGTGGGTGACGCGACTGTCGCTGGCGAACATCGGAGTGAACAACCCGCCGATTGATCCCGGCGCCGGCGTAGATCAGCGAGCCTTGGGTTCGGTCAAGACGACGGACGTGATGGTCCTCGGAATTTCCAATTGGCCGGCGGGAGTTCGGAGGTCCCCCGCCGGCGATGACGGCCTCGCTACCCGCGCTGCGCTGTACTCGTTCGGCTTCTTGGCTCGGCGAGCCGCGGCTGACCGCCTCGACGTGCACGAGCGCGAGATCAACGTCGGCCTGCGGGTCCTTCGGGACGCGGGTGGCGACATCATCGGGCAGATCTTTCTCTCCGACAGTTTGGAAAATGGGGCTGGGTACGCCTCGCTGCTGGGCGATCCCCCCGAGACCGAGGCCCTGCTCCACTACATGGTGGGGCAAGGAAGCCCCGCCTTCCACGGCTTCCTCGTGGGCCAACAGCACGCAGGGCCTGGGCCAAATGCTTGCACGACATCCTGTCCTGACTGTCTTCGAGACTTCAGCAACCTGCCGTATCACAGTATTCTCGACTGGCGGCTCGGGCTTGATCTCGCTCGGCTGGCGCTGGACCCCACGGCTTCGATCGACTTCACTGTTCCGTACTGGCAAGGCCTAGATGTCGCGGCGGCAGCCCCCTATTTCGCGGCGATGCCGGGCTGGCAGCAGGTCACGTTCGGCGGGTTGCAGGCAGGCCGCCGAGCTAACCAAGCCGAGATAATCACGCATCCCTTGTGGGACTCCAACCCCATCAGCTTCGGACCGCAGCTCGCCGCCGCCTATGCGCAGGCCGTGGCAGCTGGGTGCCAGCAGGTGCAGTTCAAGTCGGTGTTCGAGGTGCTGCGGAGGCCATTCTGATCATGCCGGCTCCGCCGCCGCTTGAGCTGACGACGATCTGGACCGTAAGCCCCAGCCTTGCAGAGCTGCTTCGGCTCTGCCCTCTTCGGGCTGGCCTGTCCCGCTTGGAGAACGCCACTGCACTGGTACTCGGGAATCCGAAGGCGTGGCTCGGTACGGCGTATCACGAGGTCCTCGCGGCCGCGGGTGCGCACGCGAGCGACGCCAGCGCAGCCGACGTATGGGAGCAAGCGGTCCGCGAACAGCACGAGCGCGCGGAGGCGCACCCACTCAACCGCCGGTTCGGCGTTCCAGACCGCTGGCCCGGCTACCACCTCATCCGGGCCATGGCGCTGATGCGGGCGCATGAGATCGGGGGTGACGGAGGTGCTGAGGTGGCCAACGCAGGTATGCCACCGGTTGTTGGCGACAGCCGCCCTACGAATCGTCACGAACGATGGCTCACAGCCGCTGGCGGCCGACTTGTGGGGCGTCCAGATCTGCTGCGGGGCGACGCCGTCATCGATTACAAGACCGGCGACGTGATTGAGCACCGAGAGGACCATGTCGTGAAGGCGACGTACGTCCGGCAGCTTCAGCTCTACGCGTTCCTGGTCAGAGACTCGACTGGGCGCTGGCCCGCCCGCGGCGTGCTCCTTCCGATGGAGGGCCTTCCTGTCGAGATCGAGTTCGACGCGGGGGACTGCGAGCGAGTGGCGGCGGAGACCCTTGAGTTGCTCGACAAGTACAACGACGCAGTCTCGGGTGGTGCGGGCGTTCTTGACCTTGCGAGCCCGTCGCCCGAAACGTGCCGGTGGTGTCCATTTCAGTTGGTCTGCCCGGCGTTCTGGGCAGCCGCCGGCAGCTCGTGGCGTGAGCACCTCGGGACAGCGGCAGTGGGCGGCCTGGCGTCCTCGGTGCCGGAACCGATTCACAGCGGATCAGCTCTCGCGCTTCAGTTGCGAGTTGACGAGGGAACCGAAGAGGCGGGAGACGTTGCCGCGCTCTCCCCACTCTCACCAGCGACCTATCCCGTGCTTCGTCAGGTACAGCAAGGAACGCGCATCCGTGTCGTAGGCCTCGCCAGACGGGCGGGCGGCACCCTAATGCCCACCAATCGCACGGTCATTGCCAGGGTGGACGATCTTCCTCAGATCGTCAGCACAGCTCCCTGATCAGGGCGTTCGCGCATTTGACGTTTCAGTCCGTACTCACCGCTCACCAGCCCGTACCGCCCGTGGCGAAAGGAAGGTGTAGATGGACTCCGGCCGGGTCGACAGGCGGACGGCGGCAGGGTCCGAGTAGGCCGATGACGCCCGACGCCAGCGTTGGCGCGGTCGGTGTTTGTCAACATCTGCCGACACGCGGTCGTGCGGTTGCCAAGCCGGCGAGCCCGGGGGCCCGGAATCCCGACTCGGCGTCACGGCCCGCCGCGTACTCTCGACGCGTGAGGGCCATCACACCGAACTCCGACGAGCGCCATGCGGCGTTCTGTGCGCAGTGCGGCGGCTTGCCGCGGACGCGTGACCACGTCCCGCCCAAAGCATTCCTTGACGAACCCTTCCCCACCAACTTACCGGTGGTCGGGACGTGTGGGCCCTGCAACTCAAGCGCGTCAGTCGATGAGGAGTACGTCGCCTGCTTGATTGAGGTGGCCGCATGCGGAAGTGCCGTACCGGAGGACCTCGAGCGGCCACGCGTGCGCCGCGCGCTCGGACGGAGCGCCGCGCTCGCCGCCAGGTTCCGAGCGGCCCTAGACCCGGAAGCCGTCACCGTTGAGGCTGAGGCCGGTCGCGTCCGCCGGGTGGTCGAGAAGATGGCGCGCGGGTTGTGGGCCTACGAACTCGCTGAGCCTGCGCTTGGGATGTCGGCGCGCGTCGGCTTCCGGCCGCTGCACACCATGGATGGCAGCACGCGCAATGCGTTCGAACACTCCCCGCCACCAGCGGTCTTCGCCGAGGTAGGGAGCCGCATGATCACACGACAGGCTCTCGGCCTTTGCGAAGGGAACGTCGGGGCAGCTCTCGGCTGGCTGCTTGTCCAGCCAAACCGGTTTCGGTACGCGGTCGAATTCGACGAGAGGAGCATCGTCAAACTTGTGCTGCGTGAGTACCTTGCCGTCGAAGTCCGGTTCACTGAGCGATGAGCGCACTGCCCGCCACCGCGCGCAAACGGCTGGTGTCTTCGGCTCTGAACGCGTTGCGTGCCGTGCCGACCCCGCCCGCACCGGTCGTTCCCGTGACTCGGGTGCAGTGGGATCAAGCGCTTCGGGACGCCGGACTAGTGAGAATAGCTGAGCGAGCCGAGTCGACTGTTCTCGCACCCGCGCGTGCGGTAATCGGCGCTGCGCTGGCGGACGATGCTGCCGGATTGAGCACCGCCGCTTCAGCGCTCGCCGAGCAAGTGACAGGTTTCACGCTCGATCTCTGGTGCCTTTCAGCGCTCGGTCCCGGGAACACCGCCGTTCCGATCCGTGACGCTGCTTTCGAGATCGGGATGGCAGCCCTTCAAGGAGTCACTCAACCAGCCAGCATCGACATCCGGAGCTGGGACGAAAGGATGCGAGCCGCATTCGACAGCCTGCTCGGGTGCAATCCGCCCACCGTGGTTAATCCAGTTGAGGCTCTCTTCGGCGTCTCACGCGCCGCAGTGTGTGACGCCCGCGGGGTGTTCTCGCCGGCTCGGGTCGTCGCCTACTTCCACGGCCGCGAGGCGGACCTGACGCGCATCGTTGATGGCGTGCTGGCGCTCATCACTTCGAGCCCACCGAACCCGATTGACGGGCTCCGCGCCGCCGGCGCGCTGTTCTTGGGACCGCGGCCACTCCTCTCTTTGCGTGCGGCGGTCCAGGTGAGGTCACTTATCGCAGATCTACTTCTCACCGATCCTGAGGTGGCCGCGACGCCACTGCGCGATCTGAAGTATCGCGTAGATCGCAGCGCGGCCAACCACGCCGCGATGCTGAGGGTCACAGCGCAGCTGGAGGAGGCTCGGACCCTTGCCGAGCAGGCGCCGTTGCGCCTCGACCTGTATCGCAGGATGGTCGAAGGTCAGCTTCGGCCATGGGCATGGACGATCCTCCGGCTTCGCGGGCGTGACCTCGACAGGATGCCCGAGCTCGCATCCCTGCGCGATCAACTTTTGGCGGACGGCCACCCACTGAGCCGTGAGGCGGCAGGCGTGATCCTCACGTCAGCGCGGAACGCGTCCGCCCACGAGGACTTCGAATGGGACGGCAGACGCGGGGTGCTATTGGTGGGGGAGGCCGAGGTGGCCGTCGACGAGCTAGTCGAGGCAACCGAGCGCGCGTACGCCCTCATGTCGGGCGCCGAATGCGGTTGGACATGTGCTCGTTCCGAATCCGACCTTCTCGGCCGATTGCTCGACATCCATCGACCGCCCAACACCGGAAAGGTCATCGATCTTCATGGCGCTTTGGCGCGCTTCGGGACGAACGGACTGCACGTTCACGATTGGGAATTCGACAACGGCGTCCTAACTGTGACGGTCGATGATGTCCCGTTCAGCGCGATCGAACCTTGCTTCCAAGCCGTTCTCGAGGCGTCAGGCCGCATCAGCCCCGACCGCGTCGTCGTGATGACCCAAAAAGCGCCTGAGCCGGTGATTGACCTGTCGCGCGCAGCGATCGAGATCGCCGACAAGGTCTGGCGCAAAGCCGTGAACTCGTTCCGTCCGCTCCCTCTCTGCACGTTTCTGCCCGCTAACGCAGCGAATCGCCTCGCAGTCGAGACCCCGGCATCCGCTGCGGCGGCGGTCGCCTGGCTCGCCCTAAACGATGCAGCGCACGCCTTCAACGAGGCATACGACGGCTGGGGAAGCGAGCGCCGGGCCGCTCGGCTAGCCGCTCGCCTCGAACTCGTCGCGGACGCGATCGATGGCGCACGAGCAGTCCTGCCCGCCGACGCTGCTGCGCCGTTGTCACACGCTGCGCGCCTGGTCTCCAACGCTGCGCTGGCGATCGCATCGCGGAGTACCGCCGGACTCGACGTTGCGGAGGGTTCGATCAGGACTTACTTGGATGCGTTCGCGATGCCGTCACCGATGCCGATGATCGGTGAAGCTGGCGGGTGATCAGGCGCGATGCGTTCGGTGCTCGGCATACTGCTTCCGAACGCAGTCGGCCAGGATCACGGACCGAGCCATGCCGGCTAGCCGTCATCGTCCCGGGTTGAGCCACCTCCCGATCGCGCGGCGGGCGTCCTCGGCCGTGGCAAGGAACCCCTGCAGTCGCTCTGCGTTGCCGCCATGATCGAAGATCAGGTCGCCACGGTCTCGCAGGCGCTCCGCGCCGCCGCGGCCCAGGATCGTGACGGAGTCCTGCGGCGCCTGGACCTTCAGCGCGACGCGGGCCGTCAGGTTCGCCTTGATGTCACCCGTGATCACATTGACGCTCGGTCGCTGCGTGGCGAGCACAAGGTAGATCCCGAACGCGCGGGTGATCTGGCCGTAGCGCTGGATGAGCCCCATGAAGCGGGCCCTGTTCTCGCGGTCGAGTGAGGTCGCGAGGTCGGCGAACTCGTCGACCACGACGACAATCTGAGGGAGTTCTTCCGGCGCGTGCCCGGCTTCGTAGTACTCGATGACGTTCGTGACGCCGGCGCCGCGGAGGATGGGGAGGCGGTGCTGGCGCTCGTGGTCGATGGTGTCGACGAGGGCGATGAGAGCTTCCGCGGGATCCGTCAGCACGCCGCCGAGCATGAGGTGTGGGAGGTCCTCGAACTGCAGGAAGTCCACCTGCTTGGGGTCGACCACCATGAGACGGAGCTGCTCGGGCGTGCGGGTCCGTACCAGGCTCGCGAGCAGGGCGCGGAGGAAGACACTCTTGCCGCTGCCTGTCGCGCCCGCGACGAGGAGGTGTGGAAGCCGCGCGAGATCCGCGATGCGCACGTCCCCGGAGGGGGCCATACCGACGAGGAAGTCGAGAGACCCTGGCGCGGTCGCTCGATCGAGGAGGTGCTCGTAGTCCGCGTAGGGAACGGTCTCACGCTGCGCCCTGGGCACATCGACGGTGATGAAGTACGCCTCCTGATCGACGAGGACGCCCCCGCCGGCCCCAATCTCGCGACCGAGATCAAGCGCGAGGCGCTGGACACCAGCGAGCGCCTGCCGGCCGAGCGGTCGGGTGCGGAAGCGAATCACTGAGGGGCCGACCTGCGCGAGGTGGGGCTGGAACGGCTCGAGGTCGAGCCCGTACTTGGCAGCCGCGCGCGTGAGCTCGCCGGCGAGCCGCTCGGCCTCCTCGTCGCCATGACCGGTGCGGCGAGGGGGCGGCTCTGGCACGCCAGCCGCAGCGCTCCCCGCGTCGCGCCCGCCGCCGGCGGTTGCATCGCCGGCCGGGTCCGCGTGGCCCGCCGCCCCCGCGGGCGCCGCGCCTGGCGCGGGACCACCAGCAGCCGGCGGTCCACCCGTAGAGCCACCGGTACCCCCGCCACCAAACGTCGCTGGTTCCCAGCCGCGTGGCCGGGCGATTGACCGGCCCGCAGCGATGCTGTCCAGCGCGGTGCGGCCGACACGGATCATTCCGAACGCCGATCCAACTCCCGGAAGCATCACGCGCGCGGGCTCGGCGGTGCTCTGTGCCTCGACCGAGATGACGTCACCGCAGACCGGCTCGGACCCGACTGTGTACTGGAGCTCGAGGCGGAATCGGCCCGCGGCGATGTCTGCGAGCGCGGACTCGAACCAGGCTGCGTCGCCGCCGGTATGGAGACCGAAGGCGCGGCCGCGAGTCCACCCCGCCCGGATCACCTCGGCAAGATCCCGGCCGCGGAAGAGTCGCGCTGGGCCTGAGGTGTCGAACAGAGCTCGGAGGCGGGAGGTTCCGGTCTCGAGCTCCGCGCGTGCTTCGGCAGCGCTGGGCTGCCCGGCGCTGCGGAACTTCACCTCGACGAGCCGGGCCGTCACGGTGACGCTCGCGAGGTCGTCCCTGGCGAGATGGAGGTAGACGAGGTCATCGCACGACGGGTGCTGACCGGCAGCGGCGGCGCGGCGCTCGACGGCGTCCCACACTTCCTCGAGCGGCACGATGACTCCGGCGCCGGGGCAGATCTCGAAGCAGCGCTCCAGGTCGCGCAGCACGGCGATCGCGGTAACCGTCCCGACGCGTTCACGCACCTGGTGCGGCGCCTGCCGCAACAGCTGGAGTGCCCACCGGCCCGATACCCCGTTGAGAACCTGGAGGATGCCATCGCGGCCGGCTGGCGTGAGGGTCCCGAAGTCAGCGAGCGCGACGGATAGCGCGTGGTGATATGGGGTGACCTTGCCGGTCACGGTGATGGCGTCGAGGCCGGGATCGCCCGGGTCATCGCTCTCGCTGTAGTCAACGATGTAGAGCGGGTGCGCGGCCGCCGGTGTGAACGCTTCGAGGCCCAGGAGGCGGTCGAGGTGGACGATCCAGACCGAGGAGTCGTAGATGGCGGCACCATCTCCGGAGTGCACGACGGTCGTGGGCATCCGGGTGAGGCCGTCCTGTACGAGTTCGCGCGGTTGGCCGCCGACGAGCTCGAGGAGCCCGCGCGTGACTGACGCGAGAACCGAACCGGGCCGGCCGGCGCCGGAGTCGCCACACGCGGCTGGGGCGAAGGCGCCCCATGCGAACGCGGACTCGCCCCCCCCGGAGAGCATGGCCCGCCCGGGCGCGGTCGCGAGCCCGCCGACGTAGGACGTCGGCGCGCGCTCTCCCATATCCACCGGCCAGGGCGTCCGCTCGCCGCGGGAGCGGAAGAGGAACGTGACGTGGTGGAATCCGCCAGCGTCCGGTGACCCTGCCTCGGTAACCCGGAACCGTACGCGCTCGCGGAGCACGCGGTCAGCGAGGTCGTCGCTGATGCCGTCCAGGAGTGTGCGGATGGCGCGTGGGATCTCGCCGTCCCCGACGATGCTGACGTCGAGGACAGGCCTGGTCAGCGCGGGCCCGCCGCGCATCGTGCGGGCGTGGGTGATGTCGGGGCGGTAGAAGGCGCGCAGGGCTTGGAGGACCGTGGTCCCATCGCCGGGGTCGTGGAACGCGACCGCGATGCGCTGGCGCGGGTCGTTGTACGCCGGGTACACGTCGAGGAAGAAGCGGAGCCGGTTCGAGATGAGCCGCGGGTCGTGCTCGGACAGGGATCCCGGCTGGTACATCGGCCGGTATGCGCGCCAGAGGAACGCCGGTGAGGGGGCGCTGTCGAACCACCGCCCGTCGAGGTTGAACATCGGCAGGAGGTGGCGAGGTGTGATCGCCGCGCTGTCGCCGCGGGATGGGAGCTGCTGGCTGGTGACCCACCCTTCGGCCGCCTCGGCGAACGCGAGGTAGAAGGCGACCGTCTGCGGGTGGGTCGGCGCGATGAAGATCTCGCCTGTTGGCGTGTACGTGATGGTGTCCGCCAGCAGGATCGAGTCGTACTCCGGCCGGTAGCGCTCGCCGCGGGGTACAGCCGCCAGGAGGTCGCCGTAGGTTTCGCAGTACGCGAGCGCCTCCGTCCGTGGCAGGTCAGCGCCCAGGGCGAGAACGGTGCCGCGCGTCGCCGCGACGGCGAAGAACGACGCGCGCGCGTCAAGGAACGCCCTAGCCTGCGGGGCGAGGGGGCCCGCGTCGCGCAGCGTGAGGTCGTCGAGCTGCTCGATCACGCCGGTGGTGCTGAGGGCGAACGCCGTGGCAGCGGGAGACGCGAGGACCTGCCGCTCGAGATCGAGCCCGTCGTGACTGCGGACCAGCTGCCCCGCGAGCTCGTACGCCCAGCCGCCGACGAGAATCGGGGTAGCCGCGGTGAAGGTGACCGCTCCGACGTCCGGGGATTCTGATTCGCGCGCCGCGTCGATGCGTGCGTGGACTGGGGACGGCTGCGCCGGGCGCGTCTTGGCCCCGCCGCCGTCACCGCCGTCATCGATGTCGTCGCCGTCATCGTCGCCGTCATCGCCGGTGCCGCCGCCGTCGTCGCCGTCGTCGCCATCACCGGGCTCGCCCGCGAGCAGCAGTGGGACGGTTGCGTCCTCACCGAAGGACGTTGCGGTGGCGGTGATCATGCCGGTGGCCTGTCCGGGGAGGGTGACGGTTGCGGGGCCCAGGAACTGGCCGGCCGCGCCGACGGCGAGGATTTCGGGTTCGCCGCCAGCGACGACGAACGCGGCGGCCGCGGTGTCGATGTCCAGGCGGCGCTCGACGGGGAACCAGCTCCCGCTTCCGAAGTACGCGAGGAAACTCAGGCGGGACCGCCCTGCCGCGGAATGCAGCTCCGCCGAGCCGGCCGCCCAGCCAGACCCGGCGATGGTGATCGCCAGCTCGCGGCCGGTGATCTCGGCGCGCGCCGCGCCGGCTTGCCAGCTCACGGCCGCCGTCTCGGTGCCGTCGGCGGTGCCGGCGAGCCGCACACGGAAGGTCCCCGACCCTCCCGGCAGCCAGATCGCAGCTACCGGTTCGCCGGCGACGACCGTGGAGACCGCTGGTGCGATCGTGATGTGGAGCGGCGACGCGATCTCCAGCCCGGGGGCGGGCGCGGTGCCCTCGACTTCCGACAGCGTGAAGCTGGCGAAGTCCGGGCCGTGGGGTCCGAGGGAGGAGGAGATCTTCGCTGCGACGGCCTCGCTGATCGTCGGCTGCGTTGCGAGGGCGTGATCTAGGTCGCTGCCCGGGGCGGCCCAGGCGGTGATGCGCTCGCGCCATCGCGCGCCGCGGGAAAGCCTTGCGGCCCAGTCGCCAGCCACGTGAGGGTCGGACAGGTGGGCGCCTAGCCGGTGCAGCGCTCTACCGGCGGCCTCCTCGGAGGCCCAGTCGTCCGAGACGAAGGCGAGCAGCTGGTCCAGCAGGGTCGCGCTACCGCGCCGCTGCGCGATGTCGGAGACGACAGCGTCGAGCAGCCCGCTTGCGGGACCGGGTCGGATCGAGACCCTGGCACGGTTGGCGAGCTCGGTCCAGGTGAGCTCGGGAAGTGAGTCCGCGCCCTCGGAAGCGGTGAGCACCGTCTCCACAGGCGCCGGGTCGAGCGTGATGAGCACGCGGGTGTCCGCGGGCTGCCGCGGCCCGGCCTGGAAGGCGGAGCGCAGTGCCGCCGCGAAGCCCTGCGACCCCCGGTTGGCGCTGACGGCGAGCGGACTGACCAGGTACGGGACGACGGTCGCCGCGCCGGCCGTGATGGCGCGGAGCGTGTACCCGGCTCGTGGTTGGAGCTCATGCTCGGGCTTGCCGAGCACGACCGAGAAGCCGGGCACGAGATCGACGTCGCGGTCGGACCGAGCGAGGAGGGCGCCGTGGATAGAGTCGAGGTCGAGGCCGAGGTGGCTGCTCAGGACGATCCTGCGATCCACGCTGCTGGCGGCTGCGGCGTCTAGGAGCGCCTCCGCGGCGAGGTCAGAAGATGTGGCGGACATAGTTTGATTCCCCGGCGTCGGAGTAGCGGGTGAGCATCCCGAGTTCCTCGAGACGCGATGCGAGGAGGTCCGTCTCGGCGCGGTCTTGCGGTGCGAGGCCGTACTCGGCCAGCCGCGTCAGGAATGTGTCGAGCGCGATCGTCTCGTCCTGGCAGATGAGCTTGACAAGAAGGAAGAGCATGTCCTCGTCGAGCTCGAAGTAGTAGAGGCTCCCGTTCTTGCGGAGGATCGCGCCTTCTCCGGGCCGGTGCGCGAGCTGGTGTACGACGTCGCGCGACGTGTGCTTTAGCCGCGAGCGGCGGATCTGGATGACCGCGGATTGCAGCGCGAACGGACCGGGCTCGCGCGCCGCGATGTGAGCGATGGTGCTATCTGCAGCGTCTGCGTCGCCGGCGTAGAGGACGCTGAGCGCGGCCGCAGCGGCGTCGAACTCCCGGAGGAGTTCCTGCCGGAGGCCGAGCTCGGCGGTGATCGCAGCGGGGCGGGGGGTGCCCTCGCGGCTGGCGGTGCCGCCGACCGCGGCCCACGCGCGCTCGAGGAGGTTGGCGGCGATGATGTTCGCTGGCATTGCCAGGAGGCGGTCGCGGTCGAGTGCCAGGTAGGACTCGCGGCTCGGTGACGACAGCGAGATCGCGCGGAAGCCGCGTGTGGGCGCCCGCATCTTGATGGCTCCGGCGAGGGGGCACGCGGCGAGACCAGTGCAGGGGCATGCCGGGGTCGCTGCCTCCCCCGTTGTGGCGGCGGCGAGTGTTTCGAGCTCGATGCCGAGCACGAGCGCGACGCGGTAGTAGTAGGTGGCGAGGTGGAGGCTGATCACCTGCGTGATCGCGGCGATCCGGTCGGCGCGTGGCAGGGCCATCCGGATGACGGTGGCGAGGTCGCGCTGGAAGAGGGCGAGCGAGTGCTGGCAGAACGGCCCCCCGCTGCTGTTTTCGAGCGGGCCCAGCATGCTCCCGGCGCGGTCGATGAGCCTTTCACTTGAGAGTTCGCCGGTGTCCCCGGCGAGCGCGCGGGCGGCCTCCAGGAAGAGCGTGTCGAGGAGCGTGAGCCCATCCTGGCTTGCCACGACCTGGAGCAGCTCGTCGATGAGCGGTGTGTTGACAGCGGTGCCGTCCCAGCAAAGGAACGGGAGGATGTAGCCGGCGAACATGCGGTACTGGGCGGCGTTGAACGTCTTGCCGTCCCGAGCGAGGCGCTCGTTCCCGCGGGGGGTCTTCACAAGCACCGAGTGGGTGTACGCCAGGGGAAGGTCGGCGTGGTACGGCAGGAGGAACGGGCGCTTGGATGGCTCGGTCCAGTACTCGCCGCGCATCGCGTCAGCCACCGTGCCGACGGTCCGCGCCCCGGGGAGGCTGATGTAGTCCTCGAGGTCCGACCGAAGCTCCTCGTCGAGCCGGTGTGGCGTCGTGCGCTCGGGACCCGCGTCCTGGATCGCCGTGAAAAGAAGCTTCTCGCGCTGGTCACCGCGGGCGGCGTAGGGGAAGGCATGCCGCATGCGGAGGTTGTCCCAGGCACTGCGCGCGGGGAGAGGCACGCGGTGCCCGCCGACGTCGAGCGTCGCGCCGTCGATCTCGAGCGCGACGCCAGTGCGCTGCGTGATACGGGTGAGAGCGGTAGAGACAGCGGGGCGGGTCACAGCACCTCCTGGTCGCGGTAGCGCCGGTTGCCGCGACGCTCGTGGAGTTCGAGGCGCACCCGCCGGCCCGTGCGCCGGTCTGCGAGCAGGAGAGGCTGCGAGTGGTCGCGCGCGGCGTGTGCGCCAAGGGCGGCCGCGGCGCGGCGCAAGCTGTAGAAGCGCTCGAGCGCGGCAGCCGACGGCAGTACCCCTCTCGTGGCGTCCCTCAGTACGCGGTAGAGCGAGTAATTGACCGTGAGCGAGATGTCCTTGCGCTCGGTGTCCGCGGCGATTCCGAGTTCGATGGCGAGTGGGCGGTAGCCGACAACGCGCGCGCCACGCGGGTTCCGCTGGACGACCGGGTCGTCGAGCACTTCGTGGGTTTCGCCCGCCCGCATATCGACTCGGACGTGGACCGCGACGTCCCGGTCGGCCTCGTTCCCTGTCCGGAAGTAGGTTTCGGAGCGGACCTCCTCGCCGAAGCTCCGCGCGAGCGCCTCTCCCGCGAGTTCCTCGAGCGCCGCCACGCGCTCACCGAAGTCGCCTGACGCGTACTCCTCGAGCAGCTCAGCGAACCCTGCAAGCTCTGGGTCCGCCGGGGCGAGGTCGCCTGCCAGGACCGCCGCGCGCGCGAGGGCGCGGCAGATAGATCGTCGCCAGCCCGAACGGAGCGCCGCGGCGAGCTCTCCCGAGCGCACTGCCGCCGCGATGAGCGCGATCGCGTCTCGCGAGGGGCCACCAAGGTGGCGCTCGAGCGCTGCAGCATCGGCGCCGGCATCGATACCGGCCTCGGCGACCACGTCGTGCGTGGCGCCGTCAGCCGCGAACGTCGTGTCGCGGTCTCGCAGGAGGCTCGCGAGCCCGTGGTCGACGGGTGCCTCGAACACGGAGTTCGGGAGCACGCGCAGCCAGACCTCGCTGAGCGCTTCGGGCCCGGGGAGCATCGCCACCTTGGCGATGCGGTCGCAGGGGTCCGGCTCGGAGAACTCGGCCCCGCCGAGGGTGATCGCGGCGGCGGCGTCCCACAGGGCCCTTGGCGCCAGTGGGCGGCCGCGCTCGAGAGCGAGCCGGTCAACCATCGTGTCGAGCGCGGCCGAAGGCTGTTCGGCGCTGAGGATCTCGGCATTGGTGCGGACCCAGCACCACGGCCGGACGCGGCACGTATCGCAGCGGGGCGCACCCTCGAGGAGGCCCGCGGGATCACCCGGGTCAAAGGAGCGGAGGATCCCGCGGAACAGGGTCGCGGACGCGCCGGTCGTGGGCCGCTCGTCGAGGTTTGCCACGAGGATCGACGCCGCATAGGCCGGGTCCGGGGTTCTCACTGAACGGTGCGGGACACCGAGCGCGCCCAGGAGCACCTCTGCGAGGTCCGCGAGCCTGGTGTACGCGCCCGGGTCGGTCTCGCGCAGGTCCGCGACGAAGCGGATCACCATGCCGGTGTTCATGGCGATGAGCAGGGGCGGCCCGCCAGCCGGCGCGGCGCCTCGCTCCAGTGGCGCGAAGAACTCGCGGAGGCGGGTGACCTGCTGCTGGTCGGGCCGCTCGCTATGGGTGGCGTCCTCGATGACCCGTTCCGGCCGCCCCTCCCAGGGGTTGCCTGGCCTCGCGAGGAGGTTGCCGATCGTGAAGGACTTGCCATCGCCGGCCGATCCGGAGATGAGCACCAGGCGGAGGGCGCCACCCTCCATCTCGGACAGGATGGCGTCCTCGACGCCGGTGGGCACCGCGACTCGCTGCTGGCGGTCGCTGAGCTGCCCCGCGATCACGACGGAGTCCGCGGCCGATGACCGCACGGCGAGGACCGCCCCGATCGGGGAAGGCAGCGACCGGTCAAAGGGTTGAGTCATCGCTCGTCGACCTCCGCGATCTCCGCGAGCCGCCCATCCTCTCCGAGGCGGCGCGCGATCATCCACAGCGGAACGGCGAATCGGACCGCGGCAGCGGCGAGGAACTCCGAACCGTCGGGATCCCAAAGGTCGTGCCGCCGGCCCTCCTCGCGGGCGAAGTTCCGCAGCTCGGCCCGCGGCACCAGCAGGAAGCCGGCGAGGGCGGTGGCGTCGAGCTCGGCGTCGGAAGCGCTCTGGAGGTCACACGCCGGCGCGTCGCTCAGGGCGAGGTGGCCCACCGCGTGCGCTAGCAAGAAGCGGTGGCGAATGGCGTCGGCGGCATGAGGGACGGAGACCCGGTGACCGGCCAGGAACTCCACCGCAGCCGACATGCCGGGCTCCATCCGCCAGCCCAGCGCTGCGAGCACGCGGCGTGGGTCGACCGGCCCGCGTGGCGGCCCCGCCAGCCGCGCGCGGACGCGCTCGGCGATGTGGGCGATGTGGAGCCGCCTGAGCAGGTGACGGGTGTCGGATGGCAGCTCGCCAGGGCCGAGCGCGAGCCGGATGTCGCGATCTGCGAGCGCCGCGATCACGCTACCGGGGAGGGCGTCGGTCAGCTCGAGCAGGGGACCGGCATCAACCTGGAGCGCGCCCGCGATGCGCTCGATCAGGTCTGGTGGTGCGCCACGCTCGCCGGCCTCAATGCGCGAGAGGTGCGCCTGCGAGACGCCCGCCTCCCGCGCGACCGACCGCATGCTGCGGTCACCGCGGGCGGCGCGCAACGCTGTCGCGAGCGGGCCGCGTTCAGGGCTGCTCGCGGGCGCCTGTCGTGGTGCTGTCACCAATAAACCTCCCGGAGGCATGATGCACTCCAAGAAGGTGAGGGTGTGATGCCTGATGCCGCAATAGGCATCGAACGCCCTGCAGCGTGAGAAGGGACGCTGAGGCAGAGCCTAAGGTCAACCCTGGACCAGCTTGAGGCGTGAAGCGCTCAGGCGGCGCCTTCCGACCGGTACGGCACGGGCGGGGGGCGCAGCCGCGTCAAGGACTTACCTTGTCGCGACCGCGCGGGCGAGAGCAGGGGGCACGGCATTGGCGACCTGTAGCGGCTGGTTCGCCCGAGGCCCGCAGAAGAAGTAGGTGTCGGGGAAGCCCTGAATCGTCGCCGCCTCACGCACGGTGATCGAGCGGGTGCTGGGTAGGGTAGGCGCCGCCTGACCGGCGACCTTGATCGACGTCACATCGCCGCCGTGCCGATGGCAACTCCCTTCGGACATCGCGGCCAGACGTGGGCGCGTCGCAAGAGTGATGGAAGAGGTGACAACCGTGGCGGAGGAACACGGCCTTCTCACGGCAACCGGTCAGCCTGCGAGGTGAACCGATGGCAGACACTGCAGTAGCCCTGGGCGACGCCCTCCTGTCGCCAGAGCACCTCGCCGATCCACCTGGCCGTCCCGCTAGCGACGGTGTATCGCTGGCGAGCCGAGAACGCCAGGCCGCGAGGCGCGTGGTGAGCAGGTCTGCTACCGACGATGGGACCCGTGAAGCCCTCGCGCAGCTCGATGGGATCAAGAGCCCTGCTGCCGCATGAGCCCCGGCAAAACGGGAGGACCTGTGAACGAAACCCTGCTGTCCGTCGCGGAAGCCTCGGAGCTGTTGGGCGTCAGCCAGATGACCGCCAGGCGGCTCCTTGACAACCGTGAGATCGAGTACCTGAGGATCTCCAACATTATCAGGATCCCGCAGGAAGCGCTGGTGTCTTACATGGACGCCGCCACGGTGAAGCCTCTCCGATGAGCGAGTCCCCGAGCGGCTCCTGGCGACATCGACCGGGTGCCCCGCGGGCGATGGAGGGTGATGCGTCCGGCCGAAAGCCCATGCTCGGCCTCTCCTACCTGGCCCGCGGGGAGGAGTCGGGCCGGTAGCGGCGGATCGCCTCGTCCACGCTCATCTCCTCCAGGGAGTGGGAGTTGGCCTTCATGCCCGTCAGGCGCTCGGGGCGGAAGCGGTAGTAGATCTGCTGGGTCATCCGCAGGTCGTGGTCAACGTGATGCGCCACCGCGGGCTGGTCCCACGGCTCACCCGTCATGTCGCCGTCGATGAGGTGGACGATGCAGGTGTTCCTCAGATCCTTGGCGAGGAACCCGGTCAGTCCGGCGTCCTCGAGCGCGGGCACCCACACCTGCTGGCGGAAGTAGTCCTTCGTCGCGGGCTCGTCAGGGAAGGACAATGGTCCCTGCGAGGCCTCCCAGAGCCGCTTGGCCCAGACGTTGGATACCCCCAACTCCTGTCCGATGGCAACCCAGGTCCAACCCTCCGCGCGCATCAGAGCCGCCTTCTCGACCTTCGCCGGGTCCAGCTGCCGCCTTCCGAGTCGCGGCCACAGGTAGCCGGTGATGCCGTGGGAGTCCACGTACTCCCGCAGCAACGGTCCCAGCGGACCGAGCAGGTACCTGGGCCCGGGGACACCGTCGGTCTTGATCGAGCGGCGCATCAGAGTGCCGCGGGTCCAGTTCAAGTCGGCGGCTCGAACCTGGAGGACCTCGCTGATGCGCATGCCCTGGTAGTAGGCCGTCAGCCATGCCAGCGCGAAGTCCGGGAAGGCGGTCCCGCGGCGGCGGCGGATCGCGTCGAAGACGTTCCAGATGTCGGCCACCTCGTAGATCTCGGGGGTCCGGCGACGTCGGATGCGTGGCTTGTTGGCTGCCGTCATCGCGTCAAAGGGGCTGCGCTCGATGTACCGCATGTCCACGGCATAGGCCATCACCAGCCGGAGGGTGGTGTAGGTGTTGGCGATGGTCGACTCGGCTCGTCCCTGCTCGCGCATGGTGACCATCAGCCGGGTGATCTCCTCGCGGGTCACGCTCTCGACGCGGTGGTTGACGAACCCCCACTCACCGTGTGCCGGGACGATCCAGGCGTTGAGCGCGCCCTTGTGTCCGACGATGGTCGCGCTGGCGATGTCGGCGATGGAGAAGTACCAGTCCTGCCACGCCTCGGCGATCTCGACGAAAGGCGTCCTCGGCCCAGTCGGACGCACGCCGGCCTCGTCCAGCTTCTTCAGCCGGGCCAGCTCCTGCCGGGCGGCCTTCTCCGTCGGCCAGCGGGTCTTCGACGTGCCGAAGCCCTTGCGCCGCACCTCGAGCGTCCACTTGCGCTCCCCGCCCCGCTTGTAGATCGAGTGCGACGTGATGCGCTGTGTCTCACCCACGGCTTGCCCGTCCCTGTGCTCGGGTCATGCAGGGAGTTGCCCCCGCGGGACGCGGCGGTGTGACGCCGAGCGCGGGACGGATCCTCGAACCAGGGGCACCGGAACGGTCGGTGCTACAGGTCCTCCACGGAACGTGGTTCTCGGGGAGCCCCAACGACCCCATCGGCCCCGGCGGCCCCGGCGCCGTACTCCCGATGGTACTCCCGAGGGTGATGTGGTGGCCGGACGAGCTTCGAGCGAATGCCCGCTGACCTGGCCGTTTAGTAGTTGCGAGGGCGGGATTTGAACCCGCGACCTCCGGGTTATGAGCCCGGCGAGCTACCGAACTGCTCCACCTCGCGTCCTCGACGGTAGCAGCGCCCCGAAAGCATCGCAACCTGGTCGCACGGTCAGGCGGCCGGGGCCTCCGGGTCCTCGTCCGCGGCGTCCGTCGGCTCGTCCATGTCCGTGGCGGCGGGCGCGGCGCCGTCCATGAGGTCCTGAGCCCGCTCGAGCAGGTCGTTGGCGGCCCGGGTCTCGTCGCGGTAGGTGCCGAGGTCGCCGTCGCGCAGGGCCTCCTCGGCGGCGGAGAACCGCTCGAGCGCCTGGCGGATCAGGGTCGCGACCTGCGGGTCGAACGTGCCGGTTTCGCCGTCAGGCGCGGTTCTCGGCTCTCGCTGCACGGGCAGTTCGTCCGCGGCCACGCCCTCGGGCAGGTCGATGCCGCCGGCACCCTCGCCGAACATGACCACGAGCGCGTCGCTCAACGTGTTCTCGAAGACGACCTCCTGGCCGAAGACGAGCGCCACCGCCCGCAGCTCGGGGATCTCGCCCCGCTCGGCGCGCAGGAAGAACGGCTGGGCGTAGAGCAGCGAGTCCTCGATGGGGATGACGAGCAGGTTGCCGTAGATCACCCGCGACCCCGACTGGCTCCAGAGGGCGATCTGGCGGGCGATCTCGGCGTCCTGGTCGATCTGCGACTGCGCCTGGTTCGGCCCGAACACCGTGCGGTCGGGCGGCATGATGTAGGCCTTGAGCTGGCCGTAGTTCTCGCCGTCGCTGCGCCCCGCTAGCCAGCCGATGAGGTTCGGCCGGTCGAAAGGCGTGAACGGCTGGATGAGGGCGAACTCCTCGTCCTCCTCGCCGGGCAGCCGCATGAGCAGGTAGTACGGCCGCATCTCCCGCGGCCGCTGCTGCTGGGCCGCCGGCAGCGCCTGCTGGTTGGCGGTGAACGCCTCGTCGAGCGGCGTCGTCCAAACGTCCTCGCCGTAGAAGAACTGCTCGGCGTCGATGATGTGGTAGCGCTCGAACATGGAGGCCTGCACCCGGAACATGTCCTCGGGGTAGCGGAAGTGGCGCTGGAGATCCTCGCTCGCCTCCGCGACCGACGTGAAGCTGTCGGGGAAGACGTTCATCCAGGCCCGGATGACCGGGTCGTCCTCCTCGACGACGAACAGCTCGACGGTCCCGTCGTAGGCGTCGATGACGGCCTTGACGCTGTTGCGGATGTAGTTCGCCTGACCGGTCAGCCCAGGCAGCTGGCGGGTCTGCTCGACGAGGACGAGCTCGCCGTCCGGCCCCTGAGTCGGCACGAGCTGGCGCTGCTCGGCCAGCGTGTGCTCCGCGAGCTCGATGCGCTCGGAGTACGGCACCATGTCGGTGGTCGTGTAGGCGTCCTGCACCCATTTCACCCGCCCGTCGACGGCGACCGGGTAGGGGTCGTGGTCGTACTTGAGGAACGGCGCAACCGCCTCGACACGCTGGCGGATGTGGCGGGTGAACAGCACCCGCGAGTCGGGGTTGATGAGGTCGCTCAAGAGGAAGTTCGGCTCGGCGAAGCGCAGTGCGAAGGCGAGGCGCCCGAGCGGCCCCCCGATCCGCACCCCGTCCTGCCCGGTGTACTCGTAGGTCGCCGGGTCCTGCCCCTCGACGGGGTAGTCGAGCTCGCGCTGGTCGGTGTTGATGATCGAGTACTCGGGCGGGTTCTCGCCGAAGTAGATCCGCGGGTTCTCGATCTGCAGCTTCTCCACGCCCTCCGGTGGGATGTTGCGCACGAAGAAAACCGGCTGGCCGCCCCGGTCGGCGATGCTCACGTCGCTCGCCACCAGCCCGAAGCCGTGCGTGAACACCAGCCGGCGGTTCTGCCAGTTCTGCACGGCGGCGGGCAGGTCCGTCTCGCTCAGCTCACGGACGCTGATCATCACCTGCTGGAGGTCGTCGTCGATCACGTAGCGGTCGACGTCGACGTCGCGGAAGTCGTAGTAGGTCCGCAGCTCCTGCAGCTGCTTGTAGGTGGTCTGCAGCGTTGCGGGGTCCCACATCCGGATCGACTGCATCGTCCGCTGGTTGTCGGCCACCTGCTGGGGCGTCAGCGACGAGGCGGCGGGGAAGCGCTCGAACTCGACGTCGTCGTCGATCACGAGACCGAAGGCGTAGCGGGTCATCTGCAGGTTGCGGTCGATGAACGGCCGTTCGCGCGGGAGCTCCTGGGGCACCACCTGCAGGCGCTGGATGACCGCCGGGTACACCCCGGCGAGCACGACCGCGGCGACGACAAGGATGCCCACACCGGCCGAGGGCAGCAGCCACCCGCGGAAACGGATGTTGACGAGGAACAGCACGACCGTCACCGCGGCGATGACCGCGAGCAGCTGCAGCGCGATGAGCTGGGCGTTGACGTCGGTGTAGGACAGGCCCGTGACGGTCCCGCGCTGCGAGTAGCTCAGCATGTACCGGTCGAGCCAGAAGCCCCAGGCGCGCACGGCGACGAGGCCGGCGAGCAGGATCGACAAGTGGACGGCGACCTGCGGGGCGATCTTCTGCCCCGGCGACTGGGGGCGGATGCCGCCGAACAGGTAGTGAGCGACCGCCGACAGCACGGTGGTGAGCGCGAGCGCGGTGAACAGCCACGAGTTCACCAGCGCGTGGAACGGCAGCACGAAGACGAAGTAGCCGACGTCGCGGCCGAACTGCGGGTCCGCGATGCGGAACTCGGTCGCGTTCGCCCACAGCAGGTAGGTGTCCCACTCCCCCACCATCGACAGCCCCGACAGCACACCGATGAGCAGCGCAACGCCGAGCAGCAGCGGCCGGGCGAACGGCTCGACGGCCTCCCGGTAACGCTCGACGCTCTCCTCCTGCGCCGATGGGATGCGGTAGGGCGGCGCGAGGCGCCGCGCGAGCATGAGGTTGCCCGCGAGCAGGCCCGCCATGAGCAGCCCGGTGACGAGACCCAGGCCGACACGCGTCGTGAGCAACGTCCAGAACACCTGGCTGAAGCCGAGGCTGTCGTACCACAGGACGTCGGTGTAGAAGGTGGCGACCCGGGTCCCGAACACCAGCAGGAGGACGACGAGCCCGAGGAGGAGCAGCCACCAGCGGCGGCGGAGTTCGTGGATCACCGGCAGGTTCCGAGGATGCGGCGGTCGCCGCGACGGCCGCGACGCGGCTCGGCGTTGCTCATGGAGAGGACTCCGATACGGGGACGGTTGTGCAGCTGCAGCCGACGTGGACGGGGGGGACCTCGTGGCCGCTCGGATAGGTGGCGCCCATCGCCACCACGCCGGCCTGGTCGTTATGGCGACAACGCGCCTCAGGGCACCGGGGTTCCCGCCCGAGCACCCACCGCCGGTGCGTGATGCCGCCTGCGGCCCACGCGTCGATCAGGCCGAGCTCGTAGGCGCGCATGAGGTGCGTCGTGGCGAGCTCCTCGGCGACGCTGCTGCGCAGCTCGGCGAACACCGCGGCCACCCGGTCGAACAGCGCGGGCGGCGGCTCGTTCGTGGAGCGGCCCATGCGCAGCGTCGCGGCCAGCGGGCTGCGAACCCGTTCGGCGGCGTCCGAGCGGAAGTCGGCCACGAGGTCGCGGTCGGCGGACGGATCGGGCAGCTCGCGGTCGGCGATCAGCGAAGCCACATCGGTGCCCGCACGGTAGGCGCCCGCCAGTGGATCCGCGGCCGCCGCGGCGATCGTGCTCAGCTCGTCGTCGCCGGGCAGGAGCATCGTCGGCTCGGCCTCGCCGCCCGCCCGGCGCAACCGGTCGAGGGTCACGTTCTGCACCTCCTGCAACGCGCGCTTGATGGCCCGCAGCATGGTGGGGCGCAGGGGGGTGAGCGCCGACCCGCGCAGGCCGTGGGGGTCGGACGGGTCGTCCGCCGCCTCGTCGAGGGGGATGACGTCGGCGAGCTCGTCGACCGGGGGCTCGCTGACGTCCTCGGCCGCAGCCTCCGGGGCGGAGGAGGTCTCCACCGGTCGTGCCGCGTCACGGGGCTCCCCCGCTCCGCCCGCCTCGCCCCGCGCCTCCACCGGCGTGACCGGCGCCTCGTGGCCCGCGGCGGCGCCGTCACCGGTCGCGCGCGCGTCTGCCGACCCCGGCGCGTCGACGGTTGGTCCCTCGTCGATGTCGACAGGGTCGGCAAGGGCACCCGGGGGCGGCTCCGCCGGACCCTCTCGCGCCTCGTCGGCGCCCCCCGCGCCGCTGTCGGTGCTTTCGGGCACCGCCGCGCGCAGCTCGGCCGTCAACGCTTCGCGCACGGTGGCCGCAACGGGTTCGGCGAGCTCGGCGAGCACCCGGTCGAGCGTGCGCCCGACCTCGCGCAGGTGCTCGGAGAGCTCCGCCCGCGCGGCCTCGAGACCGGCGACAACCGCCTCGACGGCCTCCCGGCGCTGCTCGCCCTCCGCGATGATGCGCACGGCTTCCCGCCGCGCCGCCTGCACCTCGCGGTCGGCGTCGACACGGCCCTGGCGGATGATCCCCTCGGCGGCCTCCTTCGCCGCCTCGAGGATGCGCTCCGTCTCCCGGCCGATCCCGGCGAACGTCCCGGTCTCCTTCGGCGGCTCGTCCGGGATGTCGGCAGTAGGCGGCTCGACGTCGCGTTGCGCCCGATAGGCGGCTTCGGCGTCCTCGAGGCGCCCCTGCAGCTCGCCGACCTGGGCGGCGACCTCCGCGAGGAACGAGCGCACCTCGGCGCGGTCGAATCCTCGCAACGAGACGAGGAAGTCCCGCCCTTCGATCTCCTCGGGGCTCAGCACGCCGATCCCTTCGTTTCCGGACGGACCTGCGCAGTCTAGTTGACGGTGCCGAGAAGCCTCCCGGCACCCGCCTCAGGGGATGGCGAGGAGGAGGTCGACAACCGACTCGACGAGGCCCTTCGACGGCTGCCGGCCGAGCAGGTCGGTGGGGTTCGGCGCGGGGCCCGGTGCGCCGCCGGGCGGGTCGTCGGCCTGCCCACCACCGGGTGGGCCGGGGGCCGGGGCGCCCGGCGCCGGCTCCTGCCCGGTCGGCGGGGGCGGTGGCCGCTCCTGAGCGGGAGCGGGCGGCGCAGGAGGCGCGGGGTTCGCAGGCTCGGTCGCCCCTCCGGGGGCCGGCGCCCCCGGCTGCGGTCGGGGAGCGGCGCCGGGCGCGGTCGCGGCGGCCGGGGGTGACGCGCCCTCGACCCGGGCGACCCGTGCGCTGTAGCGAAGCTGAGCGGCGTCGACCACCTCGGCGAGCCGGCGCGCGGTGATCCCGAGCTCGGTGGCGACGAGCCCCCACCGCGCGCCCGCGGACCGCAGCTCGACCACCCGCTCGAGCGCTGCGGCGATTGCCTCGGGCGTGTCCGCGTCCGCCGCCGACTGGGCGACGAACAGCAGCAGGAGCGCCTCGCCGGGCGGGCCCACGCCGGCCGGCGTCGCGCCTCCGCGCACCGCCCGGGCGACCAGCGGGACGGTGCGCTCGGGGGCGACCGCAAAACCCGCGTAGAAGTCCTCGGACCGCGGCTCGGTGCCGTACTCGTTCGTCAGTCCGCGGACGAGCCGCTCCGCCTCGCCGTCGAAGGCGATCGCGTCGGCCAGCAGCAGCCGGTCCCATGGGTCGTCGTGGCGGTAGGCGAGCGGCTGCCCGGAGGGCGGCAGGCGCCGCGAGGACAGCGCCGCCTCCCGCAGCGCGCGCACCGTGCGGGTCTCGGGAGGCCGGTGCACGCGGATCTCGCCGCGGTAGACCCCGATCCGGGGGGCGATGCCCGGCGTGAGGCGGTACACGCCCGAGCCGTCGACCTCCACGTCGGTCCAGCGGGTGTCGAGGTCGCCCTTGCTCTGCACGAGGGCCTCGCCGCGCAGCAGGTCGAGCCGGTTGTCCTCGAGCACCGCCGCCGCCTGCGGGGCGAGCCACACCTCGCCGCCCCGGAACGCCAGACGCGCCTCGCTCTCACCGGTGCGCACCCGGGCGCCGCCGGGCACCTCGTCGCCGACCGACAGGGGCTGCCAACTCGTGCCGATGGCCACCTCGACCGCCTCACCGGAGCTGAGGCGCGCGACCGCCTGCCCGCCGAGATCGTCACCGCCGCTGCAGGCGCCGACGAAGAGGACGGCCGCGAGCGGCACCAGCAGCGCCCGGTTGCGGCGCACGGAGCAGGTGTTGGTGCCGCTGCGGCGGGGGAGGACCATGGACAGGCAACGCTCCGGGTAGAGGCAAGGACGTCGTCGGACAGCCCGCGTTCGAGCGCCATGGTAAGTCGCTCCGCCCCTGCCGAACAGCCGCCCTATTTGACTAGCCCGCGCCCCGAGCCGGCTCCGACGCCTTGTCGTCGACCTCCTCCTCCTTCGCCGCGGAGTGGTCCGCGACCGGCAGCAGGAGGTTCACCGTCGAGCCGCAGTCGGCCTGCGACTCGACGGAGGCGTCCCCGCCGAGCCCGTCGACGATGCGCCGAACGAGCGCGAGCCCGAGTCCGAGGCCGCCGTAGTGGCGCGTCTCGCTCGCGTCGACCTGGTAGAAGTCGGAGAAGATCCGCGCCGCGGTCTTCGGCTCGATGCCGACACCGCGGTCGCGGACGGACAGGCGCACCATCGGCGTCGGCAGGTCCGTGTCGAGCTTCGCGGTGACGGTCACCGGCTCGCCCCCCGGCGAGAACTTCACCGCGTTGTCGAGCAGCTCGTCGAGGCAGCGGCGCAGCATGCCGGCGTCGACGAGCACCGGCGGCAGGGCCCGCGCCACCCAGCGGTGGAAGTCACGCTCGGGGTGGCGGGCGCGCCACTCGTCGAGCGCCTCACCGACGAGGTCGGACAGCGCCACCGGTTCCCGCTTCAGGCGCAGTCGCCCGCTGTCGAGCGCCGCGAAGTCGACGACCATCTGCACGATCCGCTCGAGGCGGGCGGAAGAGGCGAGGATCTGCTCGGCGAACCGGCGGGTCGCGTCGAGGCCGACGTCGCGCCGGGCGAGCACGTCGGCGTAGCCCTTGATCGGCGTGAGGGGCGTGCGCAGCTCGTGGCTGACGTTGGCGAGGAACTCCGTCTTCATGCGCTCGATCTCGGCTTCGCGCGTGACGTCGCGCAGCACGAGCACCCGCCCGAGCACCTGCCCGTCGGGGTCGCGCACGGGAGCGGCCGTGGCGGCGGTCGGGACCGGCTCGCGCCCCTCGCGCTCGAGCAGCAGCTGCACGGCGACGGCCTCCTCGCTGTCGGGGGCGCCGAGGGCCGCGGTCGCCGCGGTGTCGCCCGGGCCCCTGCCCCGCAGGACCTCCTCGAGCGGCAGCCCGAGGACGTCGTCGACCGCGCGGCCCACGAGGCGCTCGGCGGCGGGGTTGAACGTGATGATCCTGCCGTCGGCGTCGACGGCGACGAGCGCGTCGCCCATCGACGCCGTCAGCGCCTCCATGCGGGCGCGCAGGCGGGACTGGACGGTCGCGGCCTCCCGCAGCTGCGCGGACTGGGCGGCGAGCGACACGGTCATCTCGTTGAACGTGCGCCCGAGCTCGCCGACCTCGTCGGGGCTGTCGATGGCGGCCTCCGCCTCGAGGTCGCCCTCCCGGACGGCGGCCGCCGCGGTGGTGAGCCGGCGGATGGGCGCCACGAGCCGCCGGGTGACGAGCGCCGCGACCGCCCCGGCGAACAGCGCGCCGAGCAGGGCGAGCAGGAACAGCCGCTGCGCCATGTCGTGCTCGAGCTGGGCGATGACGTCGGAGGTCGAGACGGCCACGACCCGCCCGACCGGGTCGCCACCCGGGTCGCGGATGGGCTGCGCCGCCGCGTACCACACGCGCCCGTCGGCGGTCAGCGCCTGGCGGGTCGCCCCGTCGGCGAGCTGCGCGACGATGCGCGGCGACGCGCTCTCGACCCCCTCGGAGGCCGCGGTGAAGTTCTCGCCGGTCTCGACGATGACGTGCACGTCGGGCACCGCCGCGCTCTCGACCCACACGTCGTCGGCCACCCGGCCGGTGAGCAGGACGCCGAGCACCTCCTCGGGGGTGTCCTCGAGGCGCACCGCACCGACCGCGACGATCTGGCCGGCGACGGTGATAAGGTCGCCCGCCGCGGCCTCGCCGCCGAGGACCCGCTCGACCGTGGGGGTGCCCGCGACACCGAGGACGAACGAGTCGACGGCGAGGTCCTCCGTCGGCGAGTAGGCCGACAGCTTCTCCCCCCGGGGACCGAGCAGCACGAAGAAGTCCTGCGTCGAGAAGAACGCGTTGTACGCGACGGCGAGGAGGTTCTCGTCCTCGGGGCCGATGCGGAGGAACCCCTCGCCGGCGGCCGCGAACGGGCCCCCCGCGCTGACCGCGTCCTCCGGCCAGCGTGCGATCTCCTGCGCGAGGCGCTCCGCGGAGCCCTCCAGCCGGCGCAGCTCCTCGGCGACGAGGTCCGCCGAGCCGAGGCCCGACAGGGTCCCGGCCATCAGCACCACGACGACGAGCAGGCTGCCGACGAACGCCGTCACGAACTTCGCCTGCAGCCGCCGGGCGCTCGCCTGCCACACCCACGCCCCGAGCGCGAGCGAGCCGGCCAGCACGAGCCAGCTCGCGGCCGTCGCGGAGGTATGCGCCACCCACTCCGCGGCCCCCCAGGCGAGCAGGGCGAGCCCGACGAGCGCGGTGCGCCGCCCGCCGACGAGGGCCCGCAGCCCCGCCAGGCCGCCGGCCACGGCGCTCACCACGGCGGCGGGCAGCGGCGCGACGGGGATGAGCACGGCCGGGCTGCTCAGCCGCGCGACGTCGCGGGTGGAGAGCCCGACCGCGACGAGGACGAGCCCGGCGGCGCGCAGCCAGGCGACGGTGTCACCCAGGCCGGTGACGAGCGCCCCCGACAGGCCGTGGCTGACCGCGATCGCCACGGCGCCCACGGCCGCGAGCGTCGCCGGTCCCCGGCCGCCCGAACCGGCCGTGGGCCGTCCGGGGCGCGTGAGCACGATGATCGCCAGCCCCGCGGCGGCGAAGAGCGCGAGCAGGCTGGCGGCCAGGTGCAGGGGCGTCAAAAGGCTGGCGGCCATACCGACCCAGTGTACGGGTGGACACGACGGTTGGACCCAGTGGAACCTGCGGCGCCCGCGGGCGATCCCGCCACGTCGGCCGCGTCAGCTGTTGACGAACAGGTCCTTGAGGTTGTCGAAGGACTCGATCGTCGCGCCGGCGCCCTTCACGACCGCTTCGAGCGGGGCGTCGATGAGGTTCACCTTGAGCTGGGTCTCCTGGGCGATGCGGGCGTCGAGCCCGCGCAGGAGCGCACCGCCGCCGACGAGCCACATTCCCCGCTCCAGGAGGTCCTGGGTGAGCTCGGGGGGGCATTCACCGAGCGTGTCGACGACCGCGTTGACGATCTGGCTGATCTCGTCCTCGATGGCCTCGCGGACCTCCTCCGCCCCAACCACCACCACCTTGGGCAGCCCGGTGGCGAGCTCGCGGCCGCGGATCTCCGCCTTCGGCTCCTCGGCCTGGGGGTAGGCGGAGCCGATGGCGATCTTCAGCTCCTCGGCGGTGCGCTCGCCGATTGCCACCGCGTACTCGCGGCGGACGAAGCCCTGCAGCGCCGCGTCGATGTCGAAGCCGCCGACGCGCACCGCCCGGCACGCCACGACCCCGCCGAGGGAGACGACGGCGACCTCCGACGTTCCGCCGCCGACGTCGATCACCATCGAGCCCTCGGGCTCGTGCACCGGCAGGCCCGCGCCGATGGCCGCGGCCATCGGCTCCTCCATGAGGTAGGCGGCGGTCGCGCCCGCCTGGAGGGCGGCCTCCTGGACGGCGCGGCGCTCGACCTCGGTGATCGCGCTCGGCACGCAGATGACCGCGCGCGCCCGCGTGAAGCGGGTCACCCCGACCTGCTGCATGAGCAGCTTCAGCAGGCGGGCGGTGGTGTCGAAGTCGGTGACCGCACCGCCGCGCAGCGGGCGGTCGGCGGTGATGTGGCCCGGCGTCCGGCCGATCATCGCGTACGCCTCGTGGCCCATGGCGAGCACGTCGCCGTTGCGCTGGTTGACCGCGATGACCGTCGGTTCGTTCAGCACGATGCCCCGGCCCTTGCTCCACACGAGCGTGTTCGCCGTTCCGAGGTCTATGGCGATGTCGCGGGACATGTAGGGACGTTACCGCCCGCGGCCCCCCGCATCAGCAGACCTCCGCACACGCAGGGGCTGCCCGCGCGGGCGGGGCCTGCGGGCCCGTGCGGACGGCGGGGCGTGACCACCCGGGGTGTGCCCGGCCGGGGTGCGCCCCCGCGGGGCGGGACCACGCGGGGGCGGGGTGTGCAGCGGTCGGGCCCTGCTCGTCGCCGGGTCGAGCGCGCCGAGCGCGCGGGCGAACCCCTCGACCGACTGCCCCGTCGTGGAGCGCCTGCGCCGGTACGAGCCGGCGGCGCTCGCGGCGAGCCACACGGCAGCCGCGGCGGTGCAGAGCAGGAGGAGGATGGACACGGGGCGAGCCTAGGCACCGCCCGCCGGTCGACGCAACTCCTGTTCCGGCCGGACGGGCAGGGTCGTTCCGGGGGGCCCGGCTCAGGGGGAGCCGGGGAAGTGGCTGCCCCCGTCGGCCCAGTGCTCCTCTTTCCAGACGGCCACGGTCTTCTTCAGCGTGTCGATGCCGTGGCGGGCCGCCTCGAACGCCTCGGCCCGGTGGGCCGCCGAGACGGCCACGACGACGGAGGGCTCGCCGATCGCGAGCGTGCCGACCCGGTGCTCGAGCCACACGGCCTGCACGGCCGGCCACTTCTCGGCCACCTCGGCGGCGAGCGCGGCGAGCTGCCGCTCCGCCTGCTCGGCGTAGGCCTCGTAGGACAGGGCTGTCACCCGCCGGCCCTCCGACTCCTCGCGGACCGTGCCGGTGAACACGACGACCGCTCCGCAAGCCGGGTCGGTGACGAAGGCGTGCGCGGCCTCGACCGACAGGGGGTGATCGGTCAGGCTGGCGTGCAGGCGGGCCGGCATCGCCCGTACGATAGCCACATGCCTGCCAAGACCGTCGGTCGCGTCACCCTCGACGAGACCGACCAGCGCCTCCTCAACATCATCCAGACGGAGTTCCCGCTCGTGACGCGCCCGTTCGCGGCGCTCGGGGAGCGCCTTGGCGAGTCCGAGGACGCGGTGATGGCCCGCTACGAGCGCCTGAAGGACCAGCGCATCATCCGGCAGGTCTCGGCGATCTTCGACACCCGCAAGCTTGGCTACCGCTCGTCTCTGGTGGCCACCGCCGTCGACGAGACCCGCATCGACGAGGCGGCCGCCGTCATCTCCGCGCATCCCGGCGTCAGCCACAACTACCGGCGCAACCACGAGTTCAACATCTGGTGGACGGTCGCCGTGCCCCCCCACATGGACCTGCAGACGCACGTGAACGCGCTGCACCGGCTGTCGGGGGCGACGTCGACGCGGGTGCTGCCGACGCTCAAGCTCTACAAGATCGGTGTGGACCTCGACGTCTCCGACGCCCGGGCCATGGACGCCCAGTCGACGCTGCCGGCGTACCGGGAGACGCCCCGCACCGCCGAGGACCTCACACCCGAGGAGGTCACCTTCGTCAAGGAGCTCCAGGAGGACCTCACGGTCGAGCGCACGCCGTTCGCGTCGATGGCCGAGCGCCTCGGCACGAGCGAGGACGCGGTCGTGAAGGCCGCCGAGGCGTTCATCGACGAGGGCCTCATGCGCCGCTTCGCCGCGGTCCTCCACCACCGCCGCGCCGGGTTCGGGGCGAACGCCATGAGCGTGTGGGCGGTGCCCGAGGAGCGCACCGACGAGTACGGCTACCAGCTCGCCGGCTACGCCGCCGTGAGCCACTGCTACCGGCGCCCCACCTACCCGGACTGGCCCTACGCGCTGTTCGGGATGATCCACGCGACGTCGAAGGCCAAGGTCGAGGAGGCCGTCGCCTCCATCCAGCGGCGCACCGGTCTGTCCGACTACCGCCTGCTCTACTCGACGGCGGAGTTCAAGAAGATCCGGGTCCGCTACTTCGACCCCGCCTACGACGCGTGGGCCGCAGCCCACATCGTGCCGGAGGACGTCCCGGCGGCCGGCTAGCACGGCTTCGCAACAGGCGGGCTCGGCGAGCCGGCGTGAACAAGCCCCGGCGCAGACCTACCGCTGCTCGTCCTCCAGCTGGCGCTCGAGGTCCTCGATGACCCGCTCCGGGTCCTCCCCCTCCATGAGACGCTCGAACGGCTCGCGGAACTGCGGATCGGAGAAGGCCGCGAAGACGGCGAGGAGGATGGCCACCGACAGGAGGGCCCCGAGGATCCCGGTGACGAGACCTCCGATCGCCAGCCCCTTCTGACCGACGCCGGGCTGGTTCGCACGGCGGATGCCCATGACGCCGGTGACCACGGCGACGATGGCGAGGATGAGCGCGAGCACGTTGATGAGCGGGATCCAGCTGAGCAGCAGCGCGATGATCCCGCACACGAGCGAGGCGATGGCCACCCCGTTGGAACCCCGCTGGGGCGGGGGCGCGGAGGGGGCGTCCCAGGTCGCCTGCCCGCCGGGCGAGGAGCCGCCTCCGTCCCAGGGCGGAGGTGGGGGGGTCTGCGGCGGCTGGGACATGGGGTCCTCCTTTGCGCTACAGGGAGCGGCGGGACCGACGGAAGGTGAGCAGCCCACCGAGCAGTGCCAGGATCGCGACGAGCCCGAACCCTAGCTGACGGCGGCGGAGCCTGACCCGCCCGAGGGTGAGGTAGGGGCGGTGGGCGTCGGCGAACTCGCGGATGATCTCCCGGTTCGACCGCGTGGGCGCCCAACCCTGCTCGTGCAGCCGGTCGGTGTCGAGCACGACCGGATGCATGACGTAGTGGACCGCTCCCGCAGGCAGCTCGGACAGGCCGCGGGCCCACAGCTGCTCGGCCGTGGTGAACGCGACCGCCTCGGGCACGACGACCGGTTTGCGGCCGAGCAGCCCGAGCAGCTCCTCCGCGGCCAGCCAGCCGTCGGCCGCGACGTTGTAGGGCCCCGGCAGGTCGGCGGTGACCGCGAGCGCGAGCGCGGCGGCGACGTCCTCGACGTGGACGAACTGGCGGGGCGGGGCGTGGCCGCGCACGAGCGGCAGCCGCAGGCACTCGAGCTGCCGCGCGAGGAAGCCGTCGACGCCGGGTCCGAGCATGGGCGCCGGGCGGAGCACGGTCACCGTCGCGTCGGGGTGCCCCGCGGCCCACTCCGCCACCAGCTCCTCGGCGAGCAGCTGCTGGTAGCCGTACCCGAAGTCGGGGTTGGCCCGCAGCGGTGCGGACTCCGGCAAGGGCACGAGGTTGTCCGGATGCGCGCCGTAGATGGCAGCGCTCGACAGGTGCACGACCTTCGTGGCCCCGACCTTGGCGGCCGCCGCGAGCATGTTGCGCGTGCCGTTGACCGTGCGCGCGAACATCGTGTCCTCGTCGCGCGTCGAGCCCGCCCGTCCCGCGAGGTTCACCACGACGTCGGCGCCCGCCAGCGCGTTCGGCAGGAGCGGGTCACGCACGTCGGCGGTGCGGAACTCGAGCTTGGCGGCGGGCATGTCGGGCTCGTCGAGGTCGACGGCCACCACGCGGGTCACCGACCGCGCCGCGTCGAGACGGGCGACGAGGGCCCGACCGACCGGGCTGTTCGCGCCGGTGACGGCGACCGTGCTCATGGAGACTCGGGACCTCCTGACCACTCTGAACGGTACACGTCTACCATGGCAGCGTCCCCGAGCACCCACCGAGTCGGCGGGTGTGCGCCCACGCCACAGGCAGGACCGTGATGACGGACCCCTTCTCCGGCGGTTTCGATCCGCGCATGTTCGAGAACGTGCCGCTGTTCCGGGAGCTCGCCAAGGTGATGTCCTGGCGCGGCGGGCCGGTCAACTGGGACCTCGCGAGCCAGACGGCCCTCGCGGTCGCCGAGCCGAGCGGCGGCGCCCCGGCCGGGCGGCTGCCCTCCGGCGCCGGCGCGACCGGCGGCGCGGCGCACGAGGGGGAGGAGCTCCGGCGCGCCGCCGACGTCGCCGAGCTGTGGCTCGACCAGGTCACCGACCTGCCGCAGGTCGACGGCCCGGTGCGCGCGCTGAGCCGGGGAGAGTGGGTGCGGCTGGCCTGCTCCAGCGCGGGCCTGGGGGTGTACGTCGAGCCCTTGGCGGCCGGCATGGGCAGCGCCCTCACGAAGTCGCTCCCCGAGGAGTTCGACGCCATGGCCGGGGCCATGGGCCAGGCCCTGGGCTCCATGGGCGCGATGCTCTACGGCGTGCAGATCGGCACGGTGGCCGGCCATCTCGCGGCTCAGCTGCTCGGCACGTACGACCTCGGCGTGCCGACCCTCGACCCCCGCACCATCGGCACCGTCGGCGACACGGCCGACCGCTTCGCCCGCGACTACGGGTTCGACCGAACCGAGTTCACCTACTGGCTCGCGCTCCGCGAGTCCGCCCACCGCCGCCAGTTCGCCGGCGTGCGGTGGCTGCGCGGGCACGTCGCCGAGCTCATCAAGCGGTTCGCCTCCGAAGCCGACCTCGACCCCGGGCGGCTCATGGACCAGCTCGGCCAGCTCGGCATGGCGCCCGGCGCGGCCAACCCGCTCGACCCCGAGGCGTTGCGGGAGGCGCTCGGGCGCCCCGACGCCTTCGCGGTCGAGCCCACCTCTGCGCAGCGCGCCACCCTCGAACGGCTCCAGGCACTCGTGGCGTTCACCGAGGGATGGGTCTCGACGGTCGTGGCGGCGGCAGCCGGCGACAAGCTCACGGCCCTGCCCCGCATCGAGGAGGCGATCAGCCGCAGGCGGGCAGCCAAGGGCCCCGGCGAGCGCTTCCTCGAGCAGCTCATCGGGCTCGACCTGCAGCCCCGCGACCTGCGGCTCGGCCGGGGGTTCTGCGAGGCCGTCCTCGCGGCGCGGGGCCAGGAGGGGCTCGACCGGGCCTGGCGCGAACCCGCCCACCTGCCCACCGGCGAGGAGCTGCGCGACCCCAGCCGCTGGCTCGTCCGCATGGCGGCGGCCGAGCTCGACGTGGACTGACCGGCGCGCCCACGGCCCGTCGAGAAAAATCTGCGATCCACAGCCTCTCCTCGGTGTCCGCGCTGGTCAGCCCGCTTTCCCGACGAGAAAATCTTCCCCGTCCCGCGCGTGTCCACAGGCCTCTCCCCAACCCGTCCACCGTTTTCGCAGGCTGTCGTGCCTGCGTCCACAAGGTGGGGAAAAGCCTGTGGACGACGCGGTTGACGGTGCTTTCCCGGCGACCGTATCGTCGCCGTCGTCAAGCGGCCCTCACGACGACCACGGACCGTCTTCCAAGGGGAAGGGAAGACGGGGACCGGGTACGGGTGAGGGCCGTTTGGCGCACCGGCTCACCTAGCGCTGGCGGGCGGTGTTGAGCTCCGCGCCCAGCAGGAGGCTGAGGTTGGCCCCGTACAGCCAAAGGCCGAGCACGACGGCGGTCGACAGCGTCGGCGGGTACTGCTGCGCGAACTGCTCGGCGGCCGTGAGCGCGACCGCCAGCGCGACGGTCACGATGCAGACCCCGAGCGTCGACCAGGCCGCTCCCGGCCGCAACGCCGACCAGGCCGGCGCCTCGGGTGGCAGCACCCGGTAGACGAGCAGCGCGAAGCCGAACTGCAGGACCACCGCCGCCACGGCGACCATGGCGAACACCGCCGCGCGGTTGCCGAGGAACGTCGTCCCGGCGACCGCGACGCCGAGCAGGACGAGCATCCCGGCGAGCAGCACGAAGCCGATCGCGACGCCCTTCAGCCGGCCGAGCACCCCCCGCACGGCCGGCTCCGTGGCGTGCTCGCAGACCGCGTCGAGCGCCCGCTTCCAACCGCTCGCGAGCGTGGTGGCCGGCCAGAGCATCACGAGCAGCCCGACGCCGGCGTAGCGGCCGGCGCGTTCGTCCATCTGCTCGAGGAGGACACCGAGCCCGAGGGTGTCGGGGAAGCTCTGCCGCAACCCGTCGACGAGCGCGCTGATCATCGCGTCGGGTGCGAGCAGCCGCAGCAGCCCGAGACCGACGCCGACGGCCGGGGCGAGGGAGAGCAGCCCGAAGAAGGCCAGCCCGCCCGCGAGGACGGGGACCTGGTGGCGGGCAGCCCCCTCGATGACGTCACGCAGGGTCGGTGGCAGGCGGGAGCGGACGTCCGCGGCACGGTCCGACACCACCTCTGTGCGATCGGTCCCGGCCACTGCCGTAGAGGTACCCGCGAGGGCGGCGGCGAACCGGCGCGCGGGTTGGCCGTCCGGCCGCGTGCGAATACCCTGCCCCCTCGACCGGCCCGCCGCCGAGACGAAGGAGGGAGAGCATGGCCGAGCCCCTGGGCGCCCTGCTCGACGCGGCACTTGCACCCGACGTCGACCCGGCCGAGGTCGCCGCCCTGCCCCTGCCCGGGCAGATGCGAGCGGCGGTGGTCCGCAAGAGCGAAGTCGAGCGGTTCGCCGGCCTCGCGACGCACGACAAGGACCCGCGCGAGTCTCTGCACGTCGACGTCGTCCCGATCCCTCCCCTCGGGCCGAACGAGGTGCTCATCGCCCCGATGGCCTCGGCGCTGAACTTCAACACCGTGTGGACGTCGATCTTCGAACCCCTGCCGACGTTCGTGTTCCTCGAGCGCTTCGGACGCGAGTCCGACCTCGGCCGCCGTCACGACCTCGACCACCACATCGTCGGGTCCGACGCCGCCGGCGTCGTCGTGCGCACCGGCCCGGGGGTGACCCGCTGGAGACCCGGTGACCGCGTCACCGTGCACTGCAACGCCGTCGACATGGAGGGCCCCGAGGGCCACGACGACTCGATGCTCGACGCCCGGCAGCGGATCTGGGGCTTCGAGACGAACTTCGGCGGCATGGCCGAGCTCGCCCTCGTGAAGGGCAACCAGCTCATGCCGATGCCCACGCACCTCACCTGGGAGGAGGCGGCCTGCCTGTCGCTCACGCTCGCGACGAGCTACCGCATGCTCGTGGGACGCAACGCCGCCCGCATGAAGCAGGGCGACATCGTCCTCATCTGGGGCGCGACCGGGGGACTGGGCGGCTTCGCCACGCAGCTCGTCCAGAACGGCGGCGCCATCCCCGTGTGCGTCGTGTCGAGTCCCGAGAAGGTCGAGCTCCTCCGGTCGCTCGGCGTCGAGCGCGTGATCGACCGCCAGGCCGAGGGCTATGCCTTCTGGGACGGGGACCGCCAGGAGCCCCGCGAGTGGCGACGGTTCGGCAAGAGGATCCGGGAGCTGACCGGCGGCGAGGACCCCGACATCGTCTTCGAGCACCCCGGCCGGGCGACCTTCGGCGCGAGCGTCTTCGTCACCCGCCGCGGGGGCACGATCGTCACCTGCGCGTCGACCTCGGGGTACGTCCACGAGTACGACAACCGCTACCTCTGGATGAACCTCAAGCGGGTGGTCGCGAGCCACTTCGCGAACTACAAGGAGGCGTGGGAGGCCAACCGGCTCGTCGACCTCGGCATGATCCACCCGATCCTCACGAGGACCTACCCCCTCGAGGGTGCCGCCGAGGCCGCGCAGGTGATCCACCGCAACGCCCACGCGGGCAAGCTCGGCGTTCTCGTCAACGCCACCGCCGAAGGCCAGGGGGTGCAGGACCCGGCCAAGCGGGAGCGCTTCGCGGCAGCGCTCGACACCTGGAAGCGGCTGGCCTGACGCCGCGCTCAGCCCGGCCCGGCCAGGCAGTCGATGACCGTGGCGTGCACCGGGTCAAGGACGGCCCCCGCGCCCTCCTCGGTGGTGACGGTGGCGGTCCACTCGAGCGGCGTGGCCCACCGCCCCGTGTCGGCGTTCCAGGCGACGGGGGCGCCGGTCGCGTAGTAGACGGTGGCCGGGCGACCCTCCACGCCGCACTCCGCGAACGCCTCGGCGGCGGCGGCGGCGAGGTCGGCCGGCTCACGCGTCGCCGCCGGCAGCTGCGGCAGGTCCTCGACGGCGGGCCCGGGGATCGGGGGCAGCCCGAGCGTCTCGAGGGTCGGGCGGTCCCGCCTGACACCCTCCCGCGTGATGCTCACCGTGAGGATCCGGTCGGCGTCGGGTGCGAGGTAGATGAGGCGGCCCTCGGCGAGACCGCCGTCGTCGGTCACGTCGACGACGACCTCCGCCAGCCGGGCGCCGTTCTGCCATTGCACGGCCTCGTCCTCGCCCCGCTCGAGCGTCTCGGCGAGGGTCGTGGGCAGCGCGACGTGAGGCGCCCCCCGGCGGTCGGGCTCCTCGGCGGGCGCTTCGCTGTCGGGGGCGTCACCGAGGTCGTCGAAGTCCTCCACCGGCTGGCACGCCGCCGCCACCGTGCCGAGCACCGCGACGAGCACCGTGGCAGGCATCCTCCAGCGGCGGAGCCTCATGGGTCGGATTGTAGGGGAGCGCCGGCGTAACCCCCGGCTTCCCCGACCGGCGCGTCGGCGGGCTCGGCGGGCAGCAGCAGACACACCATCGTCGTGCCGCCCGCCCGGTGGAAGCGCAGCCTCCCGCCCTCGGCCTCCACGAGCGAGCGGGCGAGGGCGAGCCCGCGCCCCGACGTGCCGCCACCCCCCTCGAGCTGCGCGGCTATCCGCGGGGCCGGTCCCGGTCCCTCGTCGACCACGCACAGCCGCGCCCCGGCCCACTCCTCGCCCCCTCCACCCTCACCGGCGCCGCGCCCCACCGCGTCGACGACCACGGTGATCGTGCCCCGCCCGTGGGCGAGCGCGTTGTCGAGCAGGACCTGCAGGCACTGGCCGATCGCCGCCTCACGCGCCCGCACCGCCGGCGCCGGTCCCTGCTCGACGACCACCCCGCGGCCCTGAGCCCGGGCGAGGGCCTGCCAGGCGTCGAGCCGGTCGGCGACGAGCCTGCCGAGGTCGAGGCGCTCGCCGCCGGCCGGCGCGGCCGCCAGCGCGAGCAGCTCCTCGATCGTCGCCTCCAGACGGTCCGCCTCGGCGATCGCCGCCGTGACGAGCCGAGCGGCGCCGTCCCCCGCGGCGGCGCCATCGCGCGCAGCGACGCCGACGAGCGCCTCGAGCGCTTCGAGGTGGAGGCGCAGCGCGGTCAGCGGGGTGCGCAGCTGGTGGGAGGCGTCGGCGCTGAAGGACCGGCTGCGCTCGAGCATCGCCGCCAGCCGGTCGGCCGTCCGGTCGAGTGCGCTCGCCACGTCGTCGGGCTCCGGCAGTCCGCTGCGGGGCGCGCGGGCGGAGAAGTCCCCCTCGCCGAGCCGGCGGGCTGATGCGGCGAGGTCCTCGAGCGGCACGGCCAGGCGCCGCCCCTGCCAGATGGCGAGCAGCGCCCCGACCGCGAGGGCGGTCGCGGCCAGGCCGGCGATCTGCAGCCAGGACCGGCGCACCGCCCGCCGCAGCGGCGCGTCGTCGGCGGTGGCCCGCAGGATGAGCGCCTGACCGGCACGCTCGACCGGGACGGCGACGCTGAGGAGCCCCGCGCCGCGCGCCCGGCCGACCCGGCCCTGCGCCGCCCGGGCGACGTCGGGGCCGGAGGCGATCGCGCCCCGCGGCGCCCCCCCGCTGTCGACGAGCACCCGCCCGTCACCCGTGAGCAGGGCAAGGCGGGTCCCGGTGCTCTCGGCGAGGACGAGCAGCCCGAGGTCGGCCGGAAGCGCGGCCTGCTCGTCGAGAACGACCCCGGCGCTCTGCGCGAGCTGCTCGAGCTCGTCGAGGGCCTGACCGATGAGAAGGCCGCGCACTGCTCCCGCGAGGGGCGCGCCGAGGAGCAGCACCGCCGCGACGACGGCGGTAAGCGTCGACAGCAGCAGCCGCCGCCTCATGCCCGGGGTGGCTGCGCCTCGAAGCGGAACCCCACCCCGCGGACCGTCGTGAGGTAGCGGGGCCGGCCCGCCGAGTCACCGAGCTTGCGCCGCAGCCACGACACGTGCATGTCGAGCGTCTTCGTGGAGCCGTACCAGTCGGTCTCCCAGACCTCGGTCATGATGCGCTCGCGGGTCACGGCCGCGCCGGCCTCCGCGACGAGCAGCGCGAGGAGGTCGAACTCCTTCGGCGCCAGGGTGAGCTCCGTGTCGCCGCGCCAGGCCCGGCGCGCGGCGGTGTCGACGCGGACGTCCTGAGCGACGAGCGGGACGGGCCGCGGCGCGGTGAGCGGCGAGGACCGCGGGACCACGGGGGGCGCGGCGACCGGCGCGGGGTCGTCGGGTGCGGCGGAGCGGCGCAGCAGCGCCCGCAGCCGGGCGAGCAGCTCCGCGAGGCGGAACGGCTTGGCGACGTAGTCGTCGGCGCCGGCGTCGAGCCCCACGACGACGTCGGCCTCGGTGCTCCGCGCGGTCAGCATGAGCACCGGCACGCCCGGGGCCACCTGCCGCAGCCGGCGGCACACCTCCACGCCGTCGATGTCGGGCAGGCCGAGGTCGAGCACGACCGCGGCGACCCCCTCGGCCGCCCGGGCGAGCGCCGCCTCGCCGGTCGCGGTCCGCACCACGGGGTAACCCGCTCCGCGCAGGGCGGCGGCCAGTGGCGTGGCGATCCCGTCGTCGTCCTCGACGAGGAGGACCGGCGCGTCGAGGCCGACACCTTTTGCCACTTCTTTACCCCGTCTCACCGCGCTCTTTGCCCTCCGGCTCATAAGGTGGGCCACCGAAGCCGTTGGACCCAGTCTCGCCTTCTTCGGAGCAGGACATGAACCGCGAAACCTCCCTCCCGGGACAGTCTCCCCTCACCGACACGTCCCGGCTCGTGCTGCCACCGCCGCCGGTGTCTCCCCCCCAGGCACCGGCCGGCGGGCCGGCAGCGGAGCGCCGCCGCGGGTCGGGCGGGCTGCGCTCCGCGCTCCTCGCCGCGCTCGTGGCCGCCGCCGTGGCGGTTGCGGTGACGGTCCCCGTGGTCCGCGCGATGGTGCCCGAGGCGGCCGCACCCGCCGTCGAGTCGGGGGAGACGCCACGCGGCGAGCTGCCCGAGGTCCCCGCGGAGGGCGCCTCGCTCGCCGAGGTGGCCGAGGCGGTGCTGCCCACGGTCGCCCGGGTGGACGTCCTCGGCGCGCCCGGTCCGGGATCGGGCTCGGCCGTCATCTTCCGGGCGGACGGCTACCTGCTGACGAACAACCACGTCGTCGAGGGCGCGCAGCAGGTGCGGGTGACCCTGCCCGACGGCACCCCGCGGGACGCCGAGGTCGTCGGCACCGACCCCGCGAGCGACCTCGCCGTCCTTCGTGCCGAGGGTGCGACCGACCTGCCCGTGCCCGACTTCGCCGAGTCCCCACCGCGGGTCGGCGAGACCACGGTGGCGATCGGCTCGCCGTTCGGGCTCGAGGGAACGGTGACCGCCGGCGTCGTGAGCGCCCTCAACCGTAGTGTGCCGACGTCGCGGGCCCCCCTCGTCGACCTCATCCAGACGGACGCCGCGATCAACCCCGGCAACTCCGGCGGGCCGCTCGTGAACGACCGCGGCCAGGTGATCGGCATCAACACGGCGATCATCTCCGGCACGGGCACGAACGTGGGGCTCGGGTTCGCGATCCCGTCCACGACCGCCGTGCCGATCGCCGAGCAGCTCGTCGAGCAGGGCTTCGTCGAGCACGCCCGTCTCGGGGTGCGCGGGCAGGACGTCGACCCGGTCGTCGCCGAGCTCTACGGCCTGCGGGTGACCGAGGGCGCGCTGGTCGTCGAGGTGGAGCCGGGTGGGCCCGCCGAGCGCGCGGGCGTGACCGCCGGTGACATCATCACCGCGGTCGACGGCGACCCGGTCGACTCGATGGCGAGCCTCGTGGGGCTGATCCGCCGCTACTCCCCCGGTGACGAGGTGGCGCTCACCGTCGTCCGCGGCGAGGACGAGCGCACGGTCGACGTCGAGCTCGGCGCCGCGCCGACGGGTTCCTGAGCCGCCATCCCCGCGCGGTCGAGCGCCACGCGCAGGAGGCGGCGCAGGGCGGCGTCGTCGCTGCGGCCCTCGTGCAGCGCCGCCTCGTCCCAGGCGACGATCAGCCGGTTGAGGTCCCTGCTGCCCAGCTCGGGGATGAGCTCGAGCACCCGCAGGTCGAGCGTCTGCTCGGCGGCGCCGGGCGTGTCGAGCGTCGCGACGACGTTCGCGACGAGGCAGCCGCCTGCCGACCCGGTCCAGACACCGGCGACCAGCGGCAGGTCCTGGCGTTCGGCAACCGCCCCCAGGGCCTCGCGCGCCGGCGGGGGCAGCTGCGCGATGGCCCGTGCGAGCCGGTCGCGGGCGTTGACCGAACTGTGCGCGCGCACCGTCCTGCGCATCGTCTGCTCCCTGGTCGTGCGGATGACGCGTCCAGGGTACGCCGAGCGGTGACCGCCCGTGGCGGCGAAGCGACCGCCTCCCGCGGGGCAGCGGGCTCGTGGGGTAGCGTTGCGCCCCGACATGGGCAAGCCCGTGAACCAGCGCAAGAACGTCGTCTACCGCGGCGGCCGGCGGCGACGGCTGCCCGACGTGCCGGGCCTCACCCACGAGCGCCGCTGGTGGGCCGAGGGCGCGGTCGTGGCGGGCATCGACGAGGTGGGACGCGGCGCCTGGGCAGGCCCGGTCACCTACGCGGCCGTGGCGCTGCCGAGCGACCGGCGCATGTACAAGCTGCGGGACTCGAAGATGCTCGACCCGCAACGCCGCGAGGAGCTCGCCGCCCGCATCGAGGACTTCGCCCTCGCCGTCTCGGTCGGCCACGCGACGAACGACGAGCTCGACCGGCTCGGCATGAGCGACGGGATCCGTCTCGCCGCCCGCCGCGCCGTCGACGGGCTGGCCCTGCGTCCCGACGTCTGCCTGCTCGACGGCAACTGGGACTTCCTCGCCGGCTACGGCACCGTGAACGAGCGCATCGTGCACGGCGACGCCTGGTCGGCCTCCATCGCCGCCGCCTCCATCATCGCGAAGGTCGTGCGGGACGGCCTCATGACCGACGCGTGCCCCGAGCACCCGCCGTACGCCTTCTCCCGCAACAAGGGCTACCCCTCCCCCGGGCACCGGGCGGGCCTCGCCGCACACGGCCCCTGCGCGCTGCACCGGCGCAGCTGGGCGCCGGTGGCCGTGCTCGCGCAGCAGCGTCTCGCGCTGTGACGGCTGGGTAGAGTCCCTCCCATGGTTGTCGAAGGCATCATCGGGACCCTGTTCGTCGGCCTCATCATCGGCGCGCTCGCTCGTCTGGTGACCCCCGGCACCGCCGGCATGGGCTGCCTGCCGACGGTCGCGGTCGGCGTCGGCGGCGCGTTCCTCGGCCAGCTGCTCGCGGGCGCGTTCGGCGTGGGGGTCCAGCAGCAGGGGCTGCTCGGGCTGCTGTTCAGCGTGCTCGGTGCGGTGCTCATCCTCCTGTTGCTCCAGGCGGTCGCGGGCCGGCGCACACGGGTGTGACCCGTCGCCCGGGCGCGGCGCACCGGCACGGCGCGCACTAGCCCCGCCGCGCCTGCGAAATGCTCCGCGATGACCATGGTCACCGGCGCTCGGGGGCAGCATCATGAGACGACAGCGCGAGACGTCAGGCCCCCCGGGCCCGGCCGCTTGGTCCACTCCACCACGCGGCCGGGCTCTCCCCCGCCGGCGCTAGGCTGGCGTCCATGAGACTGTTCGATACGAGCGCCCGCGCGGTCCGCCCGTTCCAGCCGGGCCCCGTGGTCGGCGTCTACGTGTGTGGCATCACGCCGTACGACGCGACCCACCTCGGTCACGCGTTCACCTACGTCGCCTTCGACGTGCTCGTGCGGGTTCTCGAGCGCCGTGGCCACGCCGTGCGCTACGTGCGCAACATCACCGACGTCGACGACGACATCCTCGCCAAGGCGCGCGAGCTCGGCGTGGACTTCCGCGACCTCGCGCGCGCGGAGGTCGAGCGCTTCGCCCGCGACAACGAGTCGCTGGGGCTGCGCCCACCCGACGTGGAGCCCCGCGTGACGGAGACTATGCCGGCGATCATCGAGGCGGTCCGGGGGCTCGTCCACGCGGGGATCGCCTACCCGACCCGGGACGGGCGCGTCTACGTCGACACGCGTGCCGCCGGGCAGTTCGGGCGCCTGTCGCGCCTCGAACGCGAGGAGGCGCTCCGCCAGTTCGCCGAGAAGGGCGGGGATCCCGGCGCCCCCGGCAAGCGCGACGCCCTCGACTTCCTCCTCTGGCAGCCGAGCGCCCCCGGGGAGCCGCGCTGGGACAGCGACTTCGGTCCCGGCCGTCCCGGCTGGCACATCGAGTGCTCGGTGATGGCCCAGCGGCACATCGGCGCGACGATCGACGTCCACGGCGGTGGCAACGACCTCGTCTTCCCCCACCACGAGGCCGAGATCGTGCAGGCGGAGCATCTCACCGGGCAGGCGCCCTTCGCCCGCTTCTGGATGCACACCGGGATGGTGTCGCTCGACGGGCAGAAGATGTCGAAGTCCCTCGGCAACCTCGTCTTCGTGAGCGACCTCCTCGAGCGCTTCGAGCCGGGCGCGGTCCGCCGCTACCTCATCGAGCACCACTACCGCCGCGACTGGGCGTTCACCGACGAGGGGCTCGAGGAGGCCGCGGCCGGGTTCAAGCAGTGGCGCGACGCCGCGGGGGGCGACGGGACACGGCCCGAGCTCGCCGCCGGCTTCCATGCGGCACTCGACGACGATCTTGACACGCCGGGCGCCCTGCGGGTCCTCGACGAGGCGGCAGCCGCCGGTGCCGGCGCCACTCTGCGGGAGCTCGCGGAGGTCCTCGGCTTCACCTTCGCCTGACGGGATTGAAAAACTTCTGCATTTGGGTGTGACGCCCCCGGGGAGGGGGCAGAGTAGAGCCAACGCGAAGCGCCAGGTGGTCCAGCCCGCAGCCCGCCGACGAGCGCTCGAGGCCCCCGCCCGACCACGGGGGCCTCGTTTTTTTTCGGCTCCTGTGAATGATCCTTGGCCGGGGGCCCGCCGGGATCGCTACGAGCGCACGAGCGGCTTGTACTTGATGCGGTGGGGCTGGTCGGCCTCCGCGCCGAGGCGCGCCCGACGGTCGGCCTCGTAGTCGGTGTAGCTGCCCTCGTGCCAGTGGACCTGGCTGCCGCCCTCGAAGGCCAGCATGTGCGTCGCGATGCGGTCGAGGAACCAGCGGTCGTGACTGATCACCACGGCGCAGCCGGCGAACTCGAGCAGCGCCTCCTCGAGCGCGCGCAGGGTGTCGACGTCGAGGTCGTTCGTCGGCTCGTCGAGCAGCAGCAGGTTGCCGCCGCGGCGCAGGAGCTTCGCGAGGTGCACCCGGTTGCGCTCGCCGCCCGAGGCGTGACCCACCTTCTTCTGCTGGTCGGGGCCCCGGAAGTTGAACGAGGCGACGTAGGCGCGGCTCGCGACCTCCCGCCTGCCGAGCTGGAGGGTGTCGAGGCCGTCGGTGATCTCCTCGAAGATCGTCTTGTCGGGGTCGAGCGCGTCGCGCGACTGGTCGACGTAGGCGAGCTGGACGGTCTCGCCCAACCGCAGGTGCCCGGCGTCGGGGGACTCCTGCCCGACGATCATGCGGAACAGGGTCGTCTTGCCGGCGCCGTTCGGGCCGATGACGCCGACGAGGCCGCCGGGCGGTAGCCGGAAGCTCAGGTCGTCGATCAGCAGCCGGTCCCCGAAGCCCTTCGTCAGCCCCTCGGCCTCGACGACGACGTCACCGAGGCGCTGCCCGTGGGGGATGGTGATCTCGGCGCTGCCCTCCCGATCGGCGGGGCCGCCGGCGAGCAGGGACTCGTAGGCCTGGATGCGCGCCTTGGACTTGGCCTGGCGGGCGCGCGGGGACGCCCGCACCCACTCGAGCTCGCGGGCGAGCGTCTTCTGCCGCGCCGACTCGTGCTTCTCCTCCTGGACGAGGCGAGCCTGCTTCTGCTCGAGCCACCCCGTGTAGTTGCCCTCGAACGGCACGCCCCGGCCCCGGTCGAGCTCGAGGATCCAGCCGGCGACGTTGTCGAGGAAGTAGCGGTCGTGCGTCACGGCCACGACCGTGCCGGGGTACTCCTCGAGGTGGCGCTCCAGCCAGGCGACGCTCTCGGCGTCGAGGTGGTTCGTCGGCTCGTCGAGCAGGAGCAGGTCGGGGCGCGACAGGAGCAGGCGGCACAGCGCCACCCGGCGTACCTCGCCGCCGGACATGGTCGCGACGTCGGCGTCGCCGGGAGGCACGCGCAGCGCGTCCATGGCGATCTCGAGCGTGCGGTCGAGGTCCCAGGCGTTCGCCGCCTCGATGGCGTCGGAGACCTCCGCGAACTCCTCGTAGACCTTCGCCATCGCGTCGTCGTCGAGGGGCTCCGCCATCTGCGCCGACAGGACGTTGAACCGCTCGAGCAGGCCGGCCGCCTCCCCGACGCCCTCCATGATGTTGCCCCGGACGTCCTTGGCGGGGTCGAGCCGCGGCTCCTGCGGCAGGTAGCCGACGCGCACGCCGGACGCGGCCCACGCCTCCCCCTCGAACTCCGTGTCGACCCCCGCCATGATCCGCAGCAGGGTCGACTTGCCCGCGCCGTTCGGGCCGATGACGCCGATCTTCGCCCCCGGCAGGAACGACAGCCAGATGCCCGCCAGGATCTCCTTGTTCGGGGGGACGACCTTCGTGAGACCCTTCATCACGTAGACGTACTCGCGTGCCACGGCAGGTCTTTCCTGGGGATGGGTGAGCCCGTAACTCTAGCGGCGCCAGAATCGAAGGGCGCCAGCGCTTCGCGCGGCAGCGACGCGCCCGGTCGCTCGGGCTTGCGCAGGAGCCCTGCGCCGTGTGGGCGTCCGACCGGCGTGACCGCGGGCCGCCGGTCCGTTAACCTTGCGCGCGGCTTCCCCACGCCCCTGTTGCCTTCCTGGAAGGACGTACCGTTCCTGCTTTCAGCGACGTGGGAGACGCACGCGGGCGCGCCCAGCCGAGCCAACGACTGCTCGTGGTGGTCTTGGTTGTGGCTCTTGCCCTACTCCTCCTCGGCACGCGCACGGCTGTGGAGCACCGGTCGGCGGAGCTCGCCTCGTCGGCTACCGCCAGCGGAGCGGTCGCGCCCCGCTCGACCGGCGAGGACACCGCGCGCCCCGCGCGCGGTCGTGCGCCGGCACCGCCCGGCACGCCGGAGGGCGCGCCGCCTCCCGCATCGGAGGCCATCACCCCCGTCGAGCGCCCTCCCGCCCCGGCGGACCTCCCGCCGCCCGAGGACTTCGGTGCGGTCGTCGTGCAGCGTCCGGCCGTGCGCGTGGACGGGGTGACCGCCGAGGACCCGTTGTCGATCGCCCTGGGGCACCCGGCGGTGCGCTTCGCCACGGTCGTGGGCATCGCGCACCTCCCCGTCCCGGGAGCCGACGGCCAGGCCCACGAGGTCCGCGTCGCCGTGGTCGACCCGCGGGGGTTCCGCGTCTTCACGCCCCAGGTCACCGCGGACGCGGTGGGCGTCTGGCAGCACCTCGTCGACGGCGCCGCGGTCGTCGAGCACGCCGCCGCCGGGCGGCTCGGCGTTGGCCTCGGGGGTGCGATCGCCCTCCCCGACCGACGCCCGCTGCCCGTCGGCGCCATCGCCGCGATCGGCCACGACCCCGTGGCCGACGTCGTCATGAGCGCCGCCACCGCGCTCGACCTCGGCATCGCCACGCACCCCTCGCTGCTCGTCTCCCTCACCGACGGGTCACGCCCGTCCCGGGTCGCCTCCGAGCTCGGCTCGCAGGTCGGGGGCCACGGCGCCTCCCTCGTACCCGACCGGGTCATCGAGCTCGGCGTCACCTCCGTGTCCCCCGAGCAGTGGGACGACGTGTGGGACCGCCTGGCCTGGTGCGAGTCGAGCGGCCGCTGGCACCTCGACTCCGGCAACGGCTACTACGGCGGGCTCCAGTTCCTCCCGTCGAGCTGGTGGTGGGTCGGCGGCGCCGGCATGCCCCACGAGGCCAGCCGGGAGGAGCAGATCGCCCGCGCGAAGATCCTCCTCGCCTACCAGGGCTGGGAGGCCTGGCCGGTCTGCTCGCGCCTCCTCGGCTTCCGGTAGCCGGGGCGCGGCGGGCGGGGGCGGGGCGCGGCTACTCCGCGCGGAGGGCCCGCAGGCGCGGCCAGGCGCTGGGGAGCGTCGTGTGGAGGTCGTAGAGGCCGCCGCCGAGGACCTTGCCTTCGCGGAGCGCGTGGACGAAGGCGTCGACGTGGGGAAGGCGGTCGGCGATGCCGCCGGCCATGTGGATCGGCAGGTTCGGGTCGCCGGTGCGCAGACGGGTCTCGACGATGTTCTGGAAGTTCCAGTTGAACGTCGTCCCGGGGTCGGTGCCCCGGAAGGAGCTGTAGCTCATGGGGATGAACACGTCGTAGTGCGGCCGCAGCTCCGCCCACGGGAAGCCCGGCCACCAGCTCATCCGCAGGTCGAGCTGGAGCGGGGGCAGCACGATGGCCGCCATCGGGTACGTCGGGCCGGCCCAGGCCCGCAGCTCGGACGACAGCTGGAGGAGGCGGTGGTTGCGCTCGGCGATGTCGCGGACGCTCTCCATCTCGATGTCGAGCCCGAAGGCGTCGGCGCGGTCCCCGCGCGGGGTGGCGAACGTGATCGCCGCCTGCGAGCGGCGCAGGTCCTTCGCGTGGTCGAGGTGATCGGGGATGTACCAGGTCATCACGAGCAGGCCGAGGTCGTGGGCCGCTTCGATGAGCCGCGCGAGCCGGTCGGGGTCGTGGATGTCGGTCGGCGAGTTGAACCGCGCGGTCTGCACGAAGATCGCCTGCGCGCCACCGGCCGCGGCGGCGAGCGCCTGCGCCTCCGGGGCGAGGTCGACGTCGTAGAGGTCAACCCACGTCGACAGCCCGGAGAAGGCGGCCAGGCGCGGCTCCACGGGCACAAGCGGGATGCGCTCGACCTCACCGGGTGGCAACGCCGGCGGTGCGGGTGGCGGTGGAGGCGGCGGCGGGGGCGCGGGGGGCACCACCTCGAC
>Ga0247713_1000102_pt1 | contig 59217 bp, 57 predicted proteins | sample 21E_NmetaG_FD_189936 | JGI IMG/M metagenome (GOLD analysis project Ga0247713, IMG submission 189936) | Soil microbial communities from hillslope of Landscape Evolution Observatory, University of Arizona, Oracle, AZ, United States - 2-1-E_N | ecosystem: Engineered > Artificial ecosystem >... | reverse complement strand
CGTCAGCGGGTTGTCCTGCTCGGTCAACTGGCGGAGGGCGGCGTGAGCCGGGAGGCGGTGCTCGCTAGGCTGATCGGGCGCATGATCACCAACGTAGGACACCGGGAATGACCGGGGCCCCGTTCAGTCGTCGCTCGGCGAGCAACACGCCGCCGGCGATTCGGGCCGGCGTGGTGTCGGTCGTCCTGGTCAACTACCGGGGCGCAGAGGACACCATTACGTGCCTCCAGTCCTTCGCCGGCCTGGACTGGCCGGCGGAGCGGCTCGAGCTGCTGGTGGTCGACAACGCGTCCGGTGACGGCAGCGCCGAGCGCATCCGGGCCGCGATGCCGCAGGCCCGGGTCATCGAGTCCGACGTCAACCGCGGCTTCGCCGGCGGCTGCAACCTGGGCGCCGCCGAGGCCAGCGGCGAGTACCTGGCCTTCATCAACAACGACGCCCGGCCCGCCGCCGATTGGGTCAAGGCCGCGGTCGAGGTGCTCGACACCCAGGCCGACGTGGCCTGCGTGGCCAGCAAGGTCCTCGACTGGGAGGGCGAGCGGATCGACTTCGTCGACGGCTCCCTCACCTGGTACGGCATGGGCTACAAGCGCGAATGCGAGCTTCCCGACACCGGGGAGTGGGAGAAGCCCAAGGACGTCCTCTTCGCCACCGGCGCGGCGATGTTCGTGCGGGCCGGCGTGTACCGGGCGGTCGACGGGTTCGACGACCGCTTCTTCATGTTCTACGAGGACGTCGACCTCGGTTGGCGGCTGAACCTGCTGGGCTGGCGGGTGCGCTACGTGCCCGCCTCCGTGGCCTACCACCGCCACCACGCATCCATGAAGAGCTACGGGCCGTGGCGCGAGCACTACCTGCTGGAGCGCAACGCCCTCTTCAGCCTGTACAAGAACCTGGGCGACGAACGCCTGGCCAAGGCGCTGCCGGCGGCGCTGTTGCTGGCGGTGCGGCGGGGCCTGTCCCGGGGCGACGCCGACAACATGGTGCTGGACCTGGCGTCACAGCCGCCGGCGGCCGGCGTGCCCGAGGACGAGTCGATCACCGTCTCCCGGGAGACGCTGGCGCCGGTGTTCGCCATCGACGGGCTCACCGACCAGCTGTCCTCGCTCGACGAGGACCGCCGGCGGCTGCAGTCCGAGCGCCGGCGCTCCGACACCGAGTTGCTGCCGCTGTTCCGCCAGGCCCTGGAGCCGGCGTACGCCCACCCGCGCTATGAGGCCGCCCACCGGGTGCTGGTCGAGGCGTTCGGGATCCAGGAGGCGTTCAGCACCCGGCGCAAGATCGTCGTCACCACCCAGGAGACGCTGTCGGAGCGCATGGCCGGCCCGGCGATCCGGGCGTGGGCCATGGCCGACGCCCTGGCCGGCGAGCACGACGTCGAGCTGGTCACCACCGGCAAGTGCACGATCACCAACTCCCGCTTCACCATCCGCTCCGTGGGCCTGGCCGAGATGCGGGCGCTGGAGCGCTGGTGCGACATCTTCATCTTCCAAGGGCTCATCCTGTCGACGTTCCGCTGGCTCATCGACAGCGACAAGGTCCTGATCGCCGACATCTACAACCCCTTCCACCTGGAGCAGCTGGAACAGGCCAAGGACCTGGGGGCGGAGGGCCGGGCCCGCACAGTGAGCGACTGCACCACGGCGCTCAACGACCAGCTGACTCGGGGCGACTTCTTCCTCTGCGCGTCGGAGAAGCAGCGCGACTTCTGGCTCGGCCAGCTCTCCGCCGTGGGCCGCATCAACCCCAAGAACTACGACGCGGATGAGACCATGGGCTCGCTCATCGCCGTGGCGCCGTTCGGCGTGCCCGACCGGCCGCCCGTCCACACCCGCCAGGTCCTGAAGGGCGTCGTGCCCGGCATCGGCGCCGACGACAAGGTGATCCTGTGGGGCGGCGGCATCTACAACTGGTTCGACCCCATCACCCTGCTCCACGCCGTCGACCGCCTGCGCCAGCGCCGGCCCGACGTCCGCCTGTTCTTCCTCGGCCTCAAGCACCCCAACCCCGACGTGCCCGAGATGCGGATGGCGGTCGCCAGCCGGGCGCTGTCGGATTCCTTGGGCCTCACCGACAAGTACGTGTTCTTCAACGAGGGCTGGGTCGAGTACGAGGACCGCCAGAACTACCTGCTGGAGGCCGACATCGGGGTCAGCACCCACCTCGACCACGTCGAGACCGCGTTCTCCTTCCGCACCCGCATCCTCGACTACCTGTGGACGTCACTGCCCATCGTGGCCACAGGGGGCGACACCTTCGCCGACCTGATCGAGAGCAGAGGGCTGGGCATCACCGTGACGCCCGGCGACGTGGACGCGCTGGAGGAGGCGCTGTTCCGGCTGCTCGACGACGAGTCCTTGCACGCGTCGTGCCGGGCCCGGCTGGCCGAGGTGATGCCGAACCACGCGTGGAGCAGGGTGCTGGCGCCGCTGGTGCAGTTCTGCCGGACGCCGCGGCGGGCCGCCGACCTCGCTGCCCCTGTCGGGTACGAGAACGTGGCCGAGCTGGCCACGGCGGTCACCCGCCGGCCCAGCCTGCGCGACGACGTGGCCCTGGCCCGTGAGTACTTCCGGGCCGGCGGCCCGGTGGAGGTGGCCCGGCGGGCGTCGAAGCGGCTCCTCCGCTACGGCGCCGCCGTGGGCCGCCGGCTCGCAGAGTGACGTGCACATTGGCTCACCGCAGGTGAGCACCGTCCAGGAGCTGACGGAGTCCAAAGAGCTCTTCGTCAACCTCACTCTCCGGGAGCTGAGGGGCAAGTACAAGCGGTCGGCCCTCGGCTGGACGTGGTCGCTGCTCAACCCGCTGGCCACCATGGTCATCTTCACCGTGGTGTTCCGGTTCTTCCTGAAGGTCCAGATCGAGCCGGGCGACCCGAGTGGCCTGCACGTCTTCGCCATCTTCCTGCTCTGTGGCCTCCTGCCCTGGAACTTCCTGTCCAGCGGGATTTCGGGGGCCATGGGAGCACTGATCAGCAACTCGAACCTCATCAAGAAGGTCTTCTTCCCGCGCGAGGTCCTGGTGGCGTCGAACATCGCCTCGTGGGTGGTGTCCTTCCTCCTGGAGATGGCCGTGCTGGCCATCGTCCTGCTCGTCGCCGGCAACATGGTGCTTCCCTGGCTGGTGCCGGCGCTGGGCCTGGTGATCGTCCAGACCCTGTTCGTCGTGGGCCTCGGCCTGATGTTCAGCGTCGTCAACGTGTACTTCCGCGACGTGCAGTACCTGATCGGCATCCTCCTGCAGATCTGGTTCTACGCCACCCCGATCGTCTACCCGATCACCGTCGTGCGCGACGCCCTCGTGGACAACCCCTGGGCCTTCACCCTGTACAAGCTCAACCCCATGGTCCGCTTCGTGGAGGCGTACCGCGACTGCCTCTACGACCTCCGGTTCCCTGCCCTGCTCGACTCCGTCTACCTGGTCGGTGTATCCCTGGCCACGCTGGCGGTGGGTGTCGTCGTCTTCTGGAAAATGGAGCCCAAGCTCGCCGAGGAGCTGTAAGCGGACGGACCCGAGCACGCCCCGCGTACCTCGGAACATTCCTCGATCGTCACGCTGACTCGCGCTGGGGCAATGAGTCGTATCAGGTCGGATCCTGGCCGTCCTTTGTGGATGAATTGTTTCGGCAGTATTTAACCAAATGAGGTTGGGCCATTGATCGAACAGGTGTACGATGGTGCCCATGTTGGCGGACCTGGCGGCGGCAATCGAAGACCTGGAGATCGCCGGTGATCACGACTCGGTGATCGAGGCCCTGGCCTTGCGCGACCGCCTCGATGCCCGCATCGCCGCCGCCACCGGAGCCCTGGAGGCCGCCGGCATCTGGGCCGGCGACGCATCGCTGACGTTCGTGAACTGGCTGCGGGCCCAGGCCGGCATGACCCGTCGCTCGGCCCAGCGCCTGCGCACCCTGGCCATCCGCCTGCGCTCGCTGCCCCTGTGCTCGCAGGCCTATGGCGAAGGGTCGCTCTCCGGCGGGCAGGTGGAGGCCATCGTCGCCCGCCTCGATGACGACACGGTGGCGCTGTTCGCCGAGCAGGAGGAGGAGATGCTCCCCTTCTTGCTGCGCCTCAACGTGGTCGGCGTCAGCCGGGCCATGGGCCACTGGCTGGCCCTCAACCGTCCCGAGCCGACCGAGCCGTCGGAGCCGGAGCGGTCCCTGTACCTGTCGCGCACCCTAGATGACCGCTGGGTGCTCAACGGGTCCCTGGATGCCGAGGGCGGCTCGGTGGTGGCGGCGGCCCTACGCCTGGCCATGCCCGATCGCTCCGAGGGCGAGGGGACCCCGGCTTCGCGCCGGGCCAACGCCTTCGTCGACATCTGCCGCTTCTTTCCTCGACCACCAGCAGGCCCACGCCGGCGGGCGCCACCGCCCCCATGTCAATGTCATCGTCGAGCTGGCCGACCTCCTGGCCGGCCGCGGTGGCCAGGTCGTCGACGGTCCGGCCCTCGACGGCCGCAGCGTGGCCCGGCTGTTCTGCGACAGCGCCGTGCACCGGGTGGTGATGTCGGGGCGCTCGGCCATCTTGGACTACGGCACCGCCACCCGCACCATCCCGGCCCCGCTGTGGAACGCGCTCGTCATCCGCGACGAGTGCTGCCGCTTCCCCGGCTGCGACCGCCCCTCGGTGTGGTGCGAGGGCCACCACGTCGTCTGGGTCACCCAGGGTGGCCCCACCAACCTGGCCAACCTGGTCCTGGTGTGCTCCCGCCACCACCACGTCCTCCACCAGCCCGGCTGGCACGCCAAGCTCCGCCCCGACGGCATCTTCGAGGTCACCGACGCCCAAGGCATCGTCCGCCAGACGTCGCCACCACGCGCCGCAACCCTCTGGCCGACCGCTTCGTAGTTCGCCGGCGCCCCAGGTTCGCGATGGCGGAGAGGGTCCGTACTCGTCGGGTGAAGTCAAGAAAACTCGCATGGTGTGACGGCCTAGTGCGGCAGACCCCCCGATGGCTACGGTTCGAAGCGTGGAAGCTATCGGTGGATTCCTAGTCCTGATTGCCCTGGTGGTCATCGGGATCGGCGCTTGGGGACTGTGGAAGGGCGGAGTGGGTTGGGCTCGCCTGGCGAGCCGAAAGGCGTCCGGGGCCGCCATCGGTGCAGGTTTCGCCGCCTTCATTGCCGGCGGGGCGATGTTGCCGGCGGCGGAGGACACGCCGGTCACGACGACCACCAGCACATCCACGTCGAGTACGACGACGAGCACCAGTACGACGACGACCGTGCCGCCGACCACGGCGGCCCCGGTGACAACGCTGCCGGCGCCCGCTACGACGGCAACCACGTCACCACCGGTCGTTACGGCCGCTCCGACTACGGCACCGGCGGTCACAGCAGCTCCGACCACGGCCGCCCCGAGAATCCAGACGGGCGTTACGCAGGGCGCCTTCTGTTCACCTGGAGGAGCCAGAGGAGAAACGGTCACCGGCCTGCCGATGGTTTGCACGACAACGCCCACGGACTCTCGAAACCGCTGGCGCGCGACATAGACGCCTACCAAGGCGCCATGATCCTCCTGTGAACTTACGGGAGCGGCAGGCGGCGCTCGAACGCTTCGAGCGAGCGGTCGAACTACCGCTGCTCGTCCTGGCGCTCGTCATGGTGCCGCTCATCGTCGTGCCGCTGGCAGTCGACCTGCCCGACCGGGTGGAAGCGACGTTCGTGGCGGCCGACTGGCTGATCTGGGGAGCGTTTGCATTCGAGTACGTCGTTCGCCTCAGCCTGACCGAAAAGCGGTGGCGCTTCGTCCGCCGGGAATGGCCGGACCTGCTCATCATCGCCCTGCCCTTCCTCCGGCCGCTGCGGGTCGTCCGCTCGGCTCGTGCCTTGCGGCTCCTGCGTTTGGGCCGCCTCGTTGGCGTGCTCGGCGAGGTCACCCAGCAGGGTCGAAGAGTGATGTCCCGGCATGGGCTGAACTACGTCCTGCTTATCAGTGGCGTGGTTATCCTGGGCGCCGCTGCCCTTACGTTGGCGGTCGAGGAGCGTGGCGAGGGCAGCATCGACTCGTTCGGCGACGCGCTTTGGTGGGCGATCACGACCGTCACGACTGTCGGCTACGGGGACATGTTCCCGGTGACCCCCGCCGGAAGGGGAATCGCCGCGTTCCTGATGCTGGCCGGGATCGCGCTTTTCGGCGTGCTCACAGCCAACATCGCAGCGTTCTTCGTCGAGCAGGGAGCGGACGCCAACGGCGGCGGCGACCGCCAGGGGCAGCAGAACGAGCCGTTGGTCGAGCGGCTGGATGAGGTTTTGCGGCGACTCGACGCGCTTGAGCAGCGCCTGGACGGTCGGCACCAGGGGCCGTCAGCGGCGACGTTTGAACGACTTGAACCACCGCAGCCCGCCGCCGAAATTTGACCGAGGCACTCCGTCGTCCTGACGCGCGGAACATGTGCCGTATCTCCGGGCGGGCGGGCCCGGTGTTGCGCGCCCTGGAAACCGCGGCGTCGATCGACGCTGACGCCGCCGACGTGTGGGCGAGATTCCAGCAGCAGCGACGAATCGGACTGCACGAGTTCGCCGTGACGAGGGCGCAAAGACCAGCGCGCTCCGCTACGACGAGGACACGATTACCGACACGATGTGGATGCTCGCACCAGATGCGTACGTGCGCCTCGTGCACGACGCTGGCTGGCCCGTCGAACGGTTCCAGGCATGGCTGGCCGACCTTCTGCAGCGCATGTTCCTCGGCGAGTCGTCGATCGACTCTGCACCGCTTCCACCGGATCGGCGTGCAGGTCGACGCGCCAGCCAGCGGACCGGAGGGGGCGCAGAGGGATGATGTATCCGCCGTCGGATCCGATGCAGCGGCAAGTACGATCAGGGGATGGGCATGTCCCCGAAAAGGCTCACCCGCTCACGCAGTGACCGAAAGATCGCTGGCGTCTGCGGTGGACTCGCTCGCTACTTCGGGTGGGACCCGACGGTCGTGCGCGTCGCCTACGTGGTTGCTTCGGTAGTCAGCGTCGGGTTCCCCGGGATTGCCGTTTACCTGCTGCTCTGGGTTCTGATCCCCAAGGGAGAGTGACAGCGCGGCGCCAGACGACTGGGTGAGCTGACCCGGCAACAGCAACCGACGATTCGGAGCGTGCACCAGCGTCATGCCTGGTCGACCAAGCCAGCCCAGCCCCAATGTGGTAGCCGCAGATTCGAAGGAACGACCGCGTCTGCTGGTCCGAAGAGGAGGACCTCGTTCACGGCCCACTCCATATACGCACGGAGCGCGGCGCGGAACTCGGGATCGTCGGGCAGACCGGCGTCATCCGCCGCCGCAACGAAACAGGTGACAAAACGCCTTCCGAGCTCCGTCATGTCGCCGTTGCCGGCGTGCAACTGAAGCACGAACGAGTGGTCGCCGCAGCTGTTGGAATAGTCCGGAGGCCCGCCCATCACCTCCGCCCAGTAGGCGGCCAGGCGTTCGACATGTTGCGGGTGCTGGCCGGGGTGGGAGAAGGGGTGGTTCAGCTCAGGATCGGCCAAGCACCGGGCGTGGTGAGCACTCGCCAGGGCCAGGAAAGCCGGCATACCTCCGGCGAACTCGTACAGGCTCGGACGCACGTTCAAGGGACGGTCTCCACAGCGGGAACGGAGTTCGCGAAGGGTTGCGCGTCCATGGGTTTGACGCCGTCGTCATGGATCGTGAAGTCCTCCGAATAGGAACACAGTCGGACCTGGTGCGGACCGATCCCCACCCCCAACCAGGTCCCTAGCATGATGACTGCGCTGCGAGCGTCGCCGGCGATTCCTCTCCAGGCCGCGCTTCCGTCGTGGATAAGGCGGACGGGAAGGCCCAAGCTCGACTCCAGCAAGTCGGGCTCAAGCTGCTCGTACATCGATGCGTTGTTCCGGACCGGTCGGCCACCGTGAACATAGGAGGCGACGCTGAAGATCACCTCCGCGGGCGCCTCCGTTTGACGGTCCGTGAGCCCCGTCAACGCGAGGCCGACGGCTGCAGGAAGATCGGACTCGGAGATCGAATCGACGGACAAGGGCTCAAGGACGCGAAGGCCCGCAAGCTGATTGGCCTGGAACTGCGCGATGCCCCGCTTGATGGACGTCTGGCCACCGTCCAAGACCACCACCCGAGCGTTGTCTCCAGATGCAGACCGGGCTGCTCCGAGTAGCGCCAGCCATTCCGGGTGTGGCGCCACACGCAGCACGGGGGGATCGTCGCCGCCGGCCGCGAGGACGGCACCGGCCCGAGCTGCCACTCTTCCACCGACGACACCCTTCATAAGCCCTCCTCCGAGCATGACGAGGTCGAGGCACCGCCACACGTCGAGGTACGTGCGTCGGGCGCCGACGGCGGCCTCCGCCGACACAGGATCGCGCAGCGTCGCGATGAGGGACGCCAAGCGGTCACCGACTTCGTTCACCACCTCCGTCGCCCTTGCCGAAAGCGCCCCCGCGATGGCGGCGTTCAGCCAGTCGGTAACAGCGTCGGGGCGAACGTCAACACCGCATTGCTGCCTCACGAGCCGAACTACGGCGTCACGGCCGAGGAGGTCACCGCCGTTCTGGCCGGCGTGGGTGGGCTGTGCGCCGGGCGCGTGACCGATCACGAGCCTGTTCAGGGATGCATGGCGGCTCAGGCTTGCGGGGTCAAAGCCTGGCGGCCACACGAGATCCGGTGTAGCAGATGCTGTCGTTCGGCGACTGATATGGCGCTATCGCTCAGGGACGTCCAGCGGCCGGTGTGTCGCTCCTGACGCCATAGCGGACAGCGGTACGGTCGGCCGATGACGGAGTCCATGGCCCGCCGCCTCTTCCAGCTGGTCGAGCCGGTCGCGCTCGTCACCTACATGGCCGACGAACCGACCGAGGCGGTCATGGCGCTCGGCCTCCGGGACATGTGGGACGCGTATTTCGCAGGAAGGGCCGCGCCTTTGGGTCGCGACGTGCCGGCTGCGGTGGTTCACGCCCTCTTCTACAACTTCGCCGACGGCGAGGTTGCCCGCCACATCCCACGCGTCTGGGACCTGGTCACCCCCGAGGCCGCCAACGCAGCGCGCCAGCAGGGCTCTGTCGCTGCGCTGCAGCGAATTCTCGGCGGTCTCGCCGATACCCCCGGCGTCGCCCGTGCTGCCGACCTGGCCATCAAGGCGGGGACGAGCGCCCGGACGGATGGACGGGCCCTCTACGCCGCAGTCCGGACGCTGCCCCTGCCCACGGAACCGCTGGCGCGACTCTGGCACGGCGCCAACCTGCTTCGCGAGCACCGGGGCGATGGCCACGTCGCCGCACTCCTGACCTTGGGCATCGCCGGAACGGAGGCGCACGTGCTGCATGCGCTCTCCGAGGACATGCCGGCGGAGAACTTCGGCCGCGTCTCCCACCTGCCCCAGGGCCAGCTCGCAGCGGTCGTAAACGCAATGCGGGGACGCGGCCTGATCGGAGCCGACGGCTGGCTCACCTCCGCCGGCCGGCAAACCAAGGAGCGGGTCGAATCGCTCACCGACAAGCTCGCGGCCCCGGCCTACGACATTCTCGAGCCGGACGAACTCGACCAGCTCGTCGAAGACCTCGAGCCCCTCGCCGCAGTCCTCGTCGCTGCCGGTTCGCAGTAGGTCGACGCCAGCGCACCCCTTGAAAGCGAGCAGCCGTTGCGCGGTACGGCGACCCCGCCGGCACCCGGCGGTAGTCCTAGGTGACATAGCGCACCCGCCGGCCGGCCTCGCATGCGGCGATGCCGAGGCCGATGAGCAGGTGGGAGGCGAAGGTGGCCGGGTTGATGGCCGGCACCGCGCCAAGGTCGAAGTCGGCCAGGCGCTTGAGCCAGGGGAAGCGGGCCAGCCAGGCCGGCCGACTCGGCCCGCACCCGCAGACCGGGGGACGCTCGGAGACGCGGAGAGGGGCGGGTGGCGAAGCACCCGCCCCTCTCGAAGCGTCGGTTGACGTCAGGCCTGCGACGAGTGGGCGCCGACGCTCGCCCTGTCACCGCTCGGTGCCGGTCCCGTCTCCTTCTCGGCGTGAATCTGGCGCAGCACGACCAGGCCCCACACGATCATCAGGGGCACGTACGCCCAAGCCTGCGGGATTGTCGGCTGCGGGTCGGGTGCGCCGACGCCCGTCAGGTGCAAGAGCGCGGCGCTCGCGGACGCAAAGAAGAGGAGCCCGACGCTGCCGATGATGGCCCGGGGGTTGACTCGGAACACCGATAGCAGCGCGACGCCGAGGAAGCCGAACAGGAGGGCGTAGGTGTAGCGGCCGAGATCGAATTCGGCCGCGATGCCCAACGCAGCTCCGATCGCCAGTGAGGCCGAAGCGGCACCGACGTAGCGGCGGCCATCCGCCAGCCAGCCGATGAGCCCGACCACGCCGATGGCAATCATCACCGACCAGAGCCGGGGGGGCCTCCCGTAGTACGTCGGGGCGATGAGGGCGATAGGGATTGCCCCGGCCATGATCGTCAGGGCGCCGGCGATCTGGCGCGTCCTCGACGTGGCCCCGAAGGGTCGGACGCTGGGCTGGTCCATCGCGTCGGTGGTGGTGGTGTGGCTTCTGTTCGGCGTCGTCAGCATCGTCATGGTCGATTTCTACCCGGGCGCTATCGGCGCGATTGCCAGGGCAGGATCGGTGTTACCTGGTTGTGACACGGCTGCGAAAAGGTCGTCCGTACCGTAACCGGAGCTCACAATGCGCAGCCCTACGCTGGACGGCACGCCGGTCATTCCACCCAGTAGGTGTCGTGCCGTACGAAGAACTCGGCCCGCTCCTCCTCGCCACTTGGCCCATGCTTGGATCGAGTACACACGCAGGTCGTCGGTACCGAGCAAAGAACACGCGAGATCGATGAGCCGGTCGTGCACAGCAGCTAGGCGGAGCGCCGTGCTGCCGAACGGGAAGTTCGTGTTCCACTCGCCGCCGTGCTGCCAGCCAGCCCTCGTGGCCGAAGCGCTTGCCGGCGCCGGCCCTCGCCGCCGGCGGCCATAGTGTCACCATCGTGCGCATCGCCGTCGCCACCCCCGACACGCTGACGGCGCGCATGGCGGGGCCGGCGATCCGGGCGTGGCAGATCGCCCGGGCGCTGTCGGCGGAGCACGAGGTCCAGCTGGTCACGACGACCATCGCCGACCTGCCCGACTCGCCGTTTCCGGTGCGGGCGGTCGACGACGCCGGCCTGGCGGAGGTCGAGCAGTGGTGCGACGTGCTGGTCTTCCAGGGCTGGCTGGTGCACAAGCGGCCGTTGCTGTTGGAGTCGGAAAAGGTCCTGGTGGCCGATGTGTACGACCCGCTTCACCTGGAGCAGCTGGAACAAGGCCGGGACGAGGGGTGGCGGGGGCGCATCCTGGCCGTGCAGTCGGCGACGGCCGTCCTGAACGAGCAGCTGCTCCGGGGCGACTACTTCCTGTGCGCCTCGGAGAAGCAGCGGGACTTCTGGCTCGGGCAGCTCTCCGCCCTTGGGCGGGTCAACCCGGTGACCTATGACGCGGACGAGACCCTGCGCTCACTCATCAGTGTCGTGCCCTTCGGCGTGCCCGAGGCGCCGCCGGCTCGCACCCGCCCCGCCATCAAGGGCGTGGTCCCCGGCATCGGCCCCGACGACAAGGTGCTCCTCTGGGGCGGGGGGATCTACAACTGGTTCGACCCCCTGACCCTGCTGCACGCCGTCGACCGCCTGCGCCGGCGCCGGCCCGACGTGCGGCTGTTCTTCCTCGGGCTCAAGCATCCCAATCCCGACATCCCCGAAATGCGCATGGCGGTCGCCGCCCGGGCGCTGTCCGACCGGCTCGGTCTCACCGGCACTCACGCTTTCTTCAACGAGGGATGGGTCGAGTACGACGACCGCCAGAACTACCTGCTCGACGCCGACATCGGCGTCAGCACCCACCTCGACCACGTGGAGACGGCGTTCTCCTTCCGCACCCGGGTGCTCGACTACTTCTGGGCCTCGCTGCCGACGGTGGTCACCGCCGGCGACGCCATGGCCGACCTCATCGAGTCACACCAGCTCGGGCTTACCGTGCCTGCCGGTGACGTCGACGCCCTGGAGGCCGCCCTGGGTCGCATCCTTGACGACGAGGACCTCTGCGCGGCGATGGGCGCCGGCGCCGGCGCCATGGCCGGCGAGCTCACCTGGCCCAAGGTCCTCGAGCCCCTCGTCGAGTTCTGCAGGAAGCCACAGCGGGCCCCCGACCTGCTCGAACCGGCCGTGGCCGCCGGCTTCCGCAAAGACCTCACCGAGGTCAAGGAGCGCTGGCGGGGCCTGGCCTACGACTTCAAGACGGCTGCCGACCACCTCCGGGACGGGGGACCGGCGCTCGCGGCCCGCAAGGCCGCCGGCCGGGTGCGCCGGGTCGCAAGCACGTGGCGGAGCCGCGACCCCGCCTAAACTCCGGGCCGATGAGTGCGACTGGTGCGGTCGACCTGAGCGCCCGCGAGCCGTCCCCGGCCGCACCCGACATCAGCGTCGTCATGCCCTGCCTCAACGAGGCCGGCTCCGTCGGCACCTGCATCGAGAAGGCATGGGAGGGCATCCGCCGGACCGGCCTCACCGGGGAGGTGGTGGTCAGCGACAACGGCTCCACCGATGATTCGGTCGACGTGGCCACCAAGGCCGGCGCCAGGGTCGTGCGCCAGCCGGAGCGGGGCTACGGCAACGCCTATCTCAAGGGCTTCGCCGAAGCCCGGGGCCGCTACATCATCATGGGTGACTCCGACGGCAGCTACGACTTCACCCAGATCGACCGCCTCATCGAGCCCCTGCGCGAGGGCGAGTACGACTACGTCCTCGGCTCCCGCTTCGCCGGCAAGATCCTCAAGGGCGCCATGCCCTGGACCCACCGCTACATCGGCAATCCGGTCCTCACCGGCGTGCTGAACCGGCTGTTCAAGGTCGACAGCACCGACGCCCACAGCGGCATGCGCGCCTTCACCAGCGACGCCTACCAGCGCATGGCCCTGCAGTCCGCCGGCATGGAGCTCGCCTCTGAGATCGTGATCAACGCAGCCAAGGCCGGCCTGCGGGGCACCGAGGTGCCGATCACCTACCACCCCCGCGAGGGCGAGTCGAAGCTCAACTCGATGCGCGACGGCTGGCGCCACCTGCGCTTCATGCTCTTGCTCAGCCCCAACTGGCTTTTCACCGGCCCGGGCTTCGCCATGTTCCTGATCGGCCTGCTCGGCCAGGGCCTCCTGCTGCCCGGGCCGCTGAACCTGGGGTTCCACGCCCTCGACGTGCACTTCAGCGTGCTGTTCGCCCTGCTCGCCATCCTCGGGTACCAGACCCTGCTGTTCGGGGTCTTCGCCCGCACTTGCCTCCCCCGTGAGGAGGGCAATGCCGCCGACCGGCTTCAGCGGTGGTTCGAGCGCAACTACAGCCTGGAGCGGGGACTGATCGGCGGCGGCATCATGTTCCTGGTCGGCTTCGTCATCAACGCCGTCGTGCTCGTCCACTGGCTGCGGAAGGGCATGGGCCCCATCGACTCCCTGCGGCCGGCGCTGCTGGCCATGACGCTGATGATGGTGGGCGCCCAGACCGGCTTCGCCGCCTTCTTCCTCGGTCTCTTCCGGGTCGACCGATCGCGATGACGCGGGCGCTGGTGCAGGAGCAGGGGACGGTGACCCCGGTCCGCACGGTACGCACCCTGGTGATCCTCCCCGCCTTCAACGAGGAGGAGGCGCTGTCGGCGGTACTGAAAGAATTGGCCGTCACCTGCCCGCAGCTCGACGTGCTCGTGGTCGACGACGGCTCCACAGATCGCACCGCCGAGGTGGCCCGGGCCGAGGGGGTGCCCGTGGCCGTGCTGCCGTTCAACCTGGGCGTCGGTGGCGCCCTGCAGACCGGCTTCCGGTACGCGGTCGCCCACGGCTACGGGCGGGCCATCCAGTTCGACGCCGACGGCCAGCACGACCCCAGCCAGGTGCCGGCGCTGCTCGCCGCCCTCGACGAGGGTGCCGACCTGGTCATCGGGAGCCGCTTTGCGGCACCCGAGCCCGGCTCGGAGTACGACGTGGGGAAACTGCGGGGCGGGGCCATGGGCGTCCTGCGGGTGGCCGTGCGCATCCTGTCGGGCAGGAGCTTCACCGACACGTCGTCGGGCTTCCGGGCCTTCTCCGCGCCCCTGCTGGAGTTCTACGCCGCCGAGTACCCCAACGAATACCTGGGCGACACGGTCGAGGCGCTGCTCCTCGCCTGCCAGGCCGGCTTCCGGGTCGTCGAGGTGCCCGTGAGCATGCGGGTGCGGGCCGGCGGGACGCCGTCGACCCAGAACGTCAAGCTGATCTACCACTACCTGCGGGCACTGCTGTCCCTGCTCAGCCGGGCGCCGATCCGCCGGCGGGAACGGGCCATCAGGCGAGGGGCAGCCCAATGAGCACGGCAGCCCATCTCTTCATCCTCCTGCTGACGGTGGTCAGCCTGCTGTTCATCGTGCGCATGGTCCGGCGCAACCAGCTGCCATCGCGCTACGCCCTCCTCTGGGTTTCCATCGGCGTGGCCATCGCCTTCCTGGCCGCCTTCCCCGGACTGCTCGACCGGGTGTCGTCCTGGATGGGCATCGCCTACGCCCCGGGAACGTTCTTCCTCGGCGCCATCACCCTCCTGTTCCTCATCGTGGTCCACTTCTCCTGGGAGTTGGCCCGGCTCGACGCGCGCACCCGACTGCTCGCCGAGGAGCTGGCCATCCTGCGGGCCGATCCTCCACACGACGCACCCCGCCCGACCCCGGAGACCCAGCCTGTCGACTCCTGATCGAACGCCGCGGGTCCGCGTCGTCGTCGTCAACTACAACGGCGGCGCGCTGACCGTGTCGTGCCTCGAAGGCCTCCAGCGAACGGAGTGGCCGGCGGAGGCGCTCGAGATCGTCCTGGTGGAGAACGGTTCCACCGACGGTGTGGCCGCCCGGGTGCGGACCGGCATGCCTCGCGTGCGGGTGATCGACGCCGGCGGCAACCTCGGCTTCGGCGGCGGCTGCAACCTGGCCCTCCGGGACCTGGCCGGCGCCGACTACGTGGCCCTGGTCAACAACGACGCCCGGGTCGAGCCGGGCTGGCTGGCGCCGCTGGTCGCGGCCATGGAGGCGGACCGGTCGGTCGGTGCGGCCAACCCGAAGATTCTCTTCGCCGATCGCTTCGTCGACGTCCACCTCGGCTCGGACGCCGGGGAGCGCGGCGTGGGCGACCGCCGCCCGCTGGGGGTCCGGTTGTCGGGCGCCAGGGTGGACGGCCACGACGTATGGGAGCGCATGCAACTGGTCTCCGGCTTCTGGGGGCTCGAGCACGGGGTCAACGGCGAGGGTGCCTTCCAGTGGACCGACGGCCAGGCCCACCTGCGGGTCCCCGCCGACCATCACCGCTGCGAGCTCCGCCTGGCCGCCGACACCCGACGCACCGTCATGGCCACGTCGGGGGCGCGGACGACGGAGCTGATGGTGACGCCGGCGCCGGCGTGGTACGAGGTGGCCCTCGACGGCGAGCCGTTCGACGTGCTCAACAACGTCGGATCGGTGCTCCTGGCCGACGGCCACGGCGCCGACCGCGGCTACCTGGAGCGCGACGAAGGCCAGTTCGACGAGGTCGAGGAGATCTTCGCCTGGTGCGGCGCCGCCGTCCTGCTCTCCAAGGAATACCTCGAGACGGTCGGTCTCTTCGAGGACCGCTTCTTCTTGTACTACGAGGACTTCGACCTGTCGTGGCGGGGTCGGGCCGAGGGCTGGCGGTACCTGTACGTGCCGGCGTCTGTCGTGCGCCATGTGCATTCCGCGTCGTCGGTCGAGGGATCCAGGCTGTTCCAGCACTACGACGAGCGCAACCGCCTGCTCACCCTCACCCGCAACGCCCCGCCGGCGCTGGCGCTGCGTGAGGCCGTCCGCCACCCGCTGATCACCGGGTCCTACGCCCGCCGCGACATCCTCGTGCCGCTGGTCCACCGCCGGCCGCCCTCGGTGGAGACGGTGCGCCGGCGCCTGCAGGCCTACGGCGCGTATGTGCGCATGCTGCCGGAGGCGCTTGCGGGGCGCCGGCGACTGGCGACACGCGGCCGGCTGACCCCTGAGGAGCTGTCGCGGTGGATGGGACAGCCGTAACCGACTAGACCCGAGGGTCGTGAAAGCCCTGATCCTGGCCGGCGGCGCCGGCACCCGCCTGCGCCCCATCACCCACACCAGTGCCAAGCAGCTGGTGCCGGTGGCCAACAAGCCGATCCTGTTCTACGGCCTGGAGCAGATGGCCGAGGCCGGCATCGTCGAGGTGGGCATGGTGGTGGGGGACACCGAGGAGGAGGTCCGTGCCGCGGTGGGCGACGGGTCGGCATGGGGGCTCAAGGTCACCTATCTCCCCCAGGACGCGCCCCTCGGCCTGGCCCACTGCGTCCTCATCGCCCAAGAGTTCCTCGGTGACGACGACTTCGTCATGTACCTGGGCGACAACCTGCTGCGCCAGGGCGTGAAGGCTTTCGTCGACCGGTTCGAGTCCCACGGTCGCAGCCACTCGGTGGCCCAGATCCTGCTCGCCCGCGTGCCCGACCCTCAGCGGTTCGGCGTGGCCGAGATCGGTCCGAACGGCGAGGTGCTGCGCCTGGTCGAGAAGCCGGTCGACCCGCCGTCGGACCTGGCCCTGGTGGGCGTGTACCTGTTCGGGCCCACCATCCACGAGGCGGTGCGGGCCATCCGGCCGTCGGGCCGGGGTGAGCTGGAGATCACCGACGCCATCCAGTGGCTGCTCGACCACGGCCATCGCGTCGCCCACCAGGTGGTCGACGGCTGGTGGATCGACACCGGCAAGCTCGACGCCCTCCTGGAGGGCAACCGCCTGATCCTCGAGACGCTCGACCAGCGGGTGGAGGGCACCGTCGACCTCGACTCCCGCATCGAAGGGCGGGTCGTCATCGGAAAGGGAGCGGAGGTCGTCGCCTCGACCATCCGAGGGCCGGCCATCATCGGCGCCGGCACCCGCATCGAGCACAGCTTCGTGGGCCCCTTCACCTCGATCGCCGACCGCTGCGTCGTGCTCCGCTCGGAGATCGAGCACTCGGTGATCCTCGACGACAGCCGCATCGTCGACATCCCCCGCGTCGAGGACTCCTTGATCGGCAAGCAGGTAGTGGTGACCCGTTCCGCCCGCCGGCCCCGGGCCAACCGCTTCATGCTCGGCGACCACTCCCAGGTCGACCTCACGTAGCGCACCGATGAGTTCCGGGCCGGCGCAGCGTCGTAACCGGGACCGCCAAGACCCAGGAGGAGCCGATGTTCAAGGACAGCAAGGCGTTCAGCAGCTACTCCATCGACGACGTCGAGAAGGCGAAGGGATTCTACGAGGGCACGCTCGGCCTCGACGTCACCCAGCAGCCCGAGGGCCTCGGCATCACTCTGAGCGGCGGTGGGTCGGTCTTCCTCTACCCGAAGGACAACCACGAGCCGGCGACCTTCACCGTGTTGAACTTCCAGGTCGACGACCTCGCCGCCGCTGTCGATGCGCTGGCCGGCAAGGGCGTGACCATGGAGCGCTACGACGGTTTCGACCAGGACGAGCGAGGCATCGCCGCCGGGACCGACGGCCCGCACATCGCCTGGTTCACCGACCCCGCCGGCAACGTGCTCGCCGTCATGCAGATCTGATCCGGTGGGCGCCGGCGACTACCACTTCGTCACCGAGTGGCGGGTGGCGGGCACCGTCGAGGAGGTCAAGACCATCCTCGGCGATGCCCCGTCGCTGACCCGGTGGTGGCCGGCGGTGTACCTCACCGTCGACGAGGTGGAGCGCGGCCAGCCCGACGGCGTGGGCCGCACCCTCGACCTGCACACCAAAGGTTGGCTGCCGTACACGCTGCGGTGGACGTTGCGGATCACCGAGCCCCTCACCGACACCGGCTTCGCCCTCAGCGCAGCTGGAGACCTGGAGGGCACCGGCCGGTGGACCTTCCGCGAGGACGGGCCCGAGGTGGTGATCACCTACGACTGGCGCGTCCACGCCACCAAGCCGCTGCTGCGCCGGCTCGGGTGGCTGCTCAAGCCGGCGTTCTCGGCCAACCACGTGTGGGCCATGGGCAAGGGCCAGGAGAGCCTGCGCCTCGAGTTGCGCCGGCGACGGAACCCGGGCGCCGCGGTGCCGGCGCCGCCTCAGCCCACGTTCGCCTGGCTCAGTCGTCGAGCACGAACGTCACCATCAGGTTGACCTGATAGTTGACGATGGCCCCGTCGCTGATGTGGACCTGCTGCTCCTTCACCCAGGCCGAGGTGATGTTGCGCAGCGTCTGGCTGGCCCGCTCGATGCCGGTCTTGATGGCGTCCTCGAACCCGGTCGGCGAGACGGCGCTGATCTCGGTGACCCGTGCGACGGTACCCATGGATGTCTCCTCTCAGTCGGTCCGGGCCGAAGCTAGTGCGGCGGCCAGACCGTCGACGTCGGAAACGGTGACGGTGAGGCCGGGGTGGCGCAGGCGCCCGGTGGGCTCCAGGCCCGGCACCGGCTCCTTGAACGTCATGCACAGTCCCCGCCGGCGGTTGCTGGCGAAGGTCAGCCCCCGGTCGGCCAGCGACAGGTGGGCGGGGCCGATCGTCGTCCACCGCCGGTAGGGCCCACTGATCTCGACGGTGTCGATGTTGTCGAGGGTGGTCTCCAGCGACCACAACCCGTACCGGGCGACGAACCGCCCGCCGGTCACCTCCACCCCGGTCCGGCCGGGCGTCACGCCGAACAGGAGGGCCATGGCCCGGTACTCCAGGTCGAAGTCGAAGTCGAACGTCACCCGGGCCTACTTACCCGCCGGCGCCGGCGGCGAAGTGTCGGAGGGCCGAGACCGACGGGGCGAAGAATGCCGGCGGCTCGTTCCTGCACCGCGGCCTCGTCGTCGGATGCGACGACCACCAGCACCTCCGGCGTGGTGGCGGCGGTCCCGCCGACCACCCAGCGCGACGGGTGGCCGGGGTGGTCACGGTCCCGGGGATCGCCGAGGTTGGATGCTTCTCCCTCTCCCCGACGGCCAGCACCGGCTCCCTGGGCGCCGTCACCGGCGCCTGGGCGTGCCCGCCTCCGGCCGCTGCTCGACGATCTCCGCCGGCTCGGCCAGGGCCAAGCTCGGCGGCGCCAGGGATTGGGGTAAGCGCGTGGTCGACGGGGCCAGCGACAGCCAGTCGACCGTCGAGCACTTCCCGCCGCGCTCGACGACGGTGACCACCCCGTCGCGCTCGGGGTGCTCGCAGCACTTCGTCACGCACCGTTTGGGGGCCGGCGGGGCGTCGTGGATGCGCTTGGCCAGGGCGGTCACGATCATCTGCACCTCGTCCGCGATCTGCCCGCCGTAGCTGATCGGCGTGCCGCCGGCCAGGATCTGGTCGACGGTGAGGCCGCTGGCCGCCGGCGCTGCGAACGTCGCCCGCAGGATGCGCTGCTGGGCGGCGTCGCCCCGGTCGACGTGCCAGGCGCCGGTCATGTCCTCCCCGGCCGGGCCCTGGAAGGCGCCGGCGTTGATGGCGGCCATGTACAGGCCGAGTGGGTCGGCGAGGGAGACCGACAGCCCGTCGCGCACCAGCCCGTTGACGCCGGCGCCGATCGACGGGTCGCTGGAGCGGTTGGGCTCGCCGAACCCGGAGCAGCACACCAGGGCCTCGGCGTCGTCGACGGGCCGCCCCCGGCTGTCCTTGCGCAGCACCGCGGCCCGCCCGACCACGGTGAACACGCCCCGCAGCGTGTTGGCCGGGTGGGTGAGGTGCATGGCGCCGGCGGTGGTGTTCCACCGGTTGAACGGGTTGTAGGTGCCGGTCCGGCCGTAGATGCCCCACTTGGCGGAGCGCTCGTCGTAGGCGGCCACGTCGTAGGGCCACAGCAGGTCGTCGACCTCGACCGAGGGGTCGACGTGGCGCCGGTAGAGATCGGCGACGAGGTCGATGTCACCGTCGACGATGCCGGCACGGTCGTCATCGGCGTCGAAGAAGGCGGCGGTCCCGCCGGCGAGGAAGCGCCAGTACTCCGGTCCTTCGCAGGTGAACGTCACCCGGGTGATGTGGCCGTCGCCGTCGCGGTGGGCGAACCACTCGCAGTACTCGTCCTGCTGGCGGTGGAGCACCGGGACCGGCTCGGCCAGAGAGCCGTCGGTGACCCGGCGCAGCGGGCGGCCGTCGAACAGCCGGGGCCGCAGGGTCTCCGCCGCCCGCCACCGTTCGGTATCCGGTTCGTCGGCGTCCTCGAACCACTTCTCGATGGGCCGGGGGAAGGCGTCCCACGCCACGGATTGCGTGTCGGGCCGGCCCGGCGTGGTGTCGGCTCGAGTGTCGTAGAACCGCCCGCCCTCGATGCCGGTGTAGGCATCGAACCAGCTGGCCAGAACGGCGTCCCAGCCTTCGGCGAAAGTCGCCCGGCGCCCGGGCTGGCCGGCGAAGTCGTCGATGCCGGCTGGGAAGTTCCGCAGTTCCATCGCTCGTACGCCTCCCTCGACCCCTGAGAGTAGAACTGGCGAGATGGACGACGCCGCCGGGGAGCTCTACGGGCTGGACCCGAACGACTTCGTCGCCGCCCGCAACGACCTCGTCAGGCGGTTGAAGAAGGAGGGCGACAAGGCGCTCGCCGCCGAGGTGGTCAAGCTCAAGCGGCCCACGCCGGCGGCGTGGGCGGTGAACCAGCTGGCCCGCCGGCACCGGGAGGACGTGGAGGAGCTGGTGCGGCTGGGAGAGGCCCTGCGCGACGCCCAGGACCGCGCCCTCGCCGGCGACGATCCCGGAGACCTGCGCCAGGCGGGGCGGGCCCGGCGCGACGCGGTGGCCCGGCTGGCTGAGCGGGCCGACCGGCTGCTGGTCGAGCGGGGCGGTGCCGCCGGCGCCCACGCCGGCGAAGTGACCGCCACCCTGGAGGCGGCGTCGCTCGACGAGGAGGCCGGCGCCGCGGTGCTCGCAGGGCGGCTGTCGACGGAGCTGGAGCCGCCGTCGGGCTTCGGCCTCTTCGACCTGACGGCGAGCGCGCCGGCGCCCCGGCCCAAGCCCAAGCCGGCGCCGGCGCCTCCCGAGGTCGACGAGCGCGCCCGCCGGGAGGCGGAGGCGGCCGCCGAGGAAGCCAGACGGCGGTGGGAAGAGCGGACGGCGCAGGCCAAGGCGGCCGTGGAACGGGTGGCTGCCGGCCGCCGGTCGGTGCAGGAGGCGGAGGCCGACATCGCCCGGTTGGAGGACGCCCTCACCGACGCCCGGGGCCGGCTTCGGGCCGCGGCCCGCGACGCCGAGCTGGCCGAGGACGCCGCGTCCCGGGCCGAGGACTCCGTGGCAAAGGCGGCCGAGCTGTTGCGTGCGGCCGAGCGCCGGCTGGCCGAACTCTGAGGTTGCGATCGCCGCCGGCCGGGTATGCGCGCCGGCGTGCTACTCGTGCTTCTCGACCGAGTCGCCGATGAGCCAGAACATCGGCGGCCACAGGCCCACGAACAGCGCCCGGCGCTCGGCGTTGCCCCGGGCCTCCTGGTCCACGGTCTTGGCCCGGATCCACAGGAAGATGCAGAGCACGATGCTGGCCAGCGAGAGCGTGTGCCCGTGCCATCCACGAACGCCCACCTCGTAGAGCCGGCGACTTAGCACGGAACTCAACCTACCGTGCCCCGCCGCCTGCCTCGTTCCCGTCGCCTCGTCACCGCCACCGCCTGGCCGGTGGGCATCGCCCTCACGTCGTGGAGCTACATGTGGCGGATCACGCCGCTGCACCGCCGGGAGCTGCCGGGGTCGATGGAGCGCGACGCCCCACCGCCGCTTCCCGAGGACGCGTCCCGCGAGGAGGCCCAGCTGTCCGACGCCGGCGTGGGCCCACTGTTCCACCGTCGGTACTCGGCGGTGATCGTCGATCCGGAATTGGGGCCGGAAGAGCTCTTCGAACGGGTCACCACCGACGTCAACAAGGCGGCGCCCACCGAGTTCGCCCGCTTCGTCAAGGTCCACGGCGAGAAGGGCCGAATGGCGGAGGGCGACGAGTACCTGGTGCGCATGCCCGGTCCGTGGGACGGCCCGGTGCGGGTGGTCGACCGCACGCCCACGTCGTTCCGGCTGATCACCCTCGACGGGCACCTGGAGGCCGGACAGATCGAGTTCCGGGTCGAACCGGATCCCGCCGGTCTCCGCTTCACCATCGAGTCCTGGGCCCGCAGCGGCGACCAGCTCTCGCGCGTCATGTACCAGCGCCTCCACATGGCCAAGGAGGTGCAGTTCCACATGTGGATCTCGTTCCTGGAGCGGGTGGCGAAACTGGCCGGCGGCCGCCTCCAGGGAGGGGTCGACGCCGAGACGCGGATCGTCGACGACGAGCACCCGGCGGCGGAGAAGGGTGGGTCCTTGCGCGACCCTGCGGCCCGGCGCATCCTCGACGAGCTCCACGACAAGGGCCTGAACTTCGAGCTCGAAGACCACCGCGGCGAGGGCTGGCTGTCCGACGACTACTGCCAGCCGCTGCCGGCCGAACGGCCCGGACCGCCCGAGCCGGACGGCAGCTGGGAGGTCGCCACGGACCTCATGCGCAACTACGAGTTCGCCGACCCCTCCATCGTCCGCGCCGTCTACTACCCGGACCGGCCACTCGAAGACCGCGACATGCTGCTCGAGGTGCGCTTCTACGGGCTGCGTTTCCGCTTCGGCGTGCGCATCGGGGGCGTCGTCGACGAGACCCGTGAGGTCGACGGCCGCCAGGTGCGGGTGTGGGGTTGGAACTACCGCACCCTCCAGGGCCACCTGGAGATGGGCCAGATGGACTACGAGGTCTGGAAGTGGCTCGACACCGGCGAGGTCGAGTTCCACACCTGCCGCTTCTCCCGCCGGGCCCGCGCCGGCAACCCCATCGTGCGCCTCGGCGTGCGGGTCTTCGGCCGGCGCCAGCAGGTGAAGTTCGCCCGCCACGCCTGTGAGCGCATGGCCCGCCTGACCGCAGCGCGGCTCGAAGGTCGCGACGCCGACGAGGGGACGCCACGGGTCGCCGACGAGGTAGCGGTGGAACCGGTCGGCTCTTGACCTTTGGCGCGACAATCCTCAACCGAAGGTTCGGGGAAAGCGGCGGCGATCAAGGGGGATCTCGACGCCGCGGACGAGCTGATGGCCGAGGACTTCCTCGACCACGGCCCGATGGGCGACGTGCAGGGGAGGGAGGCGTTCAAGGGCCTGGTCGCCGCCTACCGGGCCGCGGTGCCGGACCTCCACTGCGAGGTCGAAAACCTCACACAGGAGGGCGACCTCGTCGCCTGGACGTGCGGACCACCGGCACCCAGCTCGGCTTCCCGGCGACGGGGAAGTCGTTCGACACGGTCAGCGCCAACCTGGGCCGGATGGCGGACGGCAAGGCCGTCGAGCACTGGTCGGAGCAAAGGATGTTCCCGATGCTGATGCAGCTCGGCGTGATCCCGCCGATGGAGGCTGAGGGTCAGGGCTTCCGGAAGCCCATCACCGCCTCCACGAGCGTGCGGACACCGAATCCGGTGCCGCCCTTCTGGAGGTACCCCTCGTCCTCCTCGCTCCGGGCCGGGCCGGCGATGTCGAGGTGGACCCACGGGACATCTCCCACGAACTCCCGCAGGAACAGGCCGGCGGTGAGGGCGCCGGCGTAGCGACCGCTGCCGATGTTCTTGATGTCCGCCACCTCGGAGTCGATCTGCTTGCGGTAGTCCTCGGGCAGGGGGAGGGGCCAGACGTCCTCGCCGGCCCGGGCCGCGGCGTGGCCGACCTGGTCGATCCATCCCTGGTGGTTGCCCATGAGGCCGGCGACCTTGCGGCCGAGGGCCACCACGCAGGCGCCGGTGAGGGTGGCCAGGTCGATGATGGCGTCGACGCCGGCCTCCACCGCCAGCGACAGCCCGTCGGCCAGCACCAGGCGGCCCTCGGCGTCGGTGTTCAGGACCTCGATGGTCTTGCCGTTGCGGGCGGTCAGGACGTCGCCCGGCTTGAGGGCGCCGCCGCCGGGCATGTTCTCGGTGGCGGGGATGATGGCCACCACCCTGACCGGCGGGGCCAGCGCGGCGATGACCGACATCGCCGCCAGCACCGCCGCCGCCCCCGACTTGTCGGTCTTCATCGTCTCCATGCCCTCGGCGGTCTTGATCGACAGGCCGCCGGAGTCGAACGTGATGCCCTTGCCGACGAGAGCGATGGAGGCATCGGCGCCGGCGGGCGGGTCGTAGACCAGCTCGATGAGGCGGGCCGGCTCGTCCGTTCCGAGGGCCACGCCGGCCAGCCCGCCGAGGCCCTCGGCCACGATGGCCGTCTCGTCGAGCACGGTCAGCGTCAGCCCCTCGGCCTCGGCCACCTCGGCGGCGACGTCGGCAAGCTTGCGGGGCGTCATGGCCCGCGCCGGCTCGTTGACGATGTCCCGGGCCAGGGCCACGGCTTCGGCGACGCGTGCCCCTCGGTCGAGACCGTGGCGGGCCGGTTCGCCGGCGCCGACGACCGCCATTGTCTCCAGCTTCGACGGCTTGGGTGAGCCCTTGTAGCGGCTGAACCGGTAGGCGGCGAGCGACGCCCCCTCGGCGATGGCCTGGGCGGCGAGGCTGAGGTCGAGACCGGCGGGCGCCGCGGCGAGCAGGGTGGTGGCTGCACTCCTGTCTCGCCACGCGGTGCGGACGAAGGCGGCGGCGGCTCGCCGGAGCGTCTCGGCCGTCACCTTGTCGGGCTCGCCTACACCCAGGGCGATCCATGTGCCCCGGCCGGACGGGACGGCTAGCGCCTCGCCCGGCTTGCCTTCGAAGCCGCGCTCGGCGAGGAAGGTGAGGTCGAGGTCGGCGCCGGCGCCGGCGGGCAGGACTCGCCCGGCGAAGACGGGGGTGCCCACAGCGCCGGCGCCAGCCGGCACCTCGTCGGCGAGGGTGAAGGTGATCGGCATCGGGGCTACTCCTGGGGGTCGGGGCGGGATGGCAGGGCCTGAGCGGCCCCTTCTGAGCGGGATGGCAGGGCCTGAGCGGCCCCTTCTGAGCGGGCAGGCAGGGCCCGGCCCTCCTGCCAGCGGGCCATGGTCCACAGCAGGTCGGACAGGCGGTTGAGGTAGGGGACGACGTGCGAGCCGGGGCGGGCGACGGCGATGGCGCTGCGCTCGGCCCGGCGCACGACAGTGCGGGCCAGGTCGAGGCCGGCGGCGGTCGGCGTCTGGCCGGGGAGGACGAACTCGGTGGGGGCTTCGAACCGCGTTGTGAGGTCGTCGATCAGGGGCTCGAGGCGCTCGACCATGTCTGCGGTCACGAGGGTCTGGCCGGCGACGAGCCGGTCGCGGCGGTCGGGCGCGGTCGCCACTTCGGCCATCAGCACCCACAGGTCCCGCTGCAGCCCGACGACCAGGTCGTCGAGTTCCGATCCTCGCTCGGCCGTCGCCCGGGCCAGGCCCAGCGCGGCTTGCGCCTCGTCGACGTCGCCGCAGGCGGTCATGGCCGGCGAGTCCTTGCCCACCCGGCCGCCGTAGAGGAGACCGGTCGTGCCGTCGTCGCCCTTGCGGGTGTAGATCTTCAAGACGAGGCGAGCGTACCGGCGAGGCTCTCCAGCCCCGCAGCCCGGCTGCCCTTGACCAGGACGGCGTCGCCCTCCCCGATGGCGCCGAGGCGTTCGAGGGCGCCGGCGGCGTCGTCGACCAGCTCGCCTCCGTAGCCCGGCGCGTGGACGGCGATGACCCGGATGCCGAGGGCGCCGGCCAGCGCACCCATGCGGGCGTGCTCGGAGGGGCCGACGTCGCCAAGCTCCGCCATGATGCCCAGGATGGCGGTGCGCCGGCGGGCCGGGAGCTCGGCCAGCCCTCTGAGCGCGGCTTCCATGGACAACGGGTTGGCGTTGTAGGTGTCGTTGAGGATGACGGCCCCGGACGGCGCCCGGTGGAGCTCCATGCGCCACGGAGACAGCTGGGCGTCGCCCAGCCCGGCGGCCACACCGTCCAGGCCGGCGCCGCAGGCCAGGGCGGCGGCGGCCGCAGCCAGGGCATTGGCGACCTGGTGATGGCCCCGCACCGCCAGCTCCACGCCGGCCTCGCCCCACGGCGAGCGCATGCGGAACCGTGGCCGGAGGTCGCCGTCGAGGCGGACATCCTCGGCCCGCACGTCGCCGGTGGCCATGCCGAAGGTCAGGACCCGGGCGTCGGTGCGCGCCGCCATGGCCGCCACCAGTGGCGCCTCGGCGTTCAATACCGCCGTCCCTTGGGCCGGCAGCGCCTCCACCAGCTCGGACTTGGCCAGGGCGACGTCCTCCACGGTGCCGAAGAACTCCGAATGGGACAGGCCCACGGTCGTGACCACGCCCACCAGCGGGCGGGCGACGGCGCACAGGGAGGCGATGTGGCCCCGGCCCCGGGCGCCCATCTCGATGACCACCGCTTCGGCGGCGTCGGGCGTTTCGAGCACCGTGAGGGGGACGCCGAGCTCGTTGTTGAACGACTTCGGGCTGGCGTGGACGCGGTGCTGCCGGCCCAGGGCCGCAGCCAGCAGGTCCTTGGTCGACGTCTTGCCGACCGAGCCGGTGATGCCCACCACCCGGTCGGGCAGGCGGTCCCGCATGCGGGTGGCCAGGCGGGTCAGGGCCACGAAGGTGTCGTCGACGACGATGCTGGTGCCCCTGGCCGCCGGTCGTTCGGCCAGGCAGGCGCCGGCTCCGGCGTCGAGGGCGGCGTCGAGGAAATCGTGCCCGTCCCGCTCGGCCCGCAGGGCGACGAACAGCTCTCCGCCTGTGATGAGGCGGGAGTCGATGCGGGCGCCATCCACCGTCACCTCCGGCCCGGACAGCGTTCCGCCGGTCGCCTCGGCGACCTCTGAGGCCGGCAGTCGCATGGCTCCTACACTGCCATCCGCCGGGCCGCCCTAGACTCGCCAGCCGTGCGCCTGGTCATCCTTTTCGGCGGGCGTTCGGCTGAGCACGAGATCTCGTGCATCACCGCCGCCCATGTCATCGCCGCCGTCGACCCCGACCGGTACGAGGTCGTACCGGTGGGGATCGCCGAGGACGGCCAGTGGGTCATGGCGGACTACCAGCCGGGCGCGACCGCCCTCGTCGCCGAGGGCCCGGGAGTCGATCCGTCGATCCTGACCCCCGAATCCCTCGCCTTCCCGCTCGTTCACGGCCCCATGGGGGAGGACGGCACCATCCAGGGTCTCCTGGAGCTGGCCGGCATCCCCTACATCGGCGCCGGCGTGCTGTCGTCGGCCTTGTGCATGGACAAGGCCATGGCCAAGGACGTGCTGGCCAGCGCGGGCATGGACCAGGTCCGCTACCTGGCCCTGCGCGACATCGAGGTCGACGACGGGGCGCTGGACGAGGCCGCCGCCGAGCTCGGTTTCCCGCTGTTCGTGAAGCCGGCCAACCTCGGCTCGTCGGTGGCCATCACCAAGGCCCGCGACGTCGAGGAGCTGGCCTCGGCGGTCAAGCTGGCCCTGGCCTACGACGAGTGGATCGTCCTCGAAGAGGCGGTCACCGCCCGGGAGATCGAATGCGGCCTCCTCGGCTACGGCCGGCTCAGGGCCTCTCTGCCGGGCGAGATCAAGCCCAGCCACGAGTTCTACGACTACGAGGACAAGTACACCGAAGGCGCCGCCCAGCTGCTGGTGCCCGCCCCCCTGCCCCGTGAGGTCGTCGAGGAGATCCAGGGGATGACCCTGGCCGCCGGCCACGCGCTCCGGGTCGACGGCATGGCCCGGGTCGACTTCTTCTACGAGGAGAACGGCCGGGGCCTGCTGGTCAACGAGGTCAACACCATTCCCGGGTTCACGCCGATCTCGATGTACCCGAAGATGTGGGAGGCCACCGGCATCGGGTACTCGGACCTCATCGAGCACCTGGTCGACGCCGCCCTGGAGCGCCACCACAGCCGGTTGGAGCGCATCGGCCGGCCGGGTCGCACTGGCTGAGCGTTCGAGCCGTGCCCGGGTCCTCGCCATCGTGCTGGCGGGCGGCGCCGGCAACCGGATGGGCCCGCTCACCGAGCACCGGGCCAAGCCGGCGCTGCCCTTCGCCGGCCTCTACCGCCTGATCGACTTCCCGCTCAGCAACTGCACCAACAGCGGCATCTCCGACGTCTGGGTCCTGCAGCAGTACCGACCCCACTCGCTGGAAGACCACCTGGCCAACGGTCGCCCCTGGGACCTGGACCGCTCCTTCGGCGGGTTGGTGATGCTCCAGCCCTTCACCGGCGGGGATGAGGAGGGCTTCGCCGAGGGCAATGCCGACGCCTTGTGGCGCCACCACCGGATGATCGCCGAATTCGGCGCCGACGTGGTGCTTGTTCTGAGCGCCGACGCCGTGTACACGCTGGACTACCGGGACGTCATCGATTCGCACCTGGAGCGGGACGCCGACGTGACCATGGTCACGACCGAGGTGGACGAGGACGCCGGCCGCTTCGGCGTGGTGATCGCCGAGGACGACGGGCGAGTGACGTCGTTCGAGTACAAGCCCGATTCGCCTCGGTCGAACGTCGTGACAACGGAGGTCTTCGCCTACCGGCCGTCGGCCCTGCTCGAGACCCTGGAGTCGCTGGCCGAGGGCGACGAGCCCCTGGAGGACTTCGGCGACGCCTTGCTACCCCGGTTAATCGAGGGCGGGAGGGCCTATTCGTTCCCATTGCCGGGCTATTGGCGCGACGTCGGCACCCCGGACAGCTACTGGCAGGCCCACCAGGACCTGCTCGACGGCGCCGGCCTCGACCTCGACGACCTCGACTGGCGCATCATGACCAGAGCCGGCCACCGCCCGCCGGCGCTGGTGGAAACGGGGGCCACGGTCGAGCGCTCGCTGGTCTCGCCCGCCTGCCGGGTGGCAGGCCGGGTCGTGCGGTCCGTCCTGTCGCCGGGCGTGGTGGTCGAGGCCGGCGCCGTGGTCGAAGAATCGGTCGTCCTCCACGACGCGGTGATCAAGGCCGGCGCGACGGTGAGGTGCGCCATCGTCGACGCCGGCGTCGAGGTGCGAGCGGGGCAGGGCATCGACAGCTCGACGGAAGACTCGCCGATCGGGATCTACGCCCGCACCGAGCAGTAGGCGGTCACGAGCCGCCGCCTGCGCCACAGGGACAGTGACCGCTACTCGTGCGTGTGCCCGACGGCCCCGACCGGCAATAGCAGCGGCCGGAGAGCGGTGACCGAGCGGCAGGGCCGACGCGTTCTCTAGAATCGGCCCGACCATCGGCAGGAGGTTGTTCCATGCACCAGAGGCGATATCGCTTCGCCCTCGTCGCCCCTCTTTTCGTCCTCATGGCGGTGCCAGCCGGCGCTCAGGACACGTCGAATTTGATCGTGACGCACGCAGTCCAGGTCACGGACAATCCCGCGTGGGTGCGGGGGCACTCCTCGCCTACCATCGCTCGCAACCCGAAGAACGGCGAGTTGGTGATCGTCGAGACCGACGTGTACTCCGGGTTCGGGATCAACGTGCACCTCTCCGGAAACGGCGGGCGGACCTGGGCTCGGGGCGGCGACCCGATGCAGGAACCGCACACGTGGAACTCCGACTACGCCATCAACGGTCCGTACTTCACATCCGTCTTCGACAAGGACGGGGTGTTGTACGTTGCGTTCACCGCCGCCAACCCGGCCAACTCCGACATCAACCGGGCTGAACGACCGCGACCGGTATTCCTCGCCAAGTCCACCGACAGTGGCCGCACTTTCACGACTTCGATGGTCTACCAAGCCGACCCCGCCAATCCCCGCACCATCAACAACCGCCGCGCCATGGTGACGGTTGACCCCATGAACACCGCGAACGTCTACGTGGCGTGGATCCAGAGCTCGACAGGCGAGAAGTCACGCGGGCTGATCGCTGCCTCCTCGGACGGCGGCCGGACGTTCCGGGACCACCAGGATCTGGCCGAGGCCGAGCCGACGGGCGGCTACCAGCCCCGGCCAGCCGTGGGGCCCGACGGGGTCGTGCACGCCATCTTCCCGTCGGCGGGCTTTTCGGTCATGCCGCCGGCAGGGGCGCCCACGCCCGAGGCGCCAATCAGGCCGATCTTCTACCGTCAGTCGACCGACGGCGGCCGGACATGGTCGCCGCAGGTCAAGATCGACGACGGTAGCGCCGCTTTTTATCACAGCCGCAAGCAGCTACTTGCCGCCGACCCCAACAACGGCAACCTCTACGCCGTCTGGTACGGGAGCCCGAAGACCCGCCCCAACCCCGCCCAGGACTACAACGAGATCTTCGTGCGGGTCTCTCGCGACGGCGGCAGGACCTGGAGCGAGCGGGTCACGGTGAACGACGACGCATCCTCACCCAACACCCAGCACTACGACCCCGGTATCTCGATCGCGCCCAACGGCCGGGTCGACATCGCGTGGTACGACTTCCGCAACAGTCCCATGCCCGAGCAGTTCCCGCCCACTTTTGCGGCGCCGTTCAACTACGGCGGATTCACCGACGTGTACTACGCCTCCTCGACCGACGGTGGCCGCACGTTCAGTCCCAACATCCGAATCAGTGACCGCATGTCCGACCGGCGGATCGGCATGTGGTCCAACAACGTCCACAGCCACTACAACGTTGGCGTGGCGTCGTCCAATGACGCGGTGTACTTCGCCTGGCAGGACAGCCGCAACGGGAACGGCGAGAACCACTCCGAAGACATCTACTTCGCCTCCCACCTGCTGGCACCACCGGAGGTGTCGGTTGATGGCGGGTCGGACGTTCCTGCCGGGGTGCTTCTCGGTGCCGGGGTCGCGCTGGGCATGGGGGCGGCGATGGTCGTCCTCTTCCTGGTCGCCCGACGCCCCGGCCCAGTGCCTGCCAGGGCCACCCAGGCTTGACCCTCGCGCACCAGGCGCGCGCCGTCGAACTCCCGTGTCGAGACAGTGATCGTGCACCGCCGGTCGCGGGCGACGTTCTTCGCATTTCGGGTCCCATCGCCGGTCGGTCACGCTCGACGGCAGGTGAGGTGGGTGACGTACTGGGTGTGCCGGGCGGTGACCACGCTGAGAGCGAGGGGCGGGACGCCGTCGAAGATGCGCGAGCCAGCGCTGACGCCGGCGGTGAACGGGACGACGTGCAGCCGGGGCTCGTCGATCAGTCCGGCGGAGAGGTACTGGTTGATCGTCGTGGCGCCGCCGGCGATGGCGACGTTGCCCACGCCTGCGGCCGCCGAGGCCTGGTCCAGCGCAGATGCGATGCCGTCGGTGACGAAGTTGAACGTCGTGCCGCCCTGCATCGGCAACGGCTCGCGTTCGTGGTGGGTCAGCACGAAGACCGGCGCGTGGTACGGCGGCTCCTCGCCCCACCAACCCCTCCACGCCGGGTCCCACTCGCCACGCCCAGGGCTGAACATGTTGCGGCCCATGATGTAGGCGTCCGCCTCGGTGATGCCGGCCACCTCGGCCGCGTTCTCGTCGCCGTGGGCGAACATCCAGCTGTGGAAATGGTCGGGGTCGAGGTCGCCGAACGGCGCCTCGAGGCGCTGATTCGGGCCCGCGCCGTACCCGTCGAGGGTGACGGAGATGTCAGCGGTCACCATGCCCATGGACCTGCTCCTTCCGTTTCGGGATCCTCGTCCTTGGACGGAAACTGGCGACAGAACTCAGCGCCGCGTCCGATCGTCACACTCGGCGGCGGATGGGATGGTCGTCGCGCACCTCGACGAGGCGCAGCTCGTTGCCAACCAGGGGGGTCGCGCACCCAGCTCTCGATCAAGCCCCACGGCATCTTCTCGGCGACCTTCAACACCTCCACGCCGGCACTACGGAGACGGGTCTCCTCCGTCTGCACGTCTCTGACCTGAAGCCAAAGCGTGATCGGTGTTGCTGGTTCTGAGCGCCGACGCCGTCTACACGCTGGACTACCGGGACGTCATCGATTCGCACCTGCAGCGCGAGGCCGATGTCACATGGTCACGACCGAGGTCGACGAGGACGCCGGCCGCTTCGGCGTGGTGATCACCGGCGAGGACGGGCGCGTCACCTCGTTCGAGTCCAAGCCCGACGAGCCGAAATCCAACGTCGTGAGGACCGAGGTCTTCGCCTACCGGGCCGGCGGCCCTACTGGAGACCCTCGAATCCTTGGCCGCGGGCGACGAGCCGCTGGCTGGAGGACTTCGGCGACGCGCTGCCGCCCGCCTGGTCGATGCCGGCCGGGCATATTCGTTCGCCCTGGAGGGCTACTGGCGCGACGTCGGCACACCGGAGAGCTACTGGGAGGCCCACCAGGACCTGCTCGACGGCGCCGGCCTCGACCTCGACGACCTCGACTGGCGCATCATGACCAGAGCCGGCCACGCCCGCCGGCGCTGGTGGAAACGGGGCCACGGTCGAGCGCTCGCTGGTCTCGCCCGCCTGCCGCGTGGCGGGGCGGGTCGTGCGCTCCGTCCTGTCGCCGGGCGTGGCGGTCGAGGCCGGCGCCGTGGTCGAAGAAGCGGTCGTGCTCCACGACGCCGTCATCAAGGCGGGCGCGACGGTCAAGCGCGCCATCGGCGACGCCGGCGTCGAGGTGCGAGCGGGGCAGGACGTCGATCGCTCGACGGAGGAGGGGCGGATCGAGATCTACGCCCGGCAGGAACAGGAGGCGCATCTGTAGTTATGAGCCGTTGCCTTTCCGTGGCATCGAAGGACAGTCGTGAGCCGGCCGACCGAGAGCGCTATGGGGTGGTGGTACCGCTCGACTACGCCGGTTCCCCAGCGGGTCCCGACCGTCGCAGCGTAACCGACCGTACGCCGCACCGGTGCTTGGTGGGCGCGGTGATCAGGCCCTCCGCACGGCCAGTTGACCACGGGAGGATCGAACTGCTATCGCTGGCCGAGCATGCCGGTGAGGCGCTCGTGTGCGTCCGGGTCGCGGGCCACCTCGAAGTACGCGACTTCGCGGAGAAGCTCTAGTCGCTTAATCTCAAGAATCATCGTAGGATTCGTCGGACTCCTGGACGAGATTAGCTGATTGACAAGACTAGTCAAGGGCTCTCCAATGGCCTTCCGGAAGTTAAAGCCTATCAATTGCAACACCGTCACAGTTTCGACCGATAGAATTGGCTGTAAGAGCTCGATCATCGCTTGGATCGATGCAGTATCTTCACCTCGCTCACTCGCGGCCGATTCCATCAACCTTTGAAGGATCGGGACGAAGTTAGTGGAGATGTACTCGATATCGGACGCCGAAATCCGCTGCGCGACGAGTTCCTCCTCGTATGCCTGTGCAATTCGGACGAGCTCGCTCTTATCCGAAACGAGTCCGGTAACTATCTCTTCCAGCTCTGCAATAGTGTCTTCATTCTTCCGCCTGGCTTTGGCGGCGCCGATCCTGTCAGCGACGGTTGCTGCGGTATTTCGAAGGGCTGCGTCCGCGAGCTGAACAGCTAGGGTCTGCAACTCTGGGTCCATCTTGGGCTCCTATCGAGAGATTGAGACGGGGGGATCGTCGCAAGACGGGAGTGGCTGCCACCTTTCGCCTCCGTCATCGATGTCTTGCGTAGCGGCATCACGGGCCTTTGAGAAAGGTCCCGACTGGATCGGCGCAATAGGGCGGCCGGAAGCTCTTGCCCTAGGCGATTACTCCCAAGCGTCCGTCTCCGTGGGTTAAACAGACCTTTCGACGGGTGCCTGAACGAGGCTCACCAAAATTAGACCCTCCTTGCAAGCGAGAACACCGAGTTCCTGGTACCGCACTGAGCGGGGGAACACGCGCAGTGAGACAACGGGGCCATCATACGCGATCTCCGAATTGCCGTCCGTTAAGAATAGAGCGGCCTCCTGAGTCTCAACGAGGACGCCATTACCAAACAGCTGGGCGTTGACGACCTGTCCTGCGTATTCTGCGAGTACGTGTGGGCGACCGACCGTCCTCTTCTGGACTTCACCCCTGTAGCGTGTATCCGCTGAATAGACCTTACCGGCAATGAATGCCACGAATGTCGACCGATAGTTGAACGTGTAGTCGATGGCACTCGGGGAGGTATGCCCATACTCCTCGAGGAGTGTCTCAAGTAGTTCAATCGTGCCGAATTGTGGGGAACCAAAACCCACAATCGCCCGCGTCCGAGCGTCTCGCTCGGAAACCGCCGCTTGCGAGATGTCGAAGTCCACGTTCGATGTGTAGTTTACAAGTCCCAGTCCCGCGTAGCTGCAGCGTATTGAGAAGGGGTGCGTAACGGCCTTTGACTGCGCGCCCAACCAGCCGAAGTCATCGTATAAAAGATTGAGGCCTTCACTGCCGCATGACGCCGCAACGGCGCCTAAGGACACCTTCGTCGACAGACATCGATGCGGGAGACGATGTTCAAGCTGCATCTGCCTCGGGTTGGGCACCCCGGAGAGCAGCCCACTGTCCGTGGACAGGTATAACCGGTCGTTGTACATGAGAATGTCCAAGACGGAGTAGCCCGCGACACCGAGCTCGTAGGTGATGTACTCGAGTCCGTCTATGTCGAGCCACGCAGTCGCTCTTGTCGCGTCTGACAGCTGCGGCGCCGTCAAGCTTCGACGGGCTTCCCTTTGACGTTGGCTCGCTCCGAGTCCGCTTGTATGAAACATATAGTATGCGAGAGCCTCGCCGACGTCACCTAAGTGCTGACCCATTGTGTTTTCAATGGCCGATACCTTATAGATGCGCAATTCACCTGAAAGCGTGACCACATAGAGTTGCGTTCGATACACGAAGGCGTCGACGAAGGACCCTGGCAAGCCGATCTTAACGAGTTGGGTCATACTCGGCCCCGGTTGATTCGAGCGGCATCAAAGCGAGAGATCAGACCAGCCGCCATCCAGCGCTCGACCAGTTCCGGCTCGGGGCGATGTTCGAGTTCCCGCTTTGGATCAGCGGCGGAAACGGGGTAGCCGTGCCAAGGATCAGGATCGTTCGATGGCCGCCGAAAGAGCGCAATCCTCTCACCCTGCATCCCGATGACCGCTAGTCCCTGTCGTAGGCCCCAGAGATGCGGACGTGAATCTGCCCAGGTCCTTCCGTCGGCGTCGGTAAAGATTTCGTACTCATCGGCTGGCGGGCACCCTACACACCACTTATTGCGGCGGTGATCGGAAGAAAAATGACGGTGATCGTTGCGAGATAGATAGACCTTGCCACTTGGTGTCGGTCCGAATTGGATACCGGAAGGCGTAGGCGTGCCCACGGGGAGAGGTTAGGACAGGAAGGCAGGATCGCCCAGCGCAGGGACTCGAATGCTTCGGTATGTCTGAGATGCAGTCCCGGGGGCTGGCCGCAAGTCGTAGCCGCGAGCGGGTGGTGTGAGCGCTTCCGGCTGCACTATAGGTTGGTCTCCGGTGGAGTGTTTCGGTGCTCTCAACCCGTCTCGTTAGCGGTCCCTTGTTCCCCGGCGCTGTCGTCGGCATCCCGCTGGGCGCCGGCAATGGCACCGCCTGGGCTAGCACACTCGGGCAAGCCGATCGCGGATGGCCCGGCCGACAGGTGCGGTGCGCCATCCAGCTCCGCTATCCCTCAGCTGACAGACCCGCAGCAGCGGCCTCCTCGGCGTGCCCGCCCTACTTCGGCACTTCCACGCGCTAGGTAACGCGGGGGACGCGGCTGGCGAGATCGACGCGACCACGGATCGGGCATCTCGTCTGGGGAAGGCTTGGTGGATGTTCCTTTCGCCGCTGGAGAGTCGACGACGCACCGACATCGAGCAGAGGACGGACTGTACATGTGAGGAAAGGGCACCCGGCCGGCAAGCACGGCTCTAATACTGCCGACGCAGCAACTCAGACACGGCATGTCGCCTCCCAGTCCTCCCGAGAGGCACGAAGCGAGGCCAGTCGCACCATGAAGTCATGCGGACACTCGTATCGGACGTGGCTCACGGACAGACGGAATTTTGGGATCACGTCTGGCAGGGAGCCCAGGTTCTTCGCCTCCCAGAAAATCTGCATCGTCTTTGTAACGGCCCATGCGCCGTCACGGACGAGCTTATCAGTCGAGTAGTGAGAGGTGGTACTGAGGATAATTGTCGGCCCGGCGGGATCAAGCTCTAGGCGATCGACCGACGAGATGTCGCTCCTGTTGTCGTTCTTCACTGCATCGGCGAGCCCCGTTCTGATCTTCTCGAAGGCGGTAGTCATAGCCTGTAGCTGAGCGTCTCGGGGCATGGTGCGAGCTGTCGTAAGCGGAGCAGTCGCGGGCGCGGCCGTAGGAGCTGGAGTCACCTGGACATGCGACATCGTCGCCCTCGTTGTAGAGGCTGACCCCTGACCAGCCTTAACTGTTTCCTTGTCGTCGTCCCCGCTGCTCGCTGCGGCAATGATTAGCACGATTGCGCTAATCCCTGCCGTCCAGTGCGCCCACCGTGGCCAGCTCCGCACCTTTGCCCAGGGCCCCCCGTCCTTCGACGGGCTCCCGCTCGCTTGAGACGTCCATTCCGGAGCCGTGGGTTCCGGGCCGCTAGTCGTTGGCCCTGTCAGCATCGAGCCAGCCGCCGGTTCCTGCTTAGGGATAGGAGCCGGCGGGGGATCGGAGTCCGGGAAGAGTGACGGCTCGGGCCGAGGCGGCAGCGGGTCAACGCTCTGGACCTTCTCGGCGGAGATGACATGCTCAGTCCAACTGTCGCCGTCCCAGTAACGGCCGAAGTGCCTGCCGGACGGGTCCCTCTTCCACCCGGCTAGCCGCGGCTGGCCTGCTGGTCTGTCCGCCATGTCCCGCCCTCCTGACCCTGTCGTCTCCCTGACAAGCTTAGGCAGGGCAGCACTGGCGCGACGCCCCACCGCCGAGACTGCGTTTCAGATAGAGGCGCTCGAAGGTCAGGACTCCTTCAACAATTACATTGAATGACAATGACGCGGTCTGAGTTGGGTTTCGGGGCCGAAAGTGCCGACCGTGTCTCTGAACCCACTCATGCGTCCACATGGACCAGCCGGCACGACTTCGGCACGTCAGCAGCGCGCAGTAACGCTCCACCAGGGCGACCAGCACGGGCTGTGCGGTCGGGAACGTCGGCGGAACCCTATTTCCGAGAATGAAAGGCTTCGCGCCGAGGCCCGGTGGTACGACGGTTACAGACGCTTCAGAAGTTCAGCTTTCTTGGCTTCGAATTCCTCGTGGCTGAGGACGCCCGCGGCCATCAGCTCCCCGAGTTGCTTGATCTGCCCGATGATGTCGGGCTGCGCGGCACCAGTGGCGGCCAGTGGCGCGGCCTTCGGTGCGCTAAGGCGAGCGCGCACCAGGTCGACCATTTCCTTACCGTCGTCCTTGTTGACATTCTTGATCTCGGTCTTGTTGCCACTCGCGAAGATCGTGATAGCGCCAAGCATGAGACCAGAGCCCCACTGGACGGAGGACACCTTGTCGAGCGGAAAGTCCTCGCTCTTCTTCGACATGACGCCGTCTTGGATGAAGAGGAGCCGGCGATCAGTGAGCACCACCAGACCGTTCCCGTTGCCGTAGGCTCCCGTGGTCATCCGCTCGACCGTCTCGCCTTCCCAGAGGTGCTCGGGAAGACGCTTGATCTCTCGTCCGCCTCCAATCTTCACGCGCATCTTGCTCTTCGCAATAGCGATGTCTTGTCGTAGGTCCTCGGCCATCAGTCGGTCTCCTTCCGGAAGGTCGAACCTTCGGCGTCGGAAGTCTCTCGCAGAACGACGGATGGCCGGGGGACTCAGAAGGTCGGCGCGCCGCCGGACACTCGCGCACGACACGGGACGACACGCTCGGCGTCGCCCTGCATCTGCACACCGCCCGACTACGGCACAAGCGGGTGCGCTCGATACACTCCCTGGCGGTGATGTCCTCGGCTGCAGCCGATCGGTTGCCTGACCGAAGGAGAACACCATGTCCACGAGCACCAGCGTCACCGTTGTCCTCGTTGATGATTTGATGCGGAAGGCACCATCGCCGTCGCCAGCTTCCTCGCCGGCTACTGCGGCAGCACCCGAAGGAGTTACGCCACCGTCCTGCGCCTGTTCTCCATGTGGTGCCACGAGCGGAAGCTGACCCTGTTCAGCGTCCGGCGGGCCCACCTCGAGCTCTACGGGCGATGGCTGGAGGAGACCGGCCGGATGCGCTCCACCGTCGCCGGCGGCTGTCGACCCTGGCCAGCTTCTACAAGTACTGCGAGCAGGAGCAGCTCGTCGACCGCAACCCCGCTCTCAATGTCCGTCGGCCGAAGGTCGACTACGAATCAAGGACCCTCGGGCTCGACCGCAACGAGCTCGGCGCCATCCTCGTCCAGGCCGGCCTCGGCCTGCCTCGCGACCACGCCCTGGCCTCGCTGCTGGCCCTCAACGGTCTGCGCATCCCGAGGCCTTGGGTACCGACATCGACGACCTCGATTTCGAGCGTGGCCACCGCACGCTCAAGATCGTGCGCAAGGGCGGCAAGCACGTGACCATTCCGCTGGCTCCGCGCACGTCTCGGGCGATTGACCTCTACGTCGGCGAACGGACGACGGGGCCGATCTTCCTCGGCGCCAAGGGAGGAAGAATGGACCGCTACGCCGCCGACCGCACCGTCAAGCGGCTTGCACGTCGGGCCGGGATCGCAAAGCGGATCAGCCCGCACTGCCTCCGGCACAGCTTCATCACCTGCGCCCTTGACGCCGGGGTCGCTCTTCGTGACGTCCAGGAGGCCGCCAGCCAGGCTGATCCGCGTACGACGATTCGTTATGACCGGGGCAGGGGATCACTCGACCGCCACGCCACCTACATCGTGGCTACGTTCGTGGCCGGCGCCTCGCGCTGACCGACACGGGCAGGGTGTTACCGGGCGCCGGTAACACCCGGTCCCGCCGGTTACTGAGCAGGGCGTGTACGGGACTGGCCGCGTGTCGTGAGTGGCGTCACGATCCTGGGCCGTCAGACCTGTGGTCGAGTGCAATTCCGACTCTCGTGCCGGAAGCGACTGTACGCTATAGGACGATGATCTGCCAGCACGATCCTCTTGCTCATGATGTTGGTCGAGTTGTCACGAGCTGGAACTTCTTCGAGATGTCTCTACAGCACCTCGTAGGCGGCTTTCTTACAGAAGATCGCATGATCGCCCGCGTTGCTACCTGGGATATGAGGGGCCAGCAATTGGAGCGCCAACTAAGAACACTCGCTCGCGCCAGGATCACCGACCCACCACAGCGCACACAGTTTATCGAATATCTGCAGTGTGTTAGCGGCGCCAGAAAAAAGCGGGACGATGTCGTTCATTCACACTGGCAGGGCACCATGGAGAATGGTTTTCTCCAGCTTCAACGGACCAAGCTCACCGTACGCGACGGCAAAGCCGAGATCGTGAGGGAAGTGCACGACTTGAGCTACCTCCAAGAGGCTACGGAGGCAAACTCAAGACTTTGGGAGGAGCTGAATGTCAAGGGCAGGAGCGGCTCGCCGCCTTGGCGGGAACGCCTTGTGGCGCTCCGTGCCTGTCACCCGCACATTCTGTCTCCGCCCTGAGGAGTCGCATGGCTCGTTCACCCCGATAGGGATTGCGTGAGCCCGGGTGGGAGGCGACTGTCGTCGCCGCATGACCCCACACGTACCTCGTGCCCGGTAACGCTCCCAGCGGAGTCGAGCAAGCCAGTGGCCAACCAGGACGGAGGCTCACGGACGGGGTGATGCTCGCGGGTTCACGAGCCTGCGGCGAGCGGCCGTACACTTCTGGTCCGAGGGAACGGACTCTCCTCACAGGGACTCGAACCACGATGGCCGATCAAGGCAGTTCAGCCGTACGCAACATGTATCTCCACGGTGGCCGCAGGATTCGCGTTCGCGACCTGGTCCGGGCCGGGCTCCTTGCGCCCGGCGCAGAGCTAGTTTTCCGTCGACCACGTATCGGCGACACCCATCGGGCATTTGTCACAGATGACGGCCGGCTCCGTCTCGCCGATGGCGAGGAATTCACTACACCGTCCACCGCTGCTACCGCAGCAACCGGATCGCCGGCTATCGACGGCTGGTTCGCCTGGACTCTTACTGATTCCGGCGAGCCGCTCGACTCGCTTCGTCAACGGTACCTGGACGATCGGGGCACCGAGGCGCCCCTTGTCGGACCCCCAGACATGGACCGTCAAGAGGTCGTCGACGACGGTCACGCCCGACAGACACTTCATGCCTTTCTCAAAGGCGTGCGCAATGACGCCGCCGAGGGATCTGCCCGGCAGATGCGTGTTCGAGATCTCATCGGGCGTTGGGGCGCAACCGGACGCTCACCGACTGTGGATTCAGCAGTGCAGGCGGATCTCGCTAACCACGGACTCACCACGGATCCTGACTTCCGAAAAGTCGGGTTGGACACGACCGTGGTCGTGCGTACGACCCCTCCGGTGGAGGATCTAGAAACGACGAGCGCCGCTGCTACCACCGATGAGGACGAGGGCCGACCGGAGACTGGGCTGACCGTCGGCAATCTCCCGTCAGCGCTTCAAGGCGTCGAGTCCATCACACCCCAGACCTCCTTCGAGGAGGCGATTACGCGCATGCTGCTAAACGACTACTCACAGTTAGCCGTTCTCAACGGTCCTACGAATCTCCGTGGAGCAATTAGCTGGAAGTCGATCGCCCAGGCTCGCCACGCCAATTCGAATGCGTCGATCGTCCAGGCAATCGTGCACGTCGAACCGGTCAACTATGAGACCGAGTTGGTTGACATTCTACACCGGCTCTACGAGGAGGACTTCGTGTTCGTCAGGGGTCCCCATCGCCGAATCTCTGGAATCGTTACTGCCGCGGACATGGTATTGGCCTACGGGACGCTGGCGACGCCGTTCTTCCTGGTCGGGGAGATCGACAGCCTTCTTCGGCGATTGATCCGTCGCACGTTCTCTATGGACGACATCGTAGCGGCTTGTGACTTCGACGGCAGTCGCGGACTTAGCGACTTCAATGAAATGACCGTTGGCGACTATATTGTGACGCTCGAGAGACCGACGCTCTGGGAGAGATTGGCTTGGCCTATCGATCGTCGAGTTTTTATAAGCAGACTGGACGAAATCCGGCGGATTCGTAATGATATTATGCACTTCAATCCAGACCCTCTACCAGATGGCGTGGTGCCCACGCTAAGGCACTTTGCGCAGTTTCTCAGAACCTACACTCGTTGACTGAAAATGCGATGGTCGCCAACACCGGAAAAAACGTGGAGTAGCAAAGCATGAGTTCCCTACGCTATTGGCTGGGCGGACTCTGATCGAATGCGCGGCTCGGCAGGAGCCGGAGGCTCGAGCGCAGCAGCGCTCCCAAGAGCGAGCCACTTGTCACCGCGGCAGTGCCCACGGACGCCGGGTCGCTGGGATACCGAGCGAACCGGGATCGGATCGGCGTTCCTGCCCCGCAGCGGCAAGGCCCGTAGGGTCCTGGCTGAGCTGACCGCCAGGGAACGGCACCACTGCGGCGCGAGGTAACCGCGGGTCTGCCACCACGCCCTCCGGCGCCGCGCAATGGATGGCCTCCGCGGATTCCGGGGCGGTTCAGGCGATCGGGATAGGGCGTTTGCGACCGGGTTGAGGCGTGCCCACCTCCAGAGCTGGCGAGCGCTGGAGCTACGCGGCTTCGGCACGCGTCGGGCTATTACCCTATAGGCGTCAACCACGGGCCGAACTGCCCCCCCCTCGTTGTCTTCGCGGAACTGCATGGTCTCACCCACGATCTGCGCTATCGCCGAGCCTCACAGATGCAGCGCGGCGCAAACCACGGGGGGTTCGGATGGCGACCTGTAGGCGCGGGTCCAGCGCGTCACGGATGCCGTCGCCCAGAAGGTTGAACCCCAGGACGGCCAGGCTGATGGCGAGGCCGGGAATGAACACGACGTGCGGATCGGACAGGAAGTAGATGCGCCCGTCGTTGAGCATGGCACCCCACTCCGGCGTCGGCGGTGGAGCCCCCAGACCGAGAAACGTGAGCCCGGAGACGGCCAGGATCAGCTGGCCCATCTCCAAGGTCGCCAGGACGACAACCGGCGAAACCACATTCGGGAGCACGTGCCGCAGCATGATCCTCCCCCCGGAGGCCCCGGAGGCCCGAGCGGCTTCGACGAACGGGCGCTCACGCATGGCCAGAACCAGACCACGCACGACCCTGGCGTAGCCTGCCCACCAGATCGTCACGAGTCCGAGCATCACCGCGGTGAGACTCGGTTGAAACAGCCCGGTAACGGCCAGCGCCAGCGCTAGTCCGGGCACCGCTAGGACGACGTCGACCGTCCGCATCAACAGGCGGTCGACGAACCCTCCGTAGAAGCCGGCCAACGTGCCGAGCAACACCCCGATGAGCGTGACCAGGAGCGACGCTAGGAGCGCAGTGCCTAGCGACAGCCGGGCACCCGTGAGTAGCCGGCTGAGCAGATCGCGCCCGAGCCCGTCGGTACCAAGCGGATGGCGGAAGGAAGGCGGTTGGAGCCGGTCGGGGGTGACCTCCAGCGGGTCTTGGGGGGCAAGGCTCGGTCCGAAGACGGCCATCACGACGAACAGAGTCACCAGGGCCAGGCCGACCCGGGCCGCTGGATCGTGGAGCAGTTTGCGGGCGATCCCCGCCGAGCTTGCCGCCGGAATGGCCGCCCGGTTCCAGTCGGTCATCCCTGCCGTCCCTCCAGGCGTACCCTCGGATCGAGATACGCGTAGCTGAGGTCGACGACCAGGTTGACGACGAGGTAAACGGTCGCCGCGAACAGGACGAACCCCTGGACGAGGGGATAGTCACGGTCCTGGATGGCCGAGACGGCGAGGTCGCCCATCCCGGGCCAGGCGAAGACCCGTTCCACGATGAGTGATCCTCCGAGCAGGTGCCCGACCGACAACCCTGCGATGGTGACGACGGGGATCAGGGCGTTGCGCAGCGCATGACGGAACAGGACCGCTGAGCCCCGCACCCCTTTTGCCGCTGCCGTGCGAACGTAGTCCTCCCCGAGAACCTCCAACACGGTGGAGCGGGTAAACCGGGCGAGGACCGCGGCCGGGCCGAGGGCCAGTGTCACCGCCGGCAGCACGAGGTGGGCGGCCGACCCGAACCCGAAGACGGGGACGGCGCGGAATTTGACCGCGAAGAGATAGATGAGCAGGTAGGCGGTGAAGAAGCTCGGGAGCGAGGCGCCGAAGAGGGCGCCGGCGCGCGAGACGTGGTCGACGATCGAGTCTCGACGGGTTGCGGCCACGACGCCCACGGGAATGCCCATTAGCAGGGACAGGCCGGCCGCGCTCAGGGCCAGGATGACGGTCCGCGGAATCCGCTCCACCATCGCGTCCTGGACGCGCACACCGCGGACCCAGGAGTCCCCGAAGTCGCCCCGAACCGCCCCGGCGAGCCAGTGTAAGTACTGGACGGGTAGGGGTCGGTCGGTGCCAAGCTCGTGCCGCATGGCGGCGAGCTGCTCGTCGGTGGGTGGCTGGCCGAGGGACCGCGACAAGACGACCTCCGCAGGGTCACCGGGCGCCAGCACGCCCAGAGCGAAGGTCAGCACGGTGACCCCTAACAGGGCCAGCACGACAGAAATCAGCCGCCTGGCGGCGTAGCGCGTCACCGACGCGCCAGGGGTCGCGTGGCGACGTTAGCGGCTAAGGCCTGCCCGTTCGGAAGACGCCCGTCCAGGGCTGGTGATTCACAGAGGGATGGGGCCGGAAACCGGCGACGTTGGTCCGGTGGGCGTAGATCTGCGGGAAGTTCGTGAGGGCGATCGCCGCCCACTCTTCGTTCACAAGGACATTGATGGCCTCGGCCGCCTTGCGCTGGGCGGTCGTCAAGTCCGGGGCCGAGAGCGCCTCGTCGACCAGCCCGTCGAACTTCGGCCCAGGGTTGGTGAGCCTCGTGCGGGCGTTGGCCACCTTGCTGTACCAGAACTGGGCGGGGATCCGGACCGGGTTGGCGTCGTTCTGGTTGAAGTAGTTGACGTCTACGTCCCACGCGCCGGAGTTGATCTTGGCGGAGTAGGCGGCGGCGTCCGGGGCCCTCTCCAGCCTCAGGTCGATCCCAGCCCGCCTGACCTGGGCCTGAAGGAACTGCAGACTTTCGGGCTCGAAGTCGAACTGAGACACGCCGACGAGCGAAAGTTTGCGGCCTTCCTTCTCCCGTATGCCATCCGATCCCTTCCTCCACCCCCTGGCCTCCAGGAGGCGCTCGGCCTCGGCCAGGTTCGGCGTGCGCGACCCCACCAGAGAGGCGGCGGGCCCGAGCACGGCCGGGGGGCTTACCCCGGCGACGACCTGAGCATTGCCTTGCCACTGCTGTTCGGCCAAGGCCCTGGCGTCGAAACTCATGCCCAAAGCCCTGCGGACGTCGATGTCTTGGAGAAGGGTGTGGGGCGCCGCGCCGTGGAGGTTGAGGGAGATGTCCACTACGGCACCCGGTGGGGCGGGCGCCACCTCCAGTCCGGGCCGCCCCCTGACGTCTGCCGACTGCTGGGGCGCCAGGAACCACATCAGGTCGACCTCCCCCGACTCGAGCGCCAGGCGGCGGGTGTTCTGGTCAGAGATAAAGCGGAAGGTGATTTGCCGAAGCCTTGGCTTCTCCGAGCCCCAGTAGGCGTCGTTCCGGTTCACTACCAACCGATCATTCGGCGAGTAGCTGCCGAACTGGAAGGGACCCGTGCAGACCGGCCGCTCAGCAGGATCGGTGCCTGCGGCAACAATGCTGAAGAACGGGTGAGAGATCTGCTCGGCGAGGCGAAGGTTCGTCTGAGTCGTCGTGATATCGACGGTGAATTCGTCGACCACCTTGGCCGAGCCCGCTCCGACGAAGGTATTCAGCGTCTGTCGCTTCTCAACCACGCGTTCGACGCTGTGACGGACAGCCTCGGCGTTGAACGGAGCGCCGTTGTGGAACCGCACGTCGCGCCGGAGCTCGAAGCGGAACGTGTTGTTCCCCGTATAGGTCCACCGCGTCGCCAGTAGTGGCGTTGGCTGGAAGTCGTAGCCAAGGCCGACGAGCGTCTCGCAGATGTTCGCGTTGTCGGGCCAGATCCCTAAGAAGATTCTGTCCCTGGTGATGAATACATCGCCTGGCGTGGCCACAGTGAGCGTTTGCTGATCATCAGGAAGTGGAGTCGGTTCTGCCTGACTGGGCGACTCGCTCCCGTTCCCCCCACAAGCGGCTGCCAGCAACACAAGAGCAACGGCTGCGACACGGACCCTCATGACCCCTACCTCCCGTCGGCGGCGCCTTCATTCAATCACGCCCGTCGCGACGTCCCACATCCTGCGACACTCGACATCCCGCCTACGCAGAGCGCCGGGCCCAGCGGGATCGGGCATGCGTTCCTGACCGTGTATCCCGCCCGCCGGGGTCGTGAAGCGACCGTTGACGATCCCGCTCGGTTACCGCTCCGTTGCAGCGCCCGGTAACGCTCGGATCCGATCGGGACCGCCGGGCCGGCCCACGGGCGACATCGTGAAGACCCATCGTGAAGACCGAGGCCAACGTTCCCCGGATATGTCGCGCCAGTACCACCCATCACCGATCCACGCGGCCGCTCCAGTACGCCGGTCGGCGTCGATCGTGGGCGATCGCCAGGACATGAAGCTCGTCGTCGCTGACCAGGTACGCCAGGTAGTACGGAAATCGAGACACCGGTACGCGTCTCACGTCCAGATCCGGAGCCATCCCGTCGATCGGCACCCCGGCGTGAGGCCACCGCAGAATCGACTCGACGGCGACATCGACCGCGGCGACGAAGGCAAGACCCAAGCCGGTATGACGCTGTTCGTACCAGCGTGCGGCATCTTCCAGCTCAGCGGCGGCCTCGGCTACAAGCTCGGCCCTCAGGCTCACCCGGTCAGTTCGTCGGTCAGCCTCTGACGCACGGTAGGCCAGTCTTCACCGATTGCCTCCCGAGACAGCACCCGCTTGGCCCGTCGCTCGATCTCCTCGAACCAGAGGGCCCGGACGGTCGCCGGGTCATCCGCGGCCGGCGGATCCAGGCTAGCCAGCAGCTCGGCGGCCACGTCGGCGCGGTCTCTGTCGGGCAGGGCGAGAGCCTCTCGAAGTACCGTCTCAACTTCGGTGGTCACGCTCCCAGGCTATCTTGCGGACGATCCCGTGGGCGTTGTTGAGGATCGAGGAAGAACCGGCAGATGTCGACGAAGGCGGGGCTGTGGCCACCACCGAGCCGCCCTCGGCATCCAGTGACCCGTTGAGCACCCAGCGGTCGTCCAGGGGTGCGCGAGAGGTACAGCGACCGCTCCGGCTCAGCGGGCTCGGTCGGCTCGGGGCGGTTGACTGGGCCGAGCGACGGGCCATGCTGGCCTGGGTCCGCAGCCAGTTCACGAACGTCAGCGATGCGTCGCCGGCCCAGTGCCGGCGGCCTCCAGGGTTCCGGTGGCGGCGGCGATGCGGGCATCGAGGCGGTCGCGTCACGCCAACGCCCCGATCACCGAGTCGTGATCACCCAGGATCTCCAGGTTCTCGATAGCCTTCGCCAGGTCCGCCAACATGGGCACCATCGCGCACATGTTCGATCACTGGTGCAACCGGTATTCGATAAAACAGCTCAACGACCATTCAGTCACAAGCGGCGGACAGATCCGAACTGATGCAAGGTTCTGGAGGTACTCATGACCATCCGTGTCGACCAGCCGCGAGCTTTCGACCTGGTTGGCAACCCGATCCATATCGGCGGAATTGGCACCGGCTTCGAGGCGACACTCAACTACCGCGTCCACGAAGGGCACGACGAGGTGACCGGCTTCTTCATGGTGGGTGGAGGTACCGGGCAGCACGGCCAGTACCAGCTCCAAGTCGATGTGGCCGGCGCAGCCTTCACCCTCGATCGGGTCTTCGTCGAGGTGTTCGAGATCAGCGCCGCCGATGGCTCCGAGATCAACAAGGTGTAGTCCCGTGATCCTCGGCACCCGGATTGTGGCCGGCTACATCGGGTATCGGGAGCATGTCGTCCGTTCAGGCGACACGCTGTGGGCCATCGGTGAGGGCAACTACGGGAAAGGAAGCGATAGCCCGCTCATCGCTCGAGCGAACCCGAGCGTCATCACGGATCCCCACCTCATCTTCCGGGGTCAGGTCTTGAAGATCCCGTCTCACCAGGGGGTGAGGACGCAAAACTCGTTTCCCTCCGGGTCGGCCATCACGACCCAGGGAACATCACCCTGACCGATGTCGATCCGGCGAGCTCCGAGCGCAATCAAGCGCTCGACCTCAGCAGCTTGATCGCCGTGAAGCGGGGGCGCGATGTCGAGGTGGAGCCGGTTCTTCGACCTCTTCTCCTCGCTGTCCGGCGGGCCGAAGGTGAGGAAGGGGCCTTGTCCGCTCGGATGTCGGACGGCGAGCTCGCCGTCTTGGTCGTACACGACGGGCCAGCCGGTCGCCTCACTCCAGAAACGGCCCACGGTTGGACCGGCCGGTTCGAACACGATCCCGCCGAGGAGACCCGTCGTCGCCAGGAACTCTCCTCGTACGACGACGCAGAACTCGTTGCCTTCGGGGTCGGCCATCACCGTCCACGGGACCTCACCTTGTCCGATGTCGGCCCGACTGGCGCCGAGCGTGGTGAGTCGAGCGACCATCTCGGCCTGGTGGTCGGGCGTCTCGCTGACCAGGTCGAGATGGATCCGGCTCTTTCCTTGCTTGGGCTCGGGCACAGGGTTGAACAACAGGAGGAAGGGCGTCCCGTCGGTCGGCGTGAGGCCAACCGTTTCCGTCCCGTCGAGGGGCTCCCAGCTGAGAGCGGCGGCCCAGAACCGGGCCAGGTCCGACGGATCGTTGGCGTCGAAGCTGAGCGCTGTCAGACGGGTACACGTCATGGAAGTTCTTTACCCTCATCGCACTGGGCGGCAGGTGAGGTGGGTGACGTACTGGGTGTGCCGGGCGGTGACCACGCTGAAAGCGAGGGGCGGGACGCCGTCGAAGACGCGGGAGCCACCGCTGACGCCGGCGGTGAACGGCACGACGTGCAGCCGGAGCTCGTCGATCAGTCCGGCGGCGAGGTACTGGTTGATCGTCGTGGCGCCGCCGGCGATGGCGACGTTGCCCACGCCTGCGGCCGCGGAGGCCTGGTCCAGCGCAGATGCGATGCCGTCGGTGACGAAATTGAACGTCGTGTCCTTCATCGGCAACGGCTCGCGCTCGTGGTGGGTCAGCACGAAGACCGGTGCGTGGTAGGGCGGCTCCTCGCCCCACCAACCCTTCCACGCCAGGTCCCACTCGCCGCGCCCGGGGCTGAACATGTTGCGGCCCATGATGTAGGCGTCCGCCTCGGTGATGCTGGCCACCTCGGCCGCGTTCTCGTCGGCGTGGGCGAACATCCAGCTGTGCAGATGGTCCTCGTCGAGGTTGCCGAACGGCGCCTCCAAGCGCTGATTCGGGCCCGCGCCGTACCCGTCGAGCGTGACAGAGATGTCAGCGGTCACCATGCCCATGGACCTGCTCCTTCCGTTTCGGGATCCTCCTCCTTGGACGGAAACTGGCGACAGAACTCATCGCCGCGTCCGATCGTCAGAGTCGGCGGCGGATGGGATGGTCGTCGGGCACCTCGACGAGGCGCAGCTCGTTGCCTTCGGGGTCGCGTAGCCAGCTCTCGATCAAGCCCCACGGCATCCTCTCGGCCGCCTGCAACACCTCCACGCCGGCAGTACGGAGACGGGTCTCCTCCGTCTGCACGTCTCTGACCTGCAGCCAGAGGGTGATCGGTGGCGACGAGGTCGTCGCGCTCGTGATCTCGAGGAAGCCGCCGCCGAGGAAGAAGACAACGCCCAGCACGTTGCCGTGCTCGCCGTATTCGCGGTACACGTGAAAGCCCAGAGTTCTCTTGTAGAACCGCCGGAGCGCCTCGAAGTCGGCCGACCGGTAGAGCACCCGACTCGAGAGCACCTCCATCGCCTCATCCTCGCAGATGGTCGCGAAGCGGCGTGCTGCGGGGTGTTCGCCCTCCAGGTCCGCCGCTACCGCCGTGGCGACGTGAGGCCGTCGACGCGGCGGAGCTCCGATTCGTCGAGGGAGAACCCGAACACGTCGAAGTTGGTGGCGATCCGCTCGGGCGCGGCCGACTTGGGGATCACGACGACCTGGTGGTCGATGTGCCATCGGATCACGACTTGAGCCGCGGTGACTCCGTGGTCGTCCGCGATTTCCACGAGCACGGGGTGACGCAGGTCGGTGGTCTTGAAGGGGCTGTAGCCCTCGACCACCACACCACGGCGGCGGTGCTCGTCGAGCTTGGCGGCGTCGTAGAGGGAGGGGCCCCAGCGGATCTGGTTCACCTGGGGCGTCACGCCGCCAACACGCGCCAACTCGTCGATCTGGGCGATGCCGTAGTTGCTGACGCCGACGGCTCCGGCTTTGCCTTCGTCGCGAAGGGCCACGAACTCCTTCCACGTCTCGGTACCGGCACGACCGCCGGGTGGCCAGTGCACGAGCCAGAGGTCGACGTAGTCGGTCCCCAATGCCCGGAGGCTCGCCTCCAGTGTGCGGCGCTCGCGGCCGGCGTCGTTGGGCGCCAGCTTGGTGGTGATGAACAGGTCCTCCCGTGCCATCCCGCTCTCCCGGATCGCACGCCCGATGTCGCCCTCGTTCCGGTACATGGTCGCCGTGTCGAGGTGGCGGTAGCCGACGTCGATCGCGTACCGGACGGCGCGCCGGCATTCGGAGCCGCGCATCTGCCACGTCCCCAAGCCCAGCAGTGGCATGTCGATGCCGGGGCCGAGCGGAACGGTCGGTTGGCTCATCGGTCACGGGGCTACCCGCCGGCGGGGGGAGGCAACCGGGCGGCGGCGATGAGATCATCGTCAGGTGAGTGCGGCAGGCCAAGAGCTTGAGGCATCGGGCCGCCGGCGCCATGCCGAAGGCGACTACGCCGGCGCGCTGGACAGCTTCGAGCGGGCTTACGAGGCGTACCGCCGCCAGGGCGAACTCCTGTCGGCCGCCCGTGCTGCCCGCACCGTGGGGTGGTTCCGCGGCTGGGTGCTCGGCGACTGGGCCGTGCACCAGGGTTGGCTCAGCCGGGCCCGCAGTCTCCTCGAACAGGCCGGCGCCGGCGCCCAGGGTTGGCTGCTGCTGGAGGACGCCCGCGCCGGCAGCGATCTCGAGTCGCAGCGCCGGCTCTACCTCCAGGTCATGGAGATGGCCCGGGCGACGGGCGACTGCGACCTGGAATGCGAGGCCACCGCATCCCTGGGGATGATGCTGGTGTTCTCCGGGCACGTCCCGGACGGGATGGCCTATCTCGACGACGCCCTGGCCGCCATCTGCGGTGGCGATGTCGACGAGCTCTCTGTCGTCGAGGGCTGCCTCTGCGGGCTGCTCAACGCCTGCGAGCGCACCCACGACGTCATCCGGGCCCAGCAGTGGCTTCGCGCCGCCGCCGGCGTCTTCGAACGCCGGCGGCTGACCGCGGTCGCCGGCTACTGCCGGGCTCACTACGGCTCGATACTGGTTGCCGGCGGGCGATGGGCCGAGGCCGAAGACGAGCTGGCGGCGTCCCTGCGGATCCTCCCCCGTGCCTCCGCCGTCCGGGACAGCGCTCTCTGCCGGCTCGCCGCTCTGCGCGTGCAGCAGCGTCGTTTCGAGGAAGCCGAGGAGCTGCTCGCCGGACTCGAACACCATGAGGAGGCCGTGCTCCCGCTTGCCGCCGCCCACGCCGGGCGCGGTCGCCCCGACCACGCCGTCGAACTGCTCGAGCGGGCGCTCTCCGTCGACGGTCTCCCCGACTACGCGCAGGCCCCGCTCCTGGCCATGCTGGTCGACGCCCAGCTGGCGCTCGGCGCCGCCGAGCAGGCGCGGGCAGCGAGCGCTCGGCTCACCGCCGTCGCCCGGGACCAGCCGGCGCCCTACCTCAAAGCTCTGGCCGCGTTGGCGCGGGCCCGCATCGGGGACGGGGACTCCCGATCGTGCCTGCACGAGGCGATGTCGCTGTTCGCCCGGGCCGACATGCCGGTGGAGCTGGCCCGGTGCCGGCTCGACCTGGCCAGGGTGCTGGCCGGCGAACGCCCTTCGGTGGCCATCGGCGAAGCCGACGCGGCGCGGAAGGCGCTCGACCAGCTGGGAGCGACCCGAGACGCCGATGCCGCCGCCGCGCTCCTTCGCTCGCTGGGAGCGCCGGCGCCGGGCGGCCCCCGCCAGACCGGTCCGCTCACCAGGCGGGAGTCCGAGGTCCTCGCGCTCTTGGGCCATGGATTGACGAATGCGGAGATCGCCGAACGGCTCTTCATCAGCGTCAAGACCGCCGAACACCACGTGGGAAGAATTCTGGCCAAGCTCGGGCTGCGGAGCCGAACGGAAGCGGCCGCTCGCGCCGTCCGAGACAAATCCGGGCTCGCGTAGGGGGTTCCCCCGATGTCTCACGCGCGACCGGGTGCGAGGGTTCCGGCATGGACATCGCGAACGTCGAGATGGCAAAGCAGTGGGACGGGGAGGAAGGCGACGACTGGACCGAGAACGCCGATCGGTACGACGCCACGGACCGGTTCATCTGGGAGCAGTTCCGGGCCAAGGTCCCGATCCTCGAGCGAGAGCACGTTCTCGACGTGGGCTGTGGCACCGGCAAGTCGACGCGCGACATCGCCCGAGTCGCACGAAGCGGACGTGTCGTGGGCATCGACCTGTCGTCGCGCATGCTCGCTGACGCCCGGCGCCGCACCGACGAGGCGGGCCTGACGAACGTCGACTACGTGCAGGGCGACGCCCAGGTCCATCGGTTCGCGGAGGCGGCCTATGACGTGGCGATCAGCGCCTTCGGGGCGATGTTCTTCGCGGACCCGGTCGCCGCCTTCGCCAACATCCGGCGCGCCGTCCGACCGGGAGGCCGGCTGGCGCTGCTGGCGTGGCGGCCGGCGGAGGACAACGAGTGGCTGTGCGCGTTCTTCGACGCCTTGTCCGCCGGCCGAGACCTTGCGCTGCCGCCCGCCGGCATGCCGGGGCCGTTCGGCCTTGCCGACCGCGAGGTGACCCGCCGCCAGCTCGTCGAGGCGGGCTGGCTCGATATCGACATCACCCCGCTCGACGCACCGATGTGGGTGGGCGCCGATGCCCCGGAAGCGTGGGAGTTCGTGGCCGGCATGGGGATCGTCCGGGGACTCACGGCCGAGCTGGACGAGATCACCCGCCGGGGGCGCTCGACGCGCTGCGGGCGGTCATCGTGGCGCACGAGTCACCCGAGGGCGTGCTGATGGGCGCCGGCGAGTGGTTGATCACCGCCCGGACGTAACGTGGGCCCGTGAGCGGACCTGACGCCTTCGCCGGGGTTTGGCAGCCGGGAAGCGGTACCCAGTGGTGGCGCGCCGGGATGTCGTGGGACGACTTCAAGGCCCAGGACACCACGTACTTCGGTCAGGGGCTCCGCATCACCTCGCTGGCGGTTCGTGACGGCCGGCTGGCCGCCGTCTGGCGTCCCGGTAGCGGCACGCAGTGGGTCCGGGCCGGTATGTCATGGGACGACTTCAAGGCCCAGGACACCACCTACTTCGGGCAGGGTCTGCGCATCAGCTCGATGGCGATCGAGAACCGGAGGTACGCCGCCGTCTGGCGTCCGGGCAGCGGAACCCAGTGGTGCCGGTCGGGCATGTCGTGGGACGACTTCAAGGCCCAGGACACCACCTACTTCGGCCAGGGCCTGCGGGTCACGACCCTGGAACTGGAGAACGGGAGGTACACGGCGGTCTGGCGACCGGGGTCCGGGACGCAGTGGTGCCGGGGCGGGATGTCGTACGGCGAGTTCGTTGGCCAGGACAGGGCCTACTTCGCCCAGGGCCTGCGCATCACCGCCCTCGCCATCGACGGCGGCGGCTACGCGGCGGTGTGGCGGCCCGGCTCCGGCACCCAGTGGTGGAGCTCCAGGAGGGGTGTGGTGGACTTCCTCACCGAGGACACCGCCTACTTCCGGCGGGGGCTGAGGTTGACCACCCTCGAGCTACAGGACGACCCCGTCGGCGCCTACCGGTACCCGTGGGCCGGCGGGGTGACCCACACGGTGGGCCAAGGGAACAACAACCCCTCGGGCTCGCACAAGCCGGGTGAGAGCCAGGCGTTCGCCTTCGACTTCTCCGTGCCGGCCGGCACCACTCTTCGCGCCGCCCGAGGCGGGACCGTCGAGTGGCTCCAGGAAACCCTCACGGCGACGTTCAACCCGAACGTGGCCGAGGGGCCCGGCAACACGCCGTTTCCCAACGGGAGCCTCGACAACTGGGGGAACGCCGTCCGCATCCGCCACGCCGGCGGATTCACCAGCTGGTACTTCCACATCCAGGCCAACGGGGTGCTCGTCAATGTCGGTGATGTGGTCACCCAGGGACAGGCCATCGCCATCTCCGGCAACACCGGGCGCTCGTCCGGGGCGCACCTGCACTTCCAGGTGCAGGCCGACTCGACGGACTGGGGTCAATCCGTGGGGCACACCTTCGGCGACAACTGCGAGCAGCCCGCCGGCGGGGCGTCCGTGACGTCGGACAACAGCACCTGACTCGTCGCCATGGGCGACCTGATCACCGGCGTCGCAGCGCAGTGCCTCCGCAGCCCGCTGTAGAGGAACGAACGGAGGTTCCGGGGGCGGCTTGTCACCAGGGCGTTTCCGCCCGCGGTGGCGAGGTCTCGCGGACGGTGCCGTAGGGATCGGTGACCTCGAACACTCCGTCGGGGCGGAGCTTGGCGTGCCAGCCGGGCTGGTGGAGCAGGTGGTGGTGGCGGGTGCACACCAGGATGAGATTGGCCAGTTCCGTCGTGCCGCCGTGGGTGACCCAGACGACGTGGTGGCCCTCGCACCACACCGAGGGCCGGTCGCAGCCCGGGAAGCGGCAGCACTCGTCCCGGATGACGAGTGAGTTCCACAGCGGCGCGGGGATGGTGCGGGTGGCGGTGCCGTAGTCGAGGATCGCCGAGCGCCCGCTCGTCACCACCCGGTGGACGGCGCTGTCGCAGAACAGCCGGGAGGTGGTGGGCCCGTCGAGCACGGGGCCGCCGACGACCTGGCCGCCCCGGCCTTCGAGGAGGTCTTGGAGTTCGATGACAACGTTGACGTGCGGGCGGTGACGGCCGCCGGCCTTGGCCCGCTGGTGGTCGAGGTAGAAGCGGCAGATGTCGACCAAGGCGTCGGCCCGGGCGGCGGCGGGATGGCGGTGGATGTCGGAGCTCTCCGGAGTGGCCAGCCGCAGGGCCCTGTCGACCACCGAGCCACCTTCGGCATCCAGCCAGCCGTCGAGTGCCCAGCGGTCGTCGATCGTGCGGCTCAGATGCAAGGAGCGGTCGGGCTCGCGTGCGATCGTCGGCTCCGGCCGGTTGCGGGCCAGCCAGGCGCCCATGGCCCGGCTCACGCCGGCGACGGTGAGGGGGATCAGGTAGGGGACCAGCTCGGCCTCCTGGGCGGCAAAGAGCTCGGTCATCTCGTCGTCGAGCCGGGCGATGATGGCCTCCACCTGTCCGGTGGAGAGCAAGCCCTCGGCATAGGCCTGAGCGCAAACCGGGAGCGACCGCGTGCGGACGGCCAGCGTCCGCAGCCGTTGGGCCGATCGCTTGGTCATGCGGGCATGCGCCCGCAGCCAGGCGATCGTCGACACCGACCCGTCGGCGCCCCACCAGCCGCTGGCCTCGAACGCCGCCGTGGCCTCGGCGATGCGAGCATCGAGCCTGTCGCGCAGGGCGATGGCCTCTACCAGATCGTCACCGCCCGGCCAGATATCGAGCTCTTCGATTGCCGCCGCCAGGTCCACCAACATGTCCAGTATCGTACATATGTTCGACGCCCAATACAAGTCCTATTCGCCGAAAGATCGAGCGACGTACCGAACCTATTTATCAATAACGGTGAGGTCTATTGCCGCCGAGGCCCCGGCCGCAAGCTGCTCGGAAACCCGCACTTCCTTCTTCACCGGCAGCAGGTAGGTCCCCCGCTTGCGGTCCGGGAAGATGGACGTGTTCCAGCGGGTCTTGCCGATGGTCACCTCGACCCGCTGGGAACCGAAGCCCTTGGCCTGATGGCCGAACGTGGCGTCGATCTCGTCTGCCACTTCCTCCGGCAGGCTGACGAAATGCCAGGCAACCGGCCCCTCGTGCTCCCACACCTCGGCGGTGAAGGAGAACCGGGACCGAGCCATGGGGACGAACCCTAACGGCGGGCACGGAATCCTCGGCGGGTGCGTCGGGCGTCCCCGGTAGCCTTGACGCATGAAGAGCTACCTGGAGGCCGTCCGCGAGAGGGTCGTCATCTATGACGGCGCAACCGGTACCAACCTCCAGCGAATGGAGCTGACCGCGGACGACTTCGGTGGGCCGCAGTTCGAGGGCTGCAACGAGCTGCTCGTCGCCACCCGCCCGGATGCCATCGCCCAGCTCCACAACTCGTTCTTCGAGGTCGGGTCAGAGGTCGTCGAGACCGACTCTTTCGGCTCGCTGTCGTACACCCTCGCCGAGTACGGGATCGCCGACCGCTCCCACGAGCTGAACTTCAAAGCGGCCCAGATCGCCAAGGAGGTGGCCAGTGGTTACGGCGGCTGGGTCGCCGGCTCCATCGGCCCGGGTACCAAGTTCCCGTCCCTCGGGCAGATCCGATTCGGAGAGTTCCGCGACGCCTACGAGGTGCAGGCACGGGGACTGCTGGAGGGCGGCGTCGACCTGCTCCTCATCGAGACCGTCTTCGACCTGCTCCAGGCCAAGGCGGCGGTCGTCGGCTGCCGCCGGGCGATGGCCGCGGTCGGACGAGAAGTCCCCATCCAGGTCCAGGTCACCATCGAGCTCACCGGCCGGATGCTCCCGGGCACCGAGATCGGCGCCGCCCTCGTCGCCCTCGACGCGCTGCGCCCCGACGTGATCGGGATCAACTGCGCCACCGGCCCGACGGAGATGCACGAGCACCTGCGCCATCTGTCGCAGCACTGCCGGGTGCCGATCTCCTGCCTGCCCAACGCCGGCCTGCCGTCGGTGGTCAACGGGAAGATGCACTATGACCTCACGCCCGACCAGCTGGCCGAGCACCACGCCCGGTTCATCACCGAGCTGGGCGTGAACGTCATCGGCGGTTGCTGCGGCTCTGGTCCCGAGCACCTCAAGGCCGTGGTCGATCGCTGCAAGGACCTCGAGCCGGCCCGCCGCAACCCCACCCACGAGGCCGGCGCCTCGTCGATCTACTCCTCGGTGCCCTTCCACCAGGACACGTCGTTCCTCGTGGTGGGGGAGCGGACCAACGCCAACGGGTCGAAGAAGTTCCGCGAGGCCATGCTGGCCAGCGACTGGGACACCTGCGTGGCCATGGCCAAGGACCAGGTGAAGGAGGGCGCCCACGTCCTCGACGTCTGCGTCGACTACACGGGCGAGAACGGCGTCGAGGACATGGACGAGATCGCCCTGCGGTTCGCCACCCAGGCCAGCCTGCCACTGATGCTCGACTCGACCGAGCCCGAGGTCATCGAGGCCGGGCTGCAGTGGATCGGCGGGAAGGCCGTGCTCAACTCGGTCAACCTTGAGGACGGCGACGCGCCCGGGACCCGCCTCGACCGCTTCCTGTCGCTGGCCCGGGAGTACGGCGCCGCCGTGGTCTGCACCTGCATCGACCAGGAGGGCCAGGCACGAACGGCCGACTGGAAGGTGCGGGCGGCCAAGGCCATCCACGACCTGGCCGTCAACCGCTACGGCCTCGAGCCGGGGGATCTCCTGTTCGACACCCTCGCCCTCCCGCTGTCGACCGGCATGGAGGAGAGCCGGCGGGACGGCATCGAGACCATCGAGGGCATCCGGCGCATCAAGGCCGAGCTGCCCGGGGTGCACACCATCCTCGGGCTGTCCAACGTGTCGTTCGGGCTCACGCCGGCGGCTCGCCACGTCCTCAACTCGGTGTTCCTCCACGAGTGCGTGCAGGCCGGGCTCGACGCGGCCATCGTCCACGCCGCCCGGATCATGCCGCTGGCCAAGATCCCCCAGCGCCAGGTGGAGGTGTGCCTGGACCTGATCTATGACCGCCGCACCGAGACCTACGACCCGCTGCAGGAGCTGCTCGGGCTGTTCGAAGGAGTGACGTCGGCGTCGATCGTGAAGGAGGACCGGACCGGCTGGCCCGTCGAGGAGCGGCTCAAGCAGCGCATCATCGACGGCGACCGCGACGGCCTCACGGCCGATCTCGACGAGGCCCTGGCCGCCAAGCCGGCGCTGTCGATCGTCAACGACGACCTGCTGGCCGGCATGAAGGTCGTGGGCGACCTCTTCGGTTCCGGCCAGATGCAGCTCCCGTTCGTGCTGCAGTCCGCCGAGTGCATGAAGGCGGCCGTCGCGTACCTCGAGCCGCACATGGAGAAGTCGGACCAGGGAGGCAAGGGCCGCATCGTGCTGGCCACGGTGAAGGGCGACGTCCACGACATCGGCAAGAACCTGGTCGACATCATCCTCACCAACAACGGCTACGAGGTCCACAACCTCGGCATCAAGGTCGCCCTGGCCGAGATGCTGGCCAAGGCCCAGGAGGTCAAGGCCGACGCCATCGGCATGAGCGGGCTGCTGGTGAAGAGCACGCTCATCATGCGGGAGAACCTGGAGGAGCTGAACAGCCGCGGCCTGGCCCAGGAGATCCCGGTGATCCTCGGCGGCGCCGCCCTCACCCGCCGGTATGTCGAGCGCGACCTGCGTGAGGTCTACGACGGGCGGGTGTTCTACGGCAAGGACGCCTTCGAGGGCCTGCACACCCTCGACAAGCTCATGGAGCTGAAGAAGTCGGGAATCGAGGATCCCGACTTCGGGCGGGTGCCGCTGGGGCGCGTCGTGGTGAAGGAGGAGAAGGAGGCGGTCGAGCTGCCGGCGCGCTCGCCGGCGGTGGAGACCGACAACCAGGTCTTCGTCCCACCCTTCCTCGGCTCGCGCGTCGTCAAGGGCATCGCCCTCGACGAGCTCGCCGGCTACATCAACGAGACCGCCCTGTTCCGCAACCAGTGGCAGTACCGGCCCGACAAGGGCGAGAACGACGCCGACTTCAAGGCCCGCATCCGCCCCACGCTGCGGGAGGAGCTGGCCAAGGCCACCGCCGGCGGCCTGCTCGTGCCCCAGGTGGTCTACGGGTACTACCCGGCCAACGGCGACGGGAACGACCTCGTGCTCTGGAAGGACGAGACGGCGACCTCGGAGTACCTGCGGTTCTCCTTCCCCCGGGAGGGCACCGAGCCGTTCCGCTGCATCGCCGACTTCTTCCGGCCCGTGGAGTCGGGGGAGATCGACTACGCCGCCTTCTCCATCGCCACCATGGGCTCGAAGGTGTCGGAGGCCACGGCCAAGCTGTTCGCCGAAGACCGCTACACCGAGTACCTCCTGCTACACGGCCTCGGGGTGGAGATGGCCGAGGCGCTGGCCGAGTACTGGCACCGGCGCATCCGCGAGGAGTGGGGCTTCGCCGAGGAGGACGGCCGGCTGGTCGACATGCTCGTGCGCCAGGGCTACCGGGGCGGCCGGTACTCCTGGGGCTACCCGGCGTGCCCCGACCTGGAGGACAACCTCAAGGTCGCCGAGCTGCTGGAGGCCGACCGCATCGGCGTGGCGGTGAGCGAGGACTTCCAGTACGTCCCCGAGCAGACCACCTCGGCCATCATCTGCCACCACCCCAAGGCCAAGTACTTCGTGGCCCGGTAGATACACGAGCTTTGCGTCCGTTTGCAGTCGGGGCCGCGGGTGGGAGAGCGCGGCTCACCACTACGCAGGAGGCACCATGCCGGCGCCTCCAGAGGGCGCAGGTGGAATCTCGGCCGGGCAGTTAGCCGTACATCAACGATCCCGGCGTGGTGAGCACCTCACCGGTCTCCAGCCACGTCTTGAGGCCCGAGAGAATCATGGGCCAGCCGCCGTAGATCTCCTCGCTGGCGCCCTCCCGCATCTGGTCATGGGTGACGAGGAGGCGGCAGGAGTCGTCGCCCACCGGCTCGATCTCCCAGGTCACCCGGGTCGTGCCCTCGGCCTTGGCCTCGTCGCTCCATAGGCAGCGCATGCTCTGCACCAGCCGGCGGGGCGGGTCGACCTCCAGGTTCTCGCCCTCCCCCAACAGGAAGTCCCCGTTGGCCAGCTCGAAGCGACCGCCGGACGTCCAGTCCGACGTCACCCGGTTGCCGAAGTGGAACTTGCCCCGGATGTCGCTGTCGGTGATGGCCTCCCACAGGCGCTCCGGTGACGTGCGGATATAGATCTCGAAGACCTTCTCCATGGTGCTCTCCAGTCTCTGCTTGAGATCGCTGAGCCCGGCGACCCAGGGCTCGGCGTACTTGCTCACCCACCGGTCGTGGACGAGGCGGATCGGGACCGGGTTCAGGTAGTGCAACTTCTCGCGACCCTGCTTCCGGCTGACCACCAGCCCCGCTTCCTCGAGCAGCTTGAGGTGCTTCATGACGCCGAAGCGGGTCATGGAGAACCGTTCCTCGAGGGCGCTGAGGGACTGGCCGTCGGACCGGAACAATTCGTCGAGCAGAGCTCGGCGAGTCGGGTCAGCGAGCGCCTTGAACACCTCGTCCACGCAGCCCAGGATAGGTGACCATTAGGTCACATGTCAAGAAGATCCGGTCTAGCGGCCGCCACCTCCGCCGGCCCCACC
>Ga0247713_1000101_pt1 | contig 59831 bp, 58 predicted proteins | sample 21E_NmetaG_FD_189936 | JGI IMG/M metagenome (GOLD analysis project Ga0247713, IMG submission 189936) | Soil microbial communities from hillslope of Landscape Evolution Observatory, University of Arizona, Oracle, AZ, United States - 2-1-E_N | ecosystem: Engineered > Artificial ecosystem >... | reverse complement strand
TGGTCATGGGCCGGCTCAGCCGGGCGGTGGCCCGCCAGTTGATGCGGCGCACGTCGTCGTCGGGGACGTACTCCCGCACCGACTCGAAGTCGGTGCCCAGGCCGAGCGGGCCACGGACCCGCCGGCCATCGGCTCCCACCTTGCCCTGGCGCACGGCCTGGGCCAGCCGGCGGGCCGCGGGCAGGTCGGGATAGACGACGACCTCGGAGGAGCTCCGGCCGCCGTGGTACCACCGGCCGAGGCCCAACGGGCCGGTGAGGCGCACGGCAGGGTCGGCCAGAGGGTGGCGGCCCCGGCGGTGGGCGGTGACCACGGCGTCGAGGCGGCCGTCGGCCTCGGCCGGCTCCACGTCGAAGTAGGGCGGCACGGGCTGGCGCACCCGAGCTCGTCCCCGGGCGGGGGACGTCTCCGCCTCGAGGGCGGTGGGCACGCCCCTTGCCAGCACCGCGCCCAACCGGCGGGACACGCGGGGATCGGTCCGCACCGACAACGCGTCGACGAGAGTGGCGGCGGCCACCGCCACCACGGCGAGCAGCGCCACCGGGACGGGCACCAGGACGGCCATGGCGGCAGCCACCGCCACGAGCAACGCCGCCCGCGGCGTGGGGCTCACCGGGGGACGGCGACGGCGGCGACGGCGGTCGCCACCGCGTCGTCGGGCCGGTAGCGCTCCAGCTCGGCCTCGGGCCGGAGCAGCAGTCGGTGGCGCAGCACCGGAGCCGCCATGGCCACCACGTCGTCGGGGGTGACGAAGCTGCGGCCGCCGAGGCGAGCAGCGGCCTTCGACGCGGCCAGAAGGTGGACCGCGGCCCTCGGGCTGGCGCCGAGGGAGACGCTGGGGAGCGAGCGGGTCCGGCGGACGATCGCGGCGACGTAGGCCAGCAGCTCCTCGCTGGCCGTGGTGGCGTCGACCTCGTCGCGGGCGGCGAGGAGGGCGTCGGGGCCGGCGACGGGGACGATGTCGGCCAGGGTCATCGGGTCCACCCCCCGGTGGACGAGCCGCAGCATCGCCACCTCGCCGGCCTCGTCGGGGTAGCCCACGTCGAGCTTCACCAGGAAGCGGTCGAGCTGGGCTTCCGGCAAGGGGTAGGTGCCCTCGTACTCGATGGGGTTCTGGGTGGCCACCACGAGGAAGGGGTCCGGCAAGGGCCGGGCCGTGCCCTCCACGCTGACCTGGCGCTCCTGCATGGCCTCGAGGAGGGCGGCCTGGGTCTTGGGGGGCGTGCGGTTCACCTCGTCGGCAAGGAACAGGTTGGTGAAGACCGGCCCGGGCCGGAACGTGAGCTCGCCGCCCCGCAGTGTCATCGTCCCGGTGATGTCGGACGGGAGCATGTCGGGGGTGAACTGCATCCGGCGGAAATCGAGGCCGAGGGCGCGGGCAGTGGCGTCGGCCAGCAAGGTCTTGCCCACGCCGGGCACGCCCTCCAACAGCACGTGACCGCCGACCGACATGGCGGCCAGGAGCACGTCGAGGGCGCCCTCCTGGCCGACGAGCACCTTCCGGACCTCGCCGGCGACGGCATCGCGCAGCCCGGCAAGCCGGGTCATGCCCGGTACTCCCTGAGATCGGCGAGGGCACGCCCGACGGCCACCACGTCCGCCTCGCTGCGGGCGGGCCGGAACAGGGCGTCCACCTCCTCGGGGGGCAGGCGGAGCTCGCCGGCGGCGTGCCGGAGGTCGCCCTCGCCGGCGTCGGCCGGCAGCCCGGCGAGGGCGGCCAGCCGCCTGCGGGCCCGCTCCTGGAGTGGCGCCGTGGCCTCCTCGGGCTGGCGGGCCCGCGCCAGGGCGCCGGCCATGGCGTCGACGTAGGCCCGCCGCGCCGGCGGCGCCGGCCGCTCGATGTCATCGGGCGGCCCCAGCCGGCGGCCACGGGACCACATCCACACGATGGCGGCAAGGAAGCCGCCGCCCAGCGCCCAGCGCCAGCGCGACGGGATGGCGCCCAGCCCGGTGCGCCGGCCGTAGCCGTGGTGGGCCTCGGCGAAGGCCACGGCGCGGCCCTCCCCGCCCGCGATGGCCAGGGCGAAGGCGGCGTTGTCGGCCCGGGCCAGCAGCCGGTTCTGCAAGGGCGAGGCGTCGGCCAAGGCAACGACGCGGCCGGCGCCGGCCGTGGCCACGGTGGCCAGGAGGCGGTCGCCGTCGCCCAGCAGGGGCAGGCTGCCGCCGGCCTGGCGCCACGAACCACCGCCCGCCGACTCCACGGTGGTCACCCCGGCCACCTCCGGCGCCGGCACGAGCGGCCGCGCCGCCCGTACGCCGGCTCCGTCCCATGCCGGTCCGCCGCCGGGCAGCCCGGCCAGCACGGGGGCCGCTTCCCGGCCGGCGGCCACCAGCCGGCCGCCGGCGGCGACGAAGCCGGCCAGGGCCTGCGCCTCCTCGCCCGTCACGCCGGCCGGGTCGGCGAGCACGAGCGTCGAGCCCGGGTCGAGCGTGGCGTCGTCGAGCGAGGTTCGAATCCGCTCCACGGGATGCCCGCGCCGGGCGAGGAGCTCGGCGTAGGCGGCCAGCCCGTCGCCGGCGGTGGCATAGGACGACGACGTGGGCCCGCCGGGGCCGGAGCCGCCGGTGACGACGGTGACGCCGGCGGTCACCAGGTTGAGGCCGACGACGAGGGCGACGACCGCCACCAGCGCTCGCGTCGCCGGGTGCATCGCCCGCCAGGTGTCGAAGATCACCGGCCGGCCTCGGCCAGCACCCGGGGCCAGCCCTCGACGGCGGCGCGTACGTCGGCCTCCGCCGCCGGCCTGCCGCCGTAGGCGATCTCGTCGAAGGCGGCGGCCAACTCGGCGAAGGAGTCCGACTGCAGGCGGGCTCGCAGCTGGCCGGTGGTCAGCGACGACCGGTACGTGATCGCGCCGGCCCGATCCAGCCTGAGCACGCCGGCCACGAACCGCAGCCGCACCGCGTGGTCGAGATCGCCGGCCCGTTCCGCGGCCGCCGCCTCCCGCTCCAGCTTGTCGGGATCGAGGCCTTCACCGTCGACTCCGAAGGCACGGAAGCGGCGAAGGTCCCCCGGGCTGCGCCGGCCGACGAGCCGGAGCGACACCAGCACCGCCACGGCGAAGACCACACCGACCGCGGCCAGCTTCCCGGGCACGGTGTCGAACACCCGGCCCCAGAGACGCCCGAGCGGCTCCCCCACCGGCTCCAGCCAGCGGCCCATGGTGCGCAGGATGCCGGCGAAGGGCCGGGGCACCGGGGCCGGCTTGAAGCGGCGCCCGTCCAGCACCTCTCGGGCGTCGGCGCGGGCCTGGTCGCCGGCGACCGCCGGCCGGCCGGGTCCGGCGGTCAGCGCCTGCAGCCTGGCGGCCAGGCCCGGGCCGTCGGCCCCGGCCAGCACCCGGGCCATGTCGACCGGCCGCCCGTCCACCTCGCGCACGGCCCGCAGCTGGGCCAGGGCCCGTGGGTCACCGGCGGCCCGCCCCGCCAGCTCCTGCAGCTGGCTACCGGTGACGGCCTGGGCCGCCGCCGGGCCCGCCGGGGTGATGCTCACCAGGACCACGGCGACGACGGCGGCGGCCACCGGCCGCCACCGGTCAGCCATCCCGAGGGCGGTCGTCCGCAGGCGGCCAGCCCGGCGGCCGGTCCTGGATACCGGGCGACGGCGGCGGTGGCACCGGTGCCGACGGCGGGAGGAACGCCGGGTCGGCCACCGTGGCCGGGTCGACCCCCATGCGACGGGAGAGGAGCTCGAGGTCGAATCCCTCCTTGCGCACCCGCAGGTCGAAGTACAGCACCGTGATCACCGCGGCCGAGAGCGGTGTGATGAGGACGCCGCTGGCCGTCTGGCCAATGGCGTCGGCGATGGCCAGGGCCACCTCGTTGCCGCTCACACTCACCAGGCCGGCGAGGATCCCGATGAAGACGGCCTGCACGATGCCGGTGAGAATGGCGACAAGGAGCAGCACGGCGGCCACCGACCACCATCGCCCCTTGACCAGCTCCCGGGAGCGACTCATCGCCTTCAAGCCCGGGAGGTCGTCGAGGAGCAGGACCGGCGCCGCCACTGACCAGCCCACCCAGAGGTAGATCCCAGGCGCCAGGCAGAGGAGCAGGCCGATGAAGCCGAGCAGGGCGGTGAGAAAGGAGAGCCAGAGGAGCGATCCGAGCTTCGAGCGGGCAAACCGTAGGGACTGGCGCCAGTCGGCCTCTTCGTCGAGGTAGGCGCCACTGATGGCTTTGAAGCAGGCTCCCGTGGCCAGCTGGGACGCCAGGTAGGCGAGGATCACGATGAGGAGCGTGCCGGCGAGGAACGGCCACAGCGCATCGACGTCGAACTCCGGCGTGGCGCCTGGTTGGGTCTCCGCGAGGAGATCGTCGCTGGCCGGGAAGGAGATCCGGATGAGCGCCGAGAGCGCGAACACCGGGGCCAGCACGACCGCGACCGACGTCAGCAACACGCGGAAGCGGGAGCGGTAGATCTTGATCGCCACGTCGAAGATCTCGCCGATGCCCAGGGGCCGCAGCCCGGCAGGGTCCATGGCCGGTCAGAGTACCGGTCGGAGCCGAACCGGTGATCCGGTGGGGCACCCGGGTGCCGGCGTCCTCTACCTGATGACCGACGCCTGCCCGCCGTTCTCCCTGCAGCCCCGAGAGGGCCTACAACAGGGTGGTGGCCTCGATGGGCACCTCGGTGGCCTGCTGGAGCTCCTTCGCTTCGAGCACGAGGTTGGCCCGGTAGGTCTTGAGGGGACCGCTCGGCGAGAGGGTGACCTTCAGCGTGCAGCTCCGGCCCGCCTGGAGGACCACGTTGGTGCAACCGGCGTCGGTGCTGAAGGCAGACCTGTCCGTGCCCGTGTACTCGGGCTTCAGGACGGTCACGGCCGCGTTGGCGGAGTTCCGCACCGTCAGCGTCTTCTCCCGCTCCCCGGTCGCCAGCCTGAGCGACGCCGGATCGGCCGTCAGGCGGCCCGAGATGGCACCGCCGGAGGCACCGCCTGCGGTGCCGGCGGTGCCCCCCGGTGCGATGGTGGTCGTGACCCCGGCGCTGGGCGTGTCGTCCCCGCCGCCGATGACGTCGAGCTGGATGAGCACGGTCACCAGGCCGACGATGCCGGTCAGCAGGCCGGCGATGCCGGTGATCAGGCCGGGGATGGTGGACCAGAAGGACTGCTTGTTCTCGCTCATGACAGGGCGACTCCGATCAGGTCGGCGGCTCGGCGCACGCCTCCGCCGCGGGTAGCGGCGGCGTCGATGGCCCGGATGGCCCTGGGCAGGTCGAGGTCGTCGTCGAGGGCGGTCCGGACTTCGTCCAGGCTAGCGTCCCCGTCGCCGGCCTCCCGCCACCGCTCCAGCCGTGCGGTCGCCTCCGGCAGCAGCCCGTCGTGCCACGCCCACGGGCTGCGGTAGGAGTGGTCGAGGATGGCCAGGCGCACGGCCATGGGGTCCCACTCCTTCACCAGCTCGCTGATGAAGACCAGGTTGCCCAGCGATTTCGACATCTTGGTGCCCTCGAACTCGACCATGGGGGCGTGGAGCCAGTGGCGCACGAAGGGGTCGCCGGTGGCCGCCTCCGACTGGGCGGCCTCGCACTCGTGGTGGGGGAAGATCAGGTCCGAGCCGCCGCCGTGGAGGTCGATGGTGGTGCCCAGCTCCCGCATGGCGAGAGCCGAGCACTCGATGTGCCAGCCGGGACGACCGGGGCCCCACATCGACTCCCACGCCGGCTCGTCGGGCGCCGAGGGCTGCCACAGGACGAAGTCGAGCGGGTCGCGCTTGGCCGGGTCGCCCGGATTGCCGCCCCGCTCGGCGGCCAGCTCCAGCATCTCCTCCCGGCTCAGGTGGCTGACCTGGCCGAAGCGCTCGAAGCTGGCGACGCTGAAGTAGACGGCGCCGGCAGCCTGGTACGCGTGGCCGCTCTCGAGGACCATGCCGATGAAGCCGAGGATGTCGTGGATGGCCGACGTCGCCGCCGGCTCGCTGAACGCCGGCAACATGTTGAGGGCCCGCATGTCGGCCTGGAACCGGGCCACCTCGGCCGCGGCCAGCTCCAGGTACGGCACCCCGACCTCACGGGCCTTGCGGAGGATGTCGTCGTCGACGTCGGTGACGTTGCGCACGCACTGCGTCTCGTGGCCCATCTCGCGCAGGCGGCGCTGGAGGACGTCGTAGAGGACGTACGTGGCGGCGTGGCCCACGTGGGTGGCGTCGTAGGGGGTGATGCCGCACGTGTACATCTTCACCAGCGGCCCGGGCTCGAAGGGCACGACAGCCCGGCGGGCGGTGTCGTACAGCCGCATCAGCCGTGCACGGACACCGCCATTAACGGCGGTTGTCGGCGTCGATGCCCGTGAGGTGGATGGTGGCCCGGCCCTTGTAGCGGCTGTTCAGGCTGAGAAGGACGGCGGTGAACGCCTCGACGGGGCCGGCGGCGGCCAGGGAGCCGGCGTCGAACGGGCGGAGGTCGGGGATCCTGCGGATCAGGTCGGCGGTGGCCTGCATGGCCTCGGGGTGGTCGCTGCAGATCAGCACGTCGCCCTCGGCCGGCTTGGTGAGGTCGCCGAGCGAGCGAGCCGGCAGGTGGTGGAAGGCGGCCGACACCAGCGAGTCCGCCAGCTCGGCCTGCACGCCGGCGGCCACCGAGCCCCCGGGCGGCTGGACCGCCTGCAGCTCGCCGTCGACCTTGGCCAGGGCGTTGCCCATGGAGACGACGACCTTGCCCGCCAGTTCCGCCCGCAGGCCGGCGGCCGTCCCCGCCGCCGCGTCCCAAGGAGTGGCCAGAACGATGAGGGGCGCGGCGGCGGCCTCGGGATTGGCCGCCGGCTGGATGCCCAGGTCCCGGTCGGGCCACTTCTTGTGGATCTCGTCCACGATCTCCTGCGCCCGGGCCGCCGACCGCGACCCGATGACCACCTGCAGGCCGACCGATGCCAGCCTGGCCGCGAGGGCCCGGCCGGCCGGCCCGGTGCCCCCCACAATGCCTACGTCCATGCTCGACACACTGTCATGCGTCGGGCCGATACTCGATTCGGCGGTACCTTCGGCCTTCTTGACCGCCTTCTGCCACGGCGTGGCCAGCGCCGACCCCCTTCCCGACGGCGTGGTGCTGTGGACCCGGTGCACGACCGGGGGGACCGAGCCGGTGGCCGTCGACTGGTGGATCGGGACGGCGGCCGACGAGGTCGTCGCCAGGGGTACCGCCGAAGCCTCGCCCCACAGGGATTTCACCGTGCACGTGGACGTCCGCGGCCTCGAGCCGGCGACGGCGTACCGGTACGGGTTCACCTATGGCGACGAACGGTCGCCCGTCGGGCGTTCCCGGACGGCGCCGGCGCCGTACGGCCCCGACGCCCACCTCCGCCTCGGGCTCGTGTCCTGCTCCTACTGGTCGTGCGGGTTCTTCAACGCCTACGCCAACCTGGCCACTCGGGACGTCGACCTGGTCGTGCACGTCGGCGACTACATCTACGAGAACGACATCATGAGCCGGAGCCCGCGGGCGGTCCGGGCCCACCGGCCTGCGGGCCGGCTCCTCGCGCTCGAGGACTACCGGGCCCGGTACGCCCAGTACCGCACCGACCCCGACCTGCAGGCCCTGCACGCCGCCCACCCCGTGGCCACGGTCTGGGACGACCACGAGCTGGCCGGTGGCACCTGGCGGGGCGGCGCCGGCGCCCACGACCCCGAGTGGCTCGGGCCCTGGGAGCTCCGGCGGGCGGCGGCGGTGCAGGCCTACCGCGAGTGGATGCCGATGCGCCGGCCCGGGCCTGAATCGGTGTACCGGGCCCTGCAGCTCGGCCCCCTCGCCGACCTGGTGCTCCTCGACACCCGGGTGATCGGCCGCGACGAGCCGGTGCTCAACTCCGACCGCCCGGTGATCAAGGTCCGCCCCGAGCCCCGGTCGCTGCTCGGCGACGAACAGTGGCGGTGGCTGGAGGGGCGGCTTTCGTCCTCCGGTTCCCGCTGGTTGCTCGTCGCCAACCAGGTGATGATGGCGCCGCTGCGGGCGCTGAACGTGGCCGGCGGGCTCGGCGTCAACGCCGGCCAGTGGGATGGCTACCCGGCGGAGCGGGAGCGGTTCTACGCCTTGCTGCAGCGGACGGGATGGGGCTCCGACGCCGCCGTCCTGACCGGTGACGTCCATTCCTCATGGGCCGCCGATCTGCCCGTCGGGGCGGAGTTCGTGACACCCAGCGTCACCACGGACAGCTTCTCCCGGACCGTGTTCCCGCCGGTCCCGGGGCTGTCCGCCGTCGCCCGGCGCATCTTCCTGTCCCAGAACCGCCACATGCGCTTCGCCGACCTGGACCACCACGGCTACGTCACCGTCGACGTGACGCCCGAGCGGTTACAGGCCGACTGGTGGCACCTCGACACCATCGCCCGCCGGCCGTCGGGGGAGCGGTGGGCCGGCGGCTGGTCGCTGGTGCACGGAGAGCTGGGGTTGCGGCGGGCCGGTGCGCCGGCGGCCTCAGTCGCCGGCGAGCTGGCGCACTGACGCCGCGCTGAGCTGGGCCAGGGTGAGGTAGCGGGCGCCCATGACCTCGGCCAGCTCCGCGGCCAGGCCCAGGCGGGCGGGGCCGTCCTCGGCGTCGACGACGACGGCGGGCACCTCGCGCCGGCGGACCTCGGCCGCCGCCTCCTTGGCCGCCACCAGGGGGTCCTGCCCATCCGGGCCGGCGGTGGCCCGGCCGTCGGAGACGAGCACCATCAGCGGTCGGTCGGCGGGGTGCTGGGCGAGGGTCAGGGCGGCGTGGATGCCGGCGGCCAAGGGCGTGCGCCCGCCGGTGGGCAGGCCGGTGAGCCGGGCTCTGGCCACCTCGATGCTGCCGGTGGGGCGGAGCACCACGTCGGCGCTCTCGCCTCTGAAGGTGACCAGGGCGACCCGGTCCCGGCGCTGGTAGGCGTCGAGCAGGAGGCCGAGGACGGCGCCCTTGGCCGCCTCCATGCGGGTCTCGGCACCCATCGAGCCCGAGGCATCGACGGCGACGATGACGAGGTTGCCGGCCCTCTGCTCGCGGACCGCCTCCCGTACGTCGGCGGCGGCGACCAGCGGGCCACCGCTCTCGTCGGCGACCCGGCGGGCGGCGGCGGCCCTGATCGTCGGGCCGACGGCGACCGACTGCACACCGGCGGTCGGCTCGCGGCTGCCGACGAGGCGCCCACGCGGCCCCTCGACCATCGAGCGCCGGCCTCCGGCGCCAGGGGCGGTGGTGCGGGGAGCTTCGAGGCGGCTGATCCGCTCGGGCGCCTGGCCGGGTTCGGCCACGCGGTCCTCCTGCCGGTCCTCGCCGGCGGCCTGCTCCAGGGCCTGGTCCAGCTCCTCCTGAGGCATGCCGGGATCGTCGAAGGGGTGCCGGCGCCGGCGGTGGGCCAGGGCCAGCGGCGCCACCCGGCGCACGTCCTCGACCGTGGCCGTGGCCCGGCCCTCGAGGCCGGCGAGGGCGGCGGCGGCCCGGCAGATCACCAGGTCGGCCCGCAGCCCCTCGGCACCCACCGACGCGCACAGCACGCTGACGGTGTGGACCAGCTCGTCGGGCAACGCCGCCGCCGGGTTGGCGGGCAGGGCCTCGTCGGGCCAGGCGGCGGCGAAGGCGGCGGGGTCGGCGTCGAACGCCATCCGCCGGCGCACGGCCTCGGCCCGCGCCGCGGGATCGGCCGGCGCCAGCACGTCGGCGGCCAGGCCGAAGCGGTCGAGGAGCTGGGGGCGGAGGTCGCCCTCCTCAGGGTTCATGGAACCGATGAGGACGAACCGGCTCGGGTGGGTGTGGGAAACACCCTCCCGCTCCACCCGGTTCACCCCGCTGACGGCGACGTCGAGCAGCACGTCGACCAGGTGGTCGGGCAGCAGGTTGACCTCGTCGACGTAGAGCACGCCGCCGTGGGCCGCGCCCAGGAGGCCGGGCAAGAAGCGGACCTCGCCACCGGTCAGGGCGGCGGCCAGGTCGATGGAGCCGACGAGGCGGTCTTCGGTCGTGCCGATGGGCAGCTCGACGAACGGAGCGTCTTCGGCGAGCAGCCGGGCCAGCCCCCGGGCCAGGGTGGTCTTGGCCGAGCCCTTCTGGCCCCGGAGCAGCACGCCGCCGATCGCCGGCTCGGCCGCGGCCAGCAGCAGGGCCAGCTTGGCCTCGTCCTGGCCGACGACGGCCGCAAACGGGAACTGGTGACGATTGGCGGGCTCCTGGCCCCGCTTTTCGTCACCAGTTCGATGGGGGCGTCCGGTCACCGGCCCTCCTCCCAGCCCTCGGCTTCGAGCATGGCGCTGCGCAGCGTGGCCAGCGCCTCGGGCGAGGCATCCCACAGGCCCCGGTCCTTGGCCTCCAGCAGGCGTTCGGCGATCGAACGCAGCGCCCACGGGTTGGACTGCTCGAACAGCTTGCGCACCGCGGGGTCGGCCACGTACGCCTCCGTCACCCGCTCGTACATCCAGTCCTCCACCACGTGGGCGGTGGCGTCGTAGCCGAAGAGGTAGTCGACGGTGGCCGCCATCTCGAAGGCCCCCTTGTAGCCGTGGCGGCACATGGCACCGATCCACTTGGGGTTCAGGACCCGCGTACGCACGACGCGGGCCGCCTCCTCGGCCAGCGAGCGGACCTTGGGGTCGGCGGGGTTGGCCGAGTCGCCGAACCATGCCTTGGGCTCCTCGCCGCCGCGCAGCGAGCGGATGGTGGCGATCATCCCGCCGTGGTCCTGCAGGTAGTCGTCGGAGTCGAAGATGTCGTGCTCCCGGTTGTCCTGGTTCTTGACCGCCACCTCGATGAGGGAGAACCGCCGCTCCATTGCCTCCGCCGCCGGCGCCCCCATCGCCGCCCGGCCGTAGGAGTAGCCGCCCCATGCGGTGTAGACGGCGGCCAGGTCGGCGTCGTCGTCCCACTCCCTGGACTCGATCAGGGCCAGGATCCCCGACCCGTAGGCGCCGGGCTTGGAGCCGAAGATGCGGGGGTCGTCGTCGAAGCCGGCGAGGCGGACGGCGTCGTCGAGCAGGGCGATGACGTGGGGGAAGGCGTCGCGGAAGAAGCCGGAGATGCGCAAGGTGACGTCGACCCTCGGCCGGCCCAGCTCCGCTTCGGGGACGAGCTCGATGCCCGTGACCCGGCCCGACTCCTCGGCCCACACCGGGCGGACGCCGAGGAGGGCCAGGGCTTCGGCCACGTCGTCGCCGCCGGTGCGCATGGCCGCCGTGCCCCATACCACGAGGCCGACGGTGGCCGGCGGGCGGCCCTCCTCCCTCATGTGGCGATCGACGAGCTGGTCGGCCAGCTTCTGGCCGACGTCCCACGCCAGCCGACTGGGAATGGCCTTGGGGTCGACGGAGAAGAAGTTGCGGCCGGTGGGCAGGACGTGGGCCATGCCTCTCGTGGGCGCCCCGCTGGGGCCGGCGGGCACGTGGCGGCCGTCGAGGGCGCCGAGCAGGTTGGCGAGCTCGTCGGTGGTGCGGCCCAGGTTCGGGACGAGCCGGTCGCAGACCCACCGCAGCGTGGGGTGGTCGCCGGCGTAGGCCCAGCCGTCGGACCGGATGGCGGCCAGGGTGGCCCGGGCCTCGGCCTCGGCGGCGTCGACGTCGTGGCGGGTGCCGTCGGTGGGCCGGCGCAGCGCCGGCACGTCGCCCTGGGGCAGGCGGGTCATGGCCAGGACGAGGTCGAGCTCGGCCTCGCCCTCGGGGGGGCGGCCCAGGATGTGGAGGCCGCCACGGATCTGGGCGTCCTTGAGCTCGCACAGGTAGCCGTCGACGTGAAGCACGAGGTCGTCGAAGTCGTCGCCCTCGGGCCGGTCGGTCACGCCGAGGTCACGGTGGATCTCGGCCTGCACCAGCAGGTGCCACACCTGGGCCCGGATGGCCGGGAGCTTGGCCGGGTCGAGGGCGGCGATGGACGCGTGCTCGTCGAGCAGGGATTCGAGCCGGGCGACGTCGTCGTAGGAGTCGGCCCGGGTCATGGGCGGCAGGAGGTGGTCGATGATGACCGCGTGGGCCCGGCGCTTGGCCTGCGTGCCCTCGCCGGGATCGTTGACGACGAAGGGGTAGACGAGGGGTAGGTCACCGAGGGCGGCGTCGGGGAAGCACTCGGCCGAGAGGCCGACGCCTTTGCCCGGGAGCCACTCGAGGGTGCCGTGCTTGCCGGCGTGGACGACGGCGTGGGCACCCCATGCCTCCTCCAGCCACCGGTAGAAGGCGAGGTAGTGATGGGTCGGCGCCAGGTCCGGGGAGTGGTAGACGGCGATGGGGTTCTCGCCGAAGCCCCGGGCCGGCTGGATGGCGACGAGGACCCCGCCGAGGTCGATGCCGGCGAAGGCGAACTCGTCCTCGGGCGGGCCCCAGGTCTCGGTCACGCTCGGCGGTGCCAGGTACCTTTCCGCCGGCCAGCGGCCGCAGATGCCGCCGTCGGCCAGCTCGGCCATGAGCGCGTCGCCGCCTTCGGGGATGCGGTCCACGCGATAGCCCGCGTGCCGGAGGTCATGGAGCAGGTCGACCACCGACGCCGGCGTGTCGAGGGCCACGGCGTTGCCGATACGGCTCTTCTTCGTCGGGTAGGCGGAGAGGACGACGGCGATGCGCTTGTCGCCGTTGGGCACCTGGCGCAGCGACGCCAGGCGGGCGGCCAGGCCGGCGATCCGCTCGACCCGGTCGGGGACGGTCCGGTAGGCGGTGACCGGGGCGCCCAGTTCGTCGCCGTCGTCGACGACCTCCTTGAACGAGAACGGCACGCCGATGATGCGTCCGTCGAACTCCGGGATGGCGACGCTCATGGCCACGTCGATGGGTGTGAGCCCGGCGCTGCTCTGTTGCCAGGCGGCGGCGGGCTGGGTGGCGGCGACGGCCTGGAGGACCGGCACGTCGAGGGCGGCGAGGGCGGAGGCGTCCCAGTCGTCGCCGTCGCTCACCCCCATGGCCAGCACGGTGGTGACCAGGGCGTCGACGTCGCGCAACAGGTCGAACACGCCGGCGTCGGCCCGCAGGGAGTAGCACCACACGGGAAGGGCGTTGGCGCCCCTGGCCTCGATGGCGGCACAGAGGTCCTCGACGAAACCGGTGTTGCCGGCCAGGACGTGGGCCCGGTAGAAGACCACGCCGACGGTCGACTTCGACGGGTCCTGCGCCGGCGTCCCGAGGACGCCGAACGCCGGGACTGCGGCCGGCGGCTGGTGTGGGTAGCCGGCGACGAAGCGCAGCAGCTGCCCGGTGTTGGCCAGGCCGCCGTGGGCCAGGTACTCGAAGGCCCGGGCGACGGTGGCCGCCGGCGCGGTCGACAGCGCGGTCATCTCGGCGTCGGGCGTGGCCTCGCCGCCGAAGGCCAGCAGGGGGACGCCGGCGTCGACGCAGCGCCGGCGCAGCTCGTCCAACTGCTCCTCCCATGCCCGGCGCCCGCCGAGCAGCCGGATAAGCACCACGGCGACGCCCTCCAGGTCGGGCACGTCGAGAGGCCGGGCCGCCCGCACGGGTGGGAAACCCGCCGGCAGACCCTCGACCACCGACCGCAGGGCGAGGATCTCGGTGTCGGCGTTGGTCAGGACGAGGATCACGTGGCTTCCTTCAGGAGAGTCTCGATGGCGGCGAGGTCGAGGTGGGCTTCGAGCATGTCGGCGAGGCGATCGAGCTGGGCCTCCCGGGCGGCGGCGAAGGACACACCGGACGGCTCGATGCCGAGGAACGCGGCGCGGAAGCCGTCGTCCTCGAACAGGCCGTGGAGGGTGGTGCCGGAGAACCGGCCGCTGCGGGAGCCCTCGGGGCCGGCGCCGTAGGCGTCGTCGAGGGTGATCCAGGGGTCGGCGCCGGCGACCCGCCCATGGTGGATCTGGTAGCCGGTCACGCGCTGGTTGAACGCTACGCCCCGGCGCTGGCGGGTGACCTTGGTCGGCTCGAAGATGGTCTCGGCGTCGAGCCAGCCCAGGCCGGCGACGGCGCCCCGCCGTGACTCGACGTCGTCGGTGATCGTGCGGCCCATCATCTGGTAGCCGGCGCAGATGCCCAGGACAGCGGCGCCGCCCGCCTCGATGGCGGTGTGCAGACCCCGCCCCCGCAGCCATTCGAGGTCGGCGACCGTGGCCTTGCTGCCCGGAAGCACGACCAGATCGGGGCGGCCGAGCGCGGCGGCGCTGTCGACGAACCGCACCCCCACCGCCGGCTCCATGGTGAGCGGATCGAGGTCGGTGAAGTTGGCGATGCGGGGGAAGCGGACGACGGCGACGTCGAAGGCGGCGCCGGCGGGCGCCGACACCGCCGGCAGTGCGAGGGAGTCCTCGGCGTCGAGGGACACCCCGTGCAGGTACGGCAGGACCCCGAGGGTGGGCACGCCGCACCGGCGCTCCAGCTCGGCCGGACCCTCGGCCAGAAGGGCGGGATCGCCCCGCAGCTTGTTGACGACGAACCCCCGCACCAGCGGGCGGAGGTCGTCCGGCAGGAGGGCGACGGTGCCGTAGAAGGCGGCGAACACCCCGCCGCGGTCGATGTCGCCCACCACGATGGCGGGCACGCCGGCGGCCTTGGCCAGCCGCAGGTTGACGATGTCGGAGCCGAGAAGGTTGATCTCGGCCGGGCTGCCGGCGCCTTCGAGCACGACGACGTCGAACCGGGACCGCAGGTCGGCCAGCGCCTCGAGCACCGTCTGGAAGAGGCGTGGCTTCTCGGCCTGGTAGGCGGCGGCGTCGAGGTGTCCCGCCGGCCGCCCCATGACGACGACCTGGCTCGTGCGCTCCCCCGTCGGCTTCAGGAGGATGGGGTTCATGCCCACCTCGGGCGCGGCGCCGGCGGCCAGCGCCTGCACGCCCTGGGCCCTGCCGATCTCGTGGCCCGCGGCGGTGACGTAGGAGTTGTTGGCCATGTTCTGGGCCTTGAACGGGGCCACGCTGACGCCCCGCCGGTGCAGCACCCGGCACAGGCCGGCGACGACCGAGCTCTTGCCCACGTCGCTGGCCGTGCCGCACACCATCAGGCCACCGCGCACAGGGCCTCCTCCAGGCGGGTGAGGCCGGCGTCGTCGGGTACGGCGATACGGACGTGGTCGGGCAGGGCGAAGCTTGCGCAGTCCCGCACGAGGATGCCGCGGGGCGCCAGCCGGTCCCGAAGGCCCGGCGCCCGGACGAGCACGAAGTTGGCGTCGGACGGCTCCGGGTCCAGGCCGGCTGCGTGCAGCACCGTGACCAGCCGGTCCCGCAACCCAGCGACGCCGGCCGCCCACGCCGGCAGGTCCACCGCCTCCAGCAGGTCGGGGAGGGCGGCGGCCGCCAGCCCGTTCACCGACCACGCCGGCTGGCGCCACTGCCGGGGATGGGCCGCCAGCACGTACCCCACGCGCAGGCCCGGGCACGCCAGCAGCTTCGTCAGGCTGCCGACCACCAGCGGCTGGCCGCTCGTCCACCGGCCCGTGGCCAGCGGGTAGAACGCCTCGTCCCAGACGTCGGCGTGACCCGTCGCCAGACGGCCGGTGGGATTGTGGGGGTTGGACCGCCACTGCGGGCCGCCCCCCCGGGGGTACAGGCTGAAGTCCGGCTCCGCGACCCGGCCGCCCAACTCGGCGGCCACGAGGGCGATCGCCTCCGCTCCCCCGTTGGTGAGGAGCAGCCGGTCGGGATCGACGCCTATGGCCGTGGCCAAGGCCCCGGTTGCCCGAGCGGGGTCGGGGTAGCGCCTGAGGGCGTCGAGGTGCTTGCCCACCACCTGGCCGGCGTCGGGCGCCAGCGGGTTGAGGCTGGCCGACAGGTCGAGCACGGCTCCGGGGTCGACACCGAGCGCAGCCGCCAAGCGAGCCCCGTCGCCCCCATGTGCGCCGGCGGGGATCACCTTGGTGCATTTCGCGTCGTGAAATGGGGGGAAAACGTCGAGATCACGACGCAAAATGCACCAAGGGCCACGGAGACGTCCCGGGAGAGGACGACCGCACGGGCGATGTCGCCGGGCTCCGCCGGTCGGCCGGTGCCCAGGGGCGGGCGGAGTTCGACACGGTCGCCGTAGCGGTTCTCGCCCCCCAGGCGCAGGCCGAGCGCGGCGGCGAAGGCGGCCTCGGCCACGCCGGCGTTGGGCGACGGGTGGGCCGGCGCCTGGATGCCCACCGCGGTCCACACCGACCGAGCCGTCGCCGGGCGCACGCCGGCGACCAGGGCCGCGGTCACCCGGGCCGGTGCCCAGCCGGCGAGGTCGTCGAGCCGGGCGCTGGCCCAGCCGTACTTCTGGTACCGGGCCGACCGGTGGCCGACCATGGCGTCGAGGGTGTTGACCGCCCGGTAGCCGAGCGCTCCGGGAGCGCCGGCCACCGCGGCCCACAGCGCCGGCGCCACGACCGCGTCGACGGTGTTCTCGGCGACCGACTCCACCACCGCCCGGGCGATCTCCTTCTCGTCCAGCGCCGACGGGTCGCGGCCCACGAGCGCCGGCAGCAATGCCCGGGCCCGGTCGAGGTCACCCGCATCCAGCGCGTCGCCGACGGCCGTGGCCGCCGCGCCCAGCGCCCGGCCGGCGACGGCGACCCAGGTGGCAAGGGCCGCCGACCCGACAAGGCCGCCGGCGGCGGCACCGAGGCCGGCGCCGATCAGGGCGTGGGCGACACCCGCGCCCCGGCTGTCCCGGTAGAGCCGGCGCTCGACCACCCGCATGACCCGCCCGAAGGCGACGACGGGGTGGACCGCCGCCGGCGGCTCGCCGAACAGCCTGTCCGCCACCAGCCCGGTGGCGACGCCGCTCACCATCGCGCCGCCGCCGCCAGCAGGCCGGCGGTCTCCCCGATCATCCCTGCCGCCCCCAGGACGTCCCCGGTGAACCCGCCGAGCCGGCGGGCGGCGAGGGCGACCACCGCCGCGCCGGCCAGCCCCAGCACCACGACACCGACCATCCCGTCCCCGCCGGCCGACACCGCCAGCACCAGGACGAGCACCACCCCGGCCGGCGAGCCTCGGCGGCGCCGCCCGTCCAGGAAGGCACCGGCCAGCCCCCCGGGCCGGGCGTATGGCACCGTTCCCGCAGCCACGGCCATCACCGAGCGCGACCCGCACCAGAGAGCGGCCAGCAGCAACGGCGCGGGCGCCAGCGCCGCCAGCGCCGCCCACCTCAGCAGGAGCACCACGACGGCCACCCCCACGCCGAAGGCCCCCGCCGCCGGATCGGCCATGACCTCGAGGCGCCGGGCCCGGTCCAAGGGAGGCAACAGGCCGTCAGCGGAGTCCACCAGCCCGTCGAAGTGCAGCATGCCGGTCAACGCCAGGTCGGCGGCCACCACGACCGCAGCCGCCACCGGCGCCGCCCACAGCCGGTCGGCCGACCACCAGATCCCGCCCAGGGCCAGTCCCAATGCCGCCCCCACGACGGGGAACCAGGCCAAGGCGCCCGGAGACGGCGCCACGGCGCCGCCCACCGGAGTCAGGAAGGAAAGCGCCCGGCGCATCAGGCGAGGTCGAGTCTGAGCAGCCGGCCGGCCACGACCAGCAACGCCTCGTCGGCCACTGAGGCCACGGCCTGGTTGACCAGGCCCAAGGCGTCGCGGAACCGGCGGCCTTCCTCACTCGAGGGGTGGACGCCGAGACCGACCTCGTCGCTGACGGCGATCACGTCTCCGTGGTGACCGCCCATGGCCAGGCACAGACCGGCGGCGTCGACCGCGAACCCCGACGCGCCGGCCACCCACGTCGTCAGGCTGTCGACCAGCACGGTTCCCCGCTCGACCGCCCGCACCGCGCCGACCAGGTCGGAGGTCTCCACGGTGGTCCACGACGGCGGCCGGCGGGCCCGGTGGGCGGCGAGGCGGTCCTCCATGTCTGCGTCGTCCGCACCACCCGTGAACGTGGCCAGGTAGGTCACCGGCCCGGCGCCGGCCAGGCGCTCGGCCACCGCCGACTTCCCGGACCTCGCTCCTCCCAGCACAAGGGTGATCACCGCAACCCGGCCCGCACCGCTCCGTGCACGGCGCGCGCCAGCCGGGCGCCCCATGTCGACCGAGGCCCCCCGAACGCATGGGGCGGCCCCTCCTCGGGGCAGGCGATGCACATTGCGTCCGTCGCGGTCCCGGTCCCCCCGACGCCGGCCTCGAACAGCGCCTGGGACTTGGCCTCGGTGGCCGTGGCCACCGCGTTCACCAGCGCGGCGTCGGACAGCCGTTCCGGCAGGAGGACGACCAGGTTGATCGTCCCGACGAGGCTCACGGGCCCCACGGCGTCCGGCGCCGCCGCCCACATGGGGTGCCCCAGGCCCACGGTGGCGAAGACCTCCACACCGGCCTCGGTCACCGAGGACACCGCCCGCACGTCCGCCGCCGTCAGCATGCCCACCCCTCGCCCTCTCAACCCGAGGGACACGCCCAGGCGGGACAGGTGGTGGTCGGGGTCACGCCGGCCGTAGCTCATCGGCACCTGTGCGTTCACGACCCAGCGCCGCACCCCGATGCCTCCACCGTGGGGCGCCGAAGCCACCATCCGCAGGGGCGCCGGCGCCCGCCACACCAGGACGGGGAAGGCGCGGTCGCCCTCCTGTCGGGATCGAACCTGCAGTTCCACGTCCACGCGACCTTTCTCCCGGCGGGTGCCGTACAGGCAGGTCTCCTGGCTTCCGGATCGGCGCTCGCCCCGGCCTTCCCGTCCCTTCGGACCGTGGCCACTGCGTGAGGTCTGCTCCCCGGTGACAGTTGCGGGACAGCCCCGGATTCACACCGGGTTCCCTGCGCTGCGACCGGCATCATAGGCGGCCACACGCCGGCGGGCATACGCTCCCGACCGTGTCCCGGGCCGAGTCGATCGTGCTGGTCAACACCGGCTACGGCAAGGGCAAGTCGTCGGCCGCGTTCGGCGTCATGGGCCGGGGCTGGGCGCGGGGGTGGCGGGTCGGCGTCGTCCAGTTCATCAAGAGCGGGAAGTGGAAGACCGGCGAGCGCAAGCTGGCCGACCACCTCGGCATCGAGTGGCACACCCTGGGCGACGGCTTCACCTGGGAGTCCACCGACCTCGACGAGACGGCGGCCAAGGGCCGCCACGCCTGGGAGGTGGCGGCGGCCAAGCTGGCCTCGGGCGACTTCGACCTGCTGATCCTCGACGAGCTCACCTACGCGGTGAAGTACGGCTGGGTCGACGTGGCCGACGTGGTGGCCGGGGTTCGGGGCCGAGCGCCCCACACCAACGTGGTGATCACCGGCCGGGATGCCCCGGACCAGGTCGTCGAACTGGCGGACACGGTGACCGAGATGCGCAAGGTCAAGCACGCCTACGACCGGGGTATCAAAGCCAAGAAGGGCATCGAGTATTGATCCCCTCCGGCGGCGGGCGGGCCGCCGGATCGGTCGGACCGCAGGTATTGACAGGTCGCAGTAGAGTCGTCCCGATGGGGGACGGATACGACCTGACCCACCGCGACGAGTGGGCAGTCCAGTGCATGGAGCGCCAGCTGGTCGTGATGGACGACCTCGCCGCCCGTGCCGGCGATGCCCGGGCCTGGCTGGCGCTGGAGCGCCAGGCCAACAGCTACCTGCGCCACCTCGACACCTGGCTGGCCAAGGACCGCATCTTCCCGGGTGCCCGGTCCGAGATGGCGGATCACAAGGCCGCGCTCGAGGGCTACGTCCGGCGGGCGCAGCAGGAAGTCGCCGGCGTCGGCCCTGAAGCCATCGAGGCCACCCGCGCCGGGCTGGGGCTACGGCTGGCGGTGATCGGCAAGGGCGGCGCCGGCAAGACGGTGACCTCCTCCACCCTGGCCCGGGTCCTGGCCCGCAAGGGTCGCAAGGTCCTCGCCGCTGACCTCGACGTGAACCCCGGCCTGGCCATCAGCCTCGGCCTTCCGCCCGGCGAGGGCGGCATGCCGCCGGGAACCGTCGAGGAGCACCCCGGCTCCATCTACGGCTGGCAGCTCACCGGCGACATGACCCCGATCCAGGTGGTGGAGAAGTTCGCCGCCACCGCTCCCGACGGCGTCCGCTTCCTGGGTTTCGGCAAGATCGGCCCCGCCTCGGAGGGCGCCGGCGCCGACAAGTCGGCGGCGAAGCAGTCGGTCGCAGCCCTTGTCCACCTCCTGCTGGGCATCGGCGAGCCGGACTGGGACGTCATCGCCGACCTCGAAGCGGGGCCGACGACGCCGTTCGAGCGCTACCACGCCTTCTCCGAGGACGTCATCGTGGTCGTGGGGCCGGCGTGGCGCTCGGCCATGACCGCCCGCCGGCTCCTGCCCATGGCCGAGGGCCGCCGCCTCACCATCGTCTCCAACCGCTTCCGCGACGAGCCCGACCACCCCGACATGCCCGCCCGGGTCCGCATCCCGTTCGACCCCGAGCTGGCCGAGGTGGAGCGTCAGGGCCTGGCCCCGGTCGACGCCTGCCCCGACTCACCGGCAATTCTCGCCATCACCCGACTCGCCGAAATGTTCGTGAACCAGGAGGTACCGGTATGAAGATCGCCGTCTGTGGCAAGGGCGGATCGGGCAAGAGCACGATCTCCGGCGCCCTGGCCCGCCACCTGGCCCGCCAGGGCCACAAAGTCGTGGCCCTCGACTGCGACCCGAACCCGAACCTGGGGATATCCCTCGGCGTCGCACGCGAGAGCGTCGAATCGATGAGCCCCATCCTCAACGCCCTTCTCGACTCCGGCCACACCCACAAGGACCCCAAGATCGAGGCCGAGGTGCTGCTCGACCGCTACGGCGTCGACGCCCCCGAGGGCATCCGGCTGGTCGCCACCGGCAAGATCGAGCGTCCGTCCGACGCCTGCCTGTGCTGTGGGTCGCACAACACCACCCGCCAGTTCTTCGGCGAGCTCGGTGCCGACGACCGCATCGTGCTGGCCGACCTCGAAGCCGGCCTCAACGACCTCATCTGGGCCAAGCCGGGGGCCGACGACGTCGTGCTGGCCGTCACCGAGGGCAGCGCCAAGTCGGTGGAGATCGCCCGCCGGGCGTGCCGGCTGGCCGAGGAGCTGGGCGTCCGCCGCATCATCGGCATCGCCAACCGCACGGTGAGCGACGTCGACGCCAAGCGCGTCGGCGAGGAGCTGGGCGTGGAGATGTTCGTGGTGCCCGAGGACCGGGCCGTCGAGGACGCCGACCACCTCGGCGTCGCAGCCATGGACGCCGACCCCACGTCGCCGGCCATGGTGGCCATCGGCGAGCTGGCCCAGCGCATCACCCGGTAACCCTCTGTAGCTCCCTGCGCCCGAAGGGCGCCCTTCCGGTCCGGGCGTGTGCGCGCCGGATCCCCGAGCGCAGTCGCTAACGTCCGCCTGGTGCGGATCCGGATGGGGCTGGCCATCGCCGCGGCCGTGGCCGGAGCCGCCGCGGTCGTGCTCGGGCTGAGGGGCGGCGACACCACCCTGCGGCCCCGACCGTTCCAGCCGGTGACGGAGACGCCCCAGCTGTCGATCGACGTCAACACATCACCGGTGGTCGCCGTCGACGCCCGCCGGCCGGACGTCATGGCCGTCGCCGGCCGGGTGGACGCCCCCCGGCTCAACTGCACAGTGGCGGTGACCACGACGGGCGGCGACGCCTGGCGGCCGCTGGAACTGCCGCCGGCGCCCGGCGCCGACAACTGCTTCTGGCCGGCGGTGGCCTTCGACGGCGACGGCAACCTGCTCGTGCTCTACACGCCCACCGGCGGCCCGTTCAACCTGCCTACCGGCCTGTGGCTGCAGCGCTTCACCACCGAGCTGGCCACCGACGGCCCGCCGGTACGGGTGGGCGGCGCCCTGACGTTCCAGCCCCGGCTGGCGGTGGAGGGCCGGCGGGTGCTGGTGGCCTGGATCGCCGCCACCGAGGAGCGGGCCACCAAGTTCCTCGGCTTCGGCCCGCCGCCCAACCCGATCCTCCTGGCCCGCTCCGACGACGGCGGGCGCACCTTCTCGCCGCCGGTCACGGTCAGCGAGCCGAACCGGCTGGCCGTGCAGCCGACCCTGCTCGCGGGCCCGAGCGGTCAGGTCGTCGTCGGCGCCCTGGACCTGGTCGACGACCGGTTCACGTATCAGACCGCCCACGAGGGCCGGCCCGGCCCGGCGCCGCCCGGGCCCTGGCGGCTCGTCCTCTGGCGTTCAGTCGACGGCGGGGCCACGTTCGGCCCGGCGGCCACGGTGGCCGAGGGCGTGGTCCCGCCGCAGCGGGTGCTGATCGACCTGGCGCCGGCGCCGGCGTTCGCCCTCGACCCGGCTCGCGGCCGCACGTACGCGGCGTGGGAGACGGGCCGCGACGTGATGCTGTCGCGGTCCGACGACGGCGGGACGACGTGGTCACCACCCCGCCGGGTGGGGCCGGCGGCCGGCGGCCAGTTCCTCCCCGGCGTCGCCGTCGCACCCGACGGCCGGGTCGACGTCGCCTACCTCGACCGCAGCCGAGATCCCGACGACGTGTTGGCCGAGGTCGTGCTCGCGTCGTCGTCGGACGGGGGGAAGTCCTTCGTCGGCAAGGTGGTCTCCGAGCGCTTCGACTCGATGGTCGGTTCCTTCACCGGTGAGGACGTGATGCTCGGCAGCCACGTCGCCGTGGTCGCCCAGCCCGCGACCACGACCGTCGTGTGGCCCGACACCACCCGCGGCAACCGGACGACGAACGTCGTCGACCTGGTGTCGGCGACGGTGGAGGTGCGAGCGGGCGGCCGGCCCCGCGTGCCCATCGTCGCCGGCGGGGCGCTGCTGCTCGCGTCGGCTATCGCCCTGCCTTGGCTTGGTTCAACAGCTCGTCGAGGCGAACGGCCTGCACGCCGCCGATGAGTTTGGCCGCCACCATCCCGTCAGGACTGATCAGGAACGACTCCGGGATGCCGGCGACGCCATAGTCGAGGGCGACCCGGCCCTTCGGGTCGGTGAGCATCGGCCAGCCCCCACCCTCCTTGTCCCGGTACTCCCGCACGGCCTGGGTGTTGTCGCTGTAGACCACGCCGAGGACGGCGGCGTCGCCGACCGCCTGGTGGGCCTCGGCGAACTTGATGAGCTGCGGGTGCTCCACGCGGCAGGGCACGCACCACGTGGCGAAGAAGTTGACGACGACCCACTTCCCCTTCAGCTCGGCCAAGGACGCCGGCGTACCGTCGACCGTCGTGCCCTCGATGGCCGGCGCCGGCTTGCCCACCAGGGGCGATGCCGCGATCCGGGTGGCGGCCGGCTGGCGGCTGGCCAGGACGGCGACGAGTATGAACACCGGCACGGCGACGGCCACCGCGATCCACAGCACCTTGCGGCTCCGGCGCAGACCGGCCACGACCGGAGGTGGCACCTCCTCGTCGGTCGGCGGGGTTTCGGTGATGTCCGTCATACGGGGGGCCATCCGTGCTCGGCGAACCAGCGCTGCAAGGGCTGGAAGTAACCCTGCCAGCGGCCGCTGACGAACAGCAAGCCCACCACGACCAGGAGCGCCCCGCCGGCCACCTCGATGCGCCGGCCGTTGCGCCGGAGCCAACCGAGCGACCGCTGGGCCCGGTTGAACCCCAGGGCCAGGGCCACGAACGGCACGCCCAGGCCCATCGAGTACAGGACGAGGAGGATGGCGCCCCACACCGCCGTCCCGCTCACCGCCGCGGTGGCATAGATGGTGGCCAGGACGGGGCCGAGGCAGGGGGCCCAGCCGGCGGCGAAGGCCATCCCCATCGGGAAGGCCCAGGCCGTTCCCCGGGGTACCCGGGCCAGGTCGATGCGGCGCTCCTTCATCAAGAACGGGATACGAAGCACCCCCATGGTCGACAGCCCGAGGATGATGATGGGGACGCCGAACCAGCGGACCACGGGGCCGCCGTTGGCGAGGAACACCGAGCCCAGGAGCTGGGCCAGGACGCCGAGGACGGTGAAGACCACCGTGAACCCGGCGACGAACAGCAGGGCGGCCCGCAGGGTGACCATGCGGGCCTGGCGGTCGCCCAGCTCGGAGACGGGGAGGGCCGAGACGTAGGAGAGGTACCCGGGCAGCAGAGGCAGGCAGCACGGCGAGCTGAAGGAGATGAGGCCGGCCACGACGGCGAAGAGGGGCAGTGCGAACCCGGCGTCCACAGGCCGAGGGTACCGCCGCTCTACGGTATGCCGTGGTTCGCCTCGGCCCCCGACTGGTGATCGCCGGCCCGTCGTCGGGCGTGGGCAAGACCACGGTGGCCACGGGGCTGATGGCGGCGCTGCGCCGGCGCGGGCTGGTGGTGGGGGCGGCCAAGGTCGGCCCCGACTTCATCGATCCCGGCTATCACGCCCTGGCCGTCGGGCGGGCGAGCCGCAACCTCGACGCCTGGATGTGCGGGCCCGAGGCCGTGCCGGCCCTGGCCGGCCGAGCCGGGGCCGGCGCCGATGTCCTGGTCGTCGAGGGGGTGATGGGCCTCTTCGACGGGTCGGGCGACCGCTCGGGGCCGGAGGCCAGCACGGCCCAGGTGGCCGGGCTCATCGCCGCACCCGTCGTGCTGGTGGTCGACGCGTCGGCGGTCGGAGCATCGGTGGCCGCCATGGTCCACGGCTTCGCCACCTTCGACTCGGCGGTGACGGTAGCCGGCGTGATCCTCAACCGGGTGGGTGGCGACAGCCACGAAACCCTGCTACGGGCCGCCCTCGAGCCGGTGGGCGTTCCGGTCCTCGGTGCCCTGCGCCGCTCGCCGGACTACGGGTGGCGGGACCGCCACCTGGGCCTGGTGCCGGTGGTCGAGCAGCCCGATGCCGTCCGCCGGTCGGTCGCCGCGCTGGCCGCAGCCGTCGCCCGGGACTGTGACCTCGACGGCGTCATGGCCCTGGCCCGATCGGCGCCGGCGCTGGCGGTCGGCGATCCGCCGGCCGGCTGGTCCCAGGGCGATGGGTCGCGCCCAGGGGGCCGCTCGGGCCCTGCCGTGGTGGCCGTGGCCGGCGGTCCGGCGTTCAGCTTCACCTACCCCGACAACCTCGAGCGCCTGGCCGAGGCCGGTGCCGAGCTGGTCCACTTCGACCCGCTCGTCGACGGGCGGCTGCCGGAGCGGGCCACCGGCCTGTACGCCGGCGGCGGGTTCCCGGAGGTCTTCGCCGCCGGGCTGGCCGCCAACGGGCCACTGCTTGACGACGTGCGGGCCAAGGTCGGCGCCGGCCTGGTCACCTGGGCCGAGTGCGGGGGCCTCCTGTGGCTGGCCCGCTCGCTCGACGGCCACGCGCTGGCCGGCGTCCTGCCCGCCGAAGGCCGGATGACCGACCGCCTGACCCTCGGCTACCGCCGAGCCCGGGTCAGGACCGCCTCACCGCTGGGCCCGGCGGGCACCGACCTGCGGGGCCACGAGTTCCACTACTCCACCCTCGACCCCGCCGGCGACGCCCTCGACTGGTCGGGCCGGGCCGGCGGCGGCCGGTGCGGGTTCGCCTCCCCCACGCTGCTGGCGTCCTACCTCCACCTGCACCTCGGCGCGGCGCCGGCGCCGGCCGAGGCGATGGTGGCGGCCTGCTCGGCACCTCCGCCCGGGTCTCGGCGTGAGCATCACCGCTCTAGGGGATGAGCTTCGTGAGCTGGTCGACCACCGGGCGGAGCTTGTCGGGGATCACGCCCTCGTCGGCGGTGACGGTCACGCCCTGATAGGTCACGTCGTACTGGTAGGCGTCCCGGGCCTGGCGGTCGAGGTAGTTGCGCTGGAGGGTGGTGATCTCGGCCCGCTGCAGGGCGGTGCGCAGGGCGGCAAGGTCGCCGGAGGACAGCGTGCGGGTCGACGCGTTGGGCGACCGGTCGCTGATCACCGTCGCCACACCGAGGGCATCGACCGCAACCCGGTCGTTGGAGCCGGCGATGCCGCCGTAGCGCAGCAGGACCACCATCGGCCCCGACGGCGCCGGCGTGGCCACCGGGCCGGGCGTCCTCCTCGGTGCCGCCGCCACCGGCGCCGCACGCCGGCAGCAGGACCAGGATGAGAGCGACGAGGAGCTTGCGGAGCAGGGGCGTCGCAGCAGCGTACCGGCCGCTCATCGGTACGGGACGCCGGCGGGTACAGTGGCCCCCGTCTGTCGGGTCGACGAGCCGGTGCGAGTCCGGCGCGGCCGAAGGCCACTGTGACCGAGAGGGAGCCAGAGGTCGAACCGCCAGAGAACCAGTCCGCATCCCGAGGGTCGAGATGGGCAGCAGAGCGGCGCTCGTCGGCGTGGGCGTAGGCCCCGGTGACCCTGAGCTGCTGACCTTGCGGGCCGTACGCTCCGTGCGGGAGGCCGACCGGGTGCTGGCGCCGTCCTCCGCGATGGACGCGGTGGGCCGGGCGGAGTCCATCGTGCGCCAGGCCTGCGCCGGCGTCCGGATCGAGCGGCTGGTGTTCGCCATGGGCGAGGCGGCCGGCTCCGTCGACGATGCCGCCAGGACGGTCGTCGCCGGCCTCGACGCCGGCCAGCGGCTGGCGTTCGTCACCCTGGGCGACCCCAACATCTACAGCACGTTCTCCTCGGTGGCCGCCCGGGTGCGGGAGCTGCGGCCGGACGCGGTCGTCGAGACCGTGCCGGGGATCATGGCCTTCCAGGACCTGGCCGCCCGGTCGAGCACCGTCGTGCTGCGCGACACCGAGCGGCTGGCGCTGGTCACCGCCCTCGACGGCCCCGGGGCCCTCGTCGCCGCCCTCGCCGATCCGGGGCAGGCCGTGGTCGTCTACAAGGGCGGTCGCCACCTGCCGGCCATGGCCGAGTCGCTGGCCTCGGCGGGGCGGCTCGACGGGGCCGTGGTCGGCGAGCTGCTCGGCCTGCCGGGCGAGCGGGTCGCGCCGGTGGCCGAGGCCGCCGAAGGGCCGGCGGCGTACCTGGCGACGGTCATCGTGCCGCCGGGCGGGCGCGGCGGATGATCTCCTTCGTGGGCGCCGGCCCAGGGGCGGCCGACCTCATCACCCTGCGGGGGCGCGACCGGTTGGCCGGCGCCGACGTCGTGGTGTGGGCGTCGTCGCTGGTGCCCGAGGCGATCTTGGTCCACGCCCGGGCCGGGGCGGCCGTCCACGACTCGGCGGCGATGACGCTCGAGGACGTGCTGGCGGTGTACGCGGCGGCGGGGCCGGAGGCGGCGGTGGTGCGGTTGCACTCCGGCGACCCGTCGGTCTACGGCGCCATCGGGGAGCAGATCGACTGGTGTGCGGCCAACGGGCGGGACTTCGAGATCGTGCCGGGGGTGAGCTCGCTGGCCGGGGCGTCGGCGGCGCTGGGGCGGGAGCTGACCCAGCCCGGCGTGGCCCAGAGCGTGGTGCTGACCCGCCTGGCGGGCCGGACGGCGGCGTCGATGCCGGCCGGCGAGTCCGTCGCCGCCTTCGCCGCCCACGGGACGACGATGGCGGTGTTCCTTTCCGCGGCCCGGCCGGTCGAGCTGGCGTCGGAGCTGCTGGGCGCCGGTAGCGGCTACACGGCCGCCACGCCGGCGGCCATCGTCGTGCGGGCGTCGTGGCCCGACGAGCGGGTGGTCGTGACGACGGTGGGCGACCTCGCCACCGAGATGGCCGCCCTCGGCACCAAGACCACGGTGCTGGTGCTGGTGGGGCCGGCGCTGGCCGGCGCCGGCGGCCGCTCCCACCTCTACTCCCCCGGGTTCGCCCACATGTTCCGCCGGCGCTCGGTGCCAGGCACGACGGCGGGGCGACCGGCATGAGCGGCGCGCGAGGCGGGCTGCGTACGGGCTGGACCACCGGCACGTGCGCCAGCGCGGCGGCCAAGGCGGCGGCCATCGGCCTGGTCACCGGCGCGCCGCCGGCGTCGGTGGAGGTCGGCCTGCCCAGCGGCCGGCGGGTCAGCTTTGCCGTGGAGGTCGAGTCGCCCACCCGCTGCGTCGTGGTCAAGGACGCCGGCGACGACCCCGACTGCACGGACCGGGCCCGGATGACCGCCGAGGTGGCAGAGGCCGGCCCGCCGGCGCTGCTGGCCGGGGCCGGCGTCGGCACGGTCACCAAGCCCGGCCTGGGCCTGGAGGTCGGCACGCCGGCCATCAACCCCGTCCCCCGGCGCATGATCGCCGCCGCCCTCGCCGAGGTGACCTCGTCGCCCCTGGCCGTCACCTTCTCCGTCCCCGGCGGCGACGAGATGGCGGCCCGCACGTCCAATGCCCGCCTGGGCATCGTCGGCGGCATCTCCATCCTGGGAACGACCGGCGTCGTGCGCCCGTTCTCGACCGCCGCATACCGGGCGTCGGTGACCCAACAGATCGACGTGGCCGCCGCCCAGGGTGCGGCCGAGGTGGTGCTGGCCACCGGCAGCCGGTCCGAGAAGGCGGCCATGCGGCTGCGGCCGGACCTGCCCGAGGTGTGCTTCGTCGAGGTGGGCGACTTCACCGGCACCGCCCTGCGCCGGGCCGCCGCCGACGGGATCCGCCACGTCGTGCTGGTGGCGATGGCCGGCAAGATCACCAAGCTGGCCGCCGGGGTGATGATGACCCACTTCCACCGGTCACAGGTCGACGGTGAGCTATTGGCGTCGGTGGCCCGGGAGAGCGGATCGCCGGTCGAGGTGGTAGCCGCGGCCACCGCGACGGCCACCGCCCGCCACTTCTTCGAGACGGCCATGGCCCACGGCGACGTCGCCCCCCTCCAGCGGGTGTGCGCCCTGGCCCGGGCCGCCTGCGAGGCCCACACCGCCGGCAAGGTCGGCACCGAAGTGGTCATGGTCGACTTCGAGGGCGACGCGGTGGTGGCCCGTGCCTGAGCTCCCCATCGTGGTCGTGGGCATGCCGGCGACGGTGCCGGGCGCCGACCTGTACGTGGGCGGGCGCCGGCACGTCGACGGCCACGGCGGCCGCCATCTGGTGATCGGCGGCGACCTTGGCCCCGTCCTCGACGCCATCGCCGCCGAGCCCGGCCGGGTGTGCGTGCTGGCGTCCGGCGACCCCGGGTTCTTCGGCGTCGTGCGGCCGCTGGCCGAGCGGTTCGGTCCGGAGGCGCTCGACGTGCGGCCGGCGCCGTCGTCGGTGTCGCTGGCCTTTGCCCGGCTCGGCATGCCCTGGGACGACGCCGTGGTCGTGTCGGCCCATGGTCGGCCCCTGCGGGCCGCGGCCCGGTGGGCGGCGGCGTCGGCGAAGGCCGCGGTGCTGACCTCGCCCGACTCGCCGCCCGAGGCCCTGGGGAAGGAGCTGCTCGTGCTGGGCGCCCGGCATGCCCGGGCGGTCGTGTGTTCCCGACTCGGTTACCCGGAGGAGTCGGTCGCCGGCGTCGACCTGCCCGGCCTGGCCGCCGGCACGTGGGATCCGGTGTCGGTCGTCGTCCTCCTCGACTCGCCGGCCACCCGGCCGGTGCTGACCTGGGGCGCGCCGGACCACGAGTTCGCCCACCGCCACGGCATGATCACCAAGGCCGAGGTGCGGGCCGTGGCCCTCGGCAAGCTGGGGCTGCCGCCGGCCGGCGTGCTGTGGGACGTCGGCGCCGGGAGCGGGAGCGTCGCCATCGAGTGCGCCCGCCTCAGCCCGGGCCTGAGGGTCTTCGCGGTGGATCGGGAGGTGGAGCGGCTGCAGGCCAACGTCGCCACCCACGGGGTGCGGGTCGAGGTGGTCGAGGGCGACGCGCCGGCCGTGCTGGCCGGGCTGCCCGACCCGGACCGGGCCTTCGTGGGCGGCGGCGGGCTCGACGTGCTGGACGCGGTGCGCGAGCGGCTGGCGCCCGGCGGCCGGGTGGTCGCCGCCTTCGCCGCTCTCGACCGGGCCGCGGCCGCGGCACAGCGGCTGGGCCACCTCGTACAGGTCGGCGTGGCGCGCGGTGCGGTGCTGCCCGACGGCGGCATCCGCCTGGCCGCCGAGAACCCGGTGTTCGTGGCCTGGGGGCCGGAGGAATGAAGGTCCTGAGCGTGACGGTGACCGCCGCCGGGCGGGGCCTCGCCGAGCGGCTGCCCTACGAGGTGGTGTCGGACGGGCGGGCGACGGAGGTCGTGCCCGCTCGCTGGAGTGACGTCGACGCCTTCGTCCTCTTCCTCGCCGCCGGCGCCGCCGTCCGCATCGTCGCCCCCCTGCTCGCCGACAAGGCCACCGATCCGGCGGTGGTCTGCGTCGACGAGGCGGGCCGGTTCGCCGTCGCCCTCTGCGGCGGCCACGCCGGCGGGGCCAACGCCCTGGCCGCCACGGTCGCCGCCGCCCTGGGCGCCACGCCGGTCATCACCACGGCCACCGATGCGGCGGCGGTGCCGGCACTGGACCAGCTGCCGGGGTTCAAGGCCACGGGCGACATCGCCGGCGTGACCACCGCCATGCTCGACGGCCGCCGGCCGTTGATCGCCAACGAGCTGGCGTGGCCGGCGCCGTTCGCAGCCGGCGACGGGCCCGAGCGGATCGTGGTCACCGACCAGGCCGTGCCGCCGGACGCGGGGGTGGTGGCGTTGCACCCGCCGTCGCTGGTGGTAGGCGTGGGGGCGTCTTCGGGCGCCGGCGCCGATGCCGCGGCGGCGTTGCTCGACACCGCCCTCGCCGGCCTGGCGCGCCAATCGCTCGCCGAAGTGGCCACCATCGACCGCCGAGCCGGTGACCCCGTCGTAACGTCCCTCGCCCTGCCGCTCCGGGCGTTCACCGCCGAAGCGCTGGCCGCGGTCGACGTGCCCACACCGAGCGAGGTGGTGCGGGCCGCGGTGGGCACGGCCAGCGTGGCCGAGGCCGCCGCCCTCCTCGCCGCCGGCCCCGGCGCCGAGCTCGTCGTCCCCAAGCAGGCGGGCAAGGAGGCCACCGTCGCCATCGCCCGCCGGCGGGGGCCGCGAGGGCACCTGGCCGTGGTCGGCCTGGGCCCCGGCGACGTCGCCCACCGCACGCCGGCGGCGGAGGCCGCCGTCCGCCGGGCCGAGGTCGTCATCGGCTACCGGCCCTACGTCGACGCCTGCGCCGACCTGCTGACCGCGGCCCAGGAGGTCGTCCGCAGCCCCATCGGCGACGAGACGGCGCGGGCCAAGCAGGCGGTCGCCGAGGCCGGCGCCGGCCGGCGGGTGGCGCTGGTGTGCTCCGGCGACGCCGGCGTCTACGCCATGGCGTCGCTGACCCTGGAGGTGGCGGGCGATGCCGGCGTCGACGTCGAGGTGGTGCCCGGGGTCACCGCCGCCCTCGCTGCATCGGCGCTCCTCGGCGCCCCCCTGGGCCATGATCACGTGATCATCAGCCTGTCCGACCTGCTCACGCCGTGGTCCGCCATCGAGGCCCGCCTGCGGGCCGCAGCCGAGGCCGATCTCGTCGTCGCCCTCTACAACCCGCGTAGCCGGGGCCGCACGTGGCAGTTCGACGCCGCCTGCGACATCCTGCGCCGGCACCGTGGCGCCGGGACCCCCGTGGGTGTCGTGACCGACGCCACCCGCCCGGCACAGTCGGTGCAGCTGACGACGCTGGAGGCCGTCGACGCCCGCGCCGTCGGCATGACCACGTGCGTGGTCGTCGGCTCGTCGACCACCCGGGTGACCGGCGGCCGCATGGTGACGCCCCGGGGGTACGAGGCGTGACAGTCTCGATCGACCTGCGCTGCACCGGCTGTGGGGCCTGCCTGGCCACCTGCCCCGAGCGGGCCCTGGTCGCCGCCCGCCGGCACCCACTGGTGATCGTCGACCGGTGCACCACCTGCCTGGCCTGCGTCGAGGTCTGCCCGGCCGGCGCCATCCGGGAGCTCGCCGGATGACGGCCATCCACCCCATCGAGGCCGAGAGCTACCGCATCCTTGCCGAGCGGGTGGATCTGTCGGCGTTGGGGCCGGCGGCCGCCGCCGTCGTCGCCCGGGTCATCCACGCCAGCGCCGACCTCGACTACGCCACCACCATGGTGGTCGACGAGGCCGCCGCCGACGCCGGTGTGGCCGCCCTTGCCGGCGGTGCCCCGGTGGTGGTGGACGTGGAGATGGTCCGCCACGGGATCACCGGCGCCGGCGCCCGCTGCTACCTGCCGGCGGGGGCCGAGCCCGGCACCACCCGCTCGGCCGCGGGCATTGCCGCGGCAGCCGAGGCCCACCCGCACGGGGCGGTGGTCGTCGTCGGCTGCGCCCCCACCGCCCTCGAGGAGGTCGTCCGCCTGCACGGCGCCGGCCGGTTCGCGCCGGTGCTCGTCATCGGCCTGCCCGTCGGGTTCGTCGGCGCCGCGGAGTCCAAGGAGCGGCTCCGGGCCAGCGGGCTGCCGGCGATCAGCAACATCGGCGAGAAGGGCGGGAGCGCGGTGGCCGCCGCCGCCCTCAACGCCCTGGTGAGGCTGGCCCGTGGCTGAGCGCCCGTCGCTGCTCATCGTCGGCCACGGCAGCCGGTCCGCCGCCGGCGTGGCCGAGTACTGGGACCTGGCCCGGGCGGTCTCCGAGGTCGACCCGGCCCTCGACGTGGGCTGCGGCTTCATCGAGCTGGCGTCGCCCGACCTCGACACCGCCGTCGACCGGCTGGTCGACCGGGGGACGGCGTCGGTGGTGGCCGTCCCCCTGGTCCTCCTCGGCGCCGGCCACATGAAGGACGACGGCCCCGCCGCCCTCCACCGGGGGCGCCACCGCCACCCGGCCGTCCGCTTCGCCTACGCCCGCCACCTCGGCATCCACCCGTCGGTGCTGGCCGTGGCCGAGGAGCGCATCCGCACCGCGGTGGGCGACGGCGACCCCGCCGAGACCGCCGTCGTCCTCGTCAGCCGGGGCTCCTCCGACCCCGATGCCAACGCCGACCTGTACAAGGTGGCCCGGCTCCTCTCGGACTCCCGCGGCCTGGCCATGGTGGAGCCGGCGTTCGTCTCCCTCGCCGATCCCCGTGTCCCCACCGCCCTCGAGCGCTGCCGGCTGCTGGGCGCCGAGCGGATCGTCGTCGTCCCCTACTTCCTGTTCACCGGCGTCCTCGTCGATCGCATCCACGACCAGGTGGCGGCGTGGGCCGAGGCTCACCCCGACGTCGATGCCCGGCCCGGCCCCCACCTCGGGGCCGACCTCCGGATCGCCCGGCTGGTGCTGGAGCGCTACCGGGAGGCCCTCGCCGGCGACGCCTTCATGAACTGCGACCTGTGCGTCTACCGCCACGCCCTCCCGGGCTACGAGCACAAGCACGCGCACCACCACGGAGAGGAGGTGATTTCATTTGGAGACATCCACACCTGACGGCGGAGCCGTCGCCCTCGAACGGATTGCCGTTCCCGCGTGGGCGTGGCTCGTCACCGCCTTCGCCGTGTTGGCCGTCTACGCCCTGACCATGGAGAACGGCGCCACCCTGCAGGCCGGCGCCGGCTTCCTGCACGAGCTGTTCCACGACGGCCGCCACCTGCTCGGCGTGCCCTGTCACTGACGGCACGGCGCGCAGACGGAAAGGACTGAGTGTTCCGACGATTGTTGAAGGAGGGCGTGCTCGCCGGCGTCGCCGGCGGGGCCGCCCTCGCGCTTGTGCTGCGCCTGATCGGCGCAGGGCCGATCGGGCGCGCCGTCGCCTTGGAGGGCGCCGGCGGCGACGAGATGTTCAGCCTCGGCGCCCAGCAGGTCGGCGGCATGGTGGCGGCCGTTCTCTACGGCGCCGCCCTGGGCGCGGTGTTCACCCTGGCCTACGCCCTGGTCCGGCACCGCATGCGCACGACCGACGACTGGCGGGCCTCGGTGGCACTGGCGGCAACCGGCTTCGCCGCCGTGTTCCTGCTCCCGTTCCTGAGATACCCGGCCAACCCGCCGGCGGTCGGCGACCCCGACACCATCGGCCGGCGCACCGCCCTGTACCTGGTGGCGGTGGGGTGGTCGCTGCTGGCCACGTGGGGCGGGTGGAGGGCGTGGCGGGCGCTGGTGGCCAAGGGCGTGCCCACGCCCGCCGCGGTGCCGGCCACAGTGGCCGTGTGGGTCGTCCTGGCCGCGGTCGGCCTCGTTCTCCTCCCCTCGAACACCGACCCCGTCGACGCCCCGGCCACGCTCATCTGGCAGTTCCGCCTGGCGACGGTGGCCGGCGCGGCCGCCTACTGGTCAGTGGTGGGGATGGTGTTCGGCTGGCTCCGGGTGCGCGACCGACCGGACGTCGTGGTCGCCGGGGTCGACGTGCACGACCACGCCTGAGAGCCGGGGCGGCGACGGCCCACGCCGAGGGCCTCGTCGTGAGTCGTGGGACCATCATCGCATGGAGCCGATCCGCGCCGTGCTCTTCGACTTCTACGGGACCCTGGCCCGCGCCGTCACCTGGGGGGATACCCACGAGCAGGTCTTCTCCCGCCACGGCCTGGCCTTCGACGCCGAGCGCTGGGGATGGAACTTCATCGGCGAGACCAGCGACGGCGACGACCACGCCGAGCACTCCACGAGCCGGGAGGCCTACGTCGCATGGGAGTTGGAACGGCTCCGCCGGCGGGCCCGCAACTGCGGCGTGGGCGACGACGACCTCGATGCGCTGGTGGCCGACCTCCACACCGCGTCCAAGACCTACTCCCTCGAGGCCTACGACGAGGCGGCCGGCGTGCTGGTCGAGCTGCGCCGGCGGGGGGTGATCCTGGCCATCTGCTCGAACTGGGACTGGGACATCGACCGGGCGGTGGCGGCCGCCGGCCTCGAGGGCATGGTCGACGTGGTGGTCACCTCGGCCCGGGCCGGCGCCCGCAAGCCCCATCCCCGCATCTTCCGCCACACGCTGCAGCGCTGCTACGTGGCGCCGCCCGAGGCGCTGTTCGTGGGCGACACCATGTACGCCGACGTCGAGGGCCCGCTGGCCTACGGCATGTCGGCCCTGCATGTGTGGCGCGAGGACATGGTGGGCGAGCCACCCCCGCTCCCGGCCGGCGCCCACCGGGCCTCCGACCTGTCGGCCGTCCTCGGCCTCCTCGACTAGACGCGCTCGACCTCGACGTGGATACCGCGGAACTGCGAGAACTTGCGAATCTCGACGGTGGCGGTGACCGGTCCCGGCGGGGCGGCCGTACCGCTCAGCTGGCGCGCTCCTTGGTCGCGGGGCGGAATACCCCGGCAAGGTTGGTCCGGCTCCGTGCCGGGCGGGCCCAGCGGGGAAGGGCGAGGTCGCACTCGTGCAGCCACCAGCACGCCACGCAGAAAAGCCGGTCGGGGCGGTCGTCGGAGACGGCCACCACGGTGTCGCCGACGCGGACGATGTCCGCACATCCGATGCAGCTGTCCCGCCCGCCTTCGTACTGGTACGGAGTCACCCTGACTCCCCTCTCCGGTCCGGTAGCCCCGACCCGTCCGGGGCTCACCTCGTGATCATCGACCGCTTCCCGCTAGGGCTGTAGGGCTCGTTAGCCGGAGAGGAAGCTCAGGCGCACCGTGCGGCGGGGGTTGTCGGCGTTGAGGTCGACCAGGACGACGCTCTGCCACGTACCAAGTTGCATGCGGCCGCCTTCGACAGGGATCACCACTGAAGGGCTGACGAGGGCGGGCAGGACGTGGTCCGCCCCATGCCCCCTGGCACCGTGGCGGTGGCGGTACCTGTCGTCGCGGGGCAGCAGCCGGTTCAGGACCTCCTCGAGGTCGGCTTCGGATCCCGATCCGGTCTCCATGAGGGCCACGCCGGCGGTGGCGTGGGGCACGAAGACCGACAGCAGCCCGTCGCCGACGGACCGGCAGAACTCCGAGATCTCCGGGGTGAGATCCGTCAGTTGGCGCCGTGACGTGTCGATAGAGAGTTCGGTGGACTTCATGGGGCTCTTCCTATCTCCCCGCCAGGCGGGCCACGACGGGCGCCATGGCCTCGTAGCACTCGCCGCCGACGACCACGTAGGAGAACCCGAGCTCGTCCCGCCGGCGCTCGAGCTCATCGGCGATCTGGGCCACGGTGCCGATGAGGAAGTTCGGCATGCCCAGGACCTGCACGGCGTCGAGGCCGAACCCGGAGCCCAGGCCACCGGCGACCGCGTCACGGTCGTCGGTCACCATGCTCAGGTAGGCGGTGTGGGACAGCTCGACGTCGTCGAACCGGTCACCGGCCGCCTCGCGCACCCAGCCCACCTTCTCGGCGGTGGCGCCGGCGGTGGCCGTCGCCCCCACCTGGGTGCCGATGGCGCCCGAGCGAAGGTCGAAGTTGACGCTGACGATGTCAGCCTCCCGCCCGGCCAGGGAGAGGATGCGCCGGCCGCCCCCGCCGACGAGGATCGGGGGCCGGGGCCGCTGGACCGGCAGCGGGGTCCCAGGATGGCCGCTGACCGTGTAGTAGGTGCCGGAGAAGGAGAACTTCCCCCCCGCCAGCAGGCCCTTCATCACCACCAGCGCCTCCTCCAGGCGGTCGATGCGCACGCCGGGCCGGTCGAGGACGATGCCCGACTGGTCGTAGTCGCTGCGCAGCCATCCCGCCCCCATCCCGAGCTCCAGGCGCCCGCCGGAGAGCAGGTCGACGGTGGCCGCCTCTTTGGCCGTGAGCAAGGGGTGGCGGTAGTCGTTGCCCAGGACGAGCGTGCCCACCCGGAGGGTGGTCGTGGCCGCGGCCGCCGCCGTGAGCGCGGGGAAGGGCGCCAGCTGGTCGTCGAGATGATCGGGGACGGACAACGTCGAGTACCCCAGCTCCTCGACCCGCCGGGCCTTCGCCACCCACTCGTCGCCGGCACCGGCGAAGGAGAGCTGGGCCCCGAATCGGAACCGGCGGTCGCAGGACATGAGGCCCGCCGGACATTACAGGGGTGTGGAGCGGGGCCGGAAGGGGCTCGGAGGCCGTGGAAAGGCCGTTCCGCCGGTAAGCTCCTATGCGTGGGCGTCCCCCGCACCAAATCGTCATGCCCTGCCCGCGGCCGTCGTCATCGGCCGGCGTTGGCCGCGGTCTTGCTCGCCCTGGTGCTGGCCACCGCGTGTGGGGACTCCAAGTTCCGCTACGTCAGCAACGGCGAGATCGGTACGTACCTGAAGGTGCCGGCGAACTGGAAGGAATACACCCAGGACGACCTGGTCGACGCCGAGATCGGTGCCGCCCGCCAGGCCAACCAGCCGACGTCACTGATCGACGTGCTCATCAACCGTCAGTTCCAGTGGCGGGCCGCCTTCGACGGCGACCCGAAGCCTTCCGTCGAGCACACCCTGACCCTGGCCGAGGAGCCGGTCGTCGAGATCAGCGTGCGGACCCTCGATCGCGACGAGCACGACCAGGTCAGCCTGGCCGCCCTGCGCAACGTCATCGTCAACTACGACGAGATGAAGGCCGAGGCCCAGTCGAGTGCCACCGGCCGGGGCGTCGGCGTCTCCGGCGAGCCCACCACGACCTTCCGTCCCATCGACGAGGAGGAGCTCCACTACGACAGCGGGGTCCGCGGCATCCGCCTGCGCTACGTCCTGCGGCCCAACCCGTCGTCCCCGTTCTACGCCTTCGACCAGACGACCCTGGTCGACAGCAAGGCGAAGCGCCTTTACGTCCTCCTGATCCGCTCGGGAGAGGCGCAGTTCCTCCGCGACAACCGACTCTTCACCGAGATCGCCAAGTCGTTCACCGTCAAACCGAAGGGCTGATCCATGCCTGACACCAGCATCGAACCGGCCGGCCTCGCCCCTCCTGACGAGGGCCCTACCTTCGGGTTCAAGAGCAGGGAGCGGCTCGAAGACCGGGCGACCCGCAAGCCCATGGTCCTCTGGGACCGGATAAAGATTTTCGCGCTGCTGGTCGGGCTGTTCTTCTTCTTCGTCCTGGCCGCCACGGGCGACAACCCGATCCTGCCCTTCCGGGAGGCGGTCGACCAGCAGGCGCAGTCCAAGTGGTGGCTCCTCGCCCTCGCCGGCCTGGAGATCGTGCGGCAGATCCACTACCTGATCAGCGAGCGCTCGCCCGGCTGGCACCGCTTCTGGACCGTGAAGTTCTTCGGAGGAGTCGAGCGGCGCTCCGGCCGGATGAACGACTGGGACCGCTTCCGGTTGGGCCGGGCGGCGCGGCGGCTGTTCGTGCTCTTCCTCCTCGCCCTGGCTCTGGGCGCCATGTTCGACACGTCGCCGATCCTCGGCCTGGTCAAGCTGCCGACCGCCATCTGGTCGGCGCTGCCCCTCATCTTCCAGCTGTTCTTCGCCGTCGCTTTCATCATCATCCAGTTCGGGGCGATGTTCTGGTTCCTCTCCCGTGGCGGGACCGACGTCTATTTCCCCGACGACATCAAGACCCGTTTCTCCGACGTCTGGGGCCAGGACAACGTCCTGGAGAAGATCAAGGAGAACATCGTCTTCCTCGAGGATCCGGAGTCGATCGAGAACAAGGGGGGCTACGTCCCCGGAGGCATCCTGCTGTGGGGCCCGCCGGGTACCGGCAAGACGCTCATGGCCGAGGCCGTGGCCGGCGAGACGGGCAAGCCCTACGTGTTCGTCGATCCCGGGGCCTTCACCGCCATGTTCATGGGCGTCGGCATCCTCAAGGTGAAGTCGCTGTACCGCAAGCTCCGCAAGCTGTCGGTGCGCTACGGCGGCGTGATCGTCTTCTTCGACGAGGCCGACTCGCTCGGGAGCCGGGGCGCACTCAGCCAGGGCGGGGTCTTCGGCGGCAAGATGAGCACGCCGTGGAGCGCATCGGACCGCTGCAACGGCCTCACCTACGTCGATCCCGGGGTGGCCAGCCTGGCTCTCCGCCGGTGGCTCGACGCCAGCTCAGGCCCGGAGATCGAACGCCGCTGGCGGGACCGGATCATGATGGGCATGGGCATGGGCGGTGGGGGCATGGGGACCCTGCAGGCCCTCCTGGCCGAGATGTCAGGCCTCAAGAAGCCGAGGGGCTTCATGAACCGGGTGGTGCGCCGGGCCCTCGGCTTCAAGCCGAAGCCCCCACCCAAGTACCGCATGCTGACCATGATGGCCACGAACATGCCCCAGAGCCTCGACGAGGCTCTCCTGCGGCCCGGGCGCATCGACCGCATCTACAAGGTCGGCTACCCCTCCAAGCCCGGCCGGGTGCGCACCTACGAGGGTTACCTGGCCAAGGTGCAGCACAGCCTCACCGCCGAGGACATCGACAAGCTGGCCACCATCACCCCCTACGCCACCGGGGCGACGATCAAGGACATGGTCAACGAGGCGCTCATCAACGCCATCCGTGACGGCCGAGACTCGATCACCTGGAACGACGTCGTCAAGGCCAAGCAGCTCAAGGACCTCGGCCCCCCCGAGGACGTGGAGTACATCGAGAGGGAGCGACACGCGGTCGCGGTTCACGAGGCGTGCCACGCGGTGGCCGCCTACCGGGTGCGGGCCCACATGACCATCGACATCGCCACCATCGAGAAGGGCGGCACGTACCTGGGCATGGTCGCCTCCATCCCGCCGGAGGACCAGTTCACCCGGTGGCGGTCCGAGTACGAGGCCGACATCATGGTCGCCCTGGCCAGCCTGGTGGGCGAGCGGATGTTCTTCGACGGCGACAACTCCTCGGGCGTCTCCGGCGACCTGGAGTCGGCCACCCAGATCGCCACTCTGATGGAGGGGTACTGGGGCATGGGCTCCACCGTGGCCTCCCACGGCGTCACCCAGAGCGTCGGCATCGGCGGCGGGGGCAAGCCGGGCAAGGGCGGCGGCGGGGGTGAGCAGAAGGACGACCCGAACAAGCTGCTCGAGGGCACCCTGGGCTCGCGGATCGAGGACAAGCTGGGCGAGCTGATGGACCGCACGGAGCGGCTCATCAGGGAGAACCGCCGCGCCGTCCTCGCCGTGGCCCACGCCCTGGAGACCCACAAGACGGTCACCGGCGAGGACATCCGGGCCATCATCGAGGGCCGCCCCGGCACCCTCATCGACGGCACCCCCTACGGCACGCCCGAATTCGAGCAGCTGGCCGAGGACTACCACCGCCGGGTCATGGCCGCCCACAAGCACCACGCCAAGGTCGACGTGCCCCTGCCCCTGCTGAACGGCCGCTACCGGGTTGCCCAGCCCCAGGGCGACGTCCTGATCGAGGTAGAGCTCAGCGAGGCCGAGCTGGCCGGCCGAGCCTTCCGCCGGCCGGTGCCCCCGCCGGCGCCCGAGCTTGGCACCGGGAACGGGAGTGGCAACGGGAGTGGCAACGGCACCGCCGGCGGGGGTGGCGAGCCGACGGGCGACGGGGAGTCGCACCCCGAGTAGCAACCGCGGCGGCGCCGGTACCCGAGTCGCAGGAGTGGGGAGCCCCCGGTCGGCCCGGCGCCGGCTAGCGCAAACCCTGCAGGCGGCGCTCTACCGCCTCTCGGCGGGCCGCCAGGGCGGCGAGGGCCTGGCGCCGGCCTTCGGCCAGGGCGGCGTCGGGCGGCGGGACGCAGCAGCCGCAGCTAGAAGTGGCGTCCTCGGCGGCCTCGGCGCCGGCGGTGACGGGGATCAGGACGTTCGTCATGTGTCGCTCCTCTCTCCGGCGAAGCGCCGGCCAGTGATGGTTCGTACGTCGATGCGCAGCAGCCGTGGCTTGGGGCCCGGTGCCCAAGGCGCCACGGGGACGGCCTGGAGGCGCTCGGAGGTGGCGTCGAGGGCCTCGGTGACGTCGTTGCCGATGCCCTCGGCCAGCACGGTCCAGCCGCTGCGGGCGCCGGCGTCGAACCCGTCGGCCTCGAAGGCGACCTTGGACAGCGACGCCCCGCCCAGCATCCGGCTCGAGTCGGTGCGCACGAGAATGCTGCGGCCCTCGAGCACGTGGTTCACAGGGAAGATCAGCGGCTGACCGTCGACGACGACGCCGACCCGCCCCACCTCGGCGGCGCCCAGGAGAGCCAGGCATTCGCCCTCGTCGAGCACCTCCAGTGCGTTCGAGCCGGGCCCCATCGACCGCCATCCTAAGCCGGGACAAAGAGAACCGGCTGCGGTGGATGCGCTCCGCGCACTCACCGCAGCCGGTTCGGGACCTACCCGCCGGTGATCAGCCGATCAGTTCCGGGTGACGGAGGGAACCACCTCGGCCCGCCGGCGCAGGCGCACCAGGCCGAGGGCGGCGAGGAGGAAGCCACCGCCGGCGACCAGCGGCCATGAGTTACCACCGGTGGCGGCCAGGTTGCCCCGGCTGACGTTGGGTCCGACCAGGGTCACCGCACCGGTGATGGCGCTGCCGTTCAGCTGGGCACCGCCCTGGACGATGTCCTCACCGGTGGCCCCGCCCCGGCAGTTGCCCAGGGTGGCGGACACGTTCACCGTGTCCCGGAGGACGCCGGCGCCGGAGTTCGTCGGGATCCGGGCGTTTATGGTCAGGGTTATCGGTTGTTGCCCGAGTGTGTAGTTCCCGAGATTCGCCCAGGTGACCGTATTGCCCGAGATCACCCCCCCGTTGCTGGCCGACAGCAGTTGGATGCGGGGGTTGCCGCTCTCCGTCGTCACCGTGTCGACGGCGCTGATGTTGACCAGGTCACAGTTGAACAGAGCGCTGTAGATGGCAGCGTCGGCAGGAATCGTGATGATGTACTGGAAGTCGTTGCCGACGACGACGGGGTCGACACTGGCCACCTTCTTGACCGGGATGTCGCAGCGCAGCCCACCGGCGGGGACGGTGACCGCCCCTTCCATGTGGCCGTTGCGCAGGTCGAGGCCGGTCAGGCCGGGCAGGCCGGCAAGCACGCCCAGACGCACGGCGTCGACGGCTGCCGATGCCGACGTGCCGTCAGCGGCGAGGGCGGGCGCCGAGCCGAGGGGCCCGTTGAGGGCTCGGGGCGGAGCGCCGGCGCTGACCGTCAGCACACCCGGCACGTCGATCGTCAGCCCGTTCGGGCCGAGGATGTCCTGCAGGCTGATCGGGCCCAGGATCGGCGTGGGGACGTCGAGAAGGAGGGTGCTGATCGTGATGACCGGGTTGCCCGTGTAGGCCGCCGAGGCGCCGCCGGGCTTGCCGGTGGCCGCCACCCTCAGGCCGAACTCGCCGACCACCTCGATGAGGATGCCCGTGCCAGGCGTGGTGCCCAGGAGCTTGATCGGGGCCGTCGTCTGGCGGGTCTCGCTCACGACGCCGAACGTGCCGTCACCGTTGGCCACCAGGTAGGTGACGGTCCGTGACTGCGAGGAAGCGCGCTGGGTGCCGGAGGTGGTGCTGGTGCCCAGCACCGACCCGGGGAACCCGGTGGCGGGGTCGACGGCACCGCCCGTGTTGAGCAGCTGCAGGTTCTCTGCGTAGCCGGCCCCGAAGGTGAGCGGCCGGCCCACCGGGCAGAACGCCGGGTCATAGGTCGCCGAGGCCGTGCCCCGAAGGGTGCTGGCGAAGGCGAGCGGGTCGAGGTTGAGCGGGATCTCCCGCACGATGGGGCCCTGGGGCGGCGGCGCGGTAGCCACGGCCAGCCCGGTCAGAAGCAACTGGTTCAGGGTCGTCTGCTGCTCCGAGGGCGTGACCAGCCCCACCTCGAGGCCGGTGCCTCGCCCGAGGGCGTTCTTTCCAGGCGTCGGCGGGGCCACGTTGATCCCGAACTCGTTCACGATCGGCGCGTTCAAACCCTGGGAGTTCACGGCGCCGCCCGAGAAGGCGGCTTCCGCGTTGGCGACCGTGGTCTCGCCTAGTTGGAGCGCTTCCGTGATCGTGGCCGCGCCCGAGCCGTACGCCGAAAACGGCTGCCCACTGAGTGGAGCCGCGCTCACCGGGGACGGCGAGAAGGCCAGAAGTCCCCCCAACACCATCGCCGCCGTCAACAGTCCAACTGCTCGCGTCCTCAAACGCTGCTCCTTTGCTCGTGGCCTCCCGCCGGAGAGCCTGACGCCCGTACCGCCAATAGTCTCGGTAGATTTGCTGAAGTCACGACGAAGGCTTGTACTGGCGCTCCCGAGCGAGCCCCGTGGTGGGGTTGTCGCCAGCGGCCACAAGATACAAACTTCTGCCTCATAAGTCGACTCTTCGTGGCCTCTCGCCCGATCGAACTCGCAGCGTAGTCGACCGGCCACGCCTCTCGCTCACCCTCGCCGCTCCGCATCGCACCAACGACCCGTGGAGCCCCTCTCCTGACATCTCCCCGCTTCCCCATCTCCTTCGACGACCACCGTGTCGCCCTGGCGGTGCGGGCCTCGCCCGAGATCGACCTGGGCCGCGCCCTTCGCGGCATGGGACTCACGACCGGGGTTCCGGTCATCGTCCCGGTCGGCGCCGGCTCCCGGCCCGGGCAGCTGGCCCGGCTCGGCCTGCTGCTGGAGAAGGTGCTGGTCACCGTGGCCGAGGAGTTGGAGGCCACGGTGGTCGGCACCGGCGACGCCGGCGGCCTGGGTGCGGCCCTCGGCCACGCCCGGGAGCGGAAGAAGGCCGGGTTCCCGATGGTGGGCGTCGCCTCCGACGGCTTCGAGCCCCAGGACCTGGAATCCGCCCACACCCACTTCGTCCTCGTCCCGGTCGATCACGGCGCCGGCGTGGCCCGGTGGGTCGCCGAGGTGGCGACCGCCGCCGCCGGCGGGAACCGTTCGGTGGCGGTGGTCACCGCCGGCGGGGAGCCGGCGTGGGAAGCGGTCGCCGCCAACGCCCGGGCCGGGCGCCTGGTCATGGCGGTCGGCCGCACCGGCGGTGTGGCCGACCAGCTTGCCGCCGCCTGTGACGCCCGGGCGGCGGACCCTCGGGCCCGGGCGCTGGCCGGCTCGGGCCAGGTCTTCGCCGTCGACCCGGCCAAGGGCGCGGCGTACGTCGCCGATGCGCTGCGCGGCGCCCTCAGCCGCCCGGACGCACTGGGACCGGGCGAATCGTCCTGACGGTGCTGTAGTAGAGAGGTGCTCCGCATCGCTCTCGCCGGCCGGGTCGCCGTCGAGGTCGACGGCGCTGGGGTGGACGCGAGCGGCCTCGGCCGTCTGGGACGGGTGGCCCTGGCCTACCTCGTCGCCGAGCGGCACCGACCGGTCAGCCGGGACGAGCTGGCCGAGGTGCTGTGGGGCGAGGACCTGCCCCGATCGTGGGAGACGTCGCTCCGGGGGGTCGCCATGCGGGTGCGGGGCGTCCTGGGCGCCGCCGGCCTCGCCCCCACCGAGGCGCTGACCAGCGCGCACGGGTGCTGGCAGCTCCAGCTGCCCGAGAACACGGTGGTCGACGTCGAGACGGTGCCCGCCGACCTCGCCCGGGCCGAGGGCGCCATGGCCGGCGGGCGGCCGGCCGAAGCCAGGGCGCTGGCCGAGGGGGCGGCGACCGTCGCCGGCCGGGGCTTCCTGCCGGAGACCTCGGGCCCTTGGGTCGAGCGGCGCCAGGGCGAGCTTCGCCAGCTGCACCTGCGGGCCCTGGAGACGGCGTCGGGCGCGGCGGCGGCCGCCGGTGACTGGGCCGCCGCCCTCCACTGGGCCGCGGAGGCCGTGGCCGCGGCGCCGATCCGGGAGTCGGCCCACCTCCGGCTCATGCAGGCCCACGCCGGCGCCGGCAACCGGGGTGAGGCACTCCGGGCCTACGAGCGGTGCCGGCGGGTGCTGGCCGAGGAGCTGGGCGTCAGCCCGTCGCCGTCGACGGAGGCGGCCTACGTGGCCCTGCTGGGCGAGGAGCCGCCGGCGCCGCCGGCGGCGGCTCCGGGGACGCCGGCGCCCGGCCTGCCGACACCCCTCACCCGCCTCGTGGGCCGCGAGGACGAGCTGGCCGCCGTCGAGAAGGCCCTCGCCGGCGCTCGGCTGCTCACCCTCACCGGCACGGGAGGCGTCGGCAAGACCCGTCTGTCGCTGGCCGCGGCCGCCGATCTCGCCGGCGAGTACGCCGACGGCGCCGCCTTCGTCGAGCTGGCCCCCCTCGCCGACCCCGACCTCCTCCCCCAGCTGGTGCTGGCCGCCCTCGGCCTGCGGGAGGAGACGGGGCAGAGTCCCGAGGCCACCCTCGTCGCCCATCTCCGTGGCCGCCACGCGCTGGTCGTCCTCGACAACTGCGAGCACCTCGTCGCCGCCGCCGCCGCCCTGGCCGAGAGGGTGCTGCGGGCCTGCCCCCGGGTCAGTGTGCTGGCCACCAGCCGGGAGCCGCTCGGGGTGCCGGGAGAGGCGACCTGGCGGGTGCCCTCCCTCTCCCCCGCCGGCGCCATCGCCCTGTTCACCGAGCGCGCCCGAGCCGTGCGCCCCGATCTCACCCTCAGCGAGTCGGCGGCGCCGGCCCTGGCCCACCTCTGCCAGCGTCTGGACAACATCCCCTTCGCCATCGAGCTGGCTGCCGCTCGCACCGCCGCCCTCTCGGTGGAGGAGATCGCCGAGCGCCTCGACGACCGGTTCCGGCTGCTCTCCGGCGGCGCCCGCACGGCCGTCCCCCGCCAGCAGACGCTGCGGGCGATGGTCGACTGGACCTACGACGCCCTGTCCGACCTCGAGCGCCGGGTCTTCGACCGCCTGGCCGTGTTCGGCTCCAGCTTCGACCTGGAGGCTGCCGAGCAGGTGGTGGGGGAGGCGGGGGTGCTGGACGTGCTCACCGGGCTGGTCAACAAGTCGTTGGTGGTCGTGGAGCGGTCCGGCGCCGGCGGCCGGACCCGGTACCGGCTGCTGGAGACGATGCGGTTCTACGCCCGCGAACGGCTGGCGGAGTCCGGCGACGCCACCGAGGTGCGGACCCGCCACCTGGCCCGGGCGGTGGCCATCGCCACCGAGGCGGAGGCCGCACTCGACGGCCCGGACCAGGCGGCGGTCCTCGACCGCCTGGAGGCCGAGCACGACGACCTCCGGGTGGCGCTGGCCTGGGGAACCTCCGGCGGTGACCCGGAGCCGGCGCTGCGCCTGGCGACCGCCCTGGGCCGGTTCTGGGAGGTGCGGGGACACCTCAGCGAGGGCCGGAGCTGGCTGGAGGCGGCGCTGGCGGCGGGCGGCGGCGGCGACGTGCCCGGCCTTCGGGCCGTGGCCCTCAACTGGGCGGCGGTGCTGGCCCAGCACCAGGGCGACTACGACGCCGCCCGCGGCCTCTACGAGCACAGCCTGGCCCTGCGCCGGCGCCTCGAGGACCGCCTGGGCACCTCCGCCGCCCTCGTGGGGCTGGGCAACCTGGCCGCCTTGCAGGGCCGGCTCGACGTGGCCCGGGCCCAGTTCGAGGAGGCGCTGGCCATCGGGCGGGACCTGGAGGAGCCCCAGGTGGTGGCGGCGTCGCTCACCAACCTCGGATGGGTGGCCCACGCCCGGGGCGACCTGGCCGGCGCCCGCGCCATGTACGAGGAGGCCCTGGAGGTCCGCCGGCGTCGAGGCGACGGGCACGGCACGGCCATGGTGCTGGCCAACCTCGGCGACCTCGCCCTTCAGCAGGGCGGCCTCGACGTCGCCCACGCCCTCCACACCGAGGGCCTGGAGCTGCGCCGGAGGCTCGCCGACCGCTCCGGCGTGGCCGACTCCCTGGCCGCCCTCGGCCGGGTGGCCCTGGCCCGGGGCGACCGAGCCACCGCCCACACCCTGCAGAGTCAGGGGCTGGCGGAGCGCCGGCGGGTGGGCGACCGCCCCGGCATGCCGGCGTCGCTCTCGGCCCTGGCCGAGCTGTCCCGCCTCGACGGCGACCCGGCCACCGCTGCCGCCCTCCTGGAGGAGGCGCTCGCCATCGCCGCCGAGCTCGACGACCGCCACTGTGCCGTCGCCGCCCTCCTCCACCTGGCCCGCCTGGCCCGGGACGAGGGCGACCCGGCCAGGGCCGATGCTCTCTACCGCCAGGCCATGCCGGCCACCGGCGCCGGCGCCGAGGTCCCACCGACCGGCAGCACCGCCACCTGGCTGGAGGGCCTGGCCACCGTCGCCGTCGACGACGGCGATCCCGGGCGTGCCGCCCGCCTCCTCGGTGCCGCCGACGCCCTCCGCCAGTCCATCGGCGCCCCTCTGCCGGCCCACGAGGCGGCCGACCGCAACGACACCATCGCCGCGTGCAGCGCCATCCTGGGAGAGGCCGAGTTCCGCGCCGCCTTCGATGCCGGCGCCGGCCTCCCTTTGGCCGAGGCCGTGGCCTCGGCGACCTCCTAGGTCGCCCTCGACCGCCGGCTCACGATCGACACCACCACCATGGACACCCCCATGCCGATGGCCAGGCCGGCGGCGATCAGTAGGGGCGTGGGCGCCCCGCCGTCGTCGACCGCGGCGCCGATGGCGGTCGGGGTCCCGTACAGGTGCAGCGACGCGAAGTAGGTGTCGTCGGCCGAGCCCAGGTTGTGGCCGTTGCGGCTGTCCTGCCAGGTGAAGTACACGGTGTCGTCGGTCGAGAAGATGCCGGTCGGCCCGTGAATGTCGGCGTTGCCCTGCCAGATGCCGAAACGGCGGTCGATGATCCGGTCGGTGATCTTGATGTTGGGGGCGAAGGTGCGCCCCTGGTCGAGGGAGTACGTGTAGTACACGTCGTGGTGGCCGACGTAGGCGACGTTGGGCAGGGGGGTCATCGTGCCGGGCGGGATGGGGCTGTTCCGGGAGTCCATCCACACGATGTCAAGACGTCCGTTGGGGGCGACGGACAGGTTGGGGTGGAGATGGTGGACGTTCGGCTGCTCCGAGTCGTCGTTCACCACCACCCGGTCCTCCCACGTCCGGCCCGAGTCGTGGGAGACGCGGAGGTAGACGTCGCGGTCGTCGGCCGGCAAGGCAGCTCGCGGGTTGGGATGGCCGTACCAGACGGCGTAGAGGTTGTCGGAGTTGGGGTCGGCCCGCAGCCCCCACTTGCGGTTGTGGGAGAACCCGGCGTTGCCCTCCTCGATCTGCTTGGCCTCGGTCCAGGTCCGGCCGTGGTCGGCCGACGAGCGGTAGAGCACGGTGCGGACGGGCGGCGGCGGCGCCGGCTGGCCCTCCGGCGGAGGGACCGCCCGCCCGCGGCCGGCGAAGGTGACGTGCACGACGCCTTTGCCGTCGACCGCCGGCCGGCCCTCGTAGGAGCCCTGGGGGTCGCCCTCGCGTAGGGAGAACGGCTTGTCGAACGTCCGGCCCCCGTCCGACGAGGCGACGATGAGGGCCTTGTTGCCCGACGGCACGTCGTCGTTCACATGCCACTGCATCCAGGAGATGTAGACGAAGCGAGGCTCTTTGGGGTCGACGGCGACCCACGCCCGGTAGTTGCGCTTGAGGCCGCGGTCGGCCTCAGGCGCTTCGGGGGCCTCGTAGACCCGGACCGTCTCGAAGGTGGCCCCGTCGTCGTTCGACTTGGCCAGCCAGATGTGGACCGGGCGGTTGGGCCGGTCGATGGTCGCGAACCTGGGGTCGCTGGCGTGGAACGCCACGTAGAGGACGCCGTCCTTGTCGTAGGCCAGGCTGAAGGCGATGTTGGAGTCGGGGTTGCCGCAAGCATCCGTCCATGGGCTGGTCATGGGGCTGCCCCCGGGGGACCACGAGCGGCCGTCGTCGAAGGAGCGGTAGACGTCGACCGTCCTCTTCGAACGGGCCTCGCAGTCGGCGATCACCAGCACGCCGGTCTTGGGGCTGCGGGTGATGAGGGGGGTGGAGTGGCCGCGAGCAGGGTCGGGATTGACGCTCACCTGCACCGCGGCGGTGACCGCCGGGGTGATCGGCCGGTCCTTCTCGGCGGCTGGCACGGGCTGGGCGCCGGCTCCGGCGAACATGAACGCCGCAGCCACGGCCGGCCCGATCCGTCCCCTCCGACGCATTCGCGATCTCCCCCCACGTTCGACCCCGCCGTCTTTGCGCGAAACGTAGCCCAGCGCCACCCTGCCATGCTGGGGTCCGTGGGCGCCCGGGACGCGGTGGTGGTCGGCGCCGGCCACAACGGACTGGTGGCCGCCTGCTACCTGGCCCGGGCCGGGCGCGACGTCGTCGTGCTCGAAGCCAGCGACCGTCCCGGCGGTGGGGCCCGCACCGAGGAGACGGTCCCCGGCTACCGGTTCGATCTCCACTCCGTGGCCCACAACATCATCAACATGACCGTGATCCCCCGCGAGCTGGACCTGGCCGGCGCCGGCCTCGTCTACCAGCAGATGGACCCGTTCTCGGTGGCGATCTTCGCCGACGGCAAGCGGGTCCGCTTCCACCGCTCCATCGAGGCGACGGTCGACTCGATCGCCGAGCACAGCGGCGACGAGGCCCAGGCCTACACCGCGTTCATGGACAAGGCCGTCCCGGTCATCCGCACCATCCTCCCCGCCGTGCAGGGCGAGATGCCCTTGCGCGACGTGCCGACCCGTCTCGCCGCCCTGGTGCGGGCTCTGCGGCCCCGGCCGGGCGAGACGGTCGCCGATGCCATGGGCCCCTACGGGACGCTCCTCCAGCGCCGCCTGCCCAGCAACCTCACCCGGGGCCCGGTCGCCGCCTTCGCCGCCCACGCCGGCGTGGGGCCGTCGATGCCCGGCGGCGCCGTCTACGCCTGGTGGCAGGCGGCGTACCACCTGTTCGGACAGTGGCACGCCGAGGGTGGCGCCCAGGGCCTGACCGACGCCCTGGTCCGGCGCCTCGAATCCCTGGGCGGGGAGCTGCGCTGCAACGCCGCCGTCGCCCGCATCGAGGCGCCCGACCGCAAGGCGCGGGCGGTGGTCACCGAGGGCGACGAGCGCATCGAGGCCCGAGCCGTCGTCACGGCCATGGACCCCAAGGCCGCACTCCTCCAGCTGGTGCAGCCGCCCCTCGCCACGCGCGACCGGGCCGACATCAGCGCCGCCCGCCGGGGCAACGTGGTGCAGGCGCTCGTCCACGTGGCGACAGACCGGCTGCCGCCGTACCCGAACAGCCGCCCGGGCGACTGGAACGGCCTGCAGAGCTTCGTCGACCGCCTCGACGACCTGTCCGCCGGGTGGGCGGCAGCCGAAGCCCGCCGGCTCCCCGCCACCCTGCCGCTGTACGCCTTCACCACTTCGGCCATCGACGACACCCTGGCCCCGTCCCGCCACCACACCGTGTACCTCTCCTGCCCCACCGCGCCGTCGCGCGTCGAGGGCGGCTGGCCCGCCCGCCGCGAGGAGTTCGTCGAGCGGTGCCTGGAGACGGTCGAGGACCGGGCCCCGGGGTTCCGGGCCAGCATCGTCGGCGTCGCCACCCACACACCCGACGAGATGGAGCGGGAAGGGCGCTGGCCGGGCGGCCATCCCATGTACCTCGACCTCAGCCTCGACCAGCTGGGCTTCTTCCGCCCCACCCGCCGGCTGGGCCGCCACCGTACGCCCGTCGAGGGGTTGTACCTCTCCGGCGCCGGCACCGCCCCCACCGGCGGCATTGCCGGCACGCCCGGCCGGGCCGCGGCGCGGGCGTTGCTGTCCGACACTGCGGCGCACTGACCCGAACTGGTGACACAAACCGGGGCCCCCGCCCCGATTTCTGTCACCAGTTCGGTAGGTAGCCTGCGACTTCATGACGGACAAGGACTTCGCATCCCGCATCGCCACCGCCTACGCCAGCGACGGCCGGGCCTTGGAGCTGGGGCGGGCCATGCTGGGCGGCGAGGTGCACCCCGACGCGGTCGTCCAGGTGCCGGCGGCCATGTGCAACCGCCACGGCCTCATCGCCGGCGCCACCGGCACCGGCAAGACCAAGACCCTGCAGCTGATGGCCGAGCAGCTCTCGGCCATGGGCGTGCCGGTGTTCGCCGCCGACATGAAGGGCGACCTCTCCGGCCTCTCGCGGCCGGGCCAGCCCAGCGACGGCGTCACCAGACGAGCGGGTCAGCTCGGCATCGAGTGGAACCCCAACGGGTTCCCCGTGACGTTCCTCTCCCTCGGGGGCCTCGGCCCCGGCGTACCGGTGCGGGCGACGATCTCGGAGTTCGGCCCGCAACTGCTGGCCAAGGTGATGAACGCCAACGAGACCCAGGCGTCGTCGCTGTCGCTCGTGTTCCGCTACGCGGACGAGAACGGCCTCGCCCTCCTCGACCTGGCCGACCTGCGCGAGGTCCTCCGGTTCCTGGACAGCGACGAAGGCAAGGCGGAGCTGAAGGCCATCGGCGGGTTGTCCTCGGCCACCGCCGGCGTGCTGCTGCGCAAGATCGTCGAGCTCGAGGACCAGGGCGGGGAGGCGTTCTTCGGCGAGCCGGAGCTGGAGGTCTCGGATCTGCTGCGCACGACGCCGGAGGGCCACGGCGTGATCTCCTGCCTCGAGCTGGCCGCAGTGCAGGACAAGCCCCGCATGTTCTCGACCTTCCTCATGTGGCTGCTGGCCGAGCTGTTCCACGACCTGCCCGAGGTCGGCGACCTCGACAAGCCCAAGCTGGTGTTCTTCTTCGACGAAGCCCACCTGCTGTTCAACGACGCATCGAAGGCGTTCCTGGACCAGGTCGCCCAGACCGTGCGCCTCATCCGCTCGAAGGGCGTCGGCGTGTTCTTCGTCACCCAGCTGCCCGACGACGTGCCCAGCGAGGTCCTCGCCCAGCTGGGGAACCGGGTGCAGCACGCGCTGCGGGCGTTCACGCCCCGCGACGCCAAAGCCCTCAAGGCCGCGGTCACCACGTACCCGAAGACCGGCGACTACGACCTCGAGGAGGACCTCACCCAACTGGGCACCGGCGAGGCGATGATCACCATCCTCTCCGAGCGGGGCGCGCCCACGCCGGTGGTCTGGACCCGCCTGCGCCCGCCCCTCTCGCTGATGGCGGCCATCGAGACCGAGGCCATCGACCGCGCCGCTCGCGACAGCTCGCTGTGGTCGAAGTACGCCGACGAGATCGACCGCGAATCGGCACGGGAGAAGCTGGCCGCCCGCATGGCCGCCGCCGCCGAAGCGGCGGCGGCGCCGGAGCCCGGACGGGGCCGGGCGCCGGCCCCGAAGCCGGCGACCAAGGCGACGAAGGCGAAGAAGGACGACAATGCGGTGGTCGACTACCTGAAGTCGCGTGAGGGCCGATCGATGATGAACACCGTGGCGAGAGGCGTCTTCGGGCTGTTGAAGAAGCGTCGCTAGAGGGTATCCACTGTCGAACCCGGCGGGGTTGGTACTTTTCGCGTTGATCCGTAATACCGACAAGGGGAGAGCTGATGCCGGGCAAGTTCGTCGTCAAGAAGGGCAGTACTGGGAAGTTCCGCTTCTCCCTGCTCTCCACGAACGGCCAGATCGTCGCCACCAGCGAGGCCTACAACACCAAGGCCTCCGCCATGGGCGGCATCCGGTCAGTGAAGAACCTGGCGGCGGACGCGGAGATCGAGGACCAGACGACCAAGGAATGGGCCGCCGGCGAGGCCGACCGCAAGAAGGCCGCCGCGGCCAAGAAGGCCAAGGCCGCCGGCAAGAAGAAGGCGGCGGCAAAGAGGGCGGGCGACTCCAAGACTTGAGCGTTGGCGGGCCGGCCCGCCGGTGAAGGTCGAGATATGGTCCGACATCGCCTGCCCGTGGTGCTACATCGGCAAGCGGGGGTTCGACCTCGCCCTGGCACGGTTCGAGCACCGTGACGAGGTCGAGGTGCGGTACCGGTCTTTCGAGCTCGACCCGGCGGCGCCGGCCGTTCGCGAGCTGGCCTACCTCGACCACCTCATGGCCAAGTACCGCATCTCGATGACGGCCGCCGACCAGATGATCGACACCATGATCGAGGCCGGCGCCCGCAATGGCGTCGTCCTCCGCTTCGACAAGGCCAAGCCGGGCAACACCTTCGACGCCCACCGCCTGCTCCACCTGGCGTTCGAGCGAGGGATGCAGCCGGACCTCGAGGACAAGCTGTTCCGGGCCACCTTCACCAAGGGCGCACCCGTCGCCGACCACGAGGTGCTCCTCGACATCGCCGCCGACGCCGGCCTCGATCGTGGCGAAGCACAGGGCGTGCTGGGGTCCGACGCCTACGCCGCAGAGGTGCGCGCCGACCAGCGACGGGCCACGGTGCTCGGCATCTCCAGCGTCCCCTTCTTCGTCATGGGTGGCTTCGGCGTCGCCGGCGCCCAACCGCCGGAGGTCCTGTTGTCCGTACTCGAGAAGGCCTGGGCCGAGGAGGCTCAGGCCTCGTAGGTCCAGTCCGGCCGCTTCTTGCGGTGGCGCTCGTCGTAGGTCACCTCGCCGGCGGCGAGGTTCACGATCTTGGGTGCGATGAGGTCGGAGCGGGGGGTGGGGCAGTTGCCGTCGAGATGGGCGGCGAACTCCTCGGGGAAGGCCCGCAGGATGCTGCCCACCACGTTCTGCTCCTCGACCGGGAGGAAGCACCGGTTGCCGTCGGTCACGTTGTTGAGGCGGGCGCCGATCACGGCGACGTCCTCCTCGGAGCCGCGGCAGGCCTCGATCTCGTTGAGGCGGTGGGTGATCTCCTGGGTGCCGAGCTTGCACGCCGGGCACTGCCCGCACGACTCGATCCAGAGGAAGCGCGAGTACTGAAAGGCCACCTCCACCATGCAGGCGGTGTCGTCGTAGACCGCGAAGCCCACCGCTCCCAGGCCCGTCCCGATGCGGGCCATGTCCTCATAGGTCAGCGGGGTGTCCAGCTGTGAAGCGGTCATGACCTGGTTCGAGACGCCGGAGAACACCGCCTTCACCCGCCGGCCCGGGTGCGAGCCGCCGCCCACCTCCTCGATGAGATCCGACAGCGGCATGCCCAGGTCGATCTCGGCCACACCGGGGCGCACGACGTCGCCCACCACCGTCGCCACCGCGTGGCCCGGCGAGCCGGCCGTCCCCATGGACCGGAACCACTCGGCGCCCCGCACCAGGATGTGGCCCACGTTGGCCAGCGTCTCGACGTTGTTGACCAGGGTGGGATTGGACACGTCGAGCTCGGGGCCGTGGCCGGGCTCCCGGGGGACGGCCTCCCACCCCATCTGGGAGCCGGTGGCGAAGAGGCCGTGCTCGTACGGCGGGAGGAGTCGGGGCAGCGGCGGCTTGCCCTCGATCACCTCGAGCATGGCCTTCTCCTCGCCGAACAGGTACTCGTCGGGACCGCCGGTCACCTTGATGGGGACGTCGCCGGCCAGGCCCGCCTGCTCCAACTCGTCGATGGCGTCGAGCAGCCGCTCCAGCTCGCGGACGAAGCTGCGCTTGATGGCGACGTAGGCCTCGCGGGCGCCGATGGTGAGGGCGGCGACGGTGAGGCCCTCGACCACCTGGTACGGGTTGGCCCGCAGGATGGCCCGGTCCTTGAAGCTCGACGGCTCCCCCTCGGCGGCGTTGCACACCACGTAGCGGTGGGTGCCCGTCGAACCCCGCACGCCGGCCCATTTCCGCGCCGTCGGGAAGCCGGCGCCCCCCCGACCCCGGAGGCCGGCGGTGCCGATCTCCTCGATGGTGTCGTCGGGACCGAGCCGGCGGGCGATCTCGAGGGCTCGGCCGCCGCCCATGTCGCGCCACCTGGCCAGTGAGGTGACCGGCTTGGCCGGCAGCAGGTACCGCTCCATCAACGCCGCCGGGCGGCCGGCGCCGGCGACGTCCGGCCGGCGTCGCCGTGATGCACGTCGGTGGCGGGCGGGACCGGGTGGCTGACCTCGACAACGGTGCCCCCGGGGCTGCGGTACTCCATCAGGGCAACCTACCCCTCGCCGGCCAGCTCCTCGACGTAGGCCATCGCCTGCTCGACCAGCTCCTCCGGCTCGCCGGTCATGTCCAGGGTGAGGTAGTCGCCCGACGGCTCCTCCATCTCCGCCGCCACCCGGCGCACGAGCTGGCCGTCGCGGTTGGCGGCCAGGTGGTCGTCGGCCGCCTCGACACGGGCGATGGCCACATCGAGGGGCACGTCGCACACCAGCACGGCGACGAAGGCGCCGGCGTCGTGGGCCACGTTCTCCGCCGCCGCCACCTGGGACCGGCGGGAGAACGTGAGCCCGTCGAAGATCACGATCCGGTCCCGGCCCACGTGGTACCGGGCGGCGTCGAGCATCGCCGCGAAGACCACGTCGCGCTCGGCCGAGGTGTAGTCGCAGGGGTCGAACAGCACATGGCGGACCTTGTCCTTGTCCAGCACCCGGGCGCCGGGAAGCCGGCGGGCCAGGGCCTGGGCCAACGTGCTCTTGCCCGCCCCCGGCAGGCCCACCAGCACGATGACCCCTGGGCGCACCGGAACAGCGTACGGCGGTCTACCGTGAGCACGTGCCGTTCACCGAGGTCGACGGGGCCCGCATCCACTACCTGGACGCCGGGACCGGTGAGCCCGCCCTCGTGCTCCTGCACGCCTTCCCGCTGCACGCCGGCATGTGGGCGCCCCAGGTGGGGCACCTTTCGTCCACCAACCGGGTCATCGCCCCCGACTTCCTCGGCTTCGGCGGGTCCGACGCCCCCGAGACCATGTACCGCTACACCATGCTCGGCTACGCCGACGTGGTCGCCGGGCTTCTCGACCACCTCGGCCTGGAGCGGGTCGTTCTGGGCGGGCTGTCGATGGGGGGCTACGTCGCCTTTGCGTTCCTCCGCCACTACCCCGAGCGGGTGAGCGGGCTGATCCTCGCCGACACCCGGGCGGCGGCCGACACCACCATGGCGTTCGAGAAGCGCACCGACCAGCAGGACCAGGTGGCCCGTATCGGCACGACGGCCCTGATCGAGACACTGCTCGCCGGCCTCCTCTCAGAGGAGACCCGGGCCAACCGACTCGACCTCGTGGAGCAGGTGCGCCGGCTGATGGCCAACCCCCCGATCGGCTTCATCGGCGCCCTCGAGGCGATGAAGCACCGCCCCGACGCCACCGAGGAGCTGGCGTCGGTCACGGTCCCGACGCTGGTGATCGTCGGCGAGGACGACGCCCTCTCGCCCCCCGACGTGGCCCGGGACATGCAGGAGCGCATCCCGCATTCTGAGCTGGCCGTGCTGCCCCACGCCGGCCACCTGTCCAACCTCGAGGCGGCGGACGACTTCAACGCCGCCGTGGCGTCGTTCCTGGCCCGGTTGTGAGAGCGAGCGCCGGCCTCCTCGCCCTCGCCCTGGTCGCCGGGGCGTGCGGCTCCGGCACCGACGGCGCCGCCACCCCGGAGCCGACGACGACCGTCGCCGTCGCCCCACGCGAGGCCGACACCCCCGGCCTGAACGTCACCCCGCTGCCGGCGCCGGCGCCGGCCGAGCCCAAGGTCACCTACTACCCGGTGCCGGCCGGGTCCCGGCCCCACGACGTGGCGCCGGCGCCCGACGGATCGGTCTGGTACACCGCCCAGGCCATCGGCGAGCTGGGCCGACTCGATCCGGCGACCGGTGCCGTCACCTCGGTCAGGCTCGGCGCCGGCTCGGCCCCGCACGGGGTCATCGCCGGCCCCGACGGCGCGGCGTGGGTCACCGACGGCGGCCTCAACGCCGTCGTCCGGGTCGACGGGAGGACCAACGACGTCCGCCGGTTCCCCCTGCCCTCCGGAACCCGCAACGTGAACATGAACACCGCCGCCTTCGGGCGCGACGGCGTGCTGTGGTTCACCGGCCAGTCCGGGTTCTACGGGCGGGTCGATCCGCGGTCGGGCGACGTCGAGGTGTTCAACGCGCCTCGGGGCGCCGGCCCCTACGGCATCACGGCCACGCCGGCGGGCGACGTCTTCTATGCATCGCTGGCCGGCAGCCACATCGCCAAGGTCGACACCGCCTCGGGCGAGGCCACGCCGATCGACCCGCCCACCGCCCGCCAGGGCGCACGGCGGGTGTGGTCCGACTCCACCGGGAAGATCTGGGTGAGCGAGTGGAACGCCGGCCAGGTGGGTGTCTACGAGCCGTCCACCGGCGACTGGCGGGAGTGGAAGCTGCCCGGCAGCCGGCCCCAGGCCTACGCCGTGTACGTGGACGAGAAGGACCGGGTGTGGCTGAGCGACTTCGGCGCCAACGCCCTTGTCATCTTCGACCCCCGGACCGAGCAGTTCCGGAGCTTCCCGTCCGACTCGGCCAACGCCAACGTCCGCCAGATTCTCGGCCGTCCGGGCGAGGTCTGGGGCGCCGAGTCGGGCACCGACCGCCTCGTCGTGGTGCGGGGCGCCTGACCGGCGTTACCTTCTGGCCCGTGTCATCACTGGGGGACCGGATCGTCGAGCACCTGCTCGCCAACGGCGCGTCGCTCGACGACGGGGAGCTGGCCGAGGCCTTGGGCGTCCAACGGCCGGCGATCGTCGAGACGTGCAAGCAGCTCGAGGCGCAGGGGCTGGTGGTACGGAACATGGCCGGGGGCACCCGGCCGGTGGGGGCCGCCGCCATCACCGCCCCGCTGCGCCGGCCGGCGCCGGCGCCGGCGCCGGCCGGTGAAGAGAAGACGTTCCCCGCCCACGCCCGCCGGGTTCTGTCCTCACGGTGGGGCACCATCCTGCAGCGCCGGCAGGCCCTGCTCCCCGGCGGGGTGACCGAGACCTTCGAGCTGGTTTCCGGCAACGGGCGGATCGTGGGCGACGTGGTGTGGCTGGCCGACCGCGGCCCCTGGGAAGCCAAGTCGGCCGCCATCTCGGAGGCGGTGCTGATCGTCGGCCACGCCGGCAACGCCCACCGCCGTTTCCTCGTCTTCGGCGAGGAGTGGGACACCCTCAGCCGGTGGCTGTCCCGCTACCGCGGCATCCTCGACGGCGTGGAGATCTGGTTCCTCGCCGGCGACAAGCTCGAGAAACTGGCCTGACCGCCCCGTTCTGGTTGCACTACCCCGCCTCTATCGCGGGTAGGTGCAACCAGAACGAGAGGGGTTAGGCCCGCCAGGCGGGGACGGCGTTGACGAAGCGCTCGACGGGCACGGTGCCGGAATCGGTCTTGGAGTACGACCAGTCGTACTGCTTCTGGCGGTGGCGCTCGTCGAGGTAGGCCTTGCCGCCCCGGATGTCGATCAGCTCGGCGATGAGCTCGTACTCCACGGGGTCGAGGGCGTTGGTGATGTGGCCCTCGAACTCCTCCGGGAAGTGCTTCAGCAGGCTGTCCAGCAGCACCTGCTGCTGGGTGGCCAGGTAGCACCGGGAGCGGTCGGCCACCGTGCCGATGCGCTTGCGGATGACGCCCATGTCGAACTCCGTGGCCACCGACTGGGTGACCTTGAGCAGGCGCTCAGTCAGGTTCTCGCCGTCGAGCTTGCACGGCGAGCACTGCCCGCAGGACTCCACGGCCAGGAAGCGGGCGGCGCCGGCGGCCACCGCGGTCATGTCGACGGTGTCGTCGAAGACGATGAACGCGCCCGACCCGAGGCCGCTGCCGATGGCGGCCAGGTGCTCGTAGGTGACCGGCGTGTCCAGCAGGTCGCCGGGGATGATCCCGGTGGCCACGCCGGACATGACGGCCTTGATCCGCCGGCCGGGCAGCGGGCCGCCGCCGATCTCCTCGATGACGTCGCCCACCGACGTGCCCATCAGCACCTCGCCGACACCGTGGCGCTGGGTGTAGCCGGTGACCGTGCACACCATGGTGCCCGGTGACTCCTGGGTGCCGACGGTGCGGAACCACTCCGGGCCCCGGGCCAGGATCCGGGGGACGTTGGCCAGCGACTCGGTGTTGTTGACCAGCGCCGGCGCCACGGGGGCGTCGTCGGGCGCCTCCCGCAGGCCGCGGCGGAACGTCGGCACCACGCGAGGGAACGGGAACCGACCGTCGATGGTCTCCAGGAGGGCGCTCTCCTCCCCGTAGAGGTACTCGTCCGGGCCCTCGAAGACCTGCAGGGTGACGTCGCCGTTCCATCCCGCGTCCTCGATCTCCTCGATGGCCGCCCGCACCCGCTCGACCTCGCCGGCGAAGGACCGCTTCATGCCCACGACGATGAGGTCGGCCTGCACGGCCCGGGCCGCGATCAGGGCCCCCTCGAGCACGGCGTACGGATTACGCCGCAGGATCGTGCGGTCCTTGAACGTGCCGGGCTCGCCCTCGGCGGCGTTGACGATCACGGCCGAGGGGGTGTCGACGAGGCGGTTCTGGGCGACGGTCTGCCACTTGCGACCGACCGGGAAGCCGGCGCCGCCCCGGCCGCGCAGGCCGGAGGCCAGGACCCGATCGGTGATCGCCTCAGGCGTCATCTCCAGGGCCGCGGTGAGCCCCTTCCCCCCTCCTCGGGTCACGTGGTCCTCGAGCGAGATGATGGGGTTCGGGTGCAGCACCCGATGTACGAGCGTCACGACGGTCATCCTACCTCACCTGTGAATGTGTTCACATTCACAATCCTTTCCACAAGCTCGATGCTTGGCTAAGGTCCACCGCCATGGAGATCGGACCCCTCGTCACCCGGGCAGTGCTGACCGTCGAGGAAGGCGACAGCTTCAACGACGCAGCCATCTGGATGATGGAGCGGGGCGTCGGGTCCGCCGTCGTGCTCAAGGACGGCAAGCCGGCGGGCATCATCACCGACCGCGACGCCCTGCGGGTGATCGCCCGGGGCGGCGACATCGCCACCCTGTCGGTCGCCGACTTCGTCACCCGCGGCCTGAAGACGGTCCCCCCCACCCTGGAGCTGCACGAAGCGGCCCGGGTCATGCGCGACAAGGGTTTCCGGCACCTGGTGGTCGTCGACGAGACCGACCAGCTGGTCGGCGTCTTCTCCATGCGCGACCTTGTCGTCGGCCTCCTGCAGGAGCGCGCCGAGCTCGCGGCGGCAACCGCTCAGTAGCGGCTGGCGAGTTCGAGCACCATCTCGACGTACCAGTCGGCGTGGTTGTAGGCCCACAGGGCGGCCCGTAGGGTCTCGGTCTTCCCGCCCCCGCTGGCGCACAGGTAGCGGGCGGCGCCGAACACGGCGTCGTCGGGGTCGTAGACGTTCCTGACGCCGTCACCGTCGCCGTCGGCGCTGTAGGCGGCCCAGGTGCCGGCGAGGAACTGCATCGGCCCCATGGCGCCGGCGAAGTTGGCGCCGTCCCGCACGCCGGGCGCGGTCGACTGGCCGTGGGCGCTCTCCACCGACCCGACGGCAGCCAGCACCTGCCACGGCAAGCCCGGGCAGGTGGCCGCGGCCCGGCCGTAGAGGGGGAGCCAGCCGGTGGGGACGGTGGCGGTGGCCAGGGCGCTCGGCGCCGGCACGAGGGTCACGTCGCCACCGTCGTCGAGGGTCGGCGTCGACTGCTCGGCGGCCAGCAGCTGCTTGCGGAGGCCCTCGAGGGCGTCGCGGGCCTGGCTCAGCTCTGCCAGCTTCTCGACCAGGTCGGCCGACGTGGTGCCCGCGGTCCGGCGGGCGGCGGCGAGCTCCTGCTCCCGGTCGGCCAGGGTGCGGACCGCCTCCCCGCGGGCGGTCACCGCCTCCTCGAGCGACTGGCGGGCGGCCACGGCGGCGTCCTGGGGCGTGTGGCCGCGTGCCGGTGGGCGGGCGACGGGCGTCCGCCTGACCTGCATTGCCTCCGCGGCGGCGGCGGCCGACGCCTCGAGCTGGGCCACCCGGCCCGACGCCTGGTCGACGGCGGCCCGGGCCTGACCGGCGGCGACCTCCGCCGAGGCCACCCACGCCTCCTCCTCCGACAGCGCGCTCCGGGTCGCGGCCAGGACGCCTTCCATGCCGGTGACCCGGCTCTCGGCACCGGCGATCTCGCCGGCCAGGCGCCGCCGTTCGGCGGCGTTCGCCTCCACCAGGGCCCGCAGCGCCGGCGAATCGGCCCGGACCGACGGGGCCGGCGCCGGCGCTGCGGGCCCTGGTGG